>Ga0070740_10002236_pt1 | contig 23445 bp, 19 predicted proteins | sample Coa_R2_FD_67286 | JGI IMG/M metagenome (GOLD analysis project Ga0070740, IMG submission 67286) | Surface soil microbial communities from Centralia Pennsylvania, which are recovering from an underground coalmine fire - Coalmine... | ecosystem: Environmental > Terrestrial > Soil > Unclassified ...
TGTAAATTTTTGTCCGGGATAGGTATCCGACGTAACATTCACAGACTGACCCAGCTTCAGATATGCCAGTGCCTGCTGCGGCATGTAAAAATCGATATAGATTGGATCAAGCGTCTGCAATGTCGCGACCTTGTCACCAACATTCAGGTACTGTCCTGGATTGACATAGGAAATTCCGAGTCGTCCATTAAAGGGTGCGCGTATGGTTTTCTTTTCAACCGTGGCGGCCTGTTGCTCTACCTGACCCATCAGGTTCTTGAGGTTCCATTCATCCGTATCCACGGTCTGTTTGCTGACGGCATGTACAGCAAACTGCGCTTTATCGCGGCGATAAGTGATCTTAGCAAGCTCAGATTGCGCTTGTAACGCATGTAACTGTCCTTTTTCCGCATCAGCGTTTAACTGTACCAATACCGTTCCTTCCTTGACTGTTGCACCAGGAGCGAAATATATTTTTTGCACCATCCCGGCGAGTTCCGTTGTGACATTCACACCGACGATGGCTCGCAGGCTGCCGACAGCTTTCTGATTTGCTGTCCAGTCGGAATAACCTACTTTCATGGTGGATACGGTCACTGCTGGCGCCTGCATGGTTGCCATATAGCGCTTCATCATCAATCCCATGAAAAGCTTGTAGCCAAAAATTCCGCCAAACAGAATACCTAGCGAAATCAGCATGATCACCATGCGCTTTTTCATGACCGGCTCTCCTCACGACCCATTTAAGCACTCCTTTACACACCATGGTTTGTTCCACCAGCCGCCGCCCAATGACTGGAACAGTGCTGCAGTGTCAGAATATCGTGCTGCTCTTGCCTGTATGACAGCAATTCGTTGTGTCTCATATTGCTGCTGTGCATTTAATAATGACAGATAACTCGCTCCGCCCAGATTGTATTGCCGCTGTGTCAAGTCAAGATTATCACGAGCTGCGATTTCGGCGCGTTTTTGGGCTTTCAATGTTCTCGCGTCAGTTTCCAATGCCCGCAACGTATCCGCCACATTTTGAAATGCTTGCAAGACAACCTGCCGATACTGGGCACAAGCTTGCTGATAGGCATCCACTGCTTCGCGCTGTTGTGCGAGGAGAGCGCCGCCATGAAACACCGGTTGAGTCAGTCCACCGGTAATCGCCCAGACATTGGTGGTCGGGCCAAATAATTTGTTGAGTACTTGCGATTGCCAGCCATAATTACCTGTTATATTTAACTGTGGGAACAGGTTCGCAGTAGCAACACCAATAGAAGCACTGGCTGCATGCAAGAGCGCCTCTGAAGCACGCACATCGGGACGCTGACGCACAAGATTGGATGGCAGACTGACGGGCAGTTTTTCAGGTAGCGTTAAATCATTCAGTTTGATCACAGGAAGAGGTCCGTTTGGATACGTACCCACCAGCACAGAGAGCGCATGACGTGTTACTGATAGATTTTTTTCCAGAGGCGGCAAGGTAGCGCGAGTCTGGTCAACCAGGGTTTGTTGCGTCAACACATTTTCCTGGGAAACACCGCCAAGCTTATATTGCTTCTCCAGAATCGATAATTGCTTTTCCTGTGCTGTGATTAACTCATGGGTTGCCTGGATCTGTTCCTGAAATGACGCAGCCGACACGGCAGTCGTTACAATATTTGCTGTCAAGGCAAGATAAGCAGCAATGAGTTCAAATTGCTGATAATCGACCTGTGCGCGTAACGCTTCAATCTGGCGGCGCTGCCCGCCAAAGATGTCCAGCGCATAGGAAACATTGACGGAAGCATTGAACAAATTGAATATCGATGAAGACGAGTTAATACCTTGAGAGGCCCCCGAAAAGCGCTCACGTTCGCCGGAAAATCCGGCATTAAAAGCCGGGAATAAGGAGTTTCCAATCTGGGCATTCAATGTTTCCTGAGCGACTCGAAGTGATGCATAAGAAGCGGCGAGATTAGGGTTATTTGCGATTCCTCTTGTAATGAGATTATTAAGTTCTCTGGATTGGAATAAATGCCACCACTCGGCAGGAATATCTTGTCCGTTGATGAAGGTTTGCGCTACTCCCGCCTTTCCTGCCGAAATTGTATGCACTGTTTTTGCTGGCATGCGTGTTTCTGTGTAGGATTGCACATTTGGTTTGGCTGGCGAATGAAAATTGGGTCCCACCATGCATCCACTGATAACCGTACAAGATGACGCAAGAATAACAATACGCTGACATTCAATGAATAACCGGTTCAGAAGGCTGCTAGACTGACGGATACCCGTTTTCGCTGGCATGTCATAGAGAGAGTTGATAATCGAGTACTTGCGAACCATATCCCTGAGTCTTTGCACGTATACGCAATCCCTGCCATTTGAGTCTAGAAACCTGGAAAATCGCATTGGTATCTTCCTGCCGCACGGCAGGGTTTATGCGATCAATCTAGCATATCTTGCTATTCAGGCAAAGCACAGGCGTATGGTTTGTGATTCTTATCATTTCGTGTGAATCACCCTGTCAATGGCGCTTTTCCATCCCTGATATAATCTGTCTCTGTGGCTGTCAGACATCTGGGGAGAAAAACACGCATTCATTTGCCATAATTCTGCAATTTGCTCGAGCGAATCATACATGCCAATCTGCAATCCAGCGAGGTAGGCCGCACCCAATGCTGTCGTTTCTATGCAAATCGGACGATGCACTTCCAGATCAAGTATATCTGACAAAAACTGCAGTAACCAGTTATTCGCTACCATGCCGCCATCAACACGCAAGGCACTGATTCCAGCACCGCTATCAGCTGTCATGGCATCCAATAAATCCCGCGTTTGATAGCCAACATTCTCAAGCGCCGCACGAACAATATGTTCCCGGCCGCTGTTCCTGGTTAGTCCCAATAAAGCACCCCTGGCATCCGGATCCCAATAAGGAGCTCCCAGGCCTGTAAATGCTGGCACCAGATAAACACCTTCGGTATTGGAGACATTGTTAGCGAGTGTCTCGGTTTCAGCGGCCGTCGTAATCAGCTTTAATGTATCGCGCAGCCATTTGATGGTGACGCCCGCAGAAAAAATACTCCCCTCCAGTCCATAAGCAACCTGATTATCAATACGATAGGCAACCGTTGATAACAACTTGTTTGTTGACTGCATCACTTTGGAACCCGTATTCAGCAACATGAAACAGCCTGTTCCATAAGTTGCCTTTACCATGCCGGGTCGAAAACAAGCCTGACCAATAGTTGCTGCCTGTTGATCACCCGCCATACCGGTAATAGGAATCTTCATCCCCAATATTTTTTCATCCAGTTCGCCAAAATCTGCTGTATTATCCAATACCTCTGGTAACATATGGCGAGGAATATTCAGTTCTCTCAATATTTCCTCGTCCCATTCCTGCGCATGAATATTGAATAGCAAGGTACGCGCAGCGTTGGTCGCATCCGTGGCATGTGATCGTCCATTCGTCAATTTCCACAACAAGAATGTGTCCACTGTGCCAAATAATAATTCGCCCCGCTCAGCTTTCTCACGCGCGCCATGCACGTGATTTAATATCCACAATATTTTCGTGGCTGAAAAATAGGGATCCAGCAACAATCCGGTACGTTCATACATGATTTTTGCAACCCGGGTTTGTGATAGCTGCCTGCAGAGGTCACTGGTTCGCCGATCTTGCCAGACTATCGCCGGATAAACCGGAACACCAGACTGCCTGTCCCAGATGATAGTGGTTTCACGCTGGTTAGATATGCCAATAGCAGCAATCGATCTGGGTGAAAGGCCTTTTTTGTTCAAGGCTTCACGGCAGCATTCCACCGTATTATTGAACATTTCAACTGGATCCTGCTCTACCCAGCCGTCATTTGGAAAATACTGATTCAATGCGATTTCATGCTGGCTGACAAGATTTCCGGCACGATCAAAAATGATGGCACGGCTGTTGGTTGTACCCTGATCGATGGAAAGTAAATAATGCTGCATGCTGATTCCTCAATAGTTCGCGGTCAGGAGCCATATACTCTGCATTTTTGATGCAAGTTGCAAGGCGGAACCCATGAACCATCATTCAAGCACAGAATCACTTGTTCTTTGCATATAAGCTATGCCGTTTATGCCATTCCTCTATGGATTCTTCAGGGTATCTGGCAAAGCAGATTTCATGTTTACCCTGCGGAATCTCACACCAGTTAGCTGCAAAATCCAGCATGATACGTACATGCTCGGGTGGTTTGGGAAGAGGTGTATCGATGGCAGAGGCAAACGGATGAACCAATTCCGGCCAGCTTTTATCAAATATCCATAAACAGCTGGCACAATGTTTGCAGAAATGACGTTGGCCAGTACTGCGTATTCGCCGGTTTTGTCTTGTTCTGCCCATGACCGCACGATAAATTTGCACGTGCTTCATGCCTTTTACTTTTAATGTGTCAGATTGTCCCATGATATTGATTGCGTAACCGCCGCCACCTGCTGTTTTTCGACAAATGGAGCAATAGCAGAGCATGAATGGATACGGCGTAGAGGATTCAACTTCAAATTGAACCGATTTGCAGTGACACGATCCTTTCAGTTTCATGACATTCCTTTTTAAACAATATTGAATATCCCTGTTATCCTGTCTCGTCATCCTGATGACAATCCACGCAAGATGCCTTGTGCAAACATGGCTAGTCGAGCGCTATCCGGTATAGCTCATCCTATATATGTCAATAGCAAATTGTTGCATGATCTTACCATGATTTTCAGCTGACAATGCTGAGTAACGCGAGAAATAATATGAATTAATGCAGCCACTCATTAATGCAATTGTGCTGATTTATCACCCTGATCAGGAGTGGAATACATGCGTCAATAAATGATCCTGGTATTGCCGAAGATAATGCATTCTTGTCTGCTCATCGGCATTCATGACCCCATAAGCAATAAATGGAGTGACCGGTGTCAACCCGGCAAAACGCAATGTATGATGGATGGGTTTGAGATATTGAGAAATTTCTCCGTGCATGCTGTTAACCTGATAGCTGCTAGCGGGTGATTGAGTAGTCAGAGATAACATGGCACGACGCGGCTTTAGTAAGCCTGTCTCAAACCATTTGTCTTTATCGTATGCAAAGCCGCTGGCCAGAACCCTGTCTAGCCAGCCTTTCATTATCGCCGGCATACCAAACCACCATAACGGAAACTGAAAAATCACCGTATCACACCATGCCAATTTCTGTTGTTCTGCCGTAATGTCATCCGCAAGCTGATTGTTTTCATATGCCTGACGCTGCAAGACACCATATTGACGGGATGTATTATCATGAACTTGTTTGAAATCACCCCAGTCAGCGACAGGATTGAAATGCATTTGATACAAATCGGAAATTTTTACTTCATGCTGATGTTCTTCAAATACATCTAATGCGGCTTTCATTAAAGCCGCATTAAATGATGATGGCTCCATATGAGCATATACAAGAAATATCTTCATCGGATATATTTTACCATCACGGAGAAGTTGCGATATCCAGCATGGCCTTACGGGCTTCTGGACCATAAAAAACGCCGCCGACCGGAACCGCGCCTTGAATGGCTTCAGATACCCTGGCAATCCAGACAGGCCCAAAACCGCCGCAGAGTTCAATACACTGCACACCTTCAGCTACCAGGCTTTTGGCTACTTCTAGCACCTGTTCTTTCTTGCTCATATCTATACCTATGGCCTTGAATCGGCAGGTATCCGATTCCATGACACTAATGTGTTGATTCTTATCAAACCCGGGAGACAGGAAAATAAATCCCCAATGACGAAATGCCATAAAATCCTCTTTGTAGTTTTTGTAAAATGGTCTGATTAATATAGCTCAAACAGGAAAATCGGAACAAGCATTAATATGCCTGCTCGAAATCGCCCTACCTCTGGATGTAAAAATATGAAAATGATTCAATCATGTGGCTTTTTGCGTACATAGAGTGTCTTTACCACACTTGCAACAACGACTCCATCCTGGTCAATCAAATCCACGCTTTTGTCAAAAATAAACTTCTCATTCGTATCGGCCTGATTTCGTATCGCCTGAATTTCGTCGGCAGCAAACTGAAAAACCGCGGTCAACTTTCCACGACCTGGTTTTTTAAACTCGATATAAGCCGCCTTGTCCCATACAATGTAATCTCTGCCTAATTTTTTCAGGAGAATAAGCATATAAAAAGGATCTGTCATGGCATACATGGATCCGCCAAAATGCGTGCCTACCAGATTTTTGCAATACCAGTGCAGCTTTATAGTGACCTCTATATAGCCAAAATCGGCAGCAATTTTTCTCACACTGATGCCTGTTCCCAGGTAGGGCGGCCAAATATTGATAAAAAATCTTAACAGCCACGCAGGAAGACGGTCTGGCCAGCGCCGTGCATATTTGATAATCATGAAAATAATTTCCTATAAAACATGATTCCTTGACTAGCCTGCAAGTGAAATGTTCCGCAAGCGAAATGCATTGGCTATCACCGACACGGAACTCAGGCTCATGGCCGCTGCAGCAATAATGGGACTTAACAACAAACCTGTCCATGGATATAAAATACCTGCCGCAATCGGGATACAAAGCAAATTATATATAAATGCCAAAAAAAGATTTTGCCGTATGTTGCGCATTACCTGCTTACTCAATTGACGTGCGCGTACAATGCCAAGCAAGTCACCTTTTACCAGCGTGATACTAGCGCTTTGCATCGCGATATCTGTCCCGGTGCCCATCGCAATGCCAATATCTGCTGCAGACAAGGCAGCTGCATCATTGATACCATCGCCAGCCATCGCGACAATATAACCATCGAGACGATATTTTTTGACTATTTCCGTTTTCTGGTGAGGCAGCACCTCTGCTTCGATAGATGATATATCCAGTTTTTCAGCGATGGCTTGAGCAGTGATTCGATTATCGCCGGTAACCATCACTACCTGCATTCCTTCGTCGCGCAGCATCTTAAGTGCTCGAGGTGTGCTCTGTTTTACCGGATCGGACACGCTGATGATCCCGGCAATGCGGTCTTCTGTCACAACAAACATTACCGTTTCACCTTGATGGCGCAGCTGATCCGCTTTCTCGGCAAACTGCCCGGGCTGGAGATTTAACAGCTCAAGCAGATGGATATTGCCCAGCGCAGCGCGTTTTTGATTGATGACACCGGTTATTCCCTTGCCAATTTCAGCATGAAAACCGACGGAATCAGGAATATTGATTTTCCTCTCTCTTGCCGCCTGCATGATGGCATTCGCAAGCGGGTGCTCGCTGCTGCGTTCCAGACTGGCTGCAATGGATAAAATTTCAGTCTCCGTAAAACCAGCATCAGCGTATATCCTGGTCACGACAGGCTTGCCTGCTGTCAACGTTCCCGTCTTGTCGATCAGCAGCATATTAACCTTTTCAAAACGCTCCAGACTTTCTGCATTCTTAATGAGCACACCAGCCTGGGCACCGCGTCCCATTCCAACCATTATTGACATGGGCGTTGCCAAACCCAGAGCGCATGGACATGCCACAATTAATACCGAGATAGCTGAAATCAATCCATAAGTCATCGCTGGCGAAGGGCCGATAGCCATCCACACCAGGAATGTAATGACCGCGACTAAAATCACGGCCGGCACAAAATAACTCGATATGAGATCCGCCAGACGCTGGATCGGCGCACGTGAACGTTGTGCTTCCGCAACCTGCCTGACTATTTGCGCAAGCATGGTTTTGCTGCCAACGTGCTCAGCACGCATCACAAAGCTGCCTGACAAATTCATGGTGCCGCCAATAACGGCTGCACCAGCTTCTTTTTCGACAGGTATTGATTCGCCAGTTATCATGGACTCGTCTATTGAACTGTGTCCTTCCGTTATCATCCCATCTACCGGAATTTTTTCTCCCGGACGTACACGCAGCAAATCATTTGTGTGAACCTGATCCAGTGAAATTTCCATATCAGTATCTTTTCCAGTCACTTTACGGGCCATTTTTGGTGCGAGGTCCAGCAAGGCGCGCAGCGCACTGCCGGTTTTTTCACGCCCGCGTATTTCCAATACCTGCCCCATCAATACCAGTGCGGTGATTGCAGATGCTGCTTCAAAATACAGGTACACCTCGCCTTTCATACCGCGAAATGCCGGTGGAAACAGATCAGGGAATAACAGCCCAATCAGGCTATAGCCATATGCCACCGTTATACCCAGTGCAATTAATGAAAACATATTCAGACTGCGCTGAATCAGGGAAAACCATGCGCGTTGCAGAAGCGGCCAGCCGCACCAAAAAATCACTGGCGTCGCCAATATGAATTGTGCCCATGACGAAACATGCAGAGGAATCAAGTCTACCAGCTGCGAGACACCAGGGATATCCATGCCCATCGTCAAAAACAATACCGGCAGTGTTAAAACAACACTCACCCAAAATCGTCGTGACATGTCTATTAATTCTTCATTTGGTCCGACTTCCGCTGATATCATTTTCGGTTCCAGTGACATGCCGCAGATTGGACAAGATCCGGGTCCTGACTGAATGATTTCAGGATGCATGGGACATGTATACAAGGCATTACTGTCAACAGGGGTATCAGCCTTTGCATGCTCATGTTTGTGCTGTGCATGACAGCAGCTTTTGTCAGGTGATTTTTCCGGATTGTTTGTACTCATACCGTATCCTTGTTGCATTCATTATATTTGAGCCTGTAAGCTATATCCTAAGTTATCAGGAGGATTAACATATGCAGGGAAGAAAATCATTTCTATCAATTATAGCAGTTATTGCCTGTCTTGGCATGAATCTTGTTTATGCTAGCGTGACCATTCCAATGTATCTGGTCAGCGCCAATGGTCAAGGACAAAGCATAGGTACTATCACGGCAGAAGATTCATTTTGCGGTGTCCTGTTGACTCCCAATCTGCATGGTCTGCCTCCCGGCATCCATGGTTTTCATGTTCATGTCAATCCCGACTGTGGAAACAATGGCATGGCGGCTGGAGGCCATCTGGATCCCGGAAAGACAAACGAACATGACGGACCTTACAACAAGCATGGCCATCTGGGTGACCTGCCAGTTCTCATCGTAAACCAGGATGGTACCGCAACGCTTCCCACGCTGGCACCGCGATTCAAGCTCGCACAAATTATCAATCACGCTTTCATGATTCATGCCGGTGGTGATAATTATTCTGACAAACCTGAAAAATTGGGCGGCGGCGGAGCAAGAATTGCCTGCGGGGTGATTAAAGAATAGTCTTTAACATCCAAAACTTCCAAAGCATTCATGAAAAGTCTTGGAAGTTTTGGATAAAAATATTTTACGGTTAAATAATACAGGTTATTTTTTCTTCGCTTGAAATTGAAATCCCGAATTCGTGGTATTTACTGTCTTGGACCAGTTATTATAAAAAGTTTTAATCTTATCTTCCTTAAGCGTTTTTAATAGTAACTCTCCCTCTGGAAGTTCGCCTCTATAACTTGGATACAATACTTTATGTGCTAACTCGGGCTTTCCCATTCGCACCAGGGCTTTTATTGCGAAAACAAATTGTTTTTCTCCGGTTTGAAGATAAGAGCCGATATTATTATAAAGTTGATAGGGCAAATTTGGATAATGATCACCTATAAACTTTAAAATTCTGTCTCCTTCACGATGAGCACGACCTTTGTCAGTATATAGTCGTATTCCTGAATGGTCCTTAATTGGTTTTATTGCTTCAATTTCAGCACCAAAGTAGCAGCCTTTCAAGATTTTATTTATTGCCAATGCATCGTGTCCATTTTTTAAATATACTTCGAATAAATAATCTATCACTATATTACTGCTGGTTATTTCATTTATAGTATTTTTAAAATCTCGATCGAGAAGCGTTTGGTTGACATAATAATAAATTAAATTATATCTGACATCGAGTTCTTTGGCTTTTTTCTTGTCTGCAGGATTATCAGAGGCAGACAAATTATCAATGAGTTTTCTAAATTCAGAAAATGCTTCAGGAATTAATAAATTATTAACAATACTGAGAATGATCGCTGTCCGTATTTTGGTATAATCACCCTGAAATTTTGAAAACGCTTCTCTCATATTTAACAAGTCGATAAATTCAGGCTGAAATGTCCCGTCTTTACAAAGCACTTGCAAAGATACTTCCCGAACCAGGTCTTCCATAAAGGATTTTACTAGTGCCAGGCTTTTTTGGTCTGGTTTTAACAACATTATAGGGTCTAACCTTCCTGAATCGATTTGTTCTGTTGCAAGTGACAATAACTCATTCACGGATCTTTGATTACTACTATCAGAAGGCAAGAAAGATAATTTATCTGCCAGATTAAGTAATTTTTTACATAATTGCTTTCTGTCACTCTCGGAAGAATATGAGGGAAAACTATTTGCCAGGCGTGAAAACCAAGATTCATCAAAAACATCCTGCGTGATTGCCTTGTTAACATCTTGACTTATACTGCTTTTCATCTTTGTATTAGTAGTATTAGTACTCATTACTTCTCGCAGCTTATCAATTAAAGGCATATCATTACCTCATGAACAATAATGCATATTTTAAATATAGGTGATGAATATGAATTTTGTATTAAATCAATTGATACTTCTCGAGGTAGTTATCTAGTTAATTAATAAGATAAATCAGTTTTGCCATCGAAACACTCAAAGGAATTACTCTGACTGAATCCATGCGGGCATGTATTGATTCGCATGCCGCAATTCGTACCGGTGTTTGCGCCAATCCGGATCATGAACAGCAACAAGATTCCAGAAATCTTGAGAATGATTCAGATGCCTTGTGTGACAAAGCTCATGAATAATGACATAGTGAGCGAGATGTTGCGGCAAAAACATGAGCTTATAATTCAGACTAATCGATTTCGCGGCAGTGCAGCTGCCCCACACAGTCTGCTGATCACGTATCGCCACGCTTTTGTATGGTAAACTTGTCTTTGTGCTGATTGCATGCAGCTGTGATTCCAGGAATGCTCTGGATTTATTTTTTACCCACTGTATAAGTTTTTCCCTGCACAGGTTTTGATCTCCGACCTTTCCCACCAGTACAATTTCACGATTGGGTCTCTGGATAATTTTAAGCCGCGCATCACATTCCATGTAGTAAACATTCCAGAATTCATTGATTGCATTGAAATGAATTGCATCAGGCATCTCTTGTGTCTGCGACAGCGGTGGCAATCTGGATAATTGCCTGATAATCCAGGACTTGTGCTCTTCGAGAATCGCAGGTATTTCCCTCTGGTTAAAGCGGCATGGAATGGTAATCTCCAGGCTGTTCGCACTGACCGCCTTGAGCTTGACGTGTCGCGCAAGTCGATGTTTTTTGACCTTGTATTGCGGCGGCCAGGCAATGGATGTTGATGATGGATTCATGCTGCAATTATTCTAGTAATCAATTCCAGATAATCATTATCCTGGACAATATCCTGCTTCTCCAGATGTAATATAGTAAAATATTGATAACAATCCAGCTTGGACGATGAACCTGCCTTTTGCTGCGCCATCGCCTCATGCAAGAGCATTAACCCACAAAACAAAAGTGCCATGCGGTCGACAATGGAACGAATTTGCAGCTGCTGCAGGCCGCTCTCTAACTGACGATAGGATGCTAAATCCATCTCCAGCCTGTCCAACTCTATCTTGATTGGCTGCATGTGTAATGAAAACTTTTTCAGCTTCTCCAGTTCCTTGCGCATGAAAGACATATATATCCTGTCGATATCATATTTGAGTATGTCTTTCAGAATCTGCATACGCAAGACATTATGCGTTCCTTCCCAATTTTCACAGACAACACAATCACGCAACAGTCGCGGAATGGGTGAGAAACTTTCTATGGTGCCATTGCCAGCCAGCACATCCAGAGAATGGTGTATATGTTCAACAGACAATAATGCAGAAAGATATTTCTGCATATTGACCAGCAATCGCAACAATAATTTGACATCCTGGTCCTGAGCGATACTTGAATCCCATTGATCCTGCATTTTAGCGGTTGCAAAAATCGCTGCGACCATGGCTGCGCTTTCAGCCTTGATACGCGCCAGATTTTCTATTACCAGAGGATAGTGAATGATCGGATGCGAAAATGCGACACGCTGTCTCGCATATGATCTGGCAATGGAATAGGCGCGCCTTGCCATGCCCAGCACACAAAATGAATTAAACAGTCTTGAGAGATGCAAAACATTATCCATAATCAAATGAAATCCTTCTTCGGGACGACCTATCATCAAAGCATAGGCAGAGTGAAAGTCAATTTCACCCGTGGCCATGGAGCGCGTGCCAATTTTGTCTTTCAATCTTCTGATTGTGTAATGGTTTTTTTGCCCTCTCCATAATCTGGGAACAAGAAACAGGGCCAAGCCCTTTGTTCCCTCTATATTACTGTCGTATCTCGCTGTGGTGAATATCAAGTCGGCGCCCGCATTCGAGCAAAACCATTTTTCTCCCTTGATACGCCACACCTGATCCCTTTCATGTGTTGCTGTTGCTGCATTAATTCCGACATCTGAACCTCCCTGGATTTCCGTCAGGAATTGTGCGCCGGTAAAATTGGTATCAAACGACGCGGCTGTCAATTTTTCAAGATAGGCGGCTTTTTCGGGGAAATCAGGCGACTTTTGCAGTACTCGTATGATACCGGCCGAACATGCGATAGGACAATTATGTCCCGCTTCACCTGTCTGGGATGACAGAAATAACAATGACAGACATTCAGACAGTCCGCCAGGTCTAGCCATTTTTTCCAGCAACCTGGTTTGATAGATAAGATTGCCAGCCGCGGCATAATCGGGATGATGCACAACTTCATCTACTCGCTGGCCGACTGGATTATACGCTTCAAGACAGGGAAGATTCACGGCTAGATTATTTTCTTTTACTAGCGGTTCGAGTTGTTCACCAACAATTTTTCCGAATTTCTCCAATTCAGAATGCACGCGTGCATGATCAGTCTGAAAATGATACTGGATGGTGTGCATGAAATCGGGATCGACAATATAGACGTTTTGATGTATTTCCCGTTCCCATTCGTCAAGTGTATTGCGCACCGATTGGTTGATTGTCAGCGTATCTTCCATGATCTTGTTCCATTCAAAGAATATCCGTTATTCAGCTGGCAAGGAAACTTGCGTATCCGCCATCTTTTGTTCAATCGCGCGGGACAGATTGATGACGCGCCCTTCGATGCGGGGCATGCGCTCCACAAAATGATGGGTCATTTTCAACAAAACATTACTGCCAGTTTTGACAAAAAGAAATGGAAAAACAGCATGCAGCAGGCAAGCCAGCCCGCCAATCAGCATATTAAATCCGAAATGGCTCGCAAATTTCATATGTTGAAAATAGGTTTCCCCTACACTATTGGGATGATCAGTAAATATATTTTTCATCTGTATATTCCTGTTAACGATTTATGCCATCCATCAATTCGATTTCTGTACCTGCCGTAACCATTCTTCCAATACGGTTGCATTGCCCAGACTGTCCTGCCAGGATATTTGATTGCACTCCCTGGAATTCACAGAAATGGAATCGTTCACTGAATCAATTTGGTAAGTATACAATGTTTTTTCAGCAGTTACATTGATCTCGGTTGTCAGATTATTATCTGACTGATAGATGATAAAACGATTGTCATTCTCTGATGGCAACCATGGATTGGTTAACATGCTGATCCTGCCTTTGGTACCGTATATTTCAAATTGGTGATACATGCCCATGTCATCAGCCGTCGTCACCGCCGCCACGACATCATTGTCAAATTTCAATAATACACTCGCCTGATTATCACGATTATTCTCATTCACTCTTCCAGTTGCAGAAATCATGACTGGCTCGGCAAAGGATTTCCCCTGATCAATACCGGCAAGCAGACGAATCAGTGATACGGGATAACAACCCAGATTCATGATCGATCCGCCAGCGACAGGATTGGCCAGATGAGCGATATCGGCCATATACACCGCAGTGAATGCCTTGATATCGCCAATCAATTTATTCCTTATAATGTCACATAGCCTAGCTACCAGAGGATGGCATCGATACATTAATGCTTCCATGCAAAATACACTGGCATTACCTACAACTGCAAATGCTTCTGCATATTCATCTGTTGATATCACTAACGGCTTTTCACACAGGATATGTTTACCTGCGCTGGCACAACGTATCATCCAGTCTTTATGCAAATGATTTGGCAATCCGATATAAACCGCATTGACCTCCGGATCGTCCAGAACTTTTTGGAAATTATCATAACAGACCGGTATGCCAAATTGATTCGCAAAATTTGTGGCGGTGGTCATTGAGCGGCTGCCAACCGCGTATAATTCGCCTGCAGCGGATTCCTGTATGGCGTTCGCCATGGTGGCGGAAATCATGCTTGTTCCCAGGATCCCCCATTTAATTTGTTTCATGGACATTTAACTTTCTCATCTGATTGCGGGCATCGTCATTATTGACATTTCATCGGAGTAGGATTAACTTTTACACCGATTATCTTCAGGGCAGGGTGTAATTCCCTACCGGCGGTGATTCTACTTTGTTACAGCAAAGTAGGAAAGCCCGCGAGCGCTTTTTCAATGTCTTTAACATCTTGAAAAGGTCAGCAGATTTGGTGTGAATCCAAAGCCGACGGTAGTCCTGGTCTACGTACTAATCATGACCAAGACTGAAAGTCCGGATGAAAGAAGAATAGTCGCGAACAGGCATATCTGCTGCGTATCCTTTTTTATAGACATCTGCACAGATACTCTCCACTGCTCATGCGCTTCATCCACGCCCTGAAATGCTTAATAAACAAGGGCTTGCAAATGAGCGTAACAAAACATTCCGAATATATGTCACTGGCGCTGCAGGAAGCGCAGCGCGGACGTTACACAGTTTCGCCAAATCCCATGGTGGGCTGCGTCATTGTTAAACATAATCAAGTCATAGGCTGCGGGTACCACCATCAGGCCGGCGGCCCGCATGCAGAAATCGCAGCCCTCCGTCAGGCAGGCTCGGATGCGCAAGACGCCACGGCTTACGTCACACTCGAACCCTGCTGTCATTATGGCAAAACCCCGCCCTGCACCCTGGCTCTCATCCAGGCGGGCATCTCAAAAATTCATATAGCATGTGAAGACCCTAATCCGCTCGTTGCGGGAAAAGGCATAGAGCAGCTGCGTTCAGCTGGAATCGACATTGAAATCGGGCTGCATGAAACAGCAGCAAAACAATTAAATGAAATTTTCTTTCATTTCATAAAACAGCGGCGCCCTTTTGTGATCGCGAAATGGGCCATGTCACTGGATGGTAAGACCATTACCCATGTTGAAGATACACGTGACATTTCCTGTCAGGCATCACGAGAGCACTCTCATTTGCTCAGACAGCAAGTTGACGCCATTCTTATTGGCGCCAATACCGCGCGCCATGACAATCCATTACTCACCGTCAGATATGGCGATACAAATACAAAACATCCCATACGTATTTTATTGACCGGCAGCGGCAATCTGCCGCTGGACTTAAAGATTTTTGATCCGGCGCTGCCAGCCAAAACCATGGTCGCAACAACCAACCAGGCAGACGGTGCGTGGCTGCGCGCGGCGAGGGAAAAGGAAATTGAAATTCTCATGCTGCCTGCAAATAAAAATGGACAGGTGAATTTACCTGACTTGCTAGATGAATTAGGCAACAGACAAATCACGAGCCTCCTGGTCGAAGGCGGGATGGAAGTTCATCATGCTTTTTTCAATGACAATCTGGTGAATAAAATTCATGTCTATCTTGCCCCGGTCATCATCGGTGCATTAACACGCAAGCGTCAAATTAATAACGTCGCCATAACCACAATCGAACAGGATTTTCATCTCACAGCAAACAGCGAGGACAATCTGCATGTTTAGCGGAATAGTAGAAACAATCGGTAAAATACTTCATATGGAATCAAGTGATGGATGCATCCATTTTCGCATCTCACCCTTGATGAAATTCGACGACCTGACTGTCGGCGATAGCATTTCAGTCAATGGTGTCTGCCTGACGGTGACGAATTTTACGGATACCTCCTTTCATGTAAGCGCTGTTCCTGAAACACTGCGCCTAACCAATCTTGGCCAGCTCGCGCTTCATGATAGCGTCAACCTTGAACGTTCATTGAAACTCAGCCAGCGGATTGGCGGTCATTATGTTCAGGGACATGTGGACGGCATGGGACAGATTCTTGACATCAAACACGACCACGGCTCTGCGTTGCTTGTCAAAATCAGCCTGCCTGAAAAATTGTCCCGATACGTTGTCAACAAGGGATATATCACATTGGACGGCATGAGCATTACTATCATCCAGTCTGCGCCAGACTGGTTTACTGTCACTTTCATTCCCCATACACAGGAAGCCACCATTACCAGGCATTATTCAATCGGCACCATGATAAACATCGAGGTTGATATTCTCGGCAAATACGTAGAAAAATTAATAGGAGCATACACGCATGCGATCCCCCATTAAACGAGTAGAAGCCGCGTTACAGGACCTTAAACAAGGCAAGATGGTCATACTGACGGATAATCCAGATCGTGAAAATGAAGGCGATCTGATTATGCCGGCTGAAACAATCACGACTGCCCAGATGAATTTCATGATTCGCCACGGCAGCGGTATTGTCTGCATTTCCATGACTGCCGATCAGTTAAGGAAATTAAATCTTCCTCTCATGGTTCCGACAGGCGAAAATACCAGTATGCGCGGCACACCGTTCACACTTTCCGTGGATGCGAGGGAAGGCATCACCACAGGCGTTTCCGCTTCCGATCGAACGCTCACCGTAAAAGCATTAATCGATGATAATGCCAGTGAAGAACATCTGGTCAAGCCTGGCCATATTTTCCCCTTGCAAGCCAGAAATGGCGGTGTTTTTGAACGTGACGGCCATACTGAAGGCGCCTCAGACCTGGCAAGGCTCGCAGGATTTAAACCTGCAGCCGTGTTGTGCGAAATCATGAACCCTGATGGCACCATGACGCGCGGCGTTCAGCTCAGGGAGTTCGCCAGCGAACATCAGCTTTCGATGTTGTCAATTGATGACATCATCACCTATCGTTTGCATCATGAATATCTGATAGAAGATGAAGCAACGTCTCATTTGCCTCTCGGGAAATATGGCACATTCAAGATGTCCGTACTGAAAGAGAAAAATAACGGCAAGGAACATGTGATATTGAGCAAGCAAGAACAATCATCCAGTAAGCCAGTTCTGGTCCGGGTTCATTCATCCTGTCTGACGGGCGATTTATTTAACTCGCAGCGATGTGATTGTCATACCCAATTACATTATTCACTGAGTCGAATCAGTGATGAGGGGGGCATTTTAATATATTTAAACCAGGAAGGCCGGGGAATAGGATTATTCAACAAGATAAAAGCTTATGCCCTGCAGGAACAAGGTTATGATACTGTTGAAGCCAATCTGGAGTTAGGCTTGCCGGTAGATTCACGGCAGTATTACATCGCAGCCAATATCCTGCGCAGACTTGATATCAGTCATATACGCTTGTTGACAAACAATCCCAATAAGATTAATGATTTGAAAAAATATGGCATCAGCCGAATCGAACGTGAACCGATGCCTTCATTTGAAAATGAACAAAATCATTTTTATTTGCAGACGAAACATCTTAAATTAAACCATGCCATTAATTTTGAATAACCATATACCAGAGGTTGTCATGAAAGTAGCCAGATATGCGATTGTCGCCAGTCAATTTAACCAGATCATTACCGACGCCTTGCTGAACGGCGCACTGGAACGGTTTGCCGAATTAAATATCGCGGAAGAAAATGTCACTGTCGTCAAAGTCCCGGGTGCGGTTGAAATTCCACTCACGGCACAATTGTTGGCAAAAACAGACAAATACCAGGCAATTATCTGCCTTGGTGCAGTCATACGCGGCGATACCAGCCATTATGATTACGTTTGCGAACAAGTCAGCCAGGGCTGCCAGCGCGTGATGCTGGATTATGACATCCCGGTCATATTTGGCGTGCTAACGACTGAAAATGAAGCACAGGCGCAAGAGCGCGTAGGCGGCAAGGAAGGACATAAAGGCAAAGATGCTGTTGACACGGCAATCGCCATGGTATCCGTCGTTGATCAGATTACACAATCGACAAACAGTATTGGTTACTATTGAAGAAATGGATCGCCACAGCTTGCTAACCCGTCTGGTTCCATGCTATGACGGCCTTACAAACGAAAAGCGACGAAATTCATATAACCATGTTCTGCATAGTCTCATTACTTTTTAGATCGTGCTGGTCCACCATGTTGACCAAGATCGTCACTTACTGATGACTGTAATGAAGTTGCCCTATGTGTTGCTTTGGTCGCACCAAAGATACCCATCTTAGGAAAGCTTGCCTTTTCAGGAGATCTAATATTCGGGGTCTGAGTCTCATGCATTTCCTTGTGATGTAATAATGTTTTTTCCTTATCGTCAATGAATTTCATGAGGTGTTTCATTTCTTTTTCAATAGGCATATTCCTATTCCAATCCCGCTCTCGCTCTCCCTGATCTCTTGGCTGTCCTAGCTTTACCTCACCTTCAGCGTAAAAGGTTTCATAGTCACTCTTAAGTTTCTCTATCATATCCTTTAGCCTCAATAATGAGGGCAGATCATTTGCTTGTTGCAGCTCATTTCCGATCCTTTGCATACCCAGTACAACATTTTTCATCGCGATTTGATCCTCATGAGGTCCGAGATTAATTGTGGGGATTCTCTCTAATAAACTCTCAACCGATTTTTGAATTTGGGGCAGTGGAACGACCGGGAGCGCTCTGGCCGTGAGAGATGGTTGCTGAGATTTTTCCAATTTAAGCAGTGCTTCCAGATCATCACGATATGATTTTAATAATTTTGCAGCACGAGCCTCTTTCCCAGCCACTTTTTTTGCCCGGCCGGATATACTTTTATGGTGTTCGCTGAATAGAGAAACAGGTTCCTGTTTCTTGAGTATGTTGTTCAGATAAGCGAGCTTGGCCTGGTTAGATAACTTATTACTTGATAAAACAGTCAAGATAGGCGACAAATCCTTTTTTCGTTGTTGTGATAGCGGACTATCATTACGGCCTTCCAACGTTTTTTCATAATCCTGAAGAGCCTGCAGACGTTTAGACACATTCTCTTGCATACCTTTGACAGTTATTCTGGATAACTTGTCATAGGCTTGACGTAATTTCTTAATTGCCCTGGTATCGTCCTGCCGGAATTCTTTTAACATACCGACTGGTCGTTCTGTATGATGGCGCTTGAGATGCGGATTATTTTCAATTTCATTTTTTAAAAAATCCCTTTGTTCATCAGGACTCATTTTTTTATGAAAAAGCGCATCAGAAATCCTTTCGAGTTCCTTCAAGCGTGCTTTTGCAACCTCATCATCTGGACTATTCTTCACACGCTTACGCAGTTTTGTTTGATATGAAAATAACGCAGAAGCAATATCATAAATTGGTTTTTTCGGAGTTGAAAGAGTAGGCATCGTTTTGGTAAGCGTGCTGGGTGTGATTTTTTCATCATAAGATTTATCCCTGGTTTCACCTTCTATTCGTTTCCGGTGAGTATAAGATATTGGATCAAATTGTTTCTCATATTTGGCTGCATCGCTTTTAATTGCGATATATAAATCATATAATGGTTGTGCTAATTCAGACTTGATATCCTTTCCTACACGATCACGAATATCTTTAACTACATTTCCTTCACTATCTTTTAAAGTCTTAATCAGTTCATCTATTTTTTGGATCAAAGTTGATATCATATCCTCGTATTTATGAGGTTTATATTTTTCATTAACTTTAACCAACTGATCACGGATGTTCTGAATTAATGAAAATGTTTTATCAGCGCTATCACGATGATCAGCCCTAGACATTTTATTTTCATAAAGGGAATTTATCATCTGTATATCACTTGGTAATTGTTTAGTTCTTACCCAATCACTTATATGTTTAGCTTTCATTTTCCCGATTAAACTGGGTGAAACTTTGCTTCCGTCAATCTGATACCCTTGATAAGTGCCTTGTAGTGCATTCGCTAATTTCTGTGCGGCAATTTCCTTTTTTTCTACAATAAATTGCTTTTGTACTGCAATTTCGTGGCGAATGGCATCTTTTAACTGATTCACATCTGGCGGATTTTTAAAATTGAAGTCGGCTTTAAGGGAACTTTCCAATCGCGCTATTCTTTTCTCGATTTCTTCAATATCACCAGTAGGCAATGGCGACTTCTCCATAAGTGCTTTTTTGCCATCCATCAATTTTGCAATACTAATTTCAATCCCATCTTTCAACATTTTTTTATATTTATCAATATCATCTTCGTTTGTTGAGGCAACGATCTTATCAATCAATTTTAATGAATCATCAAGATTAATAATTTCCAGTTCATGTGGTTCGCACTGGGATTTATAATCCATATCAATGATTTGAGTTACCTTATTAATACCAATCAGACTTGGTTCCTTGGAATCTTCCACCAATGCTCGTAATTTTTCTTTTGATTCCTTATCCTGACTGAATAGTGTTTCCAAATAGCGCATGGTTTCTATTGCTTCTGGCGATAATCCCTTCCATTCATACTTTGTTACTGTCCCCTCACTAGATAAATCGGAAAATAATCTTTTAATCTCATTAAAATTCAATGCCTCATAAATAGCTCTCGCACTAAAAAAATCTCGCTTGTCAAGCAATTGCTTGACGAGGAAAATATAACGCTCAATGACCAGATTGCGTTGATCCTTATTTTCAACCGAAAGAATATGATTTCGCACGAGTTCATTCTGATAAAGTGCCAAATTAATTAAATCCTGACAATCATTGGCAATTGCATCTGTTGTCATATCCTTGTATTGGTCAAATTTCAATTCGTTGTAAAGTTCAGATGTCATTGAACTCAATGTTGCCGCATATACATCAATAATGCCTGCGTTGACTTTGCGAATTCTTTCTACGAGTTCTGGGTGAGATTCAATATAGGCTATGTTTTGCGGATCACTCAATGTCTTTTCAAATTCATCGACAAGCTGGGTAAAGTGATCTCCTGATTCGGGAAGAGGCTGACTAAGGTACGATTCCAGAATCCCCAAAATACCTTCAATAGGTTTACTATCTGAGCGCATATTAGACCTCGCTATTCTGTATCTATATGCTTAATTATAGTATACGTTTGCTGGACTGATACGCGGCTGGCGTTGCACACTGATTTATATTTACGTAATAGATGCATATAATATTAAAATCAAGTACATATAAAGCATATCTCAATTTTAATCCTAGTTGTCGATGTTAATATGAGATTAAAATATTATGATGATATTGCTGAACTTGAACTGACAGCTTGAGAGCAGACTTCTTATTGAGTCGCGCGCAACTGTCAGATCAAGTCTGTATCTTATGATAGTATGAATCATACTACTTTTTGATTGTCATTTCAGGTATGAATTCCATCTGTTTTGGGTGAAACTCCTGAATGGCTTGAATGACTCGATCAAGAATGGCCGACTTTTCATCGTTTCCAGTTTCATTATCCACTACAGGCTCGAGCATCCTTAAAATTCCAGACATAGGATCAGATTTTCCCTTCGAACCTAACCAGCACTGGTTACTGCTGTTACGATCAGCACATTCAATAAGGGAATTCAGATGTTGGGCTGACTGAATATACTCATGCTCATGCGTATCTGTATCAATGCTACCGAGTTTGACGAGTTTATCCATCAATGGCTTGATGTATTTTGGAACTTTTGTTTTGTGCTTACCTCTTTCAGTTTGGATGGTCACGTTTACACCGGAACAAAATCCACTTACCTGTTGATGCCAAAAATGGACATCGTTAATCGTATCACTGATCAAGCGGTAACATTGAATCAATTTATCTTCGAATTGACGCTGTGACATTCTTGAAGATATATATTCATGCTTCGCTTCTTCCTCGGCGGACTGTTTGCGCTTCGCTTCTTCCTCGGCGGTCTGTTTGCGCCTTGCTTCTTCCTCAGCGGTCTGTTTGCGCCTTGCTTCTTCCTCAGCGGTCTGTTTGCGCCTTGCTTCTTCCTCATCCTTGTTTTCTTCTGCAAGTCGATCAGGCTGACCTTCCTGATGATCTGCTTTTACCGATTCCGGTATTAACAAAGCTGCATTGCGATGATCAGGATGCGGTTCGTGATGCATACTGGTCAGCATATCCATTACAAATGTTGTGGATTGCTCCCTGTTCAGACGTTTATAACTGATACCATGCTGTAATATTTCATTCCAGCAGTGAATATCACCGCCTTTTAATTTATCCTGAAAAAAATTTTCCTTGATCATCCATGAAAATGTAGCGTAATTTTTTTCATAGAAATCGGTAATGTCCAGGTAATTATCAATAATCTGCCGTAAATCTTCCAAGGTTTTCGCATCATCCAGTTCATTTAGCGTCAACAAATCGTTATCAAACAATTCAGCTCCATGTTTCCGATTAACAATATTCAACAGTCTTGTTTTTACTGCTTTTAGTTCAGCTTCTTTCTCAAGAGTATGCGGTACGGATATATTATGTTTGATTAATTCGAATTTATCATGTACTGCAGTTTCGTGATGACCCATCATATTAAACTCCTCCATGTTGTTTAGATGATTATCAAACTAAAACCATGTCATTCGAAATTTCATTGCGTGATATTGCTTATACACTGATATAATTTATTGAATGCAAAAATTTTTTTGATGTATTGGTGATTCAAAGCGTGATATGTTCATGATAGCAGTGAATTCTTAACAAAACGTTAAGAATCCTGCTTGTAAGATTGCACCAGAACTTCCAGCTCATCCCAGCGCTTGTAGGCATGTTCTATTTCCACTCCGACCTCATTCAGTCTGGACATTGTTGATGTGATGACATCCTGACTTTGTTTGTAAAACTCTGCGCTGGCAGCCTGGTTTTGCAACTCACTCTGTTCTGCTTCCAGCTTTAATATTTTATTCGGCAATTCATCCAATTCCCGTTGTTCCTTATAACTTAATTTTTTGTTTTGTCTTGGAGCAATACTTGCCTGACGTTCAACGGGTTTATCCATTACCGGTTTGATATCAATGACTGGTTTTCTTTGCCGAATCCAGTCCTGATAACCGCCAATATATTCTTCAATTTTTCCATCACCTTCGAATGCCAGCGTACTGGTAACCACATTATCAAGAAATGCCCTGTCATGGCTGACAAGTAGTAACGTCCCTTGATAATTCCCCAATAATTCCTCCAGCAATTCCAGGGTTTCAATATCCAGGTCATTGGTTGGCTCATCCATCACCAGCAAGTTGGCAGGTTTGCTAAATAAGCGTGCCAGCAACAATCGATTGCACTCGCCTCCAGACAAGGCTTTCACTGGTGTCAAGGCCCGCTGCGGCGTGAAGAGAAAATCAGCCAGATAACTCATGATATGTT
>Ga0070740_10002237_pt1 | contig 23419 bp, 22 predicted proteins | sample Coa_R2_FD_67286 | JGI IMG/M metagenome (GOLD analysis project Ga0070740, IMG submission 67286) | Surface soil microbial communities from Centralia Pennsylvania, which are recovering from an underground coalmine fire - Coalmine... | ecosystem: Environmental > Terrestrial > Soil > Unclassified ...
GCAACGTCAAAGGCGTCGAGTTTCTGCTGAAAAAGAACAAGGTCGACACCTTCATCGGCAGCGGCCGCATCGCCGCGCCGGGCAAGGTCGAGGTCAAGGGCAATGACGGCAAGACGCAAGCGCTCGACGCCAAGTCGATCGTGATCGCCACCGGCTCCGACGTGGCGCGGCTCAAGGGCATCGACATCGACGAAAAGCGCATCGTGTCGTCGACCGGCGCGCTGTCGCTCCCCGAGGTGCCGAAGCATCTGCTGGTCGTCGGCGCCGGCGTCATCGGCCTCGAGCTCGGCTCGGTGTGGCGGCGGCTCGGCGCGCAGGTGACCGTGGTGGAATTCCTCGACGGCGTGCTGCCCGGCATGGACGGCGAGGTGCGCCGCCAGGCGCAGCGCCTGCTCGAGCGCCAGGGCATGACCTTCAAGCTGTCGTCCAAGGTCACCGCAGTCGACAAGTCCGGCGCGCGTTTGAAGGCGACCGTCGAGCCGGCCAAAGGCGGTGCGGCGGAAATGATCGAGGCCGACGTCGTGCTGGTCGCCATCGGGCGCGTGCCCTACACCGAGGGGCTCGGCCTGAAGGAAATCGGTGTGACGATGGACGAGCGCGGCCGCGTCGTCGTCGATCATTATTACGCAACAAACGTGCCCGGCATCTGGGCGATCGGCGACGTCATCGCCGGGCCGATGCTGGCGCACAAGGCCGAGGACGAAGGCGTTGCGGTCGCCGAAATCCTGGTCGGGCAGGCCGGCCACGTCAACTACGACGCCATTCCGAACGTGGTCTACACCTATCCGGAGATCGCGACCGTCGGCAAAAGCGAGGAAGAGCTCAAGGCGGCCGGCATCGCCTACACCGCCGGCAAGTTCCCGATGACGGCCAACGGCCGCGCCAAGGTCAACATGACCAGCGAAGGCTTCATCAAGATTCTGGCCGACGCCAAGACCGACCGCGTGCTCGGCGTGCATATGATCTGCGCCGACGCCGGCAACATGATCGCGGAAGCGGTGCTCGCCATGGAGTTCGGCGCTTCCGCCGAGGACATCGCCCGCACCTGCCACGCGCATCCGACGCTCAGCGAAGCGGTGAAGGAAGCCGCCATGGCGGTGGGCAAGCGCGCCATTCATATGTAGCATCTGTCATGGCCGGGCTTGTCCCGGCCATCTCGCTTAGGGAGGCAATGCGTCCCTGATCGGGATCGCCGGGACAAGCCCGGCGATGACAAGAAGAATATACGAGGAGTGAAATGGCCAAAGGACACAAGGACAAAGTCGCCGTCATCACAGGTGCGGCGGGCGGCATTGGGCAGGCGTTTGCAAAACGACTGGCCGAAGACGGCGTGCATGTCGCGATCGTCGACATGGGCGACGGCGCGGCCACGGTGAAGATGGTCGAGGCCGCCGGGCGTCAGGCCATCGCCGTCAAGTGCGACGTGTCATCGGAAGCCTCCGTTGCCGCCATGGCCAGGGAGGTCGGCAAGAAATTCCAGAACGTCGATATTGTCGTCAACTGCGCCGGCATTTTCCCGCAGAAGGACTTCCCCGAGATGACCTTCGCCGACTGGCGTCAGGTGCTGTCGATCAACCTCGACGGCACGTTCCTGGTCACCGCCGCGTTCACGCCCGGCATGATCGCGCGCAAATGGGGCCGCGTCGTCAACATGGCCTCGTCCACCCTCGGCTCGGTGGTCACCGGCTTTGCCCATTACGTCGCCAGCAAGGGCGGCGTCGTCGGCTTCACCCGCGCGCTGGCCACCGATCTTGCGCCCTACGGCATCACCGTGAACGCCATTGCGCCGGGGCTGACGCGCTCGCCCGGCACCGTGGTGCGGGCGCCGCGGCCCGGCTTCAGGACCATGGAGGACGAGTTCAACGCGGTGGCGCAGATGCAGGCGATCAAGCGCGTCGAAGTGCCCGAGGACCTGGTCGGCGCAGTGTCGTTTTTGACCAGCGACGATGCGGCCTTCATGACCGGGCAGACGCTCAACGTCGACGGCGGCCGCGTGCGGTCGTAATCCCTCCCCGCGCCCGCTGCGCGCCCCTCGCCATGAGGACACTGAACGGGCGGTGACGCCTGTCTAGGCCAGATGCACCGCGTGCGGCGCCCACAGCCCGAGCGCCATGAAGCCGAGGCCAAAAATGCCGACGAGGCCGGACAGCCAGCCGAGCGCGACCATGCCGGTGATCACTTCGGCGGACGCGAGCACGATGCCGATCTGGAACGCGGCGGAAGCGAATTCGTACTGGTGATAGCGCGCCAGCGCCAGTTCGCGTTTTTCCTCGGCCTCCTTGGCGCGTTCGGCGAGCTGCTTGCGGCCTTCGCCCGTCTCCGGTTCGTCGTTGTAGCGCGCCGCGGTCTTCTTCCAGCCTTCGGCGGCCTTGAGCAGCCGCGCTTTGGAGTCCGCGTCCGTCGTGCGGTCGGCCTCGATCTGCGCCTGTTCGGCCGCCGTCGTCAGCACGGTCATGCGAATGGTCTTGGCCTGGAAGAACGACCACAGATCGTTGGTGGCGACGTTCAAGGTGATGGCCGAGGTCTGGGCGCTCTTGCCGAGCGTTTCGGAAAACGCCAGGAACAGCGCCAGTACCGAGATCAGCAGCGCGATCTTCTTGTTGCCGCCATGCGAGGCATGCTCGGCATGTTCGGCGTGCTCGAGATTTTCGTGTGCGCTCATCGCCCCCTCCGGATGGAAGCGTGACGATGATAGCAAACCGGCTCTTTGCGCAAGGGCCGAATTGCGACAGTTCGATTACGCGCGCGGATGGGCGGTTTTATAGACGTCGAGCAGGCGCTCGGCGTCGACCGCGGTATAGATCTGCGTGGTCGAAAGCGAGGCGTGGCCGAGCAGTTCCTGGATGGCGCGCAGGTCGCCGCCGCGCGCCAGGAGATGGGTGGCGAAGGAATGGCGCAGCGCGTGCGGCGTCGCCGATTCCGGCAGGCCGAACGCGCCGCGCAGGCGCGCCATCGTCAACTGCACGATGCGCGGGCTGAGCGGGCCGCCGCGCGCGCCGATGAACAGCGCTCCGTCGGCCGGCAGGTTCGGACAGAGCGCGACATAGTCGGCGATCAATTTGGCGACCTGCGGCAGCAGCGGCACCATGCGCGTCTTGTTGCCCTTGCCGATGACCGTCAGCGTATCGCCATTGCCGACGTCCTTGCGTTTCAAGCCGAGTGCCTCGGAAATGCGCAAGCCCGCGCCGTAGAGCAGGCCGAGCACGGCGGCGTCGCGCGCGATCACCCAGGGCTCGCGCGCTTCCCCGGCGCGCAGCTCGGTTTGCGTCATACGCTTGGCAGCGCTTGCGGCAACCGGCTTCGGCAGGGTTCGCGGCAATTTCGGCGTGCGCACGGCGGCGAGCGCCGCGACCTTGCCCTTGCCGTTGCGCTCGAGGAAGCGGGCGAAGGAACGTGCGCCGGCGAGCCCGCGCATCAGCGAGCGGTTGCCGGCGCCCGCTTCGCGCCGCGCCGCCATAAAGGCGCGCACGTCGGCCGGCTTGAGCCTGGCGAGCTGCTTGAGATTGGGCGCGCCGCCCATATGTTCGGCGAGAAACGAGAGGAATTGCGCCACGTCGCGGCGGTAGGCCTCGAGCGTCTTGTCCGACATGCGCCGCTCGGCGCCGAGATGGCCGAGCCAGCGGGCGATTTCCGCGGTCACGTCGGGGGCGGCTGGGAATTCGCTCATGTCGGAGAGATTGGCATTGCTTCCTTCACTCTTTGTTAAGCGCGCGGAATCGGCCTAGACCTAATCCATGCACGTCGTCGACGTCCTGGTGCCGGTCGCGCTCGATCAGGCCTATTCCTACCGCGTGCCGGCGGGCCTTACGCTTGCGCCCGGCGACGTGGTGGCGGTGCCGCTCGGCCCCCGCGAATGCCTGGGCGTGGTCTGGGCCGACAATCCGCAGCCCAATCCGCGCCTGCACAATCGCCTCAAGGACGTCGCCGACAAGCTCGACGTGCCGCCGCTCAAGCCGGAATTGCGCAGTTTCGTCGACTGGGTTTCCGCCTATACGCTCGCCTCGCGCGGCATGGTGCTGCGCATGGCGCTGCGCATGGGCGAGCATCTCGGGCCCGGGCGCGAGCGCGTCGGCGTGCGGCTTGCCGGGCCGCCGCCGCAACGGATGACTGCGGCGCGTGCCCGCGCGCTGGAACTGTTCGGCGACGGCCTGATACGTGCCAAGGGTGACGCCGCGCGCGAGGCCGGCGTGTCGGCGAGTGTCATCGACGGGCTGATCGACGCCGGCGTGCTCGAAACCCTGGTGCTGCCTCCCGAACCCGTGGCCGAGCAGCCCGACCCGGATTTCGCCAAGCCCGAATTCTCCCTCGGCCAGCTCGCCGCCGCCGATGCGTTGCGGCTGACGGTGGCGCAGGGCGGCTACACCGTGACGCTGCTCGACGGGGTCACCGGCTCGGGCAAGACCGAGGTCTATTTCGAGGCGGTGGCGGAAAACATCCGCCGCAAGCGGCAGACGCTGATTCTGATGCCGGAGATCGCGCTCACCGCGCAATTCCTTGATCGCTTCGCCGCGCGCTTCGGCGTGCGCCCGGCGGAATGGCATTCGCAATTGTCGCCGCGCACGCGCCAGCGCACCTGGGCGGCGGTCGCCGACAACGCGGTCTCGGTGATCGTCGGCGCGCGCTCGGCGCTGTTCCTGCCTTACGCCGATCTCGGCCTCATCATCGTCGACGAGGAGCACGACCCCGCCTACAAGCAGGAGGACGGCGCGCATTATCACGCCCGCGACATGGCGGTGGTGCGCGGCTCGATTGCGAAAATCCCGGTGGTGCTCGCCTCGGCGACGCCTTCGGTGGAATCGGAAGTGAATGCGCGGCGCGGCCGCTATCGCCATCTGCATCTGCCGGAACGCTTCGGCGGCGCGCATCTGCCGTCGATCGAGGCGATCGACATGCGGCGCGAAGGCCCGCCGCGCGGACGATTCATCTCGCCGCGGCTCGCCGAAGCCGTGCAGCACACCTTGCAGCGCAAGGAGCAGGCGCTGTTGTTCCTCAACCGCCGCGGTTACGCGCCGCTGACGCTGTGCCGGGCCTGCGGCTTCCGCCTGCAATGCCCGAACTGCGACGCCTGGCTGGTTGACCACCGCTTCCGCAAGCGGCTGGTCTGCCACCACTGCGGCTTCTCGATGCCGCCGCCGGCGCAATGCCCGAACTGCCACGCCGCCGAAAGCTTCGCGCCCATCGGTCCCGGCGTCGAGCGGCTGGAGCAGGAGGCGGCCGCGCTGTTTCCGCAGGCGCGCATCCTGGTGCTGTCGAGCGATCTCGTTGAATCCGTCGAGCGCCTGCGCCAGGAGCTCGACGACGTCGCCGAGGGCCGCTTCGATCTGGTCATCGGCACGCAACTCGTCGCCAAGGGCCATCATTTCCCCAAGCTCAACCTGGTCGGCATCGTCGATGCGGACTTGGGGCTGGGCAACGGCGATCCGCGTGCCGCCGAGCGCACCTTCCAGCTGCTGCACCAAGTCGTCGGCCGCGCCGGCCGCGAGGAGGGCAGAGGCATCGGTTTGCTGCAGACCCACCAGCCCGAACACCCGGTGATGAAGGCGCTGATCCTCGGCGACCGCGAGGCCTTCTACTCGAGCGAGATCGAGTTGCGCGAGCGTACGCACTATCCGCCGTTCGGGCGGCTCGCCAGCCTTGTCATCAGCGCCAACGATCGCCACGGCGCGGAAGGTTTTGGCCGCGCCTTGGCCTCGCATGCGCCCAAGAATGACGAGGTGCGCGTGCTGGGTCCCGCCGAAGCGCCGATCGCGGTGGTGCGCGGCCGCCATCGCTTCCGCCTGCTGGTGAAGGCGCCGCGCGGCTTCGACCTGTCGGCTTATTTGCGCGACTGGCTCAGCCGGGCTCCGAAACCGAAGGGCAATGTCCGGCTCGAAGTCGACGTCGACCCGATGAGCTTTCTGTAAATCTTGTCATGCGCGGGCTTGACCCGCGCATCCCGCTTAAGAAGGCAAAGCATTGCCAATCTGACGAAGAAGGTCACTCCGGCATCTCGTCGTGCCGCGCGTTCGGCTGCAGCAGCACGCTCGCGGCGGCGGCGAAGATGCAGGCAAAGCCGACGATGTCGGCAAAGGTCGGCCGCTCGCCCATGAACGCGGCCGAGCCGATGACGCCGACCACCGGCACCAGCAGCGAGCCGAGCGAGGCGGTGGTGGTCGGCAGCCGGCCGATGACGACGAACCACAGAAAATAGGCAAGCCCCATGCCGATGAAGCCGTTGTAGCCGATCCAGCCGACGACATAAGCGGGCAGCGGCCACAGCTGCGGCAGCCCGTCGACGATCAGCATGCCGGCCGCCAGCATCAGCCCGCCGAACAGCAGCTGCCAGGCCGTGACCGCCAAAGTGGCGGCGCGGATTTTCGCCCATTTCAGGTAAACGGTGCCGGCGGCCCAGGTCCAGGCGCAGCCGAGCGCGAACAAGGCGCCGAGCGGGAAGCCGGCGCGGGCGAGCGGCCAGATCAGGATGGCAAGCCCCGTGGCGCACAGAACGAGCGCGCCGATTTTCGTGCGGTTGAGCTTCTCGCGCAGCACGAAATGCGCAAGCAGCGCCGCCCAGATCGGCATCGAATAGGCGATGACGATGGCGCGCGAGGTGGTGCCGTAAATCTGCGCATAGGCCGAGCAGACGTTGAAGACGAGGACGTTGAAGAACCCGGCGATGACGATCTTGGCGCGCTCGCCGCGCGGCACCGCCAGGCTGACGCCGGCGACCGCGGCCGCGGTGAACAGCGTCAGGTCGCCCAGGCCGATGCCGATGGTGCGCATGGTCCACGGCGGCAGCGCGGTCAGGATCACGCGGCTCGCGATCCAGTTGAAGCCCCAGGCAAAGCCCATGACGACGACCAGCAGCTTGGCGCTGGCCGCGGCGTCGCGCTGCGGCGTCACTCCGGCATCTCCGCGTGCTTGACGTCCGGCTGCAGCAGCACGCAGGCGGCCGCGGCGAAAATCATGACGAAGCCGATGATGTCGGGAATGGTGAGATGCTCGTCCAGCATCACCGCCGAGGCCGTGACGCCGATGATCGGCACCAGCAGCGAGCCGATCGAGGCGGTGATGGCCGGCATCCGCCACACGATCGACCACCACAGGAAATGCGCGAGCCCGACGCCGATGATGCCGACAAAAAGCACGGTCTCGATCGTCGTGGCGTCGAGCGGCCACAGATGCGGGTAGCCCTCGAACAGGAACGAGCCGGCGGTGATGAAGACGAAGCCGAACAGCAGCTGCCACGCCGCGTTGGCCAGCGGTTCGACCGTCACCTTGGCCCACTTGATGTAGACCGTCGCCACCGCCCAGCTCAGCGCACAGGCCAGCGAATAGAACACGAACGGCGGAAATCCGTGGGCGAACAGCGGCCACACCAGGACCGTCAAGCCGGTGATGCACAGGCCGAAGGCAATCATGCGAACCGTGTTGAGCCGTTCGCCGAGCACCAGGCGGCTGAGCATCGTCGTCCAGATCGGCATCGAGTAGGTGATGATGATGGCGCGCGAGGTCGCGCCGCTCAATTGCGCGAAGCCGGAGAACACCTGGAACCCTGTGACGTTGAGCAGGCCCGCCAGCATGATGTGACGGTACTGGCCGGGCGGAACCTTGAGCCGGTGGCCGGTGGCGAGCGCGGCGGCGAACAGGATGGCGGCGCCGATGCCGGCGCCGGCGACGCGCAGGCTCCACGGCGACAGCTCGCGCAGCGCCACCGCGGCCGCGACCCAGTTGAGGCCCCAGGCAAAGGCCAAAAGCACGACCAGCAGTCTGGCCGTGCCGGCGACGTTCGAAGCTTTGGCTTGCAGGCGCGGCATTTGGCGCGCCACACGCTATAGCGCGTTGCGGCGACTTGCGAGGCATTCCGGGCATGCAAATTTGCCGTTTTGCATGCGGCGAAACTGCGCCAAGGCGTCGTGTTGCGCGGCCTTTTCCGCTGTGTTAGCTAGCCCTCGATTTCCAGGGGTTACCGCGGGCACCCGCGACGTCCCGGGAAATCGGAATTCCCTCTTGAATTCCAAGAGTTTGCGCCGCCGGTTCCGCGACGGCACCCGGCCTGTGAAGTAAAAGCGAAAACGAGCGTCCAGTGGCAGGCGAAGACCCGATCGTATCCGGCATGGCGGGCCGTTACGCGACCGCCCTGTTCGAGCTCGCGCTCGAGAGCAAGGCCGTTGACGTCGTCAAAAAGGATCTGGAGCAGTTCGACGCGTTGATCGCGGCCAACCCCGATCTTGCGCGTCTGGTGCGCAGCCCGGTGTTCGGCGCCGACGAGCAGCTCAAGGCGCTGTCCGCCATTCTCGACAAGGCCGGCATCAAGGGCCTGGCCGCCAATTTCCTGCGCGTCATCACCGCCAATCGCCGCCTGTTCGCCGTGCGCGACATGATCCGCGACTTCCGCATGCTGGTGGCGCGCCACCGCGGCGAGGTGACCGCGCAGGTCACCGTCGCCGAGACGCTCAACGACAAGAACGTCGATGCGCTCAAGAGCGCGCTCAAGTCCGTGACCGGCGGCAAGGATATCGACCTTGCCGTCAAGGTCGACCCGTCCATCATCGGCGGGCTGATCGTCAAGGTCGGCAGCCGCATGATCGATTCATCCCTTCGCACCAAGCTGAACGCGATCAAGTTCGCGATGAAAGAGGCCCGCTGATGGATATCCGCGCCGCAGAAATCTCCGCCATCCTCAAAGAGCAGATCAAGAATTTCGGCCAGGAAGCCGAGGTCTCCGAGGTCGGGCAGGTGTTGTCCGTCGGCGACGGCATCGCCCGCGTCTACGGGCTCGACAACGTGCAGGCCGGCGAAATGGTCGAGTTCGAGAACGGCACGCGCGGCATGGCGCTCAACCTCGAAATCGACAATGTCGGCATCGTCATCTTCGGCTCCGACCGCGAGATCACCGAGGGCCAGACGGTCAAGCGCACCGGCGCCATCGTCGACGTGCCGGTCGGCAAGGGCCTGCTCGGCCGCGTGGTCGACGCGCTCGGCAATCCGATCGACGGCAAAGGGCCGATCAAGGCGGAAGCCCGCGCCCGCGTCGACGTCAAGGCGCCCGGCATCATCCCGCGCAAGTCGGTGCACGAGCCGATGGCGACGGGTCTCAAGGCGATCGACTCGCTGATCCCGATCGGCCGCGGCCAGCGCGAATTGGTCATCGGCGACCGCCAGACCGGCAAGACCGCCATCATCCTCGACACCATCCTCAACCAGAAACCGCTCAACGCCCAGCCCGACGAGAAGATCAAGCTGTACTGCGTCTATGTCGCGGTCGGCCAGAAGCGCTCCTCGGTCGCGCAATTCGTCAAGGTGCTGGAGGAGCAGGGCGCGCTCGAGTACTCGATCGTGGTGGCCGCCACCGCATCGGAGCCGGCGCCGATGCAGTTCCTGGCGCCGTTCGCCGGCTGCACCATGGGCGAATATTTCCGCGACAACGGCATGCACGCGGTGATCTTTTACGACGACCTGTCGAAGCAGGCCGTCGCCTACCGCCAGATGTCGCTGTTGCTGCGCCGCCCGCCGGGCCGCGAAGCCTATCCGGGCGACGTGTTCTATCTGCACTCGCGCCTGCTCGAGCGCGCGGCCAAGATGAACGACGACAACAAGGCGGGCTCGCTGACGGCCTTGCCGGTCATCGAGACGCAGGCCAACGACGTCTCCGCCTACATCCCGACCAACGTCATTTCCATCACCGACGGCCAGATCTTCCTCGAAACCGACCTGTTCTATCAGGGCATCCGCCCGGCGGTGAACGTCGGCCTGTCGGTGTCGCGCGTCGGCTCCGCGGCGCAGACCAAGGCGATGAAGAAGGTCGCCGGCAAGATCAAGGGCGAGCTCGCGCAGTACCGTGAGATGGCGGCCTTCGCGCAGTTCGGCTCCGACCTCGACGCCACCACGCAGCGCCTGCTGGCACGCGGCGCTCGCCTCACCGAGCTCCTCAAGCAGGCGCAATTCTCGCCGCTGAAGATGGAAGAGCAGGTCTGCGTCATCTGGGCCGGCACCAACGGCTATCTCGACAAGTTCGAGGTGGCGCGGGTGCGGCCATTCGAAAGCGGCCTGCTGTCGCTGTTGCGCTCCAAGCACGGCGGACTGCTCGACTCGATCCGCAAGAGCGGCGACTTGTCCAAGGACGACGAGGCCAAGCTCAAGAACGTGGTCGAAGACTACGCCAAGACGTTCGCATGATGATGACCCGCACTCTTTCTTCACCTCCCCCCTTGAGGGGGAGGTCGGCGAGCGAAGCGAGCCGGGAGGGGGGTAAACTGCTGATACAGCTTATGCCGGTTACCCCCCTCCCTAGCCCTCCCCCTCAAGGGGGGAGGGAACATGCCGGTGCAAGAGGTTAAGCCGTGGCTTCGCTCAAAGACATGCGCGTGCGCATCGCCGCCACCAAGGCGACGCAGAAGATCACCAAGGCCATGCAGATGGTGGCCGCTTCCAAGCTGCGCCGCGCGCAGGCCGCGGCGGAGGCGGCGCGGCCCTATGCCGAGCGCATGGGCGCCGTGCTTGGCTCGATCGCCGCGGCGGTGGCGGGCAGCGATTCGGCGCCGAAGCTGCTCGCCGGCACCGGCCAGGACCAGGTGCATCTGCTGGTCGTCTGCACCGCCGAGCGCGGACTGTGCGGCCCGTTCAATTCCTCGATCGTGCGGCTGGCGCGCGAGAAGGCGACGACGCTCACCGGCCAGGGCAAGGACGTCAAATTTCTCTGCGTCGGCCGCAAGGGCTATGAGCAATTGCGGCGGCAATTCGCCAAGCAGATCGTCGAGGTGATCGAACTGCGCGGCGTGCGCGTCATCGGCTTCGAGCAGGCCGACATGATCGCCAGGAAGATCGTCGAGCTGTTCGACGGCGGCCAGTTCGACGTCGCCACGCTGTTCTTCTCGCGCTTCAAGTCGGTGATCGCGCAGATCCCGACCGCGCAGCAGATCATCCCGCCGGTGTTCGAGGCGCCCTCCTCGCCTGCAAGCGGCGGAGGGCTGGCCTCCTATGAATATGAGCCGGAGGAAGAGGAAATTCTCGCCGAACTGCTGCCGCGCAATCTGTCGGTCCAGGTGTTCCGTGCGCTTCTGGAAAACGCCGCCTCCGAGCAGGGCGCGCGCATGAGCGCCATGGACAACGCCACCCGCAACGCCGGCGAAATGATCCGCAAGCAGACGCTCACCTATAACCGCACCCGCCAGGCGATGATCACCAAGGAACTGATCGAGATCATTTCCGGCGCCGAGGCGCTCTAATTCCGCAACGAGGACGATATGGCTACAGCAAACGCAGTCGGAAAAATCACGCAGGTCATCGGCGCCGTCGTCGACGTGCAGTTCGAGGCGCACCTGCCGGAAATCCTGAACGCGCTCGAGACCAAGAACGGCGGCAACCGCCTGGTGCTCGAGGTCGCCCAGCATCTCGGCGAGTCGACCGTGCGCACCATCGCCATGGACTCGACCGAAGGCCTGGTGCGCGGCCAGGACGTGACCGATACTGGCCAGCCGATCGCGGTGCCGGTGGGTCAGGAGACGCTCGGCCGCATCATCAACGTGGTCGGCGAGCCGGTCGACCAGGCCGGGCCGGTCAAGACCGCGCAGAAGCGCGCCATCCACCAGCCGGCGCCGGCCTACATCGACCAGTCGACCGAGGCGCAGATCCTGGTCACCGGTATCAAGGTCGTCGACCTGCTCGCGCCCTACGCCAAGGGCGGCAAGATCGGCCTGTTCGGCGGCGCCGGCGTCGGCAAGACCGTGCTGATCATGGAGCTCATCAACAACGTCGCCAAGGCGCACGGCGGCTATTCGGTGTTCGCCGGCGTCGGCGAGCGCACCCGCGAGGGCAACGACCTCTATCACGAGATGATCGAGTCGGGCGTCAACAAGGACCCGAAGAAGGGCTCGGTCGAAGGCTCCAAATGCGCGCTGGTCTACGGGCAGATGAACGAGCCGCCCGGCGCCCGCGCCCGCGTCGGCCTGACCGGCCTGACGGTCGCCGAATATTTCCGCGACCAGGGCCAGGACGTGCTGTTCTTCGTCGACAATATCTTCCGCTTTACGCAGGCCGGCTCCGAAGTGTCGGCGCTGCTCGGCCGTATTCCTTCCGCCGTGGGCTACCAGCCGACGCTCGCCACCGACATGGGCGCGCTGCAGGAGCGCATCACCACCACCACCAAAGGGTCGGTGACTTCGGTGCAGGCCATCTACGTGCCGGCCGACGACCTGACCGACCCCGCGCCGGCGACCTCGTTCGCGCATCTCGACGCCACCACCGTGCTGTCGCGCGACATCGCCGCCAAGGGCATCTATCCGGCGGTCGACCCGCTCGACTCCACCTCGCGCATGCTGTCGCCGATGATCGTCGGCGAGGAGCATTACGCCGTGGCGCGGCGCGTGCAGGAGGTGCTGCAGCGCTACAAGGCGCTGCAGGACATCATCGCCATTCTCGGCATGGACGAGCTGTCGGAAGACGACAAGCTGACGGTGGCGCGCGCCCGCAAGATCGAGCGCTTCCTGTCGCAGCCGTTCCACGTCGCCGAGGTGTTCACCGGCTCGCCCGGCAAGCTCGTCGACCTTCAGGATACGATCCGTGGCTTCAAGGGGCTGGTCGAGGGCAAATACGATCACCTGCCGGAGGCCGCGTTCTACATGGTCGGCACCATCGAAGAGGCGGTGGAGAAGGGCAAGAAACTGGCGGCGGAGGCGATGTAGCGCGATGGCCCGCAAGCAACAGGCGAATCCCCTGGTCGTGTTCGCGGCCATCGGGCTGTTCGTCGGCATCGCGGCGGGCTATCTGACGCGGCCGGAATCGGCGGAGATCCGCATCGGGCCGCTCAACATCGAGGTCACCGGCAACCAGGTGGCGCGCGGCAGCGGCCCGATGACCGGCAGCCAGATGCGCTACATCGCGATGGTGGCGGCGATCGGCGGCGTCTTGGGTCTGGCGCTCGGTTACGGCGTGAAAAGCGGCAAGTTCAGGATCTGATCATGGCTCTGCGGTTCGAACTGGTATCACCGGAAAAGCTCGTGTTCTCGGGCGAGGTCGAGCAGGTCGACGTGCCCGGCGCCGAAGGCGATTTCGGCGTGCTCGAGGGTCACGCGCCGATGGTGACGACGCTGCGGCCGGGCATCCTGACCATGCACGGCGCCGGCGGCGCCCAGCGGATCGTCGTGCTCGGCGGTTTCGCCGAAGTGTCGGCGCAAGGGCTGACCGTGCTCGCCGACGTCGCCGAGGCGGTGGAAGCGATCGACCGCGCCACGATCGCCGAGCGCATCAGCGCGCTCGAAAGCCGCATCGCCAAGACCGAGCCCGGCTCCGAGCTCGACAAGCTGATCACGCGGCTCGATCACTACCGCCAGGTCGACCGGCACCTGACCGGCACGGCGATGCACTGATCGATCGTGGTCTTGAGGGGCGAGCCAACGGGTCCCGCGCGAAGCGCGGCCCGATGATAAACTCCGCGAGCCCCGAAGGACGACAGCACGCAGCCGAGCATCGTCCGAGGCCCGCGCTTCGCGCCGGCGCCTCAAGATGACGGATCAGGGGCGGACGAATTTCTCGAATTCCTGCACTACCCGTTGGTAGGTCGGCCGCTTGAACGGCACGACAATGCCGGGCAGCGCGCTCATCTGCTCCCAGCGCCAGTCGACGAATTCCGGCTCGTGATGTCCGCCGCCCGGATGGGCGATGTCGATCTCGTTCTCCGGCCCGGTGAAGCGCAGCGCGTACCATTTCTGCTTCTGGCCGCGGTATTTGCCGCCCCAGGCCTGGCCGATGAGATCGCGCGGGATGTCGTAAGTGAGCCAGTCGGCGATCTCGCCGAGCTTCTCGACCGAGCGGATGTTGGTTTCCTCATAAAGCTCGCGCAGCGCCGCCTTGTAGGTGTCTTCGCCGTCGTCGATGCCGCCTTGCGGCATCTGCCAGTCGTTCTTCATGTCGGTGTGCTCGGGGCCGCTGGTGCGGCGGCCGATGAAGACCAGGCCGGCGCGGTTGATCACCATGATGCCGGCGCAGGGGCGGTAGGGCAGGGATTCGATGGCGGACATCAAACGGACTCCGTCATGCCCGCGCATAGCCGTCCGAAGGGCGGCGTGCTTTCGCACGCTTATGTCGCGGGCATCCATGTCTCTTGCTCTATGAATAAGACGGGGATGGCCGGGTCAAGCCCGGCCATGACGCTCCCGCATCAGGTCGACTTCGCTTTCACCGTCACCATGGTGATGGGCACCAGCACGAAGCCTCGGCCCTCCACGGTTTTCGCCCAGGCGGCGATGCGCGCCACCGTCGCCGGCAGCGCGCCGGCAAGCCCGACGGCGCTGCCGCGCTCGCGCGCGGCGAGCTCAAGCCGCGCCAGCGCGTGGTCGATTTCGGTCGGGGTCGGCACGGCGTCGAGCACGACGTCGGTCTTGGCGAAAGGCAGGTTCTGACTGCCCGCCAGCTGGCTGGCGATGCTGCGCGCCGAAGCGCCGTCGTCGACATAGATCAGGCCGCGCTTGGCGGCCTCGCGCAGCACCGGTGCCAGCGATGCCTCCGATGCCGTGAACTTGCCGCCCATGTAGCTGATGAGGCCGACATAGCCCTGGAAGCGGCTCATCAGCCAATGCAGCCGGTCGATGTTCTGATCGCCCGACAGCGAGGTCAGCAGCGTCTGCGGCCCGGGATCGTTGTCGGGATAGTCGAACGGCTCCATCGGCACCTGCAGCAGCACTTCATGCTTCTGCGCGCGCGCCCGCTCCGCCAGCGTCTCGAGCTCGGCGCTGTAGGGCGCCAGTGCAAACGTGATCGTGTCCGGCAGATTTGCCAGGGCGTCGGCGGTGCCGGAGGCGCTGATGCCGAGGCCGCCGACGATGACGGCGATCCGCGGCCAGTCCTTCTTGTTGTCCGGCACTTCGCGCTTCTCGGCGTAGAGCGCAAAGGCCCGCGAGCCGTCGGCGCCGATTTTGGGGATGGCGCCGTGCCGGGTCGGCTCCAGCAGCTTGGGATCGAGCGGCGCCTTGGGGGCGCCGGCACTGGGGGCGCCGGCATTGTCCTTGCCGGGAATGACGACGTCGCGGCTCTTGCCGCTGGAGCCGTCAATGATGGTGACGGTCTTGGCGCCGGGCGGCGCCGCCGGCGGTTCGGATGCGATCTTGGCGGTGGCGGCGGCCGCGTTCGGCGCGGCGCTCGTCTGGCCGTCGTGACGGTAATGCTGCTCGAGCGCGGCGGCGGCGTCGACGCGGTCATGGGCATTGGGCCGCGCGGTGGCGACAACCGCCACCGGCTCGCCGCCCAGCGGATCGTTGACGAAGATGCCCCATGCCACCACGATGAGCCCGAACAGGCCGAGCACCACGGCGAGGATCTGCGGCATATTCGCCGGCAGCCGCGGTGGCCGCTTCTTTTTGTCTTGGCCGAGCGGGGCGTTCAGGTCATCCGATGCCACGGTGGGCAACCTCGCGAATCAGCGCGTGCGGAGTCTAGCACGCGAGGATTCGCCAAAAATCAACGGGGCGGCCCATGGGGCCGCCCCGCCGGATTCGTTAACCGCCGAGGTCCGCGGTCAGTTCGGGATCGGCGCCTTCGGATTGGGCGGGAACGCGGAGTTAACCTGCGTGCCGCGCAGCAGATCGTCGGCCATGTGCAGCGCCTTGTCGTCTTTCGGATCGGGCGGGATGTAGGACTGCGAGCCGCCTTCCTCCTTGCCGGAGGCCGCGAGATGGCCGCGCAGCGAAGCCTCGCCCTTGGTGTCGGTCTTGGCCTTGAGCTCTTCCGGCACGTCCTGCAGCACCTCGATATCCGGGGTGATGCCCTTGGCCTGGATCGAACGGCCCGACGGCGTGTAGTAGCGCGCCGTGGTCAGCCGCAGTGCGCCGTTGCCGGAGCCGAGCGGGATGATGGTCTGCACCGAGCCTTTGCCGAACGAGCGGGTGCCGAGCACGGTGGCGCGCCGGTGATCCTGCAGGGCGCCGGCGACGATTTCCGACGCCGAGGCCGAGCCGCCATTGACCAGGACGATCAGCGGCTTGCCGCCGGTCAGGTCGCCCGGCCGGGCGTTGAAGCGCTGCGTCTCCTCGGCGTTGCGGCCGCGCGTCGAGACGATTTCGCCCTTCTGCAGGAACGCATCCGACACCGAGATCGCCTGGTCGAGCAGGCCGCCCGGATTGTTGCGCAGGTCGAGGATGTAGCCCTTGAGCTTGTCCTCGGCGACCTTCGCCTTGATGTCGGCGATGGCCTTCTTCAGGCCCTCGGTGGTCTGCTCGTTGAACTGCGTCAGACGGATATAGCCGACGTCCTCGCCTTCGACATGGGAGCGAACCGAGCGGACGCGGATGACGTCGCGCGTCAGCGTCACCTCGATCGGCTTGTCCTGGCCCTTGCGCATGATGGTGAGGCGGATCTTGGTGTTCACCGGCCCGCGCATCTTCTCGACCGCCTGGTTCAGGGTGAGGCCCTGCACCTGCTCGTCGTCGAGCCTGGTGATGAGATCATTGGCAAGGATGCCGGCCTTGGCGGCGGGGGTGTCGTCGATCGGCGCCACCACCTTGATCAGGCCGTCTTCCATGGTGACCTCGATGCCGAGCCCGCCGAATTCTCCGCGGGTCTGCACCTGCATGTCGCGGAAGCTCTTGGCGTCCATGTAGCTCGAATGCGGATCGAGCCCGGCCAGCATGCCGTTGATCGCGGTCTCGATCAGCTTGCCGTCGTCGGGCTTCTCGACATAGTCGGCGCGCACGCGCTCGAACACGTCGCCGAACAGATTGAGCTGCCGGTAGGTGTCGGCGGCCGCCGCCTTGGCGCTGGTGCCGAGGAGAACCAGACGAGGCTGTGTGGCGAGCAGCGTCATCGCCGCTCCCGCCGCCGCGCCGAGGAGTATGAGTGAGGTCTTGCGCATCATCCGCGAACCTTTTCACCTTCGCCAGCCGCCCACCATGGGCCTGGATCGACGGGTGTCCCGTCCTTTCGAAACTCGATGTAGAGCACCGGTTGGCTGGAACCTGTCGCGAGGATAGCGGCAATTTGGGGGCCGTTCCCCATCACCGCAACGGGTTCCCCGGTCAGCACGAACTGCCCGAGATCAACTGATATCTTATCCATCCCGGCGAGAAGGATATGATATCCGCCGCCTGCATTCAGGATCAAGAGTTGCCCGTATGAGCGGAACGGGCCTGCATATACCACCCAGCCGTCGGCCGGCGAAGTCACTTGTGCGCCGGCGCGGGTCGCGATGGAAACACCCTTTTCCAGCCCGCCCACGCTGTCGGGCGCCCCGTAATCCTTCAATTTGACGCCATTAACCGGAATCGGAATTCGCCCGCGCAGCGACGCAAAAGCGACCGCGGGCGCAAGCCGTCCCGGGTCATGCAAGGCGGCGAGCGCCGGGCGCGCGGCATCGCGAATCGCTGCTTCACGCGCGGCGCGAGTCGCCGGATCGAGCCCCTGTTCGAGCTGGCCGATCAGGTCCTTGAGGCTGTCGGCCTTCTTCGCCAAATCGGCGGCGCGGGCGCGTTCCGCCTCCAGCGCCTTTTCACGCTCGGCTTGCTGCCTTTGCCGTTCCGCGATCAGCGCGCTCATGCGCGCGCGCTCGCCGTCGAGCGAGGCGACTTCGGCTTTGAGGCGGTCGCGTTCGTCGGCGATTTTCTTGCGCACCTCGAGCAGAGCGGCGAGATCGCTGGCGAGCGCCTCGACCTGGTGCCGCATCTCCGGCAGCACGGCGCCGAGCACCATCGCCGTGCGCACCGCCTGCAGCGCGTCTTCCGGACTGGCGATCAGCGCCGGCGGGGCGCGATGGCCGATTCTTTGCAACGCCGCCAGCACTTCGCCGATCACGGCGCGGCGGCCGTCGAGCGAAGCCTGGATGCGGCGCTGGTTGTCGTCGAGCGGCGCCAGGCGCGCCTGCGTAGCCTCGACTTGGGCCTCGACGCCGCGCAGCCGCGCCGCGGTATCGACCAGGTCCTGGTTGAGCTTGCGGCGATCGGCGCCGATCTTCTCGATCTCGCGCTTGAGGGCGGCTTCGGCGTCGGCCGATTTGCGCTGCGCCTCGCGCGTCGCCTTGAGCTCCTCGTCGTGCTGCTTGAGCGCGTCGAGGCGCTCGGTCTTGTCGTTTGGCGGTGCCGGCTGCGCATCGAGCGGCCCGGCGAGCGCGAGCGGCAAGGCCAGGCCCAATCCGGCCAACAGCGCCAGGCGCGGATCGCGGCTCATCCCCCCAAGGCAAATCATTTCGGCCAAGTTACGCCCGCGGTGTGCGACGGCAAGCTCATTGTTGACGGGCAAGCGCAGCGTCGACCGCCGGACGCAAATAAAGCCGCCGATTACGACCAAATCGGGACCGCGGCATAACCGCGCCGTAATCTTTACGCCCGGTGGTAAGGGTGGCCGGTCAGGATCGTCGCCGTCCGGTAGAGCTGCTCGAGCAGCATCACCCGCGCCAGCTGGTGCGGCCAGGTGGCGGTGCCGAAGGCGAGCCGCAGGTCCGCCTTGTCGCGCAGACTGGGCGCAAGCCCGTCGGCGCCGCCAATCAGGAATGCCACCGCCGCGCGCCCGCCGGCGCGCCATTGCGCCAGCCGGGCGGCGAGCGTCGGGCTGTCGACGTCCTCGCCCTGCGCGTCGAGCATGACGACGGCGGCGCCCGGCGGGATGACATTGGCGAGCGCGATCGATTCCTCGAGCATGCGCTTGGCGGCATCCCCGGCGCGGCTTTCGCGAATTTCGATGATGTCGACATCGCGCCAGCCGAGCTGGCGGCCGGTTTGCGCCGCGCGCTTGCGGTAACGCTCGGAAAGCTCGGTTTCCGGGCCGTGTTTGAGGCGTCCGACGGCGGCGACGACGATGCGCACGCCGCTACAGTATCAGTTCGCCCGCTTGCCGTCCGCGCGGCCGGCCGACCACATCTTTTCGAGGTTGTAGTGGTCGCGCACTTCGGGCCGGAAGACATGAACGATGACGTCGCCGGCGTCGATCAGCACCCAGTCACCCTGGCGCAGGCCTTCGACCCGCACGCGGGAGACATGAGCCTGCTCGAGATCCTTGATCACATGCTCGGCGACCGCCGCGACATGGCGGTTGGAGCGGCCGGAGGCCACCACCATGTAGTCCGCGATCGAGGATTTGCCGGAGAGGTTTATGGTCACGGCGTCCTCGGCCTTCATGTCATCGAGACGGGCGAGGACGATGCGAAGCGTCTCGTCGGCGCTCGGATGCCGGGAGACGGTCACGGGCTTGCGATGCGCCGCCCGAGAGAGTGCAGAGGTTGCCAGGTCCTTGTCCTTTCAGTTCGTTGCACTCGCCCCGGCGCGGGCCGGGGACAGGCAAAACATAACCACTAGAGCCGCTTCTTGCCACCCTTCTTGCCGGCTTTGCGCCGGACGGTTTTGCCGGCTTTGCGTCTGGCGGGCTTGGTCGCCTTGGTCGCCTTGGCCGCCTTGCGCCTGCCGGTTTTGGACGCCTTCGGCCTGCCGGGCGCCGGAGACGTTCCGCCGCGTCCGCGCAGCGCGCGCAAAGCGGTCGACGATAAAGGCGATTTGAGGCCGTGGAGAAAGGTCCAGGCCGGCGGCTTGCGCCATGGCAGGCCGGCGGCGGCATGTTCGGGAATGCGGGCGCGGCGCAGCGCTTGGCCGGCCGGGCTGGCTCCGGCGTAGAGGCTGGGTCCGAGGCGGTCGATCACCACGAACGGCACCAACTTCGCTATGTCCCGCCATCGCTGCCAGCGGTGAAAGCTCCGGAGGTTGTCCGCGCCCATGATCCAGACGAATCGGACCCGCGGGCAGCGGGCCTTCAACCACGATATCGTGTCATAGGTGTATCTCGTCTTAATGACAGCCTCGAGACCGGTGACGTCGATGCGCGGGTGATGCACCAGGCTGCGGACGGAGATCAGGCGCTTCTGCAAGGGCGCAAGCCCGGCGGTGTTCTTGAGCGGGTTGCCCGGCGTCACCAGCCACCAGATCCGGTCGAGCTTGAGCCGCTTGAGCGCCAGCAGCGCCGCGCCGACATGGGCGCGATGCGGCGGATCGAAAGTGCCGCCGAACAGCCCGATGCGCATTCCGGGCGCCTGGGGCGGGAGCAGCCGCTCGGCACTAAAGGGGACGGCTGTCACGGGCGGATCTGGCCGTTTCCGCGGATGCGATATTTGAAGGTGGTGAGCTGCTCGACGCCGACCGGTCCGCGCGCGTGCAGGCGCCCGGTGGCGATGCCGATCTCGGCGCCGAAGCCGAATTCGCCGCCGTCGGCGAACTGGGTCGAGGCGTTGTGCAGCACGATCGCTGAATCGACCTGGGCCAGGAACTTCTCCGCCGTCTTGGCATCGTCGGTGACGATGGCGTCGGTGTGGTGCGAGCCGTAGCGCTCGATATGGGCGATGGCCGCGTCGACGCCGTCGACCACGCCGACGGTGATGATGGCGTCGAGATATTCGGTCGACCAATCCGCTTCGGTCGCGGCCTTGACGCGCTTGTCGGCGCCCTGCGCCGCCTTGTCGCCGCGCACCTCGCATTTGGCCTCGAGCAGCATCTCGATCAGCGGCGTCAAATGCGTCGCGGTTGCAGCTTTGTCGACCAGCAGGGTTTCGGCCGCGCCGCAAACCCCGGTGCGGCGCATCTTGGCGTTGAGCACGATGCTCTTGGCCATGGCCAGCGAGGCCGCCTTGTCGACATAGACGTGGCAGACGCCTTCGAGATGCGCGAACACCGGCAGCCGCGCTTCGGCCTGCACGCGCGCCACCAGGCCCTTGCCGCCGCGCGGCACGATGACGTCGATATTGCCGTCGAGGCCGGACAGCATGTGGCCGACCGCGGCGCGGTCGCGGGATGGCACCAGCTGGATCGACGCCGCCGGCAGGTTGGCCTGGCGCAGGCCCGCTTCCAGCGCGGCGTGGATGGCGCGGCTGGAGCGCAAACTGTCCGAACCGCCGCGCAGAATCGCGGCATTGCCCGACTTCAGGCACAGCGCGCCGGCATCCGCCGTCACATTGGGGCGGCTCTCGTAGATGATGCCGATGACGCCGAGCGGCACCCGGACGCGCTCGATGGTCATGCCGTTGGGCCGGGTCCAGGACGCCATGACGCTGCCGACCGGGTCGGCAAGCTGCCGCACCGTCTCGATGCCGGCCGCCATGGCCTCGACGCGGGGCGCATCGAGCGCCAGGCGGTCGAGGAAGGCCCCGGTCGCGCCCGAGGCGCGCGCCTCGGCGATATCCTCGGCATTGGCCGCCAGAATGGCCCCGCTCTGGCTGCGCAAGGCCGTTGCCATGGCCGACAAAGCGCGGTTCTTCTGCTCGGCCGGCGCCAAGGCGAGCGCCCGCGCGGCAGCACGCGCGCCGCGGCCGATATCGGCCATCACGGCGGCGATATCGCCGGTGCCTTCGATGCTTTTCAGCGGCGCGGTCATCGGAATCGGCCCATTTGCCCCAATATGGGGTGGTTTTCCTATCACGTCGGGGCGGACGGGGCGAGGTCGCCGCCCGGCGGCATCCGGGCCGATTTTACCTGGGGATAGCGTGGATAACGGCGGCCGGGGGGAAACGGATCAATTGACCTACACATTGGGCTGGCAGGGTGGCGGCACGCAGGAGGGTTCCATGGCGTTGAGTACCAAGTTGCCAAGCCGCTTTCCCGTCGGCACCAAGTTCGTCATCGAAGGCAAGGGCCAGATCTACAGCCGGTACCTCGAGTTCCCCGACGGTTCGTTCTTCCCGTTGCCGTCGCGCCCGGTGCCGGCGGCGCTGAAGCCGAAGCCGCCGATTTCGCGTCGCCTGAGCGCCCGGCGCCGGCGCAACCGCAAGTCCTGAGGGTGGCTGGGTCATTGGCCGACTTGCTCGAACTTGGCCGCCGGCGGCCGGTCGGGCGTTCGCCGCAAGGCCGAGACGTCGGCCAGTGACCCAGTCGGCCAATGCAGAAACCCCGGCTGTGCCAGCCGGGGTTTGCGGGCGATCGGTCAATCGCCTTTCGAAGTCTCAGGTCACGCGCGTCGCAGCCGGATAACGTGCGCCGCGGAGCGGGGTTCCATCAGGCGCGCTATCCCCCGCCCAGCACCAGGTCGTCGCGGTGGATCATCTCGGTGCGGCCGGTGTAGCCGAGGATCAGCAAGATGTCGGCCGACGAGCGGCCCTTGATCTTGTCGGCATCGGCGGCGTCGTAGGCGGACAGGCCGCGGCCGAGCTCGTGGCCGTCCGGCCCGCGCACCACCACGGCGTCGCCGCGCTCGAAGGCGCCCTCGACCTTGATGACGCCCGCCGGCAGCAGGCTCTTGCCGGAGCGCAGCGCCTTGACCGCGCCGGCGTCGACGGTCAGCGCGCCGCGCGGCTCGAGCGAGCCGGCGATCCATTTCTTGCGCGCCGTCACCGGATTGGCGCCCGTCAGGAACCAGGTGCAGGGCGCGCCGTCGGCGATCGCCTTGAGCGGATGATCGACGTGGCCGGAGGCGATCACCATGTGGGTGCCGGCGGTGGTGGCGATCTTGCCGGCCTCGATCTTGGTGACCATGCCGCCGCGCGCCGTTTCCTTCTCCGAGGCGCCGGCCATGGCCTCGATGTCCGGCGTGATGCGCGCCACCGTGGCGATGCGCTTGGCGCCCTTTTGCCCGGGCGGCCTGTCGTAGAGGCCGTCGACGTCGGACAACAGCACCAGCAGGTCGGCGCTCATCATGGTGGCGACGCGGGCGGCGAGCCGGTCGTTGTCGCCGTAGCGGATCTCGCTCGTCGCCACGGTGTCGTTCTCGTTGATCACCGGCACGCTGCGCCATTCGAGCAGCTTGGCGATGGTCGAGCGCGCGTTGAGATAACGGCGGCGCTCTTCGGTGTCGCCGAGCGTCACCAGCACCTGGCCGGCGGCGATGGTCTGCGCCGACAAGGCCTCCGACCAGGCCCGCGCCAGCGCGATCTGCCCGACGGCGGCGGCGGCCTGCGCCTCCTCGAGCTTGAGGCTGCCCGCCGGCAGCTTCAGCACGGCGCGGCCGAGCGCGATGGCGCCGGACGACACCACCAGCACGTCCTTGTCCTTGTGCAGCGCGCCGATGTCGGCGGCGAGCGTCGACAGCCAGGCGCGCTTGAGGCCGCCGGCCGCGGCATCGACCAGCAGCGAGGAGCCGACCTTCACGACGATGCGGCGGAAGGTCTTGAGCGAGGGCGTTTGCGGCATAATCCCGGCGGCGATTGTGATTGGCGGCGCGTTCTCTAGCACGGGCCAATAGGCCCGTCATGGCCGCGGGCCGCGGCGGATTCGGCGGCGGAATCGCGGCAAATTTAATGCCGTCTTTGCGGGCGCGCGCCGCGTTATTGCGCTAATACGTCGGCCATGATTCCCCGCCGCAAGCCGCTCGCCGCCGCGACCGCGCTCATGCTGCTCGGCGCTGCGCCCTGTGCCCTGGCGCAGCCGAGCCCCGGCCCGCCGCAGCAGCCGACGCCCAATTACCGCGCCATCATCGCCAAGAGCCTGCGCATCAAGGACAAGTACGGCCAGACCGGGCTCGATCACTTCACCAATCGCGGCGGCATCTT
>Ga0070740_10002239_pt1 | contig 23415 bp, 19 predicted proteins | sample Coa_R2_FD_67286 | JGI IMG/M metagenome (GOLD analysis project Ga0070740, IMG submission 67286) | Surface soil microbial communities from Centralia Pennsylvania, which are recovering from an underground coalmine fire - Coalmine... | ecosystem: Environmental > Terrestrial > Soil > Unclassified ...
TCGTCGCATCTTTCGACACCGCGGCAGGCGCGGCGCGTTCGGCGCTGGCAATCAGTTGTGCCTCGCTGGGCGGTTTCGCCATCGCGGGCAAAGCGGCGGCGGCCAACGCGAGCGCCAGAATGGAATGACGCCCGGACAACACGGTGCTGTTCATACGAGCCTCCAGGAGTTTGATTCCCCCTGTCTGTTCGCGGCCGGGCGGCAAGGCCGCCGGCGCCGCTCGCATCGCGTGCACAGTACTCCCGTTTTTCGTGCAGCGGGAGTGCCGCCGTTCAAGAGGCAGAATCAGAAACCCGCGCCGGCCAGCAGCATGGTTTCGCCGTGGTTGGGCTCGTGGAAATCTCCGTTGGAAATATGCCGCACCATCAATTGCCAGTGTCGTCCCTGCCAGCCGAGCGTGCTGACGAATTCGTAAGGCGTGCTGAGCGCATCGGTCTTGCCATCGGTAGCGCCGACCTGGAAACCGAAGAACGCACCGCGCCACAGATACAACCGCACGCCGGCGGCACCGACCCACACGTCATGATCCAGCCGCTCTCCGGGCAAGTCCGGCCTCGCGTCGAAATGGCCCAGCGAAACCGCCGGCGCCCACGCCAATTTCCACCACGGTTGCGGATCGCCGATCCACTCGACGAAAGCGGTGTCGGTCCAGTCATGGCGGATCGTCACGCTGCGGCCGGCGGAAACTTCCACGTGCGCGACAACCGGTGGACAGAAGCCGGCGTACAAGACGAACGCGAGCACGATGCACTGAAATGTGCGAAGTGCACAACGATTGCGGAGCGCGTACATGTGCATGAAACCCGCGGCGCATCCAGCGCCGTGGTCTCGATGCTACGCAGCCAAGATGTCAGGGACCTTTCGCTCGCGGTGGCTTCGCTTCGATCGGCTTGCCGCCCGCGGCTTTCAGTTTGGCGTTCAGCGCGGCCAAGTCCGACGATTTCAATGCGCTCCACTGGGCCAGTGTGGCATCCAGTTTCGAAGACAACGCTGCGTAACCGGCGCGCGCATCCGGCGAAGGCGCGGCATCCGCGCCGCCGTCCACCGCCTGCATCAACGCACTGATCGCGCCATCGAGGAAATGGAAATTGTCGGTCCCGGCCGGCGCCATGGTCCAGGCGTTGTAGTGATTGGGCGCTTCGAGGATGCCGCCCATCGTCACGACTTTCGCATCGAGCGCGTCGATGCCACCTTGCAAATCGCCTTTCGCGTTTTTGCGTGCATCCTGCAACTGATGATGCAGTGATTGCGCTTCGCCCTGCGCAACGCTGAGTTTCGCCTGCAAGCCTTCGACCTGCCGTGCCAGCGCGAACTGCTGATCGAAAGCGGCTTGCGGCAAGTGCACGCGCGGATCGGCGATCACCGTCAGCGGCTGCTTGAATGTCTTGCCATCGACTGTCAACGCAACGGTGTACGAACCCGGTGGCGCCCAGGCGCCATCCGCGTACGGATTGCCATCGGCCAACGCAGCCGGCGGAGCGTAACGCAACGGCCAGACGAAACGATGCAATCCCGGAGCGGCTTGTAGCGCGCTCGGCGTGTGCATCCAGTCTGCCGTCATGTTGATCTTCGAGAGATCAGGTTTCTTCGGCTGCTCGGCGCTTGAGTAGAACCGCACCAACTTGCCATTCGCGTCATAGATCGACAGCTCGACCGGCTTGCGCGGCGCGCCCGCCAGTTCGTAATCGATGTACGCACCCCACGGCGGATTCTCCGCGGTCGGCTCGTCTTTCGGCAGCGGCGTGCCGGTGAATTCCGGCGTGCGCACGCGCACCGCCACGGCCGGTTTGAACAAACGCGTCGCGGACGTCTTTCCGTCCATTTGCCGCAGCGCGCTGATGTCATCCATGATCCAGAAGCCACGGCCGTGCGTGGCGATCACTAGATCGTCGCCGTGCACGTCGATGTCTCGCACCGAAGTACGCGGCAGGTTCTGTTGCAGCGGCTGCCAATAGCCGCCATCGTCGAAGGACACGTACATGCCCAGTTCCGTACCGGCGTACAACAAACCCTTGCGCACCGGGTCTTCACGCACCACGTTGACGAAATCTCCGTTGCGGATGCCGTTGACGATCAAAGCCCAAGTCTTGCCGCCATCGTGCGTGCGGTAGATGTACGGCTTGCGGTCGTCCAGCCGATGACGGTCGATCGCAGCATAAGCGCTGTTCGCATCGAAATGCGACGGCTCGATGATGCCGATTTTCGACCACGGCGTAAGCGCTTTCGGCGTCACGTTGTGCCAATGCGCGCCCTCGTCCGTGGTGCGCCAGATCAGGCCGTCGTCGGTGCCGATCCACAGGAGTTTTTCGTCCACCGGCGAGGAACCGATCGCGTACACCACGCCGCGGCGCGGGCCTTGGTGCAGATTGTCGTCAATCGTTGGTGCATCGAGATTCGGCGGCACGCCGGGATCTTCGCGCGAGAGATCGGGGCCGATCGCACTCCAGTGTTCGCCACCGTCGTCGGTACGCCAGAGTTTCTGGTTGCCGAAATACAGCACGCGATGATTCTTCGCATTGAAAGTCAGCGGCAGCGTCCAGGTGTGGCGGTAGATATCCGGATCGGCCAGCGTGGGATCGACGCTGCGCGTCTGCTCGGTTTTCAGATCGAGCTTGTCCACCGTGCCGCCGTACACCACATCGGGATCATCGGGATCCGGCGCGATCATGCCGCTCTCGCCGCCGGCGGTGACTTCGCGGAACTGCTCCATGCTGATGCGATCGTTGTACGGCGCGCGCGAGGGGATGCCCACCGCGCCCGAGTCCTGTTGCGCACCGTACACGCGATACGGAAAACGGTTGTCGGTCGAAACGTGATAAAGCTGCGCGGTCGGCTGGTTGAACCACGAGGACCAGGTCTTGCCACCATTCACCGTGATGATCGCGCCCTGATCCACGCCCATGATCTGGCGGTCAGGTTCATTGGGATCGATCCACAATTCGTGGTAATCGTCGCCGGTCGGATCGCCTTTCACCGGCAGAAAAGTTTTTCCGCCGTCGTCGCTGCGCAATTCGATGGTATTCATCGCGTACACGCGATCGGGATTCTTGGGATCGGCGGTGATCTGGCCGAAGTACCAGCCGCGCTGCCAGATGCGCGGATCGGAACTCGTCTTCTTCCAGTGCGCACCGGCATCGTCCGAGCGGTAAAGACCACCGTCATCGGCATCGACGATCGCATAAATGCGATCCGGCGCGGCATCGGAAATCGCGATGCCGATTCGGCCGACATGCTTGTTCGCGAAACCGTCGGTCAGTTGCGTCCAGTGCTCGCCGCCGTCGGTGGATTTGTACAGGCCCGAACCGGGTCCGTTCGAGGGCGGATACACGTTCCACGGCGGGCGGCGCGTCTGCCACAGCGAGGCATAAATCGTGTTCGCGTCGCCGGGTTTGAAGATGATGTCGATCGCGCCGGTGTCGTCGTTCGGGCCCAGCACCTTCTTCCAGGTATTGCCGCCATCGAGCGAACGGAACACGCCGCGCTGTGCATTCGGTCCATACGGATGTCCGAGCGCGGCGACGAACACGCGATTCGGATCGCGCGGATCGACGTGGATCATGCCGATCTGCTGCGTGTCTTCCAGACCGATCTTCGACCAGCTCTTGCCGCCGTCGACGGACTTGTACATGCCCTCGCCTTGCGCGATGTCCGAGCGCATGTCGGCTTCGCCGCTGCCGACATAGATCACGTTGGGGTTCGACGGCGCCACCGCGATCGCGCCGATCGAACCGACGTCCTGTGAATCGAAAATCGGATTCCAGGTGCGGCCGGTGTCGTTGGTTTCCCACACGCCGCCGTTGACCGAACCGAAATAGAAATGCTTGGGACTCCCGGGCACGCCGGTCACCGCCAGCGTGCGGCCGGCGCGGAACGGTCCGATCAGCCGCCAGTGCAGATCGCCGAAAGGCGAGTTCTGTGGTGCGTTCGATGTCGCGGCGCGCGCGACCGGCGCAATCGTTGGTGTGGACGCGGCGACAACGGAGACGACAGCAGCAGACAACAAGGCGGAAAGCTTCATCGTTGGTTCCCGGGACGATGCGCACACCGCATGATAGCGCTCGCGGCACGACGCGCGAGCATCGCGCAGCCGCGCGCGATACGGATGTGCCGAGCGTCATGCACCGCGTTCATTCACCGGCATCGGTCTCGCGATCGGTGCGGCCGCGCGCGCGATCGACCGATTCGGCCACGTCGGGGAAAATCAACCGCAACGGACTGCGTCTGCCGAACAGTCGATGGTGCCAGCGCCACTCATGCCGCATGCGGATCAGACGCTTGATCAGCCAACGCGAACCCCACGGCAGCAGCGCCAGCAGCGCCAATGACACAATCAGCGGAATGGAGATCAGCCCCTGCAGGGTCTTGGCGCTGGCGATGGTGGTGCCCGCATTCACGTACACCACGGTTCCCGCCAGCATGCCGAGCTGTGTCACCCAGTAATAGGTGCGCACAGGAATGTGCGTCAGGCCCATCAGGATGTTGACCATGAAGAACGGAAAGATCGGCACCAGGCGGATGCTGAGCAGATAGAACGCGCCTTCGCGTTCGATGCCCGCGTCCACGCGCTCCAGCCGGTGGGCGAAGCGTTTGCGCACCGCATCCTTGAAGACGAAACGCGCGGCCAGCATCGCCAGCGTGGCGCCGATCGCCGAACCGAACGAGACGATCACGCTGCCTTCGATCACGCCGAAGATCGCGCCCGCCGCCAGTGTCATCAGCGTCATCGCCGGCAGCGACAGCGCCACCACCACCACGAACACCGCGAAATAGCCCAGGCCCAGCCGCCAGGGATGCTGGTTCTGCCAGACGTCCAGCGTCTGCCGGTAGTGCTGCAAGGTCTGCAAGGTCAACTGATGCTGCTGGCCGGTCGCGAAGAACGCGGCCACCGCACCGACCCCGATTACCACCAGGCCCGCACGCAACAACCATGTCGTGAGCTTGCCCATCGTCCGAGCATGCGCGGAAGGGTTTGAACGATTGCATGCCAGGCGTGCACGCGCCGCCAATGCGCGGGTTGCGGATCGCATGCGATGATCGCGGCTGACCCGAAAAGGAACACCGCTTGTCCGCGTCCGCGCTCGCCCTGCACCGGCTGAAACACGATCATCTGTTGCAGGCGCTGCTGATCCTGACGCTGGCGCTGGCGCTCCTCGATCCGCGTCCGTCGCGCGAATACCTGCACTGGCTGGACGTGCCGACGCTCGCGGGATTGACCGGCCTGTTGATCCTGACGCAAGCCGTGCGGATCAGCGGCTTGATCCAGCGCTGGGCGCTGGCGCTGGTGGCGCGCCTGTCGAGCGTGCGCATGCTGGCGATCACGTTGGTTCTGCTCTCGGCCATGCTCGCGGCGGTGTTGACCAACGATGTCGCGTTGTTTCTGATCGTGCCGCTGACGCTGGCGATCGACGCCATCGCGCGCATTCCGCGCACGCGATTGGTGATCTTCGAGGCGCTGGCGGTGAACGCGGGCTCGACGCTCAGCCCGATCGGCAATCCGCAGAACCTGCTGCTGTGGCAACACTCGGGCTCATCGTTTCCGCAATTCACGCTGGCGGTATTGCCGACCGGTGCGATCATGCTGGCGTTGTTGCTGTGCGTAACCGGTGTCGCGTTTTCAAGGGCACCGCTGCAATTGCAGAGCGCGGTCGAACCGCCGCGCTTGAACGTGCCGCTCGGCATCGGCGCCACGTTGCTGCTGGGCGGCATGGTCGCCGCGCTGCAATTCCATTACGCGGTGCAGGCGATGCTGATCGTGTTCGCGGCAGGGTTGCTGTTCTTTCGCCGAGTGCTGGCCGGCGTGGACTGGATGTTGTTGGTCACGTTCGCGGCCATGTTCGTGGGACTCGGACATCTCTCGGCGGTGCCATGGGTGCACGCGCACGTCGGACTGCTCGACTGGCACGATCCGCGCGTGCTCTACGGCGGCGGCATCGTGCTGTCGCAAATCATCAGCAACGTGCCGGCCGCGGTGCTGCTGGAGAATTACACCGGCAACCTCACCTTGCTCGCGATCGCGGTGAACGTGGGCGGATCGGGGATCATGATCGGCTCGCTGGCCAATCTGATCGCGCTGCGGCTGGACGGCTCGCCGCGCATCGCGTGGAAGTTCCACGCGTGGTCGATTCCGTATCTGCTGGCGAGTGCGGTGCTGGTGGGCGTGTGGGTGTTGCGGTGAATGGAACGCAGGCGGGCACTGCCCGCCGCACAAGGCTTGTCCATGGCGGACAGAGTCCGCCCTACAGCAAGTCTTCGTACTCCCGATGCCTGCGCATGAACGCCTCGGCGTACGCGCACGCCGGCACCACTTTCCAGCCATTGGCACGCGCGGTTTCCAGCGCGACGCGCGTCAGTTCCGCCGCCACGCCGCGGCCGCCGATCTCATCCGGCACGCCGGTGTGGGTGATGGTCATCACGCCGTCCCGCAAGCGGTATTGCAGTTCCGCGCGATGACCTTCGACCTCGGTGGTGAATTCCTGTGCTTGCGTGTCGTAGTGGACGTCCATGTCTGCACTCGTAATCAAATGATCGGGATTTTTCTGATATTCGTCGCCGGATCCAGCCAGAACGAATCCTTGACGAAGCGGTTGAACAGATCCGGCGGCAGCACGCTCTCGCGCTTGGTCACCGTGACCTTCGGCTGCACCTTGTGCAAGCCCGGCAATCCGAGGCGCGCGTCGAATTCCGGCTCGTCGTACTGGATGTTGTCGAAGTCGTGCTGGAACAACGGCTCGCCGATGAACTGGTACACGGCTTCGATCGCGCGCTGCGGATTGGCGGTGAGCGTCTCGTACGTCATCAGCATCAGCCGGCCCGGCGCGTATTCGCCGTAATAGGCATCTTTCGTCGCCTGGTACGAAAAGCCAACCATGCCCGCCACGTCGATCAGGCTCTCGGTACGCGAATACACCGTGCCGTTGGGATTGAAGTGGAAGATCTTGCTTGCCGACAGCGGATGCTTGCGCACCATGCGCTCGACGCTGTCCAATACCCACGGCATCTCGCGCACGCAGGCGATCACTTTCGCATTCGGGAACAGCGACGCGAGCATCGGCATTTTGCTGCACCAGATACGGCCGGTGTCGATCGCCACTTCCAGGTTCGGATAGACGCTGTAGTAATTCCAGAACAGGCCGCGCAAAACGGCCAGCCGCTGCGGCTCTTCGATGAAAACGGAGAAGTCGTTCTTGCCGCTCATCTCCGCGACCAGCGCGCTGACCATATCGCCCAGCGGCGAGGTCATGCCGGCGTGGAAACGCGGGTTCTGCTTCAGGATCGCGCCCAGCAGCGTGGTGCCGGCGCGCGGGAAACCGGAAATGAAATGGATGCGCGGCGCCTTCCGCGTCGCGGCCGCCGGCCGGCCCGCCGCCGGCGGTGTGGGTTGCTGTGCCATGCAAGTCCCCGATCAACTGGAGCGGCGAGTTTAAATCAAGCCGGCCTCACGAGGATATTCGACGGTGACGCCCACTCCCGCGGGAGCAGCCGCCGGTTCCGATTTTTGCGAATTGCCCTCGAATCGCATTGACCCCCCGGAACACCGGGGCTACTGTTCCCCGTCTCGGTTTATGTTGTTTCCACGAAAGGAGGAAGCATCATGCGATCGGGTACGCGTTTCATCATTGCATCATTGCCGTTTGCGGCACTCTCGTCGATTCCACTCGCGTCGTCCGCGGGCGAAAGTCCGTACAACCCCCGCCTGGCGCAATGCGCAGTCCTCCAGAATGCAGCCGCAGCACAGGCATGTGCGGAGAAAGCCCGCGCACCCCAGACCGCGCAGGATTTCTCCTATTTCTGCCACGCCGGCAACAAGGGGCCTTCGCACACGCTCTACATCACGCCCGTCCATCACCTGGGCCAACTGGCCAACCCATCGATGACCCAGCAGTCGATGGATGCGGCGTGGATGCAGGCGATCCGTGGCCAGCGCGATGCGTATCTCCCGGAGTGCCAGATGACGCAGACGTCGGACGTGCAGCGGCAGCGGCGGGACGTGCTCGCGCAACCGCGGACGGGCACCGTGAACGTCGACTGGCAATACGGACAGAACGGGCCGGCCGTTGCGACCAATTAGAAGCGTCGCACTTGCGTCGTCCACGCACGAAAACGTCATCCCGGCCATGGACTGGCCGGGATCCAGTTCCGGCGAAGGAAATGCAATTCACCCTGGTCGTAGTCAGTCCACCGTCCCGAACGCGGCTGAAAGCATGCCGATGCTGGCGTGCTCGATGCCGTCGATCAGGATTTCCGCCGGCTCGTCGTCCCCCTGCTGCGCCAGCGCATACAGCAGCGGCCAGTAGTGCTCCGGGGTGGGCACGGAGAGGCGCGTGGCTTCGTCGTCCACCAGATCGATCAGCGCATCGTGATCGCGCGAGCGCAATGCATCATCCACGTGGCGGTTGAAATGCTCGGCCCACGGCGCAGGCGCCGCGGCTTCGTTCCAGTCCAGCCGCCGCAGGTTGTGCACCACATTGCCGAAACCCGCGATCAGCACGCCTTCTTCGCGCAGCGGACGCAAGCGTTTTGCGAGTTCGTAATGCTCACGATTCGACATCGTTGCGTCCAGGCTCAACTGCACCACCGGTACGTCGGCATGTGGGTATACGTGCCGCAACACCGACCAGGTGCCGTGATCCAGTCCCCATTGATCCTGATCCAGCATCACTTGAATCGGCGAAAGCAATTCGCGCACGCGCTGCGCGAGCTGCGGGTCGCCCGGCGCCGGATATTCCACTTCGAACAGCTCGCGCGGAAAGCCGCCGAAATCATGGATCGTGCGCGGATGCGCCATCGCCGTCACCGCCGTGCCGCGCGTCACCCAGTGCGCGGAAACCGCCAGCACCGCGCGCGGCCGCATGCGTTCGCCAAACGCCCGCCATGCCCGCGTGTAGCGGTTGTCCGCCAGCGCGTTCATCGGACTGCCGTGGGCGAGAAAGACGGACGGAGCCATGTGGGTACTTTGGAATGAGTCGGCGCATCGCCCGACTATTCTACTCTGGTATTACACCTATCACCCAAGTCTGTCGGTAAGCAGTCAAGATGGGTTAGCGCTGCGTTCGCCATTCGCTTTAACTCTAATCCTTCTCGATCTCCATCATCCCCCTTCGCAGCAAACTGCGCTACCTCAATCAGTTCCATAATTCGCTCAGCGAACTGGCTCAACTCTTTCTCATTCTGACTAGCGTCCTCCAGAGCGGCGATGATCTTGTTCCGAAGCGACCTGCGCTTTTGCTCGTCGTACCGCATATGCTGATTCATTCGTGAAGGTTTTCCTGTAGTAGCTCTAATCCAACCAATTTTTCACGATGATATTTGATGAACTTCTTGTCGGGAACAAACCTCTCAGGCAATTCGATTTGTCGATTTTGAAGCGGCCAAAATATCTTACGAAGAAATGCGTCTTTTGTGTCCATCAATCGCCGTGACAGCATAATTTGCCAGTCATCGCTGAGCGTGAACAAATAGTTGTCGAAGGCTCTGTCGTGAATCGCTGAGAGACATAGCCCGTTACTCGGATTTAAGCGATTAGCCTTATCGACACCCCATGGCACGATATGGCTCGCGACCAGCAAGCGCGCATCGCTGACACCGGAGATGCAACAACGCCCCCGATAGCTGCTGAGTACGGCACGGCGGAAGAAGTCTTGTTTCTTGCGCTGTTGGACAATTGCTCGACGCGTTTCTCCTGTGTAATCGGCTAGTGCAAACTCATCGTTAACTGCTTGTAGCGCTGCTGCCCTAATGCCATGTGCGCGAAGCAACCGGCCCAGTAACTCTTCGCACTCCATAGTCAGTCGCTCCCAGTCGGCGTGGAATTCATTCCAGATTTTGCGGTCGAGTGCCGATGCATTCCCCAAACCTTTCCTACCGGTCTCGGTGATTGACGGATCTAGACTCGCAAAATTGACGAGTTTCATTGCCAACGCACTTGGCGTGCGGCCGATAAGCTCCGCGAGCTCGACTATCTGCGGGTTTCTGCTATGAAGCCTGCCAAATGGGATTTGGCAGTAGAGATAGAACGCAAGCTTAAGCTGCTCGATGGTCCAGCCGATTCCTCGAGGAGACGCACCGCGTGGACTTGAAATAGCCTTCGCCACTGATAACCCTCCGCTGCCAGCAGTTTCTTCGCTTAGGTAGCGCCGGCTGCCAAAACATATCAGGTAGTAATCCGACCCTGATGTGCTGATATCTCAGGTCTTGCGAACGATAGCCTGACTTGGGGCTCAGCCCAAAAAATTTGGCGAGGAGATTTCTCTCCTCGCCACCATCAATATCCTAGCAGGTGCGGGGCTTGCGGCAAGTCCCCGCGCGTGGTGCAGCATCGCCGGCCCGTCGACGGAACCGGAGTGATGCATGACGAATCCGCAAACGTACTATCACGGCACCAAGGCCGATCTGAAACCGGGCGATCTGATCGCGCCGGGCTACGCCTCCAACTACGGCAAGCGCAAACAGGCCGCTTTCGTTTACCTGTCCGCCACGCTCGATGCGGCGACGTGGGGCGCGGAGTTGGCGGTCGGCGAAGGACGTGGCAGGATCTACATCGTCGAACCGACCGGGCCGATCGAGAATGATCCGAATCTCACGGACAAGACATTTCCCGGCAATCCGACGAAGTCGTATCGCTCACGTCATCCGTTCCGCGTAATCGGCGAGGTCGTGGACTGGCAGGGCCATTCGCCCGAGCGTCTGAAGCAGATGCACGATTTTCTTGCGGATCTCAAGGAACGTGGCGTCGAGGCCATCGAAGAATGAGCGGTTCGACGCGTTAGGCACGGCGCATCGCTAAACACCATCCCCACCCGACCCTCCCTTGAAGGGGAGGGAGGTCACATCAAGCAGGCGCAGCATCCGGCTTCAGCGCGCGGATGCTGCGCAACTGCGGGCTCGCCATGCACGACAGCGCGATCGCGGTGAGCGTGAATCCCGCGATGGCGAACAGCGCGGTCAGCGAGATCACTTTCAGCAGCGCGCCGGCGATCGCCGCGGACAGCGGCCCTAGTCCCATGAAGGTGAACATCAGGATGCTCATGGTGCGGCCCATCATCTGCGGCGACACACGCTGCTGGATCCAGGTGAAGATCGCGATCTGCACGATGCCGCCGAGCAGGCCGGTGCAGAACAGCAGCGCCGCGCCGAAATACGTGGTGTGCACCAGTGTCAGCGCGGCGAGCGTCAGACCGACGATGCCGTCGATGCACAACACCATCAGGCCCAGACGTCCCCGCATGACGCGTTGTCCGGCGCCGGAAAGAATGCTGCCCGCGAACATGCCGACGCCTTGCGCGGTCATCAGGATGCCGAGCGACGCCGCGCCGAGATTCAGGCGCGTGTCCGCCAGCACCGGCAGGCCGACCTGGATCGGGCCGCCCACGAACACCGACACGAAACTCGCGTAGATCACGAACGCGCGCAGCGGCACGTCCGCCCACACATAGCGCACGCCCGCGGCGATGCTGGCGAAGACGCCGAGCTTGTTTTCCGGCGGATGGAAATCTCCGTGGATGCGCACCATCGCCAGCGACACCAGCGAGAACACGAAGCTCGCCGCATCGATCGAAAACGCCAGCCCCAGCCCGCGCGCATCGGGCAATGCCTGCGCGGAAGGCTGGTGATGCGCGCCCAGCGCGATCACGAAACCGGCGAGCACCGGACCGCCGATCATGCTGAGCTGGCGCATGCCCATGAACAGCGCATTCGCCTGCCGCAACTGCTGCGGTTGCACCAGTTGCGGCATGATCGCGGAACCCGCGGGATAGACGAACGCGGTGGACAGACCGATACCGAGCGCCAGCAGGTATACCATCCACATCTGGATGGCGCCGGTGAGCACCAGCGCGGCGAGGATCACGATGCACGCGGCGTTGACCGCGCGTCCGCCCAGCAGCACGCGCCGCGGCGACATGCGGTCCACCACCGCGCCGCCGACCAGCATGAAGGCCGCGCGCGGGAACGCCATGACCGCCAGCACGATGCCGAGCGCGGCGGGATCATCGGTGAGTTTCAGCACCAGCCACGGCAACGCGACCAGCGTGAACTGGTCGCCGAACGCCGAGATCGAACTGCCGCCGAACAGCAGGCTGAAATCGCGATTGGCGAAAAGCGAACTGCGCGCGGATGCGGGCGCCGCGGGGGAGACGGTGTTCATCGGAGGCGTCTGCCGGAATGCCGCTGCGCAGTCTAACCGCGCAGCGGATGCCGTACAGGTGACCTTTGTCAGCTATTCCTCCGCCGCCAGCAGTTTCGGGTCGCCGACCTTCACCGGCTCGCCCGGGTTGAGCGTCTGCACGCCGGCCGATTTCGCCTGCCTGTTGAAATCGAGTATGGCCTGACGCAAGGATCCGTTGTAGGTATCGAGCTTCGGCTGCAAGCCCGCTTCCTGTTGCGAGATGTATTGCTGCTGGCTTGCGTTCGGCGCCTGATTCGGGCCCATGCGCGAGATGCTGCGATACAAGCCGAAGAAGCTCATGCCCCAAGGCGCGATCTGGTGCAGATCGTCTTCCGGCACCTTGTACTGGATCTCCGGATTCCAGAAGTCCCGGGAGAAATCGCCGAGCTGCTGCTTCAGACTTTCCGCGCCGGCGTGCACCTTGGCCTTGTCGCTGCCCGCCGCCGCGTTCGCGGTGGAATCCAGCACCTTGTCCAGCGCGTGCATCATGTCGTAGGTGCGCGCGATCATCGCCACGTCAGCGGCGGCCTCGTCGCGCAGCTTCATGCCCGCATCGAACGCCGCGTGCTGCACCTCCATCGGAGTGTTGATGCGCGGATCCGCGGTGACCTGCACGGTTTCCTTCGCGCTGTGGCCATTCGCGTCGATCTTCACCTGATACGAACCCGGCAGGGCCAGGGGACCCTTGGGGCCGTGGTCTTCATCGGGCCGCTCTTCCGCGCGCAATTCCTTCGGCAAATCCACGCCGGTGTAGCGCATGTTCCAGGAAGCCACGTTGATCCCGGCCTTGCCCGGCGCGTGGAAACTCGCGACCGGCTTGCCGGCACTGTCGGTGACGGTAACGATGACGGGATTGCACTTGTCGAACGGCGGCTTCTCCTTCGTACCCTGCGGCTTCGCGCCTTTCTGCTGCGCTTCGCCTTTCGGCGGGGCTTCGGGTCCCTGCTGCTCCGTCTCGTCGCTGTTCTGCTCCTTGTTCTCTTCCGCCGCGCAGCCCTTCGGCACGTTCATCGCCTTGGCCAGCGAATAGACGATCGTCGGTCCGCTCGGCGGATTGGGCGTCTTGAACTCGCCGGGTGGCGGTCCGATGTGGCGGCCGCCGAATTCGATCCACTCAGTGCCTGGCGTGCTCGGGAACAGATGGAACGAATCGTCCGCCATGCGCGGCTGCCACTGCTCCAGCGCCTCGATGTTGTCGAGAATCCACAGGCCGTAGCCGTGCGTGGCCAGCACGATGTCGTGCGGCGACTTGGTGAACTTGATGTCCCACACCGCCATCGTCGGCAGGTTGCCGGTCATCGGCTGCCAGTGCGCGCCGTCATCGAACGAGAGATACAAGCCGCGCATGGTGCCGAGCGCGAGCAGGCCTTTCCGGTTCGGATCCTCGCGCACCACAACGGCCGCATAGCCGTCCGGAAGTCCATTCGAAATGCTCTGCCAGTGCGCGCCGTAGTCGCGGGTCGTCAGCACGTAGGGGTGTTCGTCGCCCAGCATGTGTCCATCCACCGCGAGGTACGCGGTGCCGGCATCGAACGGCGACACGCCGATCTGGTAGATGCGCCCCAACGACACCGCCTGCGGCAAACCGGCGGAAACATTGGTCCAGTTGGCGCCGCCGTCCCTGCTGACCCACACCAGGCCGTCGTCGGTGCCGACCCAGATCACGTTGGGATCGGTGTTGCTGAGCGAGATCGAAAGAATCGTGTCGGAATTCTCCGCGCTGGAGATGTCGTGGAATACCGGGCCGCCCGCGACCGGCTGATGTTCCTTGATGTCTCGCGTCAGGTCTTTCGAAATCGGCTGCCAGTTCGCGCCGCCGTCGGTGGATTTGAACACCACGTTCGCGCCGATGTAGAGCGTGTTCGGGTCGGTCGGCGATACCGCGATCGGCGAAGACCAGTTGAAGCGATAGTCGAGCTTCGAGATCGGCGTGTCGCCCATGCTCGTCATCACCGGACGGACGAACTTGCGCGTCCAGTCCTTCGTGTCGATGCGCGAGGTGAAACCGTTCTGCGACGCCGCGTAGACGATGGAAGGATCGGACGGCGCGGGCACCACATAGGTGCCGTCGCCGCCGGAGGGATTCCACCAGTCCGCGCCCCAGATGCCCGCACCGGCGAGGCTGTTGGAAGGTCCGCACGCGGCATTGTCGTCCTGGATGCCGCCGCACACGCCGAACGGCACGGTGTTGGAGATGGCGACGGTGTAGAACTCCTCGATCGGCATGTTGTTGAACGAGCGCCAGCTCTTGCCGCCGTCGACGCTCTCGAATGCCCCGCCGTCGTTGCCCTGGATCATTCGCTTGGGATTCTTCGGATCGATCCAGATCGAGTGATGATCCACGTGCACGCCGCGGTCGATCACCTTGGCCGTCTTGCCGCCGTCGGTGGACTTCATCAAATTGAACGAACTGAAATACAGCGTCTTCGGATTGTCCGGCGCGACGGCGAACGAACTGAAATAGAACATCCGAACGCTGAGTTCGTGGTTGTTGCTGATGCACGTCCAGTTGTCGCCCGCATCGGTGCTGCCCCAGAGGATGCATTTCCGCGTCGGCATCGTGGCGTACACGGTGTTCGGCGAGGACGGTGCGAAACCGATCTTGACGCGATCGGTCGGATCGTTCGTCGGCAAGCCGCCCGCGCTCTTGTTCCAGGTGCGCCCACCGTCGGTGGATTTCCAGATGCCGCCGTCGGTGCTGCCGTTGAGCAGCGTCCACGGCTTGCGCTGCACGGTCCACATGCCGGCGAGCAGCACGTTCGGATTGGACGGGTCCATCTGGATGTCGCTGGCGCCGGTGGTGTCGTTGACGTACAGCGTCTTCTTCCAGGTCTTGCCGCCGTCCGTGGTCATGAACACGCCGCGCGTTGCGCTGGGCTTCCACGGATTGCCGAGCACCGCGACGTAAACCGTATTCGGATCGTTCGGATTGACGACGATGTTGGAAATCAGCCCCGCATCGGTCAGCCCCCTGAACTGCCAGGTCTTGCCGTCGTCCGGCGAGAAATACACGCCGCGGCCCAGCAGCACGTCGTTGCGCGGATTGGCTTCGCCCGTGCCGAGCCAGATCTGTTTCGGATCGGAAGGCGCCAGCGCGACCGCGCCGATCGATGCGGCGTCGCCGTGCTTGAACACGTTGTCCCACTTGACGCCGTCGTCGGTGGTCTTCCACAAACCCGCGCCCGCGGTGCCGACGTAATAGACATCGGGCTTGCCCGGCACGCCGATCGTCACGCTCACACGTCCGCCCGACACGGAAGGCCCGAGATTGCGGAACTTCAGATTGGCGAACGGCCCCGTCGCTGGAGTATCGGCGCCGGAAATGCCCGCGATGACCAGCAGCAGAAGTGCTGCGGCGGATCGTGCTTTCATGGCGGCCTCCTTGCGAAAATCTCGACCATAGTCCCGCGCCGGAAGCTCGCGGGAGTGCCGGAAGTCAGCGCCCACGGTCGACGTAAACCTTCGCAAGGCGCGCTAAGTTTTTCTCGGCAGATACAGATCCGTGATCGTCCCCTCGAATATTTCCGCCGCCATGCCGATGGACTCGGAGAGCGTCGGATGCGGATGGATGGTGAGGCCGATGTCGGCGGCTTCGGCACCCATTTCGATCGCGAGCGCGATTTCGGAGATCAGATCGCCCGCGTGCACGCCGACGATACCGCCGCCGATCACGCGTTGCGTCTGCTTGTCGAAAATCAGCTTGGTGAAACCTTCGCCGCGATCCATGCCCAGCGCACGGCCCGACGCCGCCCACGGGAATTTCGCCACGCCCACATCCAGTTTCTTGTCTTTCGCTTCGCGCTCGGTCACACCGACCCAGGCGACTTCCGGATCGGTGTAGGCGACGCTCGGAATCACGCGCGCGTCGAACGCGCTCTTGTGTCCGGCGCAGACTTCCGCCGCGACTTTCGCCTCGTGTGTAGCCTTGTGAGCCAGCATCGGCGGGCCGACGATGTCGCCGATCGCGAAGAGGTGCGGCACGTTGGTGCGCAGTTGCTTGTCGGCAGGAATGAAGCCGCGCTCGGTGACGGTCACGCCGGCCTTGTCCGCGGCAATCTTGTTGCCGTTCGGCGTGCGGCCGACCGCGCACAGCACGCGATCGAACAGTTGCGGCTTGGGTGCGTTCTCGCCTTCAAACGTGACTTCGATTCCGTTCTTCTGTGCTTTGGCCGATGCGACTTTCGTCTTGAGATAAATGCCGGCGTAGCGCTTGGCGATGCGCTGCTGCAACGGCCGCACCAGATCGGGATCGGTGCCGGGCATCAGTTGATCGAACAGTTCCACCACGGTGACTTCGGAACCGAGCGCGTCGTAGACGCAGGCCATTTCGAGGCCGATGATGCCGCCGCCGATCACCAGCAGTTTCTTGGGAATTTCCCCGAGCATCAGCGCATCAGTCGAGTCCATCACGCGCGGATCGCCCCACGGCAAGCCCGGCAATTTCACCGCCTGCGAACCGGCGGCGATGATGCACTTTTCGAAACGAACGAGCTTCTTGCCTTCGCTGGTTTCGATTTCGATTTCGTGTGGCGACACGAACGTGCCGACCCCGCGCACGCCGCGCACCTTGCGCTGTTTGGCCATTGCGGCGAGGCCGCCGGTCAGCTTGGCGACCACGCCGTCTTTGAACGCGCGCAGCTTGTCCAATTCGATCTTCGGCTTGCCGAACACGATGCCGTGCGATGCCATCAATTCCGCATCGTTGATCAGATCGGCCGCGTGCAACAGCGCCTTCGACGGAATGCAGCCGACGTTCAAGCACACGCCACCGAGGCGTTCGTAACGCTCGATCAACAACGTGTCCAGATCGAGGTCGGCGGCGCGGAACGCGGCGGTGTAACCGCCGGGACCGGAGCCGAGCACGCACACCTGGCATTCGAAGTCGGGTTTGCGGCCGCTGTCTTTCGCGCTTGATGGTGCAGTCTTCTTCTGCTCAGGCGCCGCCGGTTTTTCCGCCGAGGCCGCCGGCTTTTTCTCCGGCTCGGTTTTTTTGGTGGCGGCTTGAGTGGTTTCCGGTTTCGCCTCGACTGAAGCGTCTGTTTCAACCACCGCGATCACGCTGCCCTGCGAAACATTGTCGCCTTCCTTGACGCGCAGCTCCCTGACGACCCCCGCGGCGGAAGCCGGCACCTCCATCGTGGCTTTCGCCGATTCCAGCGTGACCAGGCTCTGGTCCTTTTCGACCTTGTCGCCGATTTTCACCAGCACTTCGATCACCGGCACACCGGAGAAATCGCCGATGTCCGGCACCTTCAGTTCGATCATCGTGGGCATGCGGGATCCTTGTGCATCAGCGCGGGCCGGTTTCGTCGTCCACCACACTTTCGATCGCATCTCCGCCCGTGGTGTTTTCGTCCGCGGACGGGCGCGTCGCGTTCTCTTCCCGGTAGCCTTGCTTGGCGGCGCGCGCGCGATCTTCCTCAATGCGGTGTTCGACGTTGCGCGCGGCGTCGTTCTCGGCCAGCCGTTCGCGCTCGTGGTGCGCCACGGCGGGTTCGGCTTCGCGTTTGGACGGCATGGGCGACCGCGCCGGGCGGCGGCTTTCAATCACCGCGCGCCGTGCGTCCTCGCCGGACAATCCGAACCACGAGCGCACGTGCAGGTCGCGTTGAGGGAACGGCAATTCGATCTCGTATTTCAGGAAGGCGTTGTGCAGCGCCCAGTTGTACGCAGCGGCCACGCTGGACGGATGCTTCACCGCATCGGCGTTGAGCCACACCACCAGCGCGAAGTTCAAGGTGAAATCGCCGAAGCCGGTCAGCCACACCTGCGGCCGGCGCGGCCCGTCCTGCGCCAGCGTGAACGGCACCGCGGCGGCCGCTTCCAGCGCGGCCTTCTTCACCAGCTCCTTGTCGGTGTTCTGCGCCACCTGAAAAGGAATGCGCTGGCGGCGCGCGACTTCGCGCAGCGTCCAGTTCACCACGTTGTGCGTGACGAATTCCGAATTGGGCACCAGGATGTCGATGTTGTCGTTGGTGGTGACGCGGGTGGCGCGGATGTGGATGTCGCGGACCTCTCCATGCACGCCATTGGCGAGTTCCACGAAATCACCGACCTTCAGACTGCGATCGAACAGGATGATCAGTCCGGAAATGAAATTGGAAAAAATCGCCTGCAGGCCGAAACCGAGGCCCACGCCCAGCGCGCCGGCGAACAGGGTGAACTTCGACAATGGAATGCCGGCGACCGACAGCGCCAGCAGCACGCCCGTGACCAGCAGGATGTAATGCATGATCCGCGAAAGCGTGTACAGCGCGGATTGGTTGGCCGGATGGCGGCGTGCATAGCGGTTGAGGATCGCGCGCAGCAGCCATGACGCCACCAGGGCGATCAGCAACACCAGGATCGCGGCCAGCAATTCGCCGACGGTCAGCTTGATGCCGCTGCTGTTGATCAGCGGCACATCGAGGAACTGGTTGGCGCGCTGCACGCCCGCACGCAAGGTTTCCAGCGTGTCGGCCTTGGTGTCCTGCAACTGGCTGGCGAGCGGCGCGGCCACTGGCTTCGATCAAAGCAGCAACAGCCGCAGGTCGCCCAGACACTGGGCGAGATACGTGGCGAAACGCGCCGCGTCCGCGCCGTCGATCACGCGATGGTCGTAGGACAAGGACAACGGCAGCATCAGTCGCGGTTTGAATTCGCTGCCGTTCCATACCGGCCGCATCGAGGAACGCGAGACGCCGAGGATCGCCACTTCCGGCGCATTGATGATCGGCGTGAACGACGTGCCGCCGATGCCGCCCAGCGAGGAGATCGAGAAGCAGCCGCCGGACATGTCGGCCGGCGAGAGTTTCTTGTCACGCGCCTTTTTCGAGATCGCGCCCAGTTCGATCGCCAGTTCCAGCACGCCCTTGCGGTCGCAGTCGCGGATCACGGGCACGACCAGTCCGTCCGGCGTGTCCACCGCGATGCCGATGTGGAAATATTTTTTCAGGATCAGTTTCTCGCCGCCCGCATCCAGCGAGGCATTGAATTGCGGATACTGCTTCAACGCCGCGACCACCGCCTTGATCATGAACACCAGCGGGGTGACCTTGACTTCCTTGTTTTCGGAACCGAGCTGCTTGCGGAACGCCTCCATGTCGGTGATGTCGGCCAGCTCGTGCTGGGTGACGTGCGGGATCATCACCCAGTTGCGCGCGAGGTTGGCGCCGGAAAGTTTCTTGATCCGCGAGAGCGGCTTTTCCTCGATCTCGCCGTACTTCGCGAAATCCACCTGCGGCCAGGGCAGCAGATTCAATCCGGCTCCGGCCGCAGCGCCCGCGTGCGGCGCGCCGCCGGCGAGCGCCGACTTCACGAAAGCCTGCACGTCTTCTTTCACGATGCGGCCATTGCGCGCGCTGCCGCGCACGCGCGCCAGGTCCACGCCCAACTCGCGCGCAAACGCGCGCACGGCCGGGCTGGCGTAAGGTACTTTGTTCGGCGCAACGGTATCTGCATCGAAGGGCACCGGCGGTGAGCGCGGCGGAGCGATATCGCCGGCTTCCGCGGCTGGCGCAGCGGTACGTTTTTCTTCTTTCTCCGGAGGCTTGGTTGGAGGTGCGGGTTCAGATTTGTCAGGCGCCTCAGCTTTCCTCGCGGTCTGCGCGGCTTGCGGAGCCGGTGCTTCGGCCTTTTTCGCGGGAGTGCCGCCGTCGGCTTCGATCAGCGCGATCACACTGCCCTGCGAAACGGTGTCGTTCTCCTTGACCTTGACCTCGCGCACGGTGCCGGCGAACGGCGCGGGCACTTCCATGGTGGCCTTGGCCGATTCCAGCGTGACCAGTCCCTGATCTTTTTCGACCCGGTCGCCGGGTTTCACCAGCACTTCGATCACCGGCACGTCGGTGAAATCGCCGATGTCCGGAACGGTGGCTTCGCGCATGTCGGCCATGCTCTTTCCTGTCTTCGATCGCCTCGAACGCCCAAGTGTCGCGCATCCGCGCCGCCGCGTCATCAAGGTTTGGCCGGGCCCTGCGCGGCATCCACGATCTGTTTCACCGTGACCTCGTGCTGCGGGAAAGGCATGCTGATGCCTTCCGCGTCGAATCGCTCCTTCACCGTGCGCGTCAATGTGGTTTGCGCTTCCCACAGATCGCTGACGTGCGCCCAGGCGCGGATCACCAGATCGACCGTGCTGGCGCTCAGCGCGTTCACCCAGACGCCCGGCTCGGGTGTTTTTAGGATGCGCGGATCGGCGGCGAACGCCTCGCGCACGATCTGCATCGCGCGGCCGATGTCGTCCTGGTAGCCGATGCCCACCGTGATCTCGAAGCGCCGCGAGCCCCGCCGGTTGAAATTGATGATTGCGTCGGAGCCGACCTTGGAATTGGGCACGATCGCTTCGCGGTTGTCGGGCATCACGAGATAGGTCTGCATCAGGTCGATGCGCTCGACCGTGCCCATGATCGTGCCGAACTGCACGAAGTCGCCGACACGGAAAGGCCGGAACACGATCAGCAGCACGCCCCAGGCGAGATTGGAGAGCGAACCTTGCAGCGCCAGTCCGATCGCCAGACCCGCCGCGCCGACCGCGGCGACCAGCGACGCGCTGGGAAACCCCGCATAGGTGACCACACCCACCACCAGCAGTACGGCCATGGCGCTGTAAGCCGCGTTGCGCAGGAAGCCGATCAGGGTCGGATCGGTGTGCCCCCGCCGCAAGGCGCGCGCAAACAGGTTGGCCACGCGCGCGATCAGCCAGAAGCCGACCACCAGCAGCACCAGCGCGATCGCCAGTTGCAGGGCGTAGTGCGCTGACAGTTCTGGCAGATCCGGCAGATGGATGCTTTTCAACCACTCCTGCATGGGCGAGATTCCTTCCTGGCAAGCGGCAAGGCTAGCATCCTGCCCCTCGCCGAAGACAACGTACATCAATGTATGGAACGCGCGCCAAATGAATCGGCCTAGAATGCGGATCGGGCTGATGCACGAGAGCCGCGGTTCTTGCGGCCTTCTTCATCTTCCGACCGGCAGACTTGGCGATGCCGAGCCCACGGACGGGAATCCGAATGATCGACGCACACTCCGCCGCAACACACACCGACTTCGAACCCGCGAATGTCGGCTCCGGCAGCGTAACCACTTCGCTGCCGCCCTTCGACGACTTCGAGCACGCGGCACGCGCCGTGCTCGCGCGCCTGCGTGCCGAAACCGGACTCGCACTGTGGGCGCTGACGCGCATACAGGGGCACGATTGCATCCTGCTGGCGGTGGATGACGACAATTACGATTTGCGTCCCGGCACCCATCTGCCGTGGACGGACAGCCTCTGCGCACGCATGGTCCGCGGCGACGGTCCGCAAGCCGCGCCGGACGTGCTGTCGGAACCGGCCTATCGCACCGCCCCGATGCTGCGCCGCGCGCCGATCCGCTCCTACATCGGCGTGCCGGTGCAATATTCCAACGGGCAGTTGTTCGGCACCTTGTGCGGTTTCGATCCGGCGCCGCGCGGACCGGAGCTGGCGCACCACTTGCCGCAGGTGCGCCTGCACGCGCGGCTGCTCGGCACATTGCTGGAACGCGAGCTGGAAGTCGCGGAAACCATGCGCCGCGCGGAGCGCGCGGAAATGGATTCGTTGGCCGATCCGCTCACCGGCACCTACAACCGCCGCGGCTGGATGCGTTTGCTGAAGACCGAAGACGCGCGCTGCCAGCGCTACGGCCAGAGCGCGGGCGTGTTGATGGCCGATCTCGACGACTTGAAATTGATCAACGACAGTCTGGGCCACGACGCCGGCGACGCCCTGCTGGTGCGTGCGGCCCGCGCGCTTTCGCACGCGGTGCGCGACGGCGATGCGGTCGCGCGGATCGGCGGCGACGAATTCGCAGTGCTGGTGATCGGCGTCGGACCGGAAGAGATGGAACACCTGCGCGCACGCGCCGAAACCGCCCTGAGCGCGGTCAATGTACAGGCCACGCTCGGCACCGCGTTGCGCAGCAGCGAACAGTCGCTTGAGCAAGCCTATCGCGCGGCGGATCTGCAGATGTTGCAGGCCAAGCAGCGCAAGCACGGACGCGCTCGCAACGACGCGGATCCCTCGTTCGGACCGGGCGCTCAATGAAAAAGCCGCGGCGCGTTGCGCGCCGCGGCTTGCCTCATTGCGATGCTTACTGCTGGTGATCCATTGTATGCGCGCGGCCCGCACGGGTGATGGTGAACCTGGCGCCCGACAGGCCGAGATCGATGCCTTGGCCCACGCCGGCCAGCGCCAGCGAGACCGTGCCCTTGGTCAGCACCTGCGCGGTGGCGGCCTTGCCCGCGGCGGCATTGGCTTCGCCCTGCGCGTAGGAGCCCAGCACTTCGCGGATATGGTGCACGTCGGTGAAGGTGCCGGTGCCGTCGTCGATCTGCCACTTGCCGGCGGTCAATCCGCCGCCGACCACTTCCAGATGGACCGGCATCGATTCGCCGTTGCCGCAGGTCACGACGCCGTGACCTTCGGCCTTCTTGACGATGGCCGACCAGCCCTTCATCGAGAATTTCATTTTGCACTCCAGATCGGCCGCGGCCGACGCGCGCGGACTGATCGCGAGCGAGCCGGCACACAGCAGCGCGGCGCCTGCTGCGGCGGCGAGCGCGTGCATCTTGAAGCGCGTGATGGTTCCTTTCATCTCAATGACCCTCCTCTCGTGGTTGCGATGACGACTGCGCCGCTAGTTTCGCGGCGGAAAGCTGAACCGGTTGTCTAAAGCGCGCGATCCAGCCGACTGCGGGCTGAATCGAGAACCGGACGGGTTTGACAGCCGCTGCGGTGCGTAGCATGGTCGAATGCGGTCATTGCCGGGAGCAGCGTTATGCGTATCCATGGCTATATCGGCGCGGCACTGATGCTGGCCGCGGGCAGCTTCAATGCTGCACCGGCCGCTGCCCGCGTGGTCTGCCGCGATGTGCAAGTGGTGCACAAGGTGCCGCACAAGGACAAGCATCGCGTCGCCGGCACCGCGATCGGTGCGGTCGCGGGTGGATTGTTGGGTCATCAGGTCGGCAAAGGCAAGGGCAAGACCTTGGCGACGGCCGGGGGCGCGGTCGCAGGCGGCGTGATCGGCAACAAGGTGCAGAAGGCGCATCAGGACAGCCAGACCTATACGACGACCGAGCGCCGCTGCGACGAGGTGCAGGATTAGGTTTGCAGGAGCTTGCGTGTAGGAGCTTGCGTGCAAGCGACAGCGGACAGATCGCAGGTCGCGTGCGCGCCGGCTCTACCAATTGCACGGGGAAAGACGGCGCTTCGCACCTGCTCCTACTTTGACAATTTGTCTATAAGCTTCAC
>Ga0070740_10002240_pt1 | contig 23413 bp, 26 predicted proteins | sample Coa_R2_FD_67286 | JGI IMG/M metagenome (GOLD analysis project Ga0070740, IMG submission 67286) | Surface soil microbial communities from Centralia Pennsylvania, which are recovering from an underground coalmine fire - Coalmine... | ecosystem: Environmental > Terrestrial > Soil > Unclassified ...
GCGCTTACGCGTAAAGCTCAGCCGTCGAGCATAATGCCGTAGAGCATCTGGTCCATGGCTCGCGATGGCTCGGGGCACCCCGCTTCACCGACGACCTTCGCCGGCACACCGGCAACCGTCTTGTTGCGCGGCACCGGCTTGATGACCACCGAGCCAGCCGCGATGCGCGCGCATTCGCCGACCTCGATGTTGCCGAGAATTTTGGCGCCAGCTCCGATCATGACGCCACGGCGAATCTTGGGATGGCGGTCCTCGTGCTCTTTGCCTGTGCCGCCGAGCGTCACATCGTGCAGAATCGAGACGTCGTCATCGATCGTTGCCGTTTCGCCGACGACAAGGCCCGTAGCATGATCGAGGAAAATACCGCGTCCGATGCGCGCCGCCGGATTGATGTCGCATTGAAAGACGCTCGAAGCGCGGCTCTGCAGATAGAGAGCGAAATCGTGACGCCCTTTACGGTGCAGCCAATGTGCCAGGCGATGCGTCTGAATGGCGTGAAAGCCTTTGTAGTACAGCACGGGCTCGATGAAACGCGAGGTCGCCGGGTCGCGATCGACGGTGGCGACAATATCGGCACGGAACGCCTCGCCGATTGCCGGCTCATCCTCCAGCGCATCGATATAAGCCTGGCGGATGAGGTCGCCGGAGATATCGGCATTGCCCAGCCGTTCGCTCACGCGATGGACGATGGCGGTTTCCAGCGTATCGTGGTGCAGGACATTTTCGTAAATAAAGGTGGCGAGCTCGGGTTCGCGCCGCGCGACATCTTCCGCTTCGCTGCGGATACGCCTCCACACCGGATCTACTTTTTCGATGGCCTTGCCAGGCCGTGTTTGGAATTGAGCCATTCGCATGCTTCTCCAGGTCTGCCTTGCATCTAGCACAGAACAGGCCACGCCACGAGATGCGTGCCAATGCGGCTGATGCATGGCTTGTCCGCGGGTTACGGCCTTTGGTTAAGGAATTCGAGCACCCCGTTTTTGAAGACCTTGTCGCCGACCGCAAGCATGTGGTCGCGCCCGGGAATATCGAGCGCGCGGGCATTGGGAATGAGCCGCGCCAGCGCCTGGGCCGAACCGGCAATGGGGTCTTTGGTGCCCACTGCCACCAGGGTTGGAAGCGTAATCGTGGCAATCTGCGCCTTGCCGAGCGTTTGCCGCGAGCCACGAATGCAGGCGGCGAGCGCGCGCCGGTCAGATTTAGTCTGCTCGGCAAAGGCGCGGAACATCCGATCGGTCGGGTCCTGCAAGTCGTCCAGTGAACGGGCTTCCAGCGCCTGCGCGATGTGCTCCGGCAGACCGACGCCTTCAACGAGGTGGATGCCGAGCCCGCCGAGGATCAGCGACCGCAACCGCGCCGGGTGATTCACAGCCAAGAAGGCGCCGATGCGCGCACCCATCGAATAGCCCAGAAGATCGGCGCGCTCGAGTGCCAAATGGTCTAGCAATGCGCGCACGTCCTCGGCCATGGTCGCGCTGTGATAGGCCGCCGGATCGTAAAGCTTACTCGAAGCCCCGTGGCCGCGATTGTCTAGCGCGATGACGCGGTAGCCGGCCTTCGTCAGCGTCGTGACCCAGCCAGGGTGGACCCAGTTGATCTCCTTCGTCGACGCAAAGCCGTGCACCAGCACAACGGGGTCGCCGGTGCCCTGATCGAGATAGGCGATTTCGACGTCGCCGTTGTGAAAGCTTGGCATCAGGCGGGGCGGTACCACGGCGCCAGCCAGCGGCGGAAGCGGATCATGCCGGCGCGCACGGAAATGGCGAAGATCGCAAGACAGACCACATAGACCAGCGAGGCGTTCTCATTGAGCTCATTCGACTTGGTGAACACCGACATGCCCATGCCGGGTACGCTCGCCAGCACCTCCACGGCGATGGCGTTGGTGATACCACGAGCGAAGCCGAGCTCAATGCCGGCGGCAATGTGCGGCATCGCCGACGGCAAGGCGATACCGAACCACATCTGATGCGTGCGCGCCCCGAAAATCTTGCCGACATCGAGATAGTCCTTGGAAATCGCGCGCGTTCCGTCGGCAGTAGTCACCGCAACCGGCAAGAACACCGATATGATCACGATCACCAGCCGCGCCGCCGGCTGGTAACCGACCCACAGGATGACGATCGGCACCAGCGCTATCAGCGGCAACGCATAGAGCACCCGGATATAGGTTGACAGAAACCAGTTGATCTCGCGCACCCGCCCCATCGCTACGCCGACCAGAATACCGGCGGCTGAGCCGATGACTACCCCTTCGAGAATGGACGACAGCGTGACCAGCACGTCACTCCAGAACTCCGCGCTGGCGACGGTTTCGGGAATGGCAGCGATGATGCCGCTTGGACGCGCCACGAAGTCGGGCAGGTAAGCGCTCACAGCAACTTGCCAAAACACAAGGATGGCGATGCCAGCGACGATCGGCGCGAGCCATTCGCGCGTCAGCCAGCACGGCGCGCCGCGCCGCACCCGCATCGGCTGCATCTCTATCCGACCGCCGAGCGTCGCCATCGTATGACATACCGTTCGACGAGCTCGCCGATGGCGACCAACACCACTGCGATCGCGCCCACGAACACCGTCACCGCCAGCACCCAAGCCGAATCGACGATCGTCGTGCCTTGCAGCATCACAGCCGCGATGCCGTCAGGATTGAGGAAGAATTCGGCCACCAAGGTGCCAGCCATCGACAACGCGATCGACTGTTTGATGCCGGTCATGGCGTAAGGCATCACGTAGGGCAAAATCACGTCGCGCCAGAGCTGGCGCTCATTGGAGCCGAATATGGCCGCGACGTCGAGGTGCCTGCGTGGAATTGCCCGAGCACCTTCCGTCACGCCGATCAGAATGGGAAAGATTGAAATCAGTACGGAGACGAGAACCCGCGGCCAAAACTCGAAGCCGAACAGCACCGCCACAAATGGGACAAGCGAGATCGTCGGCGTTGCGTATAGAATATAGATGTAAGGCTCGAATGCGGCCGCGATTAGCCTACTACGCGCAAGCAGCAATCCGAGCGTCACGCCAACGACGATGTTGATCGCGAGCGTCGTCAGGTAAAGCTGGCCCGAGACCCACAGCGCCGGCACAAGCGGTCCGTTTGTGAGCATGGCCCAGAGCTGTTTCATCGTCGTCGTAAACGGCACGAACAACACGCCGAAGCTGTGACCGAAAGCCTGCCACGCGGCGAGCAACAGAACGATGCTCGAAGCGTAGCAGGCAATCTTGATCCACCACGCATGGTGCGTGCGGAAACGGGCAGCGCGCATAGCGAATGATCGGCCGGGCTCACTCATGTTCATCCGCCACAGACGGTCCGAACCAGAAACTATTTCACCGGCCCAAACTTTGCCTCAACGCGCTTTAACGCTTCGGCATAGAGTGACTTATCGACCAGCTTGTCGAAGGTGGGCTTTTGCTCGGCCTTTACGGAGCCGATTTTCACCAGCTGGTCGAGCTGACTCATGATCTGCTTCTCATTGAGGCCGTCATTGTTCTCCCAATAGCCGATGGCTTGATAGTCGTTGATTGCGGAGAGCGCGACTTCGAAATCGTCGCCGGTCGCCTTGGCAGCCACGTTGGCGAACGCGACTTTGTCGGCCGGCGCGGTGCTCCCCATCATTTGCTGAGTCATGATCCAGCCCTCAAGGAAACGGATCAGCCCCTCCTTGTTTTCGGCGATCGCCTTCTTGCTGGCGATGAGCATCAGATAGTGCAGACCCTTCTTGATCTCCGGCGGAGCCGGGATATGGCGCCATTTCTTGCCGGTCTTGAATTCGACCTGCGCCAATTCATCGATGTGGAACACACCGCTATGCACCTGGTGTGCGATTGCCGCCTTGACCAACGGCGCGTTGGCAAGGTCGAGCAGCGTCATGTCGCTGAGCTTGAGGCCGCAGGTCGCCACGACCGCGGCGAGATAAAGATAACGGGCATTATTGATGCCGTCGGCGGTGACGGTCTTGCCCTTGAGGTCCTTACAGTCCTTCACCGACGGATCGTCCGATGCGATCACCCAGTCCTGCGAATTCATGCCGGTGATAGCGACCACAGGCGCTCCGGACGCGATCAGGTTGATGGCCGCCTGCGACGAGGTGGTGCCGACGGCAACATCGCCGGTAAGCGCCGCTTTGGCGGTGTCGGAGCCACGCTGGAACCAGCGGAACGTGACATCGAGACCGGCCGCCTTCCAGAAGCCCATGGCCTCGCCAACGTCGGCATAGGTATTGGAGAAGATCGGCGGCCGCCCGATGGCGGAGACCGCGAGCTTCATGTCGGCGGCATTCCCGGCGGGCGCAAAAAGCGCAAAACCCGCGATCGCGGCGGCAACCGCGAACAAAACTTGTCTTGCCATTGGTCATGTCCTCCCTGTGTGTTGAGCACCGTTGCTGACGGCTACTCCCTTCGCTGTCGGCTGGTCGAACAGATCGTGCCAGACCTGTTCGCGCATGGCGATGAACTCCGGACTCGACACAACGCTGCGATCGCGCGGTCGCGGCAGCTTGATTTCGCGAACTGCGCGCACATGCGCCGGCCGGCCGGCCAGAACGAACACCCGGTCGCCCATCAGCACAGCCTCGTCGATTGCATGGGTGACGAACATCATCGCGGTGGGCCTGCGATCCCAGATGCGCAGCAGCTCGAATTGCAGCTGCTCCCGCGTTTGCGCGTCGATTGCCGAAAACGGTTCGTCCATCAGCAACAGTTTGGGCTCCATCACCAAAGCGCGCGCGAGTCCCGCGCGCTGCTGCATGCCGCCGGAAAGTTGATGAGGATAGGCCTTCTCGAAACCTCGGAGGCCGACCAATTCGATCGCCTCACTGACACGCCGGTCGATCTCTGCCTTCGGCGTGTGCTTGAGCTTGAGCCCGTAGGCGATGTTGTTCCAGAGATTGCGCCAGGGAAACAAGCCGAAGTGCTGAAACACCATGGACACGCTCGGCAGCGGCCGCTCGACGCGTTGGCCCTCGATACGGATTTCTCCGGCGTTGAGCTGATTGAGGCCGCCGACACAGCGCAGCAGGGTCGTTTTGCCGCAGCCTGACGGGCCGACAATACTGACAATCTCGGTCGAACCTACCGTCAACGATAGATCTTCGAGAACGGCGAGCTCGCCGTAACGGAGGCACGCGTTCTCGACCTCCAGCCGAACGTCATTGCTGCGCATGCTCGACACCGCGCGCGGCCGGCTGCGCTCCGGCACACCCGGGCCACGACCGGACTCGGTGACGCTCTCGGCCACGTTGTCCTCCCAAACGTGCGAGCCGCCCCACGCTTATTGTTTCGGCCTATGCTCGATTTGCCAGCCTATCGGCCCGCCTTCTCTGGAGCAATCGCGCAATAAGACGCGAAGTTGACGTGCGCGGAGGCCATTCTGTTCCGTGCTACCCAGCCGATTTCACATAGTCGAAGGCATTACGCGGAGATTGCTGCAAGAGCGCGGTTGAACATCGCGCGGCGGCGGTGCTCCTTGCGGCGGCGCAGAAGGCGCAGGGTTATGCGTTCGGCGGCGGCCTTTAGAGATGAAATGAATCCGAACAACGTCAGCAACGCACCAAAAATCCATAGACCGAGATCGAACGCGGCGCCGGTGAGTACGATCGCCGCGCGGCCGGCGACTTTGAGGATGGCACGTGTCTTACCGCCCTCCTTCGCGGCAAGCTCGGCCAGCCGCGACATGTCCTTTGGCGATTGCGCAATGTGCAAGGCATCGAGCGCTGCCGGCGCGCCGGCTTTGGCTTCGACGCGCCCGATATCTCGTGCGAAGTGCACAAGGCCGTCCGCCCGCTGCACCTTGAACCCGCCGCGCGCGGCCCGGAGCGCGAGCGCAGGCTCGGATATCGACGCGCCGGCGATTGCCTTCTTCAATGCGCTCCAGTCGACGGTCGTGCGTACAAGGCGGCCGAATGAGGCGGCGAGATCGGCAGAGAGCGCACCGGTCTTGCGCGCCGCTTTTGCAAGCGAGAGGCCGATACGCGCCGGCGCCTCGAATCCGAGAGTCGCATACGTACCAGCGGTGATGGCGAGGCCGATGCAAGCCAAGCCGAGCACCAGCGTATCCGCTTTGTCTCCTCTCGCCAGCCGCGTGCCTTCGCGCAGCGCATCGCGAATGTCGCCGAACACGAATAGATCGCCTGCGGTCGTGCCCGCAAGGCTCGCCATATCGTTTGGCTCGCCGACGACGAATCCGCGCGCAAAGTTCTTCGCGGTGCGGATGGTCGACTGCTCTTCGGCAAGCGCCGCCTTGACTTGGCCGATCAGCGTTGCGTCGAGCACGACGTGACGCGAAGCTGCGAGCTCGACGAAGCTGTTGGCCAAATCCGCATCCCGCTTGTCGAGCGCCTGCCGGATCTCGCGCTCGGCGACGGCGGTGGTGAACTTTTCATCGAGTGCCCGCTGGGCGATTAGCGCCGAGTCGTCGGCAAGCGCCAGGGTCGCGTGCGCCTCTAGTCCGCGCGGAACGACATAGAAGACTGCTACTGCGAACAGCAGCGCGGCGAGCAGCGCCGGCCCGACTCTCGGAAGCGACATTGCCCACCTGCGATTGCGGCCGCACGCGGCGGCGTGATGCAGTTCAGAAGCTCGCTTGAAAAAGCGGCATAACCGCGGCCTGGGGATAGGCGCCGCGCAATGCAAAGCCGAACGCTAGGCATTGACGCGCCGGCTCGCTATTGTGCACTTGCACACGCAATCCGAGGTTCCCATGGCCGAGCACGTCATTCCGCATTTCCACAACGATCCGGGCGTGCCGGTAATCGAGATTGGCGCTAAGGAATTTATGTGCGTTGGCGCGACGCCGCCCTTCGACCATCCCCATGTGTTCCTTGACATGGGCGATCAAACCGAAGCGATCTGCCCTTATTGTTCGACCCTTTTCCGGTTTAATCCCAAGCTCGACCCGCACGCGGCAAAGCCCGCCGAATGCGCTTTGCGCGCGGACGCCACTGCCTGATCCGTGGCCGGGCGCGAGGTCATCGTCGCGGGCGCTGGCATTGCCGGCTTAACGACGGCTATCGCATTGGCGCGCGCCGGTATGCGCGCCACCGTACTCGAGCAGGCGTCCAAACTAGAGGAAGCGGGCGCTGGCATCCAGTTATCGCCCAATGCCACCAATGTGCTGATCGCGCTTGGTCTGCGGGAACGCCTACGCCCCTGCGTCATGACCCCGGAAGCGATACGCGTGATGGCTGGCGGGTCAGGGCGCGAGATCGTGCGCATCCCCCTCGGCGAAGCGGTTCAGCACCGTTATGGGGCACCCTACTGGACCGTTCACCGGGGCGATCTGCAGGCCGCGCTTGCAGCGGCGGCAAAAGACGACCAGGACATTACGCTCAAGCTCGGACTCCGAGTTGAGGAATTCGCCAGTCACGTCAAAGGCGTCACGGTTCTCGCGCGCCGTGGCAGCCAAGTCAGCGACCAAAGAGGCATGGTCCTCGTGGGCGCCGACGGCGTGTGGTCCACCATCGCGAACCAGCTTCTGAAGCAACGCCCGCCGCGATTTGCACACCGTACTGCATGGCGCGCGCTCATTCCTGCGGATGCCCTCCCGATCGCGTTCCGAGAGCCGGTCATTCATCTGTGGCTTGGGCTCGACGCGCATCTGGTGCACTATCCGGTGAAAGGCGGGCGCATCGTCAACGTTGTGGCCATCGTGCACGATGAGTTTCGCAAGAGCGGCTGGTCGGCAGCCGGCGATCGCGCTGAATTGCTGCGGCATTTCGCTCGCTGGTCTTGGGCGGACCGCGCGCGCGACCTGGTCGCAACGCCGGAGCGATGGCTGAAATGGGCTCTCTATTCGCGGCGTGGCACCTTCCGAGCCGGCCTTGGTGTGGTGACGCTGGTGGGGGATGCCGCCCACCCGATGCTGCCTTTTCTTGCGCAGGGGGCCGGCATGGCCATCGAGGATGCTGCGGTGCTAGCGCATTTCCTCGCGCATTTTCGCGACGATCCGGCCGACGCCCTGCGCGGCTATGAAGGCGCGCGACGCCTGCGCACAATGCGGGCCGAACAAGCTTCGCGCAAACAGGGCCGCATCTATGGGCTGAGCGGGCCGGAGGCGCTGGTGCGCAATCTTGCAATGCGCGCGCTCGGCGGAGAAAAGCTGCTGGCGCGGCAAGATTGGCTCTATAGTTGGAAGCCGCCCTCCCTCGTCAAAGGCGTCAGCGCATGATGTTTCCTGCTTCCACCGCCGGCAGCCTGCCGAAGCCGGCATGGCTCGCCGAGCCGAACAGACTGTGGCCGCAATGGAAGCTTGCCGGTGCCGAACTTGCGCAGGCCAAGCTGGACGCGACGCTCCTGGCGATCAAGATGCAGGAGGACGCCGGCATCGATATCGTCTGCGACGGCGAGATGTCCCGCCAGCACTTCGTGCACGGCTTTCTCGAGTTCGTCGATGGCATCGATTTCGCAAACAAGGTCGAGATGGGAATTCGCGCCGACCGCTATAAAGCCATGGTGCCGCAGGTCCGCGGCAAACTCTCCTTGAAAGGCCGCGTGCATGCAGCGGAGACACGACACGCGCGCGCTCACACAAGCAAACAGTTGAAGGTCACTCTGCCGGGCCCTATGACGGTCGCCGACACCATCGCCGACCGCTACTACGGCGATAAGGTTAAAATGGCGATGGCTTTTGCCGACCTGCTCAATCAGGAAGCGCGCGCGCTTGAGACAGACGGGGTGGATGTAATCCAGTTCGACGAGCCCGCCTTCAATGTGTTCTTGGACGAGGTCATAGGCTGGGGAATCGAAGCCCTGCATCGCGCCGTCGATGGGCTCACGTGCAAGACCGCGGTGCATATTTGCTACGGTTACGGCATCAAGGCCAACATCGACTGGAAGAACTCGCTCGGCAGCGAATGGACGCAATATGAGAGGATTTTTCCGGCGCTCGCCAAGAGCCGGATCGGTCAAGTCTCGCTCGAATGCATCAATTCGCGCGTGCCGATGAAATTGCTGTCGCTGCTGGGCGGCAAGGACGTGCTGGTCGGGGTGATCGACGTAGCGACTGACGCGCTGGAGACGCCGGAGCGTGTTGCCGAAGTGATCGGAGAGGTGAGCAAATACGTGCCGAAGGACCGTATCGTTGCCTGCACCAATTGCGGCATGGCGCCGATGCGCCGTGAGGTGGCGGAGGCCAAACTGAAGGCGCTGGGCGCCGGCGCGAAGCTGGCAAGGGAGAGGTTCAGCTGACGCGGATAGTCTCCGCAACCGAAGGAAAAACCATGTCGACCATTGCGATCACATCCGGCGTGTCACGGCGCGCCGCACTCGCCGGCGGCGCCGTCCTGATCGCCGCCCCTGCCCTCGCTGCGGAATGTCGAATCGGCCCGCCAGCGCACGACAAGGGACCGGACGTCTGGATGGGCATGGACCAAATCGAGCTCGATGCCTCGTACGATCAGTCAGAATACGCGCCGCTCGGCAGACAAATCATCAAACGTTATGCCTCATCGAGCGCGGCGACGCGTGCCCGGCTCGGCGAGCCGCAGCGCGTCGCCTATGGACCGACCGAGCCTGAAAAGCTCGACATCTTCCGCGCCAAAGCCTCGAATGCGCCAGTCTATATCTTCGTTCATGGCGGGGCGTGGCTGGGCGGTGCGGCGTCGGGATACGCTTTTCCTGCCGAAATGTTCGTGCACGCCGGCGCGCATTACATCGCGCTCGACTTCGTGTCGGTGAAGCAGGCCGGCGGCGATCTCGGCGTCATGGCCGAGCAGGTGCGGCGCGCCATCGCCTGGGTCTATAAGAATGCGGAGCAATTCGGCGGCGATCGCCAGCGCCTCTACGTCGGCGGTCATTCCTCGGGTGGACATCTCGCGGGAGTCGCAGCCATCACCGATTGGCAGTCGCTCGGCCTACCGGCGAACCCGGTGCGTGGCTGGCACTGCATGAGCGGCATGTTTGACATGAGACCGGTACGGCTGTCGAAGCGCAGCTCTTACATCAACTTCACCGATGCCATGGAAGACGCCATGAGCACTGCCCGGCATATCGACAGGATCAAGGCGCCAATGGTGCTGACGACAGGCACCAACGAGACGCCCGACTTCCAGCGCCAAACCCGCGATTTCGCCGCTAAGCTGAAGGCGGCCGGTAAACCCGCGGAACTGGTTGTGGCGCCTGACTACAATCACTTCGAGATGTGCGAGACGCTCGGTAATCCATACGGCCCCAACGGCCGGGCGGCGCTGAAGCTGATGGAACTCGCCTGACCGTCTGATGAATTTGACGGTGCGCTCCTCGCCCGCACCGCTCACCGCCCGGCGCGCTCCACCACATCCATCAATTCGGCGACCTTGCGCCGCTGGTCGGCCTTGTCACCCGACGAGATCGCGTGCGCCACGCAGTGGGCAACGTGCTCGCGCAGGATCGCTTCCTCAACGCGGCGCAGCGCTGCGCGCACGGCGCCGATCTGCGTCACGATGTCGATACAGTAGCGGTCCTCGTCGACCATCCGCGCGAGCCCGCGCACCTGCCCTTCGATGCGGCGCAGACGTTTCACGGTCGCGGCCTTGCTGCTCCTCTGCATGCCCCCTATATACCCCCCAGGGGTATATAGGGCAAGACATGACCGCGCACGCCGACTGCCGTTCCGCCGCGAGGCCAGCATCCGTCGATCCGGTCTGCGGCATGAGCGTCGACCCGCACACCGCGAAACACCGCGCCGAGCACGGCGGTCATCCGCATTATTTCTGCTCGGCGGGCTGCCGCACCAAGTTCGTCGCCGATCCGGCGCGCTATCTCGGCGCCCGCGAGACCCAAGCCGCCGTCGCGGGCGCAATCTACACCTGCCCGATGCATCCCGAGGTGCGGCAACCCGGGCCCGGCGCGTGCCCCATATGCGGCATGGCGCTGGAGCCGGAGCTGCCGACAGCCGCGAGTGCGCCCGATCCTGAACTCACCGACATGACGCGGCGGTTCTGGATCGGGCTCGCGCTTGCCGTGCCGCTGATGATCGTGGAGATGAGCGGACACGTGGGCGCGCACTGGTTCGCCCCCGCCCTGTCGAATGCCCTGCAGTTTGTCTTGGCGACGCCGATCGTGCTGTGGGCGGGTGCGCCATTCTTCGCGCGCGGCTGGCGGTCCGTCGTCACCGGTAACCTCAACATGTTCACGCTGATCGCCATGGGCACCGGCATTGCCTATGCGTACAGCCTGGCTGCCACGTTCGTTCCCGCGACTTTTCCGCCGGCGTTTCGGGGCCATGGCGCGCCCGCTGTCTATTTCGAAGCCGCCGGCATGATCACGGTTCTCGTCCTGCTCGGGCAGGTGCTCGAGCTGCGCGCGCGCGCCGCCACGTCGGGCGCAATCCGCGCGCTGCTCGATCTGGCGCCGAAAACGGCGCTGCGCGTGGGCGGCGATGGTGCCGACGAGGAGATATCCCTCGACGCGGTGCAGGTCGGCGACCGCCTGCGCGTGCGCCCGGGAGAGAAAGTGCCGGTGGACGGCACGCTGGTCGAAGGCCGCTCGTTCGTCGACGAGTCGATGGTCACCGGCGAATCGATGCCGGTCGCCAAGGAGCAGGGCGCACGCGTGATCGGCGGCACGCTCAACACCAGCGGCGCCTTTGTCATGCGCGCCGACAAGATCGGCAGCGACACCGTTTTGGCGCAGATCGTGCAGATGGTGGCGGCTGCGCAGCGGAGCCGCGCGCCGATTCAGCGGCTCGCCGACCGTATCGCCGTATGGTTCGTGCCGGCGGTGATCGCCGTGGCAGTCCTCGCTTTCGCCGCCTGGGCAACGTTCGGGCCAGAGCCGCGCTTTGCCTATGGCCTCGTCGCCGCCGTGAGCGTGCTGATCATCGCCTGTCCGTGCGCACTGGGGCTCGCCACACCGATGTCCATCATGGTCGGCGTCGGCCGCGGCGCCCGCGCCGGCGTGCTGATCAAGAATGCCGAAGCGCTCGAGCGCATGGAGACGATCGATACGTTGGTCGTGGACAAGACCGGGACGCTGACCGAAGGGAAGCCCGTCGTCATCAAGGTCATCGCGCTTTCCGGCTTCGACGACAAACAACTGTTGCAACTTGCGGCCAGCATTGAACGCAGCAGCGAGCATCCGCTGGCCCGCGCCATCGTTACGGCCGCGGCCGCGCGCAAGTTCGACCTTACTGCCGTCCGCGATTTCGATGCCGTTGCCGGTAAGGGTGTGGCCGGCACGATCGAGGGTGCGCGCATCGCCCTCGGCAACGCGGCGTTTTTGCGTGAGCTCAACATCGACATTGCGCCGCTCGCCGCCGAAGCCGAGCGAATGCGCGCCGACGGCGCGACCGCGGTGCTGTTCGCCGTCGACAGCAGACCGGCGGGCATCATTGCCATTGCCGACCCGATCAAGGCGACGGCAGCCGAGGCGCTGAAGGCCCTCTCGGCCGAGGGCCTGCGCATTGTCATGCTCACCGGAGACAGCACCACCACCGCGCAGGCCGTTGCGAAACGGCTGGGCATCGCCGACGTTCAGGCCGAGGTGCTGCCGCGGCAGAAAAGCGACGTGATCGAGGCATTGGCGCGCGAGGGCCGCGCGGTCGCCATGGCGGGGGACGGCGTCAACGACGCGCCGGCGCTCGCCGCCGCTGCGGTCGGCATCGCCATGGGCCGCGGCACCGACGTGGCGATCGAGAGCGCCGGCATCACTTTGCTCAACGGCGATCTCTCCGGTATCGTCAAAGCGCGCGCGCTTTCGCGGGCGGTGATGCGCAACATCCGGCAGAATTTGTTTTTCGCCTTCCTCTACAATTCTTGCGGCGTGCCGATCGCCGCCGGTATCCTCTATCCTGTCTTCGGCCTCCTGTTGTCGCCGGTAATTGCGGCAGCCGCCATGGCGCTATCCTCGGTGAGCGTCGTCGGCAACGCCTTGCGGCTGCGTCAGCTGAAGCTTTAGAGGTCGCGCATGATGCGCTTTCGTTGCGTTGCGTTCGTCTGTCTTGCCCTAACCTGCGCCTCGGCACAGGCTGGCGAGTGGCGCGTCCGGCCCGTGAATGTGCCGGCACGGGTCACCGACATCGAGACGGTCGGCGGACAGGTCCGCGTGCTCGCAGGCGGCCTTTGGTACGCAGTCAAGCGCGCCGGCGATACCTTCACGCTTGCTTTCATCGACGATCCCGCCTTGCCGAAATTGCCGGACGGGGCCCTGCCCGACGGTCACATGGCCGCCGGCACGCATGAGATTGCCCGCGCCTGGCTTGCCGAACCTACCGACCGCTACGACCATGGCGCGCTCGGCGACAAAATCGAAGCCGCCGCGCTGGTGATCGAGATGCGCGACGGCACACGGCAAACGGTGCGGCTCAAAGGCGACGCAGTGTTCGAGGACTTGAAGCCGCGAATCGCCGACGTGACCGGCGAGGGCCACGACGAGATCGTGCTGGTGAAGTCCTACCTCAAGCGCGGCTCCGCGCTGGCGGTGATCGGCGCCCGCAAAGGCAAATACGAGATCGTCGCGGAGACGCCGCCGCTCGGCGCTCCGCACCGCTGGCTCGATCCGGCCGGGATTGCCGATTTCACCGGCGACCACAAGATCGGCATCGCGCTGGTGCGCGAACCGCACCTCGTCGGCTCGCTCGAGCTCTGGGGCTGGCGCGACAACAAGCTGCAGAAGCTCGCGGAATTGCCTGACGCCGCAAACCACATCGCCGGCACGCGGGCGATCGACATGGCGGTCGTCGGCGACTTCGACGGCGACAACACGCCGGATATCGCGATCCCGTCGCTCGACCGCACGCAGCTGCGTATTGTGTCTTTTGCGCCGCGCGCCCGCGAGATCGCGCGCATCGCCCTGCCCGCGAAAGCGGCAACCAATCTCGGCCTCATCGACGGCGTGACCGCGCCCGCGGTGGCGCTGGGGCTCGCCGACGGCTCTTTGATCCTGGTGGTCCGCGACGACTGAACGCTAGCGCAACACCGCACCGCGGCGCTGCGGGCGCGCGCCCGGAACGGCCTTGCACTTCTTATCGGCGGCTTCGTGGCGGATATCGGCAAGCTCGCCGCGCAGTTGCAGATATTCGGGCCGGTAGGTCACCGCATTGACCAATTCACTGCCCGACTTCGCCATCAGGCCTTCAAGTTCGCGCATACGCGTTTCGTTGGCCTTGGCTTGCACATCGAGCTGCTGACAATTGAACAGGACATACTTGCCCGGTGCGACGAGAAATTTCGACAAAAGCTCATCCTCCGCCGAAGCGGCGGTCGCGCCGAAAAGCAAAACGGTCAAAAGCAAGATGGCCGCGAAAAGCTGTTTCATTTGTTGCATCGGTGTCATGGTGACCACAGTCCCCGCATACGGGAATCGAAGCGATGCGCCGCCATTGTGTCGCCAATGCGCCGGCGCCGCGAGCAAGTCAAGAAACTGGTGCGGACGCCGGGACTCGAACCCGGACGGGGTTTCCCCCAAGGGATTTTAAGTCCCTTGCGTCTACCATTCCGCCACGTCCGCGTGGCAAGTCTCGCGCTCACGCGCGGGCTTCATCCACGCGTGGCAGCGACGATCACTCGGCTAATAAGTGGCCCCAGGCCTGCTGCCAGTCCTGACCTGCAGCGTCAGTCACGCGGCCGTCCTTCTCGAAGAACTTGTTGGGGAGCTGGAAAATCGCAATGAACGTTCCGCCGTTCGGCGCCCAGGCGGCGTGCCGGCTGCCGGCCGGGCGCCAGACAAATTCGCCGCTCCCGACTTCAACGCCTGTGTCGGGGCCCTCTTTGTCCACCAACGAGCCTTCGAGCACATAAGTTTGCTCGATGAGCACGTGCTCGTGGTCGGGCAGTTCGGCCCCCGGCGCCATGCGAATCAGCAGCGTCGCCAGGCCGCTCGAAGGATCGACCATCAACGGCTTCATCTCGCATCCGGGAAAGCGCGTCTTCTGCCACGGCATCTCGGCAGGCTTAAGGTGATGCGAGCGCAAATCCTGCACTTTGGCGTGACGGGCGACGGCTGCGGTCATGGGCGTTTCCCTTGTTGGCGGGAATCTTAGCGCGCGGCGTTGCCCTTGTCATCGCGCGTCTCGGCGAGCCGGCTAGTCCCCGCCCGGCCGGATTGGCGGTTGAAACGCGAGCCCTGTGTCCCAAGGAAAATAAATCCACGTGTCCTGCGACACTTCGGTGATGAAGGTATCGACCAGCGGCCGCCCCATGGGCTTGGCATAGACCGTGGCAAAATGCGCGTTCGGCAACAGATCGCGGACCATGCGCGCGGTTTTGCCGGTGTCGACCAGATCGTCGACGATGAGCACGCCCTTGCCCCGCTTGCTGCGCGTAACCACGTCCGGTGCCACGGTCTTGATCAGCTTGAGCTCGCCTTCGTTCTGATAATTCTCGTAGCTCGCAATGCAAACCGTTTCGATCAGCCGCACGTTCAATTCGCGCGCGACGATCGCGGCCGGCACCAGGCCGCCGCGTGTGATGGCGACGACCGCCTCGAACGGCCCAGCTTCGTGCAGCCGCCAGGCGAGCGCACGCGAGTCGCGGTGAAATTGATCCCAGGAAACCGGGAATACTTTTTCCGGCGACGGTGGCTTACCGGCCTTTGTCATTTAGCGCGTCGCAGGCGCCGCTTGGGCGCGAACATCCACCAGCATCGCCTCGACTGCGGCCCTCACCTGTTCGAGCGTCTGCGGATCGCGCGAGCGGACCACAATGTTGGTGTTCGGCCCGATCGCCTCGTCAAAAAACGGATAGCTGCCGATCAGCGCACCCGGATGGGCTTTGGCGATGGCGCCGAGCTGACTGCCGACATCGCCTTCCTTGGCGTCGGCGCGGATGGAGACAGACAACAACTTGGCGCCCGTCTTCAGCTTCGGCGCTACTTCGTCCAGCATCGCCTGCATTACCGCAGGGATGCCCGCCATGGTGATGACATTGTCGATCCAAAAACCGGGCGCGCCCGATACCTTGTTGGCCACCAGCGTTGCCCCGCGCGGGATGCGCGCCATGCGCAGGCGCGCCTCGTTTAATTCGCCGCCGGTCTTGGCGAGCCGTTCCTTGAGGATTGCCACTGCTTCAGGGTGCAGATCGAGCGGCACGCCGAAGGCTTTCGCGATGCATTCGGCGGTGATGTCGTCGTGGGTAGGACCGATGCCGCCGGTGGTAAAGACGTAGTCGTAGGCACGGCGTAATGCGTTGACCGCGGCAACGATCGCGGCCTCGTCATCGGACACCACCCGAACTTCCGTCAGATCGATGCCGATGGCGGTGAGATAGTCGGCGACATAGCCGATATTCTTGTCTTTGGTCCGTCCGGAAAGGATTTCGTCGCCAATGACGAGAAGCCCGGCGGTCACGACCTCATCATTCGCGCTCATGCCGCTCCATCGCCTTACCACCCGTTTGTGGAAAATTAAGCGTCAACTGCGGCGCGGCACAAGCATTTCCGCCTGCGCCCGGAAGCCCGCGCCAAAATTGTTGCGGTTTTGCCGGCTGCTTTTTACCGCCAATTAACGGCGCCGGACGAATTGGCGCCCCAGTTGGGCCCAACCGGCACGGGAACTGTGCCAAAGAGCGAAATGGAAAGCATTGGCAGCTACCGTACGAACGGAAAAGTCCAGCATTTTGGACGGTTTAAGGGACGTCGATCGTGCCGGCCCGCGCCCGCGCCAACGAGCAGAGCCAGCCTTATACGAGTTGGGACCGCGCGCGTCTAAGCGTCGTGGTGCCCATCGGCGTCATCGTCGCCGTCGCCATCGTCTGCATTGTCGTCGCCGTGCTGTCTTCCGCGCAGCGTGCCGATGAGGTTGCGGCGGCGCACGAAGAGCAATTGCTGTCCCGCGCCCTCGACAATTTCGGCGAACAGGTCGTGCATCAGGCCGAGAGCGTCGCCACCTCCAGAGCCGCGACCGAACACATCCGGACCAAATTCGACCCCGCATGGACAGACGAGCGCGTCGGGCGCTGGCTCGCCACGTACTTCGATCAGGACTACGTGCTGGTCTACGACGGAAACGATCAGCCGATCTATTCGCTCGTGCACGGAAAGCCAGCCGAGCCTGCCTGGCTGGCGCAGGCATCGCCCGACATCAACTCGGTGCTCGACTTCATGCGCGGCCGCTCGACGCGCCTGCCCGGGGCGGTGAGCCTGACGAAAACCGCAGCCGCGCTCGGCAGAACGCAATCGCGCGTGGCTGTACTCTGCCGCTTCATGGGTTGGCCCGTGGCACTTGCCGCCGTCGCGGTAGGCCCGGCCGGCGATGCGTCGGCGGAAGACGACGCCGCGCCCATCCTGATCTCGATCAATATCATAGACCGCGAGGCCCTTACCGCAATCGCCTCACAGCTACGCCTGGCGAATCTACGCAGGGTCGGCAACGAACCGGTACCATACGGCGACCACATCTTCGCGTTCGCCGGGCAAGACGGTAAGCCGATCGCGCGCTTTGCTTGGACGCCGAAGCAGCCGGGCGCTGAAATCGTGCACAGCGTGGTGCCGTTCATCGCCGTCGCCCTCGCCGGATTTGCGCTGCTCGCGGCCTTCGTGCTGCGATACATGCGCCGCACGGCGGCGACAATCGCCGCCGGCGAATCGCGCCTTCGCCATCTTGCGATGCATGACCCGCTTTGCGGCCTGCCCAACCGTATCTTTTTCAGCGAACGGCTGGAGCAAGTCATTGAGCGGGTGCGTGGGGGCTCTTCACCGGCGGCGCTGTTCTACATCGACCTCGACCATTTCAAGGACGTCAACGACACGCTCGGGCATCATGTCGGCGACGAGCTCATCCGCAATGTCACCCTGCGCCTATCGCATACGCTGCGCGGCGACGACCTCGTGGCGCGGCTCGGCGGCGACGAGTTTGCGGTGATCTCCTCGATCGGCGCCGACCACGGCAAGATGATCGCGCTGGCACAACGCATGATCGCGGCGATCTGCACGCCTTATGCCATCACCGGGCACAACATCGTCATCGGTGCTTCGATCGGCATTGCGGTGATCGATAAAAGCTGCGCCGGCGGCGCCGATGTGATGCGCTATGCCGACATGGCGCTCTATCGGGCCAAGAACGAAGGCCGCAACCGCGCCTGCATCTATGACGAGGCGATGGACGCAGACCTGTCATATCGCAAACTGCTCGAAGCCGATTTGCGCGAAGCGATCGAGTGCGACGGCCTGCATCTGCTTTATCAGCCGATCGTCAACAAGAGCGGCGACACGCTGGTCGGCGTCGAGGCCCTGTGCCGCTGGACGCATCCGCGGCGCGGCGAAATTCCGCCGACGGAATTCATCGCGGCCGCCGAGCACTCCGGCATGATCATCGAGCTTGGCGCCTGGGTCTTGCGTCGCGCTTGCCTGGACGGACTTGCCTGGCCGGGCCTGACCGTCGCAGTCAACGTGTCGCCGCTGCAATTCCGCCGCACCGATTTCTGCAGAATGGTTGAACGCACTCTGGCGGAAACCGGGTTCGAGCCGACGCGGCTCGAACTCGAGCTCACCGAGAGCGTGCTGCTAGGCAATGTCGACACCGCGGAAGCGGCCATGATCCGCCTCAAGGAGATGGGCGTTCGCGTCGCGCTTGACGATTTCGGTACCGGCTATTCCTCGCTGCTCTACCTGCGTCGTTTTCCATTCGACAAACTCAAGATCGACCGCAGTTTCGTCCGCTCGATCGAAAAGGCGCCGGACGCGGCGGCCATCGTGCATGCCGTCGTCGGGCTCGGGCGCGGCCTCGGCATGAAGGTGACGGCGGAAGGAGTGGAAACCGCCGACCAGCAGCTTTTCCTGCGCGCTGCCGGGGTGCATTCAATGCAGGGATATCGGTTCGGCAAGGCCGTGAGCGCCGCCGAAATCACCGTCCGTTTTCAAGCGGGCGATGCGTACAAGCCGAGCGAACAAACGGCACTGGCGAGCTAGCGGTCGGCGTTCAACGTCACCTTGGTGTGCGGCGGGGCGGCATTGCCGGCAAGATAAAGATTCTCGATCACCGGCCGATGAATGGCTTTGGCCGCCGGCGGCAGCGCCAGCACCTCCATGTATAGCAGGCCCGAACCCTGGAAACCGAGTAAGGTGCCGGCGCCGAGCGTCAGATCGAGATCGCGGCCGGGCACGAAGGGGCCGCGATCGTTGATGGTGATATTGATAGAGCGATGATTGCGCGGGTTGGACACGCGGATCAGCGTGCCGAGCGGCAGTGTCTTGTGCGCGGCGTGCCAGCCGATCGGGTTGAATTTGTTGCCCGAGGCGTCGAGCTTGTCCTCCCAATACATCGAGGCCATGACCCATTGGCCGCCTTGCACGCGGTCGAGAGTGTTCTCGGAGGAGGTGCCGCTGGCGTAGAGCGGCGAAAGCAAGCATCCGAAGCCGGCAACAGCGGCGAGGTAGCAGGTTTGATGCAGCAGCCGGCGTGCCCTCTCTTTCGCCAGCCGCTTCAACTTCTTCTTTCGTGCCCAATGCATGTCCGCAATCCGGTGACGCGGCAAAAGGCAAAAGACCAGCCGCTGCCCGCACAGCGATTGGACGAATCCCCCGAACCCTTTTTGGTATGGGGCGGTTTGAGCCGTTAACTATGGCGGATATGTGTTCGTTCCACGGCGCTTTGTGCTATTCGCAACGAGCGGCGAACGACAGGAGAGCAACGGATGAGCGCGTCAGCAAAGGTCGCATTGGTCACGGGTGCCGGTACCGGCGTAGGCAAGGCGGTGGCGATTGCGCTCGCCAAAGCGGGCTATAATCTGGTGCTCGCCGGCCGCCGCAAGGAGCCCCTCGACGAAACCGCGGCGCAAATCAACGCAGCCGGCGCGCAGTCGCTCGCAGTACCGACCGACGTGTCGAAACGCGAAGACATCGTTGCCCTGTTTTCCAAGGTAAAATCCACCTTTGGCCGCCTCGACTTGTTGTTCAACAATGCCGGCATCGGCGCCCCCGCCGTCCCACTTGAGGATCTGCCGTTTGAGACCTGGCAGAACGTGGTGGCGACCAATTTGACGGGCATGTTTTTGTGCACGCAAGAAGCCATCAAAATCATGAAAGCGCAGAATCCCCGCGGCGGACGTATCATTAACAACGGTTCGATCAGCGCGCACGCGCCGCGCCCCTACTCTGTTGCCTACACATCAACGAAGCACGCGGTTACAGGCCTGACCAAATCGACGTCTCTCGATTGTCGCCAATACGACATTTGCTGCGGGCAGGTGGACATCGGCAACGCCGCGACTCCACTCACGGAGCGCATGGTGCAAGGCGAAGGCGTTCTGCAACCAAACGGCAGCAAGATGATCGAGCCTCGTATGGCGGCTGAGTATGTCGGCAACGCGGTCGTCTACATGGCAAGCCTGCCGCTCGATACCAATGTGCTGTTCATGACCGTAATGGCCAACAAGATGCCCTTCGTCGGGCGCGGATGACATGGAAGCGCTGGAGCGATGGCATGATTTCTACGTTCTGCTCGGCACCGCCGGCGCGACGCTCGTGGCGCTCCTCTTTGTCGCTGTGTCGCTTGGGGCTGGCTTCCTGAGCCCGACGCGCAGCGCTGCCACCCGGGCATTCTTCAGTACGGTCGTCCTGCACTTCACCGCGGTTTTCTTTGTCTCGGCGCTTTCTTTGGTGCCCGCGCATCGCGGGCCGTTGTTCGCTGCGCTGATCGCCGTCGCGGCGCTGATCGGCGGCACGGCCGCCGTGTTCACAACCGTCCAGCTGCTGCGGCACGATTGGACCAAATTCGTGCAGGACCATCTCGGCTACGGCATGCTGCCGTCGCTGTGCTACGCCGCGCTGCTCGTTGCGGCCTGGCTCGTGTTTACCGGTCAGGGAGCCGCGCTCGACGTGCTCGCCGGTGCGCTGCTCACGTTGCTCGTGGTCAACATCCGCAACGCTTGGGACCTGACGCTGTCGATGGTGCATCGCCAGGCGGAACGAAAGTAACCATCAGCGCCTGTCAAGCACGGTTGTGAACGTCGTCTTGGCACCAGCGGAGCAATCCGCCGCCTCCTGCCACAGCACCAAGTTCGCCTTGGCATCGCTCACGCGCCAAACCGCGTGCGCGCGGCAAACACCCGGCTTGCCGGGTGTCCAGTACATGGAGATCAGGTCGCGTGTCTCGCCGATGAATACACGCTCGGCCGGTACTAGGTCCGTCGTGCTCTCACGGCCGTCGGCGGTGAAAATCGGGAAAACGACGGCGCGAGCGTCGTCGCCCTCTTTGTCGCGCGCCACATAAACATGAGCCTGCTCCAGCTTGAGCATGTCGGGTGCAGCATTGCGGGCATTGACCTCATACGGGCTTGGATCGGCAATGCGCGGGCAGCCGAGAACGATGAGGCGACCGAGATCGAACCGCTGGTCCGTGAAAAACATGCTTTCATCGTCGGTCACGCACCGGTGGAGCACCGCCAGGGCTTTCGGCAGTTTCTCGCGTGTAATGTGCTCGACCCACGTTGCCCTGACACGGACGAGACCTGGGCGCGCCGGACAGGTTTTTTGATACGTTGTATCAATGGCGTCGATTACGTCATCAGCATCACGCACCGCGTTTTTGCGCTGCTCCGGCGGCTCGCAGCGCGCGGTGCTCTCGCGGATATCCTCGGCAAGCTCGCGTGCGGCGGACAGGGCTGCGCACCTGGCTGCCGCCGGTGCACTTCGCGTGCTGTCAAGCACATTGACCGATTCACGCATTTTCTTGTGCGTCGCCTGAAGTTCGGCCTTGCAGGCGGCACTGCCGGGCTCGGCGGCCAAAGCATGCGGTACCACGCACAGCATTATCCAAGCCGACAGCAAGCTTGCCGCAATCGCGCGCAACATGTTCGCCTCTGCGTGTGAAATCCTTCCGCCCCGCCCGGAGAGCGGCACAATTCTATGTCGAAAGCTCAGGGAATGAGGTTCACGTTGACTTTGGTGCCGGTTTTGATTTTGCCGAGCACCTTCACGCTCGACAGCGCCTTGGCAAAGACATTGCATGGACTGGCAAGGCGCGTCTCGTTGCCCTGAGAGATCGGTGTGCGGCCAAATCCGATGGCAATCGCGGGACCCTGGGGCCAATAGGCGATTTCCCCTGGGGTTACGACGGCCCGCGCGTCCTTCTCCCGCGCCACCTGTACGGGAATATCGAAATAGACTTCCTCGCCCCAGGTCAGCGCGGACGAGGTGACCGGCAGAGCGGCGGCGATGGCTTTCGCGGTCGGCGTATCGAGGAGGTCGGCGTCGAGCGCGAGCTCGCCGAAGTCAAAGCGGATGCGGGGCATGAGCACTCCCATTGCGTTGCCCCCGAGGTGCCCGCATTCTGACGAGTGGATGAGGATTAGCAAGATGCTGGGACGCTGGGCGATCTTCGGTCTGTTGCTCATCGCCGCCGTGTCGCCGGCACAGGCGAGCACCATTCATATCGTCGCTTTCGGCAACAGCGCGACGTCAGGCTGGCTGGTTGCACCTGAGGAGGCGTATCCCGCGCAGCTGCAGAAGTTGCTGCGCAAAAAGGGCTACGACGTTACCGTCGCGAACGAGGGAGTGCCCGGCGACACGACGGCCTCGGCGCTGCGCCGCCTCGATGCCGCCATCGGGCCAGATACCGACATCGTACTTGTGGAGCTCGGCACCAATGATGTGCGCGTACACGTGCCGCCGCGAGAGATGCGCGTCAATCTCAACGCCATCATCGCTACACTGCGCAACCGCCATATTTTCGTGCTGGTGATCGGACTCGGTGGTTTGGACCTTGCCTCTATAGCGAAGGCAAACGGAGTTGCTTACGTGCAATGGAAATTACCACCCGGCAAATTTCGGGCGCGTGACAAGGCGCATTTCAACGCCGCGGGCTATGCGCTTCTTATCGAGCGTTCGTTGCCGCAGATCGAACTTTTGATAAAGCGCGCCGCGGGGACGTGACGCCGGTTCCGACGAAAGACGTCAATGCAGCCGGAACTCGCCGTTAATCGAGCGCAACTCTGCAGGCTTGATCAGCTTGCAATGGGCGACCCGCACTGAATGCAGCGGCCCCTCAAGTTTCTCCTGCCAAAAAGCGAGAAAACGGTGTAGCTCCGGAAATTCAGGAAATAGGTCGTAACACTGCCAGACAAAAGATTGCAGCAGCCAGCGATGATCCGGCCGGCGATAGAGGATGTGTGCAGTCGTTAAGCCATAGCCACTGACCTGCTTTTGGAAATCTTCGGAAACCATCGAATCCTCCGTCGGATGCGAGTTTTCATTTCCGGCACCTCCCATTGCAAGCCGGAAAGGTAAACAAGTTGTTTAAAATCAACGCTTTAGCAGCAAGACTCCGTACCTGCTAACAACGCTGCCCCAGCGCAGATGACTGCGGGCTTAGCTAACACTCCCGGAAGGAAGGGCGTTCCGTTACCGCCGTTTACTTTGAATTTGCGGCGATATTCTTTTGTTGGCAGTCGCTCCCGATGAGTGCTAAAAATTTTGCCTGCCCCTCTTGCGGGCCCCGAAAGCGCCACCTAACTCGGCGCCAGGTGCTGGCCGGGGGGACCTGTCAGCGACCTAAAAAGCTAAA
>Ga0070740_10002241_pt1 | contig 23407 bp, 13 predicted proteins | sample Coa_R2_FD_67286 | JGI IMG/M metagenome (GOLD analysis project Ga0070740, IMG submission 67286) | Surface soil microbial communities from Centralia Pennsylvania, which are recovering from an underground coalmine fire - Coalmine... | ecosystem: Environmental > Terrestrial > Soil > Unclassified ...
GTCGAGATTGTGACCGATCGCTATGGCGTGCCGCATATCTACGCCCACAATGAGGATGATCTCTACCTCGCTCAGGGATATGTCCACGCCCAGTACCGCCTCTGGCAGATGGAACTGAACCGCCGCATCGGCTCTGGCCGTCTGGCCGAGGTCTTTGGCGAGGTTGCCGTAGAGGCCGATCGCTTTGCTCGCCGCCTGGGCCTGCATCGCGCCGCCGCAGCCGCCGCGCGTACCCTCCCACCGCATGCCGCGCGCATCCTGAACGCCTATGCACGCGGCGTCAACGCCTTTATCAGTAGCCACCGCACTAACCTGCCCGTCGAATTTACCCTCCTGCGTATCAATCCCGCCCCCTGGCAACCTGCCGATACGATCCAGTGGTCGAAAATGATGGGCTGGAACCTGGGCGGCAACTGGGAAACCGAGGTCATCCGCGCCCGCCTGGTCGCCAAGCTCGGCCCCGAACGCGCCGCAAAGCTGGAGGCAGGCTACGATCCCTCCCACCCACTGATTATCCCTCCCGGCGTGGCCTACGCCGGCGCGAATCTGGGCATGCTGGAGGAGTATGCCGCGCTCAAGCAGTTGAGCGGCTTCGGCCTGCTGGGCGCCAGCAATAACTGGGTGGTCGATGGCAGCATGACGACTACCGGCAAGCCTATCGTCTGTAACGATCCCCACCTGGGGCAGGCCGCACCCTCGATCTGGTTTGAGTGTCACCTGGTGGCCGGCGATATCGATGTGGTTGGGGCCAGCTTCCCCGGCTCGCCCTTTGTTATCATCGGACACAATCGCTACGTGGCCTGGGGCGTGACGAACGCAATCTCGGATGTCGAGGATCTCTACATCGAGAAGTTTCATCCCCAGAATCCTAACCAGTACGAGTTTATGGGCCGCTGGGAAGAGGCGCAGGTTGTGCGCGAGGAGATCAAGGTCAAGGGACGCAAGGAGCCGGTGATAGAGGAGGTGCGCGTGACCCGCCACGGGCCGATTCTGACGACGATCAAGGGTAGCACCAATGGGCAGGACGGCGCTCAGTCCGAAGAATTGCCGCTGGCTCTGCGCTGGATCGGCATGGAACAGAACGATATCGTTACTGCGCTGACGAAGATGGCCCTGGCGACGAATATTGGCGAATTCCGCGAGGCGCTGCGGCATTGGGATATACCGGCCCAGAATTTTGTCTTCGCCGATGTTCATGGCGATATCGGCTATATGATGGCCGGGGCGATTCCCACGCGCGCGAAAGGCCAGGCTCTGCTGCCCTCGCCCGGCTGGACCGGCACTTATGAGTGGACCGGCCTGATTCCTTTCGAGGAACTGCCCCAAATCACGAATCCGCCGCAGCATTTTATCGTTACGGCCAATAACCGTGTGGTGGACGATGGCTATCCCCACTATATCACTCACGAATGGCTCAATGGCTATCGCGCCGCGCGCATTCGTGACCTGCTGATAAGCAAGGGCAAGCTCTCCCTCTCGGATATGGCCGCGATCCAGGCCGATCAGTATTCGCTTCCGGCTGAACAGATTGTGCCGCATATGCTGAGCGTTGCCGCACGTACCCGCCTGGCCGTTCAGGCCCAGGATATTCTGCGCACCTGGAACTATCAGCTCTCACCCGAAAGCGCAGGCGCGGCGATTTATACGACCTTCCTGCACAAGCTGGAACATATTATCTTCTCGGCGGTCCTCGGCGACGATGACACGCTCCTCCAGGGCTATCTGGGCGTCGGGACAACGATTCTTGCTATCATGAATGGCTATGCCAGCCGCAGCAGGCCCTTGCTCATTCGCCTGCTCAACGAGCGGGACGATAGCTGGTTCGCCGAATCGGTCGTGCCTAATGGGCCACGCACCTGGACCACCGCCCTGCTCAGTGCCTTCGAGGCCGCCCTGGATGAGTTGCGCGAGAAGCTGGGCAACGATCCGGCACGCTGGCAGTATGGCAAGATCCACCGCGTCACCTTCGGCCACGTGCTGGGCGCTGTGAAGCCGCTGGATAGGATTTTCAATCGCGGCCCCTATCCCGCCGGCGGCGACATTGATACGGTCAATATGGGCGCGGTCGTGCCAAATCAGCCGGAGACGGTCGTCACGGTCCCGTCTTTCCGCCAGGTCGCTAACCTGGCCGACCTCGCCGCCTCGCTCTCTATACACGCGCCCGGCCAGTCCGGCCATCCCAGCAGCAAGCACTACGACGACTTCATCAAGCCCTGGCGCAATGTCGAATATCATCCAATGCTCTTCAACCATGAGATGATCGACGAGAATGCCGAGGGGAAATTGACGATGAGGCCCTGACAGAGCGAACTTTACATTTCCTTGATCTTTCCATGCTACAATACCCCCCAGGTTACTGAGGGAGGCTGCTCGGAACTGCATGAGTGTTGGAAAATCCCCGGCTTCATGCAGTTCTCATCTGCCCCTGCTACACTGCTGCCTATATTGACATCGCTGAATACAATGGAACTGGTGAGCATGACTATATGAAGTTCGATCTGAGTGTGAAACTGCCAGGCTGGAGCAAGTGGGTGCTGGTGCCGCTGCGCCTGTTTATGGGGGCGACCTTTGTGTACGCGGGCGTGCAGAAGTTGACCGATCCGCAGTATTTTGATCCGCATGCACGCGGCTATATCGGGCATCAAATCATAGCCTTCGCAAATGGTTCGCCGCTGCATGGGTTTTTGATCCGTATAGCGGTGCCGCACGCCGTTTTTTTTGGTGCGCTGGTGGCCTACGGCGAGCTGGCGATTGGACTGGGCGTGCTGCTGGGACTCCTCCTGCGCGTGGCCTCGCTCTGCGGTCTACTGGTGAACCTGGTCTTCTTTCTCTCGGCAGACTGGCATGTTTTTCCGTACTTCTACGGATCGGATATTGTCTTTTGTTTCTGCTGGCTGACCCTGTTGCTCGCGGGGCCCGCCAACCAGGCCCTGCCCGCGCTCGATACGCGGCTGGTTCTCTGGCTGGTGGAGCGCGCAAAGCCCGCGAGCCGGTCTCGCCTGGCCGCTCTCTGCGCGCTGGTCTTAGGGGTGCAGGTTGGTCCGGCGTCCCCACCGCAGCCTGCACAAACTGCCCCCACGCCCCGAGGGGCGCAGCCGCGTCCGCAAGCTGTTTCGGGCTATAAAGTCTGGCAGCTTGAACAGGCGCGGCAGGAGAGCAGGCGCAGCTTTATCTGGGGCGCGGCGAGCGGGGGAATAGTGATGATTATGCTGGTCGGCCTGGCCGAGGCGCTGCGCCTGCTGCCGGCTCCGGGTCCTACGGACGCGGGCGATATCGGTACGCAGGTTACGCCAACGCTCGGCTCACCGGTGGCCGGCGATACCCCCACCGCCACGCTCCCCGGCGGGGTGATCGCGAAGATCAGCGATGTGCCGGTCAATAGCTCAGCCACCTTCACCATCCCCTCCAACGGCGATCCCGGCATTCTGGTGCATCTCAGCAATGGCCAGTTCGTCGCCTTCGACGCAACCTGCACCCACGCCGGCTGTCCCGTCGATTACGATCCCGGACTCCACGATCTCGTCTGCCCCTGTCATGGCGCCGCCTTCGATCCCTCGAAAGGCGCGGAGGTGATCAACGGACCCGCGCAGACTCCCCTGACCAGCGTGCCGATTGTCGTGGACCAGAACGCGGGCACGATCTCGCTGGGCCAGTAGTCCCCCCGAAGCGTCTCCGCGCTTTCACTTCTCCCTAACACAACAGTGGCGCTTGCTCAGAGCAAGCGCCACTGCGGATCTCATGGAATCGTCACATCCTGCAAGACCACCGGGCCGAGCGTGTAATCGAGTTCGGTGGACTGGCTGACGCCACCGGGTGTGAGCGTATCCATCACCTTCGGCACGCTGTTGGGATCGACCGTGCAGTGCGGATCGCTGCTGGAGGCCGCGCAGACGCCGAAGGTATACGCGCCGGGCGTGGTGGTAAACGCGCGGGCCTGGTCGGGACTGAAACCGTCCTGGCCGGTCAGCACGACGGTAAAGCCCCAGCCGGAGCCGGGCGTACCGCCGAGGGACGCGGTCGGCACGCTAAAGGTGATAAACCGCGAGATGGCATTGGCGCTGATGCTGATCGTGCCCATGCTGTTCCCATTGGCATCCTTATACGCCTGCCCAAAGCCCTGCACCTCCAGCAAACGACTCCAGGCGGCGCTGCTCGCGATCGAGTAGTTCCGACTGCCATATGCCGCTGCCGTCGAGGTGACGCTGGCGTTCGGGTCGTGGACGTAGACATCCACCAGTTGCGCGCCCAGGGGACTGCCAAAAGTCGGCGCGAGATTGGCAACCTGGAGTTTGAAGGTTGTGGTCGCGCCGTCTGGACTGACAATGACCTGGAAGTCCGTGATGTCGAACGCGCCAGGATGGAAATCCGAGGCCGTTGGATAGGCGTAATTGCCGGGACCATGATCGTCGCCCGCGGGATCGGTGATATTAAGCACGACCGTGCCGGGCGTGAAGTCATAGACCACCGTGACCTGCCGGTGCGCCGTGCCGCCGCTCGGACTGACCGCCACGACGTTGATGACGATATTCCCGCCGTTCACGCTGAGCACCGTACTGAAATTCCCGTTAGCGTCCGTGCTCGTCTGCACCGTTGTGGTGGCGCTATTATTATCCGTGTTGGTCGCGGCAATATAGATAGTATCGCCCGGTGTGGCCGTGCCAGCGACCGTCACCGAGCCGGTCGTGAGCGAGCTGTCGTTAGCCGGCGAGGTCAGGCTCAGGCTGGTCGTGCCCTGCTGATGAAGCACGTAGCGATTATACGTGTTCGCAGGCCGCTCCAATGGCCGTCCGGCCTGGATATCGAGCAACAGGCGCACATACTGGGCGGCGGACCACGTGAGGGGTGAGGCCGAGCCGGCGGGCTGCCCATCGATAAAGCCGATCGAGGCCAGGGTGGGATCGGTGCCAAAAGGCGAGGCAGCCAGGTCGGGCAACTCCCAATCCTGTTCGGGGATCAGGCCAACGCCGGAACTAAAATGCTGCATGGTTGTGAGCAGCATCAGCGCCTGGCGCAGATCGCCCACCGCCAGTTCGTACTCGCCGCGCTCACCATCCAGCACCGGCCAGACATGGCCCGTCCCCGTGTTAGTCGTGGCCCAGGGCTGACCGGTCGCGCCGTTATCCCCGTAGCCATCGCCGTTATAGCGATGGTAGCCGGGGCCGCTCGGCGTGTTCGTCTCGATGGTCGCATCCACCACCGGCAACGATTCCACGATCGCGGGATCATTGGACGCTTTGAGGCCCAGGCGTACCAGTTCCAGGAAGCCGGCATCGATCACCGCGCGCTGGTCGAGCGTTGGCCCGCCGTTGCCCAGGTTGTAGCTGAGCGCGGCATTTGGATCGCCTGTTTTCGATAGACGAATATAGTAGGGATGATTCGCCAGTGGGCCGTTGGTTGTGACCGCGAAGCCCTCGATTGAGCGCTGCCAATCATCGGCCACGCCGAGCCAAACGTTCGCGCTCTGGGGATCGTGGTTAGCCTGCGCGATATTCGCGGCTGCCACCAGCCCGGCAATCTCCGCAGAAATCGTCGACGGGGAGTAGCCGGTCTGTTCCTCCCAACGCTCAACCCCGAAGGCGGGACCGTGCGCGATCACGAAGTTCGCGGCCGGCTTGATATGGTTCTGGTAGAGATTAGCGTCTGTCATACCAAGCTGGTAAGCCATAATCAGGGGATAGCTGGCCTCGTCGAGCTGAATGCCGCCGGAATCGGGGGCCAGTTTGCCGTTGAGCAGGCTGTTGCGCGGCATCGAGCCATCCGGCAATTGCTGGTCCTGGAAGAGAAACATCAGCAGGTCGCGAGCCGTTGCGCGATCGCCATCCAGGTAGAAGCCAGTCCAAGCCTCGTAGAGATCGCGCGCAAAGACCTCGCGATACGAGCCAAAGTAGGTCAGGCCGGGATTATTGGCCGGGACGGCCTGACCCCAGGGAGAGGCCAGGCTGGCCGCCTCGGCCCCGATGAAAGTCTTGTCCTCCGACGCTTTCAGCACGTTCGCGTTCAGATAATACTCGTCGCGCAGAGCCGGGCCGAAGAGAGGGGAGGGAGGAATCAAACGCGCGTCGTAGAGTCGCCAGCCCAACTCAAAACGCTGGCGAAGCAACTCGAAAGGCGTCTCCAGCGAAGACCGCGCGGCGCTCACCGCCTGGGCCTGCGTCGTGCCAAAGCCGAGGTCCAGAACAATATCCCCGCCATGCGAAAGGTCGAGCTGCACAGTCTGCTCGATATTGCCGTTATCCGCCTCCGTGAAGGTACTCGTCAGCACGTGCGAGCTATCGAGCTGGGTCAGGCCATCGCTGGCTGCACCCACAAAGCCATTGCTGACCTGCAAAAAGGGCCGCGAGGCGTCGAGCGCGCTGAAGACCGCAACGCCGTAGGTGCGGTTGGTCGCGTTGGTTGTGGTCGTGGTGTCGTATGCCACCGGAAGGGCGCGCCCGGTGGTCATATCGAGCGTCGCGCTATCGCCGCCGGCGTTCGGGCTGCCACCGCCCCCGTTACCGTTGATCGTTGGGTCGTAGCGCGCGTAGAGCTGATAGTCGGACAGTTGCCCCACCAGGGGCTGGAAATGGACGCGCATCACCAGTGTATTCTGGCCGGGATCGGTCAGATAGTCGGTCACGATTTGATACTTACCGCTCTGCGCCTTCGCAGTCACCCGGCAATCCAGCGCGTTGCGATCGAGCAAACGCACCGTATAGGTCATATTGCGCGTCTGCAAATCGGTAAACGTGCTGCCGTCGGTCACGATATACTGGAGCGTGTTTACGTTGGTGTTGTCGATGGTGGGAAAATAGACATCGCTCAGGACGCCATTCGCCAGGGTAAACCAGACCTTCGAGCCGGTATTCTCGGCAGTCCCCACGCAATCCTTACGCGCCAGGTCAAAATAAGAGGTCGCTCCAGGCCCATCGGATGCCTGTAAGCCGGACGCCTGCGCCAGAGAGGGATGGACTAGAAACGTAGCGAGAAGCGTAATAAGAACGATCGCTACTGGCACGATCGCCCGTCCGCGACGAGTAGAAGAGCGCACCATACATGATTTCTCCTTGTGCTTGATGCTCATCTCTGAACTGTTTCCGAACAAAGGAAAATAAGGTCCACTCTTGAGAGCCCGCAATTATCATGCCAGAATGTGTGCTATAGCCAATCCGGCAGGAGGGAAGAAGGCATATTTGTTGAAATAATGGGAGCGAGCGCCTCCCAGGCCGATCAGTGAGACACGCCTGCGCTCCCGATCGGGTTGATTGAGAAGAGGAAAAGTGTGCTAACTGGTCGCTATAGTGTGCTCTGCAATAAAAACGCGCGCCGGTTCTGTGCTATCTGTTTCCTGTCAAAGGATAGAAGAGCCACAGATCACGTCAACCCGGTGCCGATCACGGCCAGAACGCGTACATAGCCCCCAGGATGGCCGAGGCTGGTCAGGGCGCCGCTCTGCACGTCCAGGGCGTAGATCGAGCCATCCCCGTACATCGTGACGACATGGCTGTTCAGCCAGGGACCAAGCTCAAGCAGCCTGGTGGTCGTGGTGGAGATTAATTGTGGATGGCCTACCTGCACATTGGTGCCGGAGCCGCCGATCTGGACTGTATAGACCGCGCTATGGCGATCATAGGGGTCCTGTGTGTCACTGGAAAACTCAACGTAGGCCAGTGTGTGCCCATCGGGCGAGAAGGTTGGGGTCGTCACCCAGCGATTCTGTGCGCCGTTGGCCAGACTCCCGCGCCCCGCTAACACGACCTGGGAGTTGCTCAGGGCGGGACCGGAGCCGGTGAGCGTTGCAATGCTCAGGCTATCGGCATACGAGAGGGCCGCCACGTCCGCGGGCACGCTGCCATCGGTAGGCACCGGCACGGCCCCTTCGTAGGGCGAGTAGAGCAGAATATTGCTGTACGGCACAAGCGCCAGGGGTCCCTGCTGCGAATCTTCGCTCATCATAAGCTGGGGACTCGCCGCCGGGTTGGAGATATCCAGCGACCACAGGCCGTACTGCAAAGCCTCGTTGCTGCCGCGATCATCGGTCAGCAGCAGCGTGCTATCCGCCGCCGGGGTGCCCCCGTTGAGAAAGGCAAAAATGCGGAAGCAGGGGCAGTCCAGCGAGGATTGCTGCAGGACGCGCTGGGGGGAAGAGAGAGGGCCCGCGTAGATGTTGATCTGGCCAACGCCGTCGGCTGGCTCGGTGCTCCAGGCTATGACCTTGCCATCCTGGCTCAGGGCCAGCGATGTTACAATCGTATCTGGATCAAGCGTAGCAATTTGTGAGGGCTGTTGATCAAAGACATCGGTGATCCAGATGCCCCTGCTCCCGGTGTAGAGAAGCTGGCCGCCGGGCGTCAGCAGAGGACGCACCGCCTGATCGTACTGGTAATCCGGCGTGTAGAGCGGCAGGATGGTATTGTCCGTCGTCGAGACAAGATAGATATGCGTGCTCGTCTGATACATGACATAGTGACCTGCGGCAAGTTGCAAGGCAGGCGCCGTCGTGTTGTTGGGCGTGAAGAATGGCAGGTTCGGTGTCGCGGTCGGCGTCGGGACGTTCCCCTGCGCGGGGGTGGGACCGGCGGAGCTCGCCTCTACGGACGCCGCCTGGCTCTGCCGCGCATCGCTCTGTTGGGCCGCATTTGCCGAACTCGTTTGCACCAGACCAAGAATGATCTGGCCCGTAAACAGGAATAACGACAGGCCGATCAGCACAAAGAGCGCAACTACCCCCATCCTGGAAAGACGCGCCCGCGCCGGGTGCGCCGGAACCGCCACAGGCTCTCTCGCGCTTGCTTTTTTTTCTTCCGGTGGATCGCTCACATATTGAGACAAAGGATCGCTTTTTCTCCCCACAGGTTCTCGACTGGCCAGAATACGCTTGAGTATACACGAAGCAAAGACAAACAACCAGCGTTCTGGTACTATCCTTTGCTTAGCAGGGCGCAAACCAACACACAGAGGCCCTCTCCTCGCTCGCCGGTGCAGGAGAGGAGAGAGTTTGTAAACCGCTCAACCAGAAGTTCAGGCACCTTCCGGTCCGCAAACAGGCTTAGAAAGGATCGCGCCGCACGTTATGCGCGTGCCGCAGGATGAACGCCTCTGTCTTGGCAAAGACCTCTTCGCGGTCGTGATCCTTCATTATGACGTGGTAGGAGTGATGAAAAGTCACAAAATATTTTTCGCGGGACCCGATTCGGTGATAGATTTCCCTTCCATCGCGCGCCGGAACAACGTGATCGCGACTGGAAACCATGATCAGGGCCGGCGCGGTAATCCGGGGCAGTTCTTCCCGCAGGGTCGGCAGGTAATTGATCAGGCTCTCCACAGGCCGGATGGGGGTCCAGCGATACACCTCGCGCGTGTAATTTCGCCGCGCCTCGCGGTCGCGCACATCCTCGCGCCAGGTCGGCACCAGGGGCATGAGGTATTTCGTGGCCCGAATGAGCGGCTTCATCCAGGCTTGCAGGTAGAGCGGCGCGCACATGCTCACAACGCCTGCAACGTCCTCATGCGCGGCAGTGTGCAAGGCCAGCGCTCCTCCCAAAGAGTGACCGACGACGAAGACGCGTCCGCATGCCCGCTTCATCTCTCGAAACTCCGTGCGCACCGCCTCCGCCCACTCAGGCCAGCCCAACGGCAACATCTCGCGCACATGGCTCCCGTGACCCGGCAAAAGAAGATTCCTGGTGACAAGATTGCTCCTGCGCAGAACCTGCTCGACCTCCCTCATGTCCGCCAACGAGCCATTTAATCCGTGAATGAGCAAAACGCCGGCCACAGGCGATTTCGGTTGCGGAACTGTCTCCGGCACTGTCGGCTGTGATGTCACTTTCTCGTCCATCTCTAAAGGGCTCGTATCCGTATAAACATATCGGTATCTTACTATCTATACTCTATCATTACCTGGCGAACAGGGCATCGTCTCCGACAAGTGAGCCTGCAAAACAGCCCTCTCTTCATAATACGTAGAACCAAAGGCGAACGCGTCAGGTCAAGACCGCTTGAGAGAGCGCCGGGACCGTCGCGAATCGGCGCCGCTCAGCCGATCGCGTCCAGGCATGCGCGCAGTTGAACGACGTGGTTATGCAAATGCCCGGTAATGAACTCGTCGATAAACCATTCCAGCGTGCGCTCGCCGTATTTGACATGCCGACCGGTCAACGCCAGGTCGCTATCCTGCAAGGCGCTCAGTACCGCGTCGAGCCGGGCGTAGCTGCCGGGCAGCGCCTCCCTGGCCTGGGCCAGCGTATCGTGTCCGTGATCGCGCAGCGCCGCCAGTCGGCCCTCGTCCTGCATGGTGCGCCCGAAATTCTGGCCGGGACGCGCCACCAGCTTCTCGACCTCGCCGGCCCAGTACGGCATAAACTCAACTATATGAGCGAGACTCTCCATGATGCTCCACTCGTTCTCTGTGGGCGTCTGGTAGAGCTTCGTGGAGAAATGCGTCGAGATTGGACCATCCAGCAGCGCGTTTAATTCAGCATAAGAATCCTGCACGCTCCGGCGAAGCGCCGCGACTTTGGGATTGGCTGTTGTCATATCGGTCATCTTGCCTCTTTACTTCGTGGACTTTCTCTTTCATTATAAACTAAACAACGCCCTCTCTGCTGCGCTCACCTTGTCCCCATTTGCCATCCATGTTACAATGGGCGCAAGCAGAATTGTATGTTTAGTTCTAATTTTTAGAGAAAGCAGCATGGACGAGCAGGTGGTGGCAGGACTAGCGGGAGCCGGGGAGAGCGAAACGACCCGGGACGACATTTCCACGTTTGCAGCACGCTATCCATTTCCCATCGACGCCTTTCAAATCGAAGCAATGCAGCACCTTGCGCAGGGCCGTTCGGTGCTGGTCACGGCTCCTACCGGTACCGGTAAGACGCTGGTGGCTGAGTATGCTATCTGGCGCGCCCAGCAGCAGAATCGGCGCGTGATCTATACAACTCCCCTCAAGGCGCTCTCGAACCAGAAGTATCGCGACCTGTGCGTCCTCTACGGTCCCGATGCCGTCGGGCTGGTGACGGGCGATATCGTTGAGCATAGCAGGGCCTCGATCGTGATTATGACGACTGAGGTCTACCGCAATATGTTGCTGGAGGAGGGCGGCGACCGCTTCGCCGAGGGCCAGCGCCTCACTCCCGCCTCGCTGGCGGATGTGGGCTATATTGTCTTTGATGAATTGCACTATCTGAGCGACGCCGGGCGCGGACCCGTGTGGGAGGAGGCGATTATCTGCTCGCCCCCGACCGTGCAACTGGTCGGCCTCTCCGCCACCGCCAGCAACGCGCAGGACCTGGCGGACTGGATCAGTCGCGTCCACCGGCCAATCTCGCTGGTGGTACATACCGAGCGCGCGGTCCCCCTGGAGCATTATTACTTTCTCGATAATAAGCTCCACCTTGTGATGGATGCGAACGGACGGCGCGTGGAGCGCTTTCCCAATGTCGGCGGCGAGGCTCGCCAGGCGATGGCACAGGGACGCGGGCGCCGCTATAGCTTTGGCGATGAGGAGGAGCAGTCCGACGCATCTCCCGCCGCCGGCAGCGACACGCCAGGCGGCGAAGAGGGCGAGAAGAAAAATAAACGCGTGCGGCAGCACCAGTCAGCCGAGCCGGGCGAGATTCTGACTGCGCTGCGCGAGGCGAATCTCCTGCCCACGCTCTACTTCCTGCCCGGTCGCAAGGTGGTGGAGGAGGCCGCGCTGAGCGCCTCGCGCCACCTCTTTACCTCGCCGGAGGAGGCTGAGATGCTGCGCCAGGAGGTGAGCGAGTGGCTGGAACACCTCCCGCCCGAGGATCGCAACCTTCAGCAGGTGCATGCGCTGATCGATCTGCTCCCGCGCGGCCTGGGCTTTCACCACGCGGGACTCCTGCCGGCGCTGAAGGTGCTGGTCGAGACGCTGTTCGCGCGCGGCCACCTGCGCGCGGTCTTCGCGACCGATACTTTGGCCCTCGGCGTGAATATGCCTGCGCGTTCGGTGGTGGTCGGTAGCCTGAGCAAATTCGACGGCCAGGAGATGCGCCTGCTCACTCCCAATGAGTATAGCCAGTTGACCGGGCGCGCGGGCCGCCGGGGTATGGATGTGCGCGGCGCGGCGATTATCCCCTATTCTCCCTGGGAACCGTTTGAGCCGGCCTTTGCGCGCATTACCGCCGAACTCTACCCGGTCGTCAGTTCGTTCGCCATTCGCTATAATTCGGTCCTGAACCTCTGGCGTCCCAACGATACCAAACATCTGCGCCGCATCTGCGCCTCCAGCCTGCGCGAATACCAGCGCTATGTCCTCTGGGAACGGCGCGAGCTGGCCCGTCTGGAAAAGCTCGCCCAGCGCCAGCAGAAGGCAAAGAAGGCTGGCAAGAAAAAAGGACTCGCCTCGCAGGGGGCCATCGAAACCCTGGAGAAACGCCGCCAGAAAATCGGCTCCCATCCGCTCAGTCGCGCGGGCGCCGCGGAACTGGAGGGGACGATCTTTGCCCTGCGCGCGCTCAATTATATCAATGAAAATGACCAGCTTACCCTCGCGGGCCAGCTCCTGCGCAGCATCTTCCACCCCTCCGGCATCCTGCTGGTCGATATGGTCCTGATGGGCGTGCTGGACCAGTTGACTCCAGCGGAACTGGCCGAGGTCTGTAGCTGGTTCACCTATGACAACGATCGCCGCCTTAATAACCGCAATGTCCTGAATAATCGCCTGGTGCAGGTCAGGCGGGATCTGTGGAGTATCGTTCAGAGCGTGCATCGGGTGGAGGAGCAGGCGAATATTCCCCTCTCGCCGACCATCGTGCCGGAGTTTCATGGCGTCGCGCTCTCCTGGGCGCGCGGTATGTCGCTCAGCGGCCTGCTGCGTCGCATCGATATGGCCGAGGGCGACCTGCTGATGCTGCTCAACCAGACGATCGATCTGCTGCAACAGTTGCAGACCGCCGTTGGGCAAGTGCTCGATACGCGCGGCATCTGGGAGCCGGTGCAGCCCGATCCCGCGCAACTCGAACGGCTCAGCCACGCGGCCCGCCAGCGCGCCGAGCAACACGCCGAACGCCTCAAGATGTACCGCGCCCGCCTGGAGCGCCTGCGCCCTCAATTCGCCCAGGCCACCGAGCTCCTCAAACGCGGCATCATCCTGCAAAGCCGCACCGTTCCCTCGATGATCGCACGCGTCGATGAAGAGGAGATCCCGCTGGATAACGCCGAGGATATCGATCCGCTGGATATGGTGAAGGAGCGTTAATCGGCCTGATAGTTGCTTGCTCAAAGATTGCCCATACCCGCTGTCTCAGCCGCAATCCACTCAAGATAGCTTTGACTACCATCTACAATTGGCAAAGCGATGATTTCAGGCTCATCATAGGGATGGACTTCGCGAATAGCTTTCTCCACGTCACTGTATAATTCTTTGCGCGTTTTAGCAGCACATGTCCATTCTTTTTCAATTTCCATCTTTCCCTGCCACCAATAGGTACTCGTAATCGGTCCAGCAACGTGTACGCATGCGGCAAGATGCTGCTCCACCAGGGTTTGCGCAATTTTTTGCGCTCCTTCTTCACTATCAATAGCTGTTGTTACCTGAATAAAATCGCTCATAAAAGATGCCCGTCCAATCGATTTGCTTCTATCGCAAAAGAAAGTATAACATATAATGCAAGTTTGAGAAAGCATACATCTTCATCTAATTTCCCCCACTCGAACGTTTGCTCATAGAGAGAGGCGCACCTGGGCGACCAACGCCGCTTTCTCGCAGCGGACCATCCTCTTAAGCGCAGGCGAGTGGTACATGCTGGTAAAAGATGAAACCGCGAAACTATTACTTTGGTCATGGTTAACAGTCTCATCCATTGCTATATGGCTGGATTTTGACTAACATGTACAGAGATAGGGCAATTTTAAAGAAAAACGCGGTGAAAAACGTTATGTCATCGCGGCTGGCGAATGCGCTCTCAATCAACAAGCCAGATGGTCGGAAGTAGCGCATAGACGATGCGGCGCGCCGACGAAAACAGACGGCACATGTAAGAAGAGGTAGAGATTTGATGAACGCTGAAGCATTGATCGGAACGGTACTGGGCACCTGCACACTGCAACAACTCATCGGGCAAGGCGGGATGGGCGCGGTCTATCTGGCGCAACAATCACGCCCGCGACGACAGGTCGCGGTGAAGGTGTTAATGCCCGCGACGTCACTGAAGCCGCACCAGCTCTCTGCTTTTCTTGAGCGCTTCCGGCGCGAGACAGATGCAGCGGCCTCTCTGGAACACCCAAATATTATGCCGGTCTACGAATACGGCGAGCGCGGCGGCCTGGCCTACCTGGTGATGCCCTATATCAGCGGCGGCACGCTGCGCGATGTGATGGAGAATGAGGGGCAGTTGTCCTTCCAGAAGGCGGTAAACTATCTGGAGCAGATGGCCGCCGCGCTGGACTTTGCCCATGCGCGCGGGGTGATTCACCGCGATATTAAGCCGGCCAATATGCTGCTCACGCCTGAGGGCCGCCTGCTGCTCACCGATTTCGGCCTGGTGAAGGTCCTCTCTGAGAATCAGTCCGAGCAGATGCGCCTGACCGGTGCAGGCGCGCCCGTCGGCACCCCTGATTATATGTCTCCCGAGCAGGTTATCGGCAGCGAGGTAGATGGACGCGCCGATCAGTATTCGCTCGGCGTGGTGCTTTTCCAGATGCTGACCGGCACGACTCCCTTCCAGGGCGAGACGCCCATGCAGATCGCCTCCCAGCAGCTCCATATGCAGCCGCCGGCTCCTCGCTCGCTGCGCTCGGACCTGCCGGAGGCGGCGGAGCGCGTGCTTCTGCGCGCCATGGCGAAGCGGCCCGACGATCGCTTTGGCACCGCGCAAGAATTTTCCTCGGCGTTCCGTGCCGCGCTTGTCGAGCAGCCCCAGGCCAGCAGCCTGGGTATCTCGCCCAATCGCGGGGGCCTGCTCTCCGCTGCCGGCATGCGCAGGGGCGGCCTCTTCGATCCCAAATGGCAATCCACCGGCACAATGGCCGCGTTCAATGCGCCTCAAGTTCCGTTCGGCACCGAGCCTTCCCCGCTGGCTCCCGCAGCCTCGTTCTCAAATGAGCAGGCGGAACCTGCGCGCCCTGCCGGAGGCGGCCTGCTCTCCCGAACCGGCCTCTTCCCACGCGTTGGCCTGAAGGAGAATACGGGGACCATGCCCACAGCAGGCAACTTCCCCGTACCCGGCCTGATGTCCACTGGCCAGATGATGGCTACGACCGGCAAGCAGGCGGCCTTTGGCGAGACTGCCTTCCCGTCCTTCCAGGCGGAGACTGCTGCTCAGCCAGACGCTCTGCAATCGTCGTTCTTTGCGTCCTCTACCGGCACATTGCAGCAACCCTTCCCAACCGGCAATCTTCAGCAGCTTTCGCCCGCCCAGAATACAACCAGCGCCCTGACCTTGCTGAACGGCGAGCAGAAGAATGGCAATACCATCAAGCTGACCGGGCCGGTGAAGGTTGTGCAGGTTCCTGTGGCCCCCGGCCAGTATGTCACCGGCCTCCTGCCGGTCCAGAAAGAGATACCGGACCCGGTTTCGGAGCCATCGATGAAACGCGCCAGCAAGCTGCAGAAGATCGCGCTGCTGGTTGCCCTGCTGGTTCTCCTGGTGGGCGGCGTCGGCGGTGGAGTGTTTTTTGTCCGTTCGCATAACACTGCAACCAATATCGTTCAAAATGGCGCGAAGCCAGATCCCGCCGCAACGGCTATGGCTCAGGCGACCGCGACGGCACAGGCAAACATTGTCTTCTTCGACGCGCTGACGCAGAATGTTCACGGCTTCCGGGTCGACGCCCAGCACTTCTTTAAAAATGGCGCCTACCACATTCTCAACCAGAGCAATAACAGTGCCGCCGAGGTGATCAGGCAGAATTTCCCCGAAACGACGCTGAGTTATCAGCTCACCATGCAGGAGATTGCCGGCGACGATACCTCCCCAACCAATACCTTTGGCATCATCCTGCGCTACACGCAGAAGACGGTCAAGGGGAAAGATGTTGAGATGTTCTACACGTTTGAAATTCTCAACGAAACCGGCAACTACCAGTATGGCTTCTATAAGTACGACAGCACGAAGCAGCCGAGTCCCTGGACACAGATCGGCAAGTCGATCAAGCCGGGCAAAGAATTCCACGGCGGGCATGGGCCAAACGCCATCAATACCATCAAGGTCTTCGCCGATGGCAGCTCCTTCACATTCTATGTGAATGGTCAGCAGGTCGGAACGGCAAAAGATACCACCTTGCAGTCTGGCTCGATGGGCATGCTGGTGAACCTGAAGGGGACTGAGGTAGCCTTCTCGAATATGTTGATCACGCACAGCTAGGCCATTACTTTCGTCGCATTCTCACGGGCAGCACCTTGTCAGGCTCGATCATCTTCTAGTAAGATGGCTCAGGGTATGTCATGCAAAAAAATGTCTGGGAACCACAAGGAGAAGAAAAGATCTTATGAGTCCTGAAACATTGATTGGGATGGAGATGGGGAAGAGCGTTCTTCAACGCTTGCGCGGTCAGGGAACGATGGGTGCGGTCTATATGGCCTCCCAGGCAGGTCGCCAGGTAGCGGTCAAGGTTTTTTTGCCGGCTTCAGCCCTGGAACAGGCGGAGTATGAGGAATTCGCGCAACGCCTTGAGGATAGTATCGCTCAGGCCGCTTCCCTGGATCATCCCCATATTCTTCCCGTGCTCGATTATGGCAGGCAAGCCGGCCTGGTCTACCTGGTTATGCCCTATATCGAGAGCGAGAGCCTGGAGATGCTGCTTAACCGTTCGGGCGCTCTGCCGCTCATCCAGGCTCAACTCTACCTGACGCAGATGGCGGCGGCCCTCGACTATGCCCATGCGCGCGGGATGCTCCATCGCGATGTCAAACCCGCCAATATCTTGCTCGCCCCCGATGGGAATGCGCTGCTCAGCGATTTCGGCCTGGCCGGTTTGACGACGGAGAAGAATTTTGCCAAAGCCCGCCGGGCGCTGCCGGGTATGCTGAACACGATCGCCCCGGAATATGTGTTGGGCAAGGCGATCGATCCACGCGCCGATCTGTACTCTCTGGGCGCCGTTCTCTATCAGATGGTGACGGGCGTGCCCCTTTTCCAGGAAGGCTCTCTCGCCGACGTGGCCATGAAGCATGTGAAAGTCTCGCCTCCTTCTCCTTGTTCGCTGCGCCCGGATCTGCCCAGGGCCGCGGGAGAGGTAATTCTGCGGGCCCTTGCGAAACAGCCCGACGAGCGTTATGCTCATGCCCGTGACCTGGCCTCGGCGTTTCAGCTCGCCTTGGAGGCGGTTTCTCCACAGCCCTCCCGGTCAACGAATGCCCTGGATATGCTCGCCGATCTGGCCAGCGGAAATACGGCCTCGCGCCCGGCTGCCCCACGCACCGGCGGCCTCTTTGATCCCAAATGGCAAAGCAACGCCTCCCTGCCCGCCGTTGGCGCATTTCCAACTCCAGGCATGCAAAGCGCCGCCGCTCAGTCGGCGCTCTCGATGCTCTCTGAACCGATCGCGCCCATCGGGACGGCTTCACAGGCGAATCCTGGCACGCCGACCGAACAGCAGGATACCGCTCCGCAGCCGTTCGCGCCATTGTCGGCAGAGGTAACTTCGGCCAGTTTCTTTGTGCCCCCAACGCCTTCAGGCAATGATACGCGCCGCTCCGGCCTCTTGAGCTTTACTCAGAATTCTCTTCAGGCTGCCCCTCCCGGACCATCTCTGGCTCAGGATCAGAATCAGCCCGGACCTTTTGCTCACCAGACGCTGCACGTGGACGATGGCAATGGTAGCAGTACCGACGAATTCAGCTTTGCCCCGCCACAACCGGTCCCCGCGCCTGCCGGCCTGTTCGGAACCTTCGCCGGCCTGCCCGACAACGCTGAACATACCAACGCAGGCAAGTTGACGGACCCGGTTAAGATCGTTCAGGTGCCCGTCGCAGGCCAGCCAGGCCGCTTTATGACGGGCTTCCTCCCTCCGGCCTCTACAGAGCAAAAGGAGGAGACAAAGCCCAGGCGCACGAAACGGTGGCTGAAAGTCGCCGTCCTGCTCATGCTCATCCTGGCCGTCGGCGCCGCGTCGAGCGTCTTCCTGCTTACACGCAGCCAGAACGGCCAGACGCCGACGACAAAAAAACCGACCACGCACCCGATGAGCGCAAGCGATCAGGCGACGGCTACGGCGAACGCCAACGTTATTCTCGCGGATGCTCTGAGCCAGAATATCCACAACTGGCCGGTCGGTTCGCAGGGCTGGTATACCTGCACGTTCGTGGATGGCGCCTACCATATCACGAATAACGATAGTAAGCGCAGCGCCGCAGCCCTCTTGCCCGGACGGGTCATCAATGCTCCTTTCGCCTATAGCCTGACAATGGAGCAGATTAAAGGCGACGAAACCGCCCTCAATAATCTGTTCGGGGTGATCCTGGACGCCAGCGTGCAGGAGGTCCAGGGCAAGCAGATCGACAAATTCTATGCGTTTGAAGTTCTGAACAAAGCAGGCGGCCAGTACCAGTTCTGGAAGTATGATAACAGCAAGACCGGGAGTCCCTGGAAGTCCCTCTGGACAAAGAATTTCGGCAAGGAGTTCTCGCCGGGAAGCGGTTCGTCACACGTCAATACCGTGAAGATCATCGCCACTGGCACCATGTTTACGTTTATTGTGAATGGAACGCAGGTTGGCACCTTGAAGGATAGCTCGTTCTCCAGTGGCACTGTGGGCATGCTGGTCAACTTGAATGGCGCTGAGATTGCTTTCTCTCATCTCCTGGTGACGCGCGTATAAGGTTTGTTTACTTATCTGGCCCTCGACGGGCCTGCTGGTGGAGGCATCATTGACAATCTTTGCTCTCGCCGCGCCGAGCGCGGCCCATCTGACTCTCTCTCAGGGCGCTTCTGTCACTGGCATTCTGGTGACAGTGATGATCTTTGTCGCGGCCTTTCTCTTTCTATTCAACCTTGTCCTGGCCATTGCCTTTCGCAAGAGACGAGCCGCCGAGATTCTTTCGTATGTCGCTGCCGGGCTGATCGAGCTGGCCATCTTTGTCTTCGTCCTGCTTCTGCAGATCGGCATGCTGACCCATGTGCCGCTTCCCCTGCCGCCCGGCCTGCCCGTCAACCGCGCCGAAATTGGGGGCACGCTCGCCCTGGCCATCGGCCTCTTCCCCGCAGCCTACTGGCATCGCACCACGATGTCGCAGCTTCGCCAGCGCATGGCCGAGGATGCAAAGGTAATTAAGAGCCGCGAGGGCGGCGTGCGCGTGCGCAGTAATGCGCCCGGCGAGTGGTTAAATTAATCAGGATTATCGCTCAAGGCGTGGCCCGCCACCAGTCGGCGATATTCCAGTTGCTCTCTACCGCGTTGGGATTTCCCACAACGTTCTGCACGCCGGTATGCACCACCAGAATATTGACAGCCGTGTAGAGGGGAATGAGATAGACCTGCGAGGCCAGGCGTTCGAGGAAACGGTGGTAGTCCTGCACGCGAGCCGCAAACTCCACGCTATAGCGGCCCTGAGTCAGCGCCTGGTCGATGATTGGGTCCTGCACGCGGCCATAGTTGCCAAGATCGGCGTTCGTTTCGTCGGGAATTTGCGAGGAATGGAACACTCCATACTCGTCGTCAGGCTCCGGGGCATTAGCATAGCCGAACATGGCCAGGTCGTATGCGCCGGTGGCCAGAATGCCTCCGCGAGTATACACGCCAAAAAATTTCCCCAGGGCATAGAAGGCCAGCGTTACCTGAATACCGACCGCGCGCAGATTTTGCTGGATGCGCCTGGCAACGGCGGCTCGCAAGGGATTGCCTGAGACAGTCACCAGGCGCACAACAAACGGCTCTCCCTGCTTGTAAAGCAGACCGCCCGCGCCGGATCGCCAGCCCGCCTGGGCGAGAAGCTGCCGGGCCTGCGCAGGATCATAGGGAGCGGGCTGGATGGCGGGATCGTAAACCGGCGAGGGCTGCGGCTCTACCTGCGAGGCCAGGCGCGCACAATCGGGCATGTGCAGGATATCCCGCAAAATCCCGCAGCGGTCCAGCGCAAGTTGAAGCGCCTGACGCACCCTGAGATCCTGAAAAAAGGGCCGGGCCAGGTTAAAATCCAGGTGCTCGTAGGCCGCAGCGGGCGTAATCTGCATCTGCATGTTCCCGGGCAGCCTCCCCAGAGCAGGTACCTGATCCTCTGCATAGCCCTCGGCGAGATCCACCTGTCCGCTGCGCACAGCCGCGCTGAGCGCCTCCGGCGTTGGATAGCCTCGATAGATCAGCCGGGCCAGAAAGGGACCATGAAAGGTAGTTGAGCGATAGTTGAGATCTGGCACAAGCGTATAGCTCTGCTGGCGAACAAAAAACGCCAGCTTATATGGCCCGTCGGTTACAACAGGCGCCTGGAACACATCGGCCCGATTCTGCAAATCAATCGGCTGAAGATGGCCCCAGGCATGCTCAGGCGCAGCATATGGCAGATAGCTTAAATAGGGACCAAAGGGCTGCTTAAAATGCAAAACCACCGTATAGATGTCGGGCGTCGTGATGCTGGCGATCTGGTCATAGCCGCTTGGAGTAATCGCTCCGGTATCGGCGTCCTGATTCAGGCGCCACCAGTAGGCGAAATCGCCGGCCAGGATTGGCTGACCGTCAGACCAGCGCAGATCGTGACGCAGGTGCATAATCACCGTTTTCCCCCCATCCAATACATCTCCGTTCTCCGGCAGAGGAACCTCAGTCAGTTGATCCGGCTGCACGTGAAAATGCTGGTCAAACACGACTGGAGCCGCCCAGAGCGCAGAAGTGACCTCCAGATCGAAGCGCGAGGAGGCAAACAGCGGATTGGCCGAGGTAGGAAATCCTGTATCACCCACAACCAGGCTGCCGGAGGGTTGATGGCCGGGAAAAGCCAGCCAACGATAGGGACCGGTCAGAGGAGAACTCCCCGGATTACGTCGCAGGGAAGGAGTGGCCTGCCCTGTACACGCGCTCAACAGCCATGCCAGAAGATAGATCAGAGCGACAGCCAGCGCGCTGTGCCTGCTCCTGCCCATCAATGAGCGTTTTTCGGTGGCTGATACGTAGTGACGTTGATGTAATACGGCCCTTCCCCATCACTGCTATCGCTTGGGTACACAACGATGACATCTGTAGAAAAAGGGCCGGGAATATCCTCGCTCATTTGAGTCACAGTGACTGCATTCCCCAGCAGGCGAAATTGTTGAGTGAGAGGAACCGGCGCCAATCCACGCGCAACATCCATCAATTGCTGCTCACCAACACCGTCGCGCTGATCACCAACAATCCAGAAGACCACGCCGTCTATTTGGTAAATGAGCTCGCTCCTCCCCCCATACACCCATTGCGGTATACCCCTATTGCCCTGATCCCACTCCCCATCTACATAAATGGCCCTTGCCCTACCATTGGCGTCCGTCTCGATCGGAATCGAAGCCCCCTTCTCGACCAATTGGAGAACATCAGCTCTGGGTTTGAACTCACGCACCCATATCTCGCCCATCCCTTTAGGAGCAACGTTGGACGGGGGTAAGCTAAACTCGAACTCCAGCATCGGGCCATCCGCCCACTGCTGATCGAGGCCGACGTACAAATTAATGTGCGCCAGCGAATAAGAGGGCAGCATAGAGGACGGCGAGTACATGGGGAAAAGCAACTGGTCCTGGGCGGCCAGCAGCGAAATCGACTTGGGCGACGAATCGTTCTGCGCATTGTACTGCGCGTTCTGCACCTGGCCCACCGGATAGTTATCGATCTGATATACACCACTTCCATGCGTGCCCCGCAACAAAATAGCAACGCCGGTGGCAAAGGAGGACCCGGTAAAAGCTACCGTGAGAAGCATCACCAGCAAGAAAGCCCCGACTGTGGCCAGCAGCGAGCGCCGCATCGCCGTGTCGCGTATCCCCATGCTCAACGCATGGAGGGGAGAAACATGCGTATAGAATAACCGTCGGCGCAACTTCAAACGGCGAAAGACCCGCGCGCTGGTCTTATGCTCGAATTCACGGGGCACCGGCTCGAAACGCTGATCATCGACATCGAGCAACGTCTGTACGTAATAGGGCGGCAAATTCTCTTCCTCCAGGGAGAAGAGTGCATTCAACTCCCTGGCAAAAGCCAGATCTTCCTCGGTAAAATCATTGGGAGGAGTAGTAAGCCTGCGTATTGCAACAGGGAAGGACTCATCCCCCTCGGTATTCTCTTGTCTCTCAAATTCGCTCATACTCATGTACGTACTCCTCGAGGGCATCGCGTAAGCTTCTCCGCGCACGCCAGAGTCGCGTATCAACAGCATGACGTGTCAGACCCGTCTTTGCCGCCAACTCCTCTGTACTGGCATACTTAAAATACCGTTGATAAATTAAATAGCGGTCAAGCTCCGGCAACGTCGCCAAGGCGAGGCGCAGTTCCTCGCGCCTCTCACTCTGTTCGAGCAGGTGTTCCATGCTGGCTTCATGATGAGATGGGAGGGCCATGCGCGCATCGCGTTCATTGCCGCTCCAGCTTAACGCCATTCGGCCTTTGTTCGCATTAGACAAAGTCCACTGGCGATTCCCATCCGCAGTCTGCAAACTGTGTGTTTGCCGTCGACAAAGCTGCCGACGTCGATCCAGGGCAATATATTTCGCACGCATGGTTAACCACGTGCGCAACGTTCCCCGCTCGGGATCAAACGTCTCAATCTCCTGCCAGACAGCAATAAAAAGATCGTTTACACACTCTTCGGCATCCTGCGCTACACCAACTCCATCTAACACCAGGCGAATAAAGTAAAATACTTCACGAGAATACCGTGAGATAAGTGTTTCCAAAGCTTCTGGGTCGCGCTGCTGTAGCCTCTGGGCTATATCTTCATCCGACCAGCTCTGTCGCACCATGATTGCTCCTTGCAGAACACGCACATCTCTGTTACACCAATCTCACTACTGGTCTTTCACCAGCCTTCCAACTTTAACGGTCGCGCAAAGATCGAGTAAAGAGATATACCTCATCGGAACAGCACTCGTTTGTACGAAGAATATACGCTCTTTCAGAGGAAAATCTCTCATAAACAAGCTTTCTTCAGTGCCGTTCTTTACACAATAGGTGGGGTAAAGCTCTCTACAATTCTGCTTGAAAGCTTACGAAAAGTCAAGGGCTTTTAGAACTCAGCCATATTATTGGTACTTCTAGCGGACGTTAAAAAGCGTGTTGAGCGCGCCGATGCATGCAGCGCCCAGACAGATGCGCAGATAATCACACATGTTCGGGAAAGCACTTCACAAAAAAAGCGAGCATACTATTCATATGCTCGCCTATTGTGCTTTCCTGAAACACCAGAAGTGCAGACGGTCCTCAATTTTGCCGGGAGAGGGAAGGAAGCCGCGACGAGTGCTCACCCTGAGCGAAGCCGCGGGCACGCCACGCGCGCTCCCGGACCGAG
>Ga0070740_10002242_pt1 | contig 23406 bp, 24 predicted proteins | sample Coa_R2_FD_67286 | JGI IMG/M metagenome (GOLD analysis project Ga0070740, IMG submission 67286) | Surface soil microbial communities from Centralia Pennsylvania, which are recovering from an underground coalmine fire - Coalmine... | ecosystem: Environmental > Terrestrial > Soil > Unclassified ...
GCGCTGGAGCTGAAAGCATTACTTGCACTCGGCCACTGACGCGTCCGTCATCAGAGCGTTGCGCCGATGGCGTTTCACGAATTCCGCTGCGGGCTGCGGCATGCCGAGGTGGAAACCTTGTCCGTAATCGCAGCCCATTTCGGTGAGCAGACGCTCGATCTCGGCGTCGGCGATGCCTTCCGCGGTAGCGGTCATGTCCATCCGGTGCGCGAGCTGGATGATCGAGTCCACCAGGCGCGCCGCGCGCGGGTCACGCGCGACAGGATCGATCAGCGTTTTGTCGATTTTGAGCTCCGTGGCGGGAAAACGGCTGAGATATGTGAGCGAGGCGTAGCCGGCGCCGAAGTCGTCGATGGCGACCCGGATGCCCGCATCGCACAGCTGGTTGAGCGTGCGCACGGTGAGGTCGAAATTCTGCACCAGCGCCGTTTCGGTGACCTCGGCCACGAGCGAAGTCGGTGCCACGCCCCAGATGCCCAACGCATCGGAAAGCTGTTCGACCAGTGCGCCCTGCGCGAATGCGCGGGCCGACAGGTTGATCGCGAAGCTCAGGTCCGTATCCTGCAACGCCGCCGCTTCGCGCAGGGTGGCGTTGATGCTCCAGTGCGTCAGCGCCACGATCAGATCGCTCTGCTCCGCGAAAGTGACGAACTGGTCGGCCGGAACCGCGCCTTGCGTCGGACTGTTCCAGCGTGCCAGCGATTCCACCCCCGTGATCCGGCGCGTGCGCAAGTTCCACATCGGCTGGAAATAGGTGAGCAACTGATTGGCTTCGATGCTGTTGCGCAGTTCGTTGTAGTCGATATCGGTGCGGCTGTTGCGCTGATCGTAGAAACGGTACGGTTCGCCGCGCCGGGCCGCGTCCTGCAACGCCATCTGGGCGCGCCGCCACAGCGCGTCGGCGTCAGCTCCGTCTTGAGGAAAAAACGCCGCGCCGATGCGCAAACGTCCCTGCCAGGGAACACCGTCGCTCTTGAGCGGCTGCCCGAACGCCTTGAACAGGCGCGTGGTGGCCAGCAGCGCGTGATTGCGCGCCGGCAGATCCGGCAGGATCACTGCGAAACATTCATCGCCGGCGCGGATCACCTCATCCACGGGACGCAGCGATCCACGGATCAAATGTTCTGCCGCAATTTCGGCTTCCGCACCGCGCTGCGTTCCGTAGCGGATGCCCACCTCGCGCAAATCGCAGATCCATGCGGCCAGCACCGCGAAGCCTTTGCCGCCCGTGATGCGGCGATCGATGGCGGCAAGGATCTTTCCCTGATTCAACATGACATACGCGTTACTGCTGCAGCAGGCCGGCGGTGTCGATGCCGTACTCGCCCGCTGCGACGCTGCGCACGATCTCCATCGAGTTGCCGTCGATGGACTGGTGCAGGAGATCCAGCGGCTGGAAATCGTGCAACGGTTTCTTGTCCGGCGTGGTCAGCAGCAGCACACGCGGACGCAGGCGGCGCACCTTGTTCTGCATCATCACCACGGCGATCTCGCCGGTGTTCAATTCCACCAGCGAACCGGTCGGATAGACACCGAGGCACGCCTGAAACTGCTCCACCAGCTCGGACTGGAACAGCGTGTTGCGTCCGCGGTAGATCTGTTGCAGGGCGCGGTGCCTTGAAATGGGCGCGCGGTATGGCCGTGTGCTGATCATCGCGTCGTAGCTGTCGATGATGCCGAGCATGCGGCCGGGCACCGGTATGCCGCTGCCCATCAGGCGCGACGGGTAGCCGCTTCCATCATGGCGCTCGTGATGCGTGCGAAGCACTGCCAGCACGTCCGGGTCGTTGATTCCCGCGTCTGCGACGATCTCCAGGCCGTGATCGACGTGTGCGCGTGCCGCTTCGAGTTCCGCGGGCGAGAGCGCCTGGGGGCTTTGCAGCAACTCCTGGGGCACGCGCGTCTTGCCGACATCCATCAGCAGTCCGCCCGCGGCGAGGCTGAAAACAGTGTCCTCGTGCAGGCCCATGTGACGCCCGAATGCCGCCGACAGCGCGCTGCACGCGATCGCGTGGCTGTAGGTGTAGCTGTCGTGCTTGCGCATGCCCTCCAGATAGAGAAACGCATCCGCGCTGCGCAACACGCTCGCCACCAGTGGCCGCACCGCGCGTTCGACATCTTCGACGCGCAACTCGCGGCCGCTCGCGACATCGGCGTAGATCAGATCGACCATCTCGGTCGCCGTGCGCAGCGCCGCCTGCGCATTCGGCAATTCGTCCTCGACGCTGACGGCGTCGGTGTAGTGGGCGACACGTGTGAACCGCAGTTCGGGCCGGCGGTCGCCGCTCTTCAGCATGTGCGAGTGATCGACCGCCTCGCGGCGGCGGTCGATGTAAACGTAGGCGCACAGATTGCGCAGATTGCGCACATCCTCCTGCGTGCGCACTTCGATGCCCTGCAGCGGATATGGCGTGCTTTCCCACGGCCGGTCCAGCCTGCAGACGAACATTCCGACCCGAAGGTCGGTGGCGTCGATGCGGGTTTCCTCGATTTCGGTGGTCACGCGATTTCCGTCTACATGAAAATCTCGAACAACCGCGGCGGATACCGGCGGCCTCGACTCCCCGGCAGCGGGGGATCGCGGAACAACTCAAGCAAGAATGAAGCCTACTCCTGTGACGGAGCACACGCTCAATCTGCCTCGATCGGTTCTTCGGTCTGCAGCGTAGGCGCTTGTCTTGCCAGCGTTTCCTTCAGTTCCAGCAAGGCCGGCAGCAGTGCAGCGGGTTCTCGCAAGGCCTGCCGCGCGCGGCCCAACGTTCGCCGGACCTCTCCCGGCGCGGTGCCGCTTTCGATCAGCGCGAGCGCATCCTCGCGTCCGGCAAGCAGGGTGTCCACCCAAGCCGAAGGTTGCAGGCTCTGCGACCGCGAGAAGCGGCGCAGCGCCCGAAAGGGCGGCGCCATTTGTTCCAGTTGCATCAGCGCCTCGGTGAAAGGTTCGGGACTGCGCGCATCGCGGGGTTGACCCAGCGCGGCAGCGAGCGCGGCCAGCGCATCGGCCAGTCGGCGGCGCAGCACGTCGGTGGAGCGCACCGGCAGCAGCCACCACGCGCAGGCCACGCCGATCGCTGCGCCGATCACGATCTCTTCCATCCGCAGCGGAAGGATCCGCGCGGGCGGAACGTTGCCGAAACCTTGCAGCAACGCCAGCGCGATCGTCGCGAACAGCGCCCACCACGCGTAATTCAGTGGCCGCAGCCAGACGCCCATGAAAACCGCTACCAGCATCAGCACCGCTGCGGTCGAGCCGTGTGCCGCCGCGAGCGGACTGACCAGCAACGCGAACACCGTGCCGGCTGCGGCGCCCAGCACGCGCTGTACGCTCTTGTACGCGACATCCAGGCGGCCGCGATTGCCGCTCAGCACGATGAATGCGGTCAGCACGATCCACGCCCAGCGTTCGGAGAAGAACGCGAAGCCGGCGGTGAACGACAAGGCGAGCGCGGCAGCCATCTGGATCGCCATGCGCGTGCTGGCGATCGGCCGCAGCGAACTTGCGCGCGCGGATTCTGCCCCTGCGAATTCGCGAATGCGAGGCGGCGCCAGAAAACCGGTGCGACGCGCCAGTGCGTGCAACGCGCTTACCCACAGCAGCGCAAGCAATGCGATGAGGATCGGCAGCAGCCAGCGCGGCAGCAATGATGGCTGCGATGCGGGCAGGTGCGGAGTCACCAACAGCACCACGAACGGCAACGCGAGCAAGCGGCCGACGCGCCGAGCCGTCGCACCGAAGCGGCGCAGCCAGATCGAAACGAACATGCCGCAGACGAACGCCGCGGCACCGAACCAAGGCGTGCGGTGCAGCAGAAGGCCGATGCCCGTCGCGGCAATGCCGACCAGCGGCAGCACGACCGCAGCTTCGAGGCGTTCGCGCCGGTTGCGGTCGAGCTGGCTGCGCGAAAGCGAGAGACACAGCACGACGGCCAGCACCGCAGCACCTTTACCCGGCACCAGCAGCCACACGCAGCCCAGGCAGCCCGAGGCCGCTATCGATGTCGTGATTGCTTCCGGCAGCGCGGCTATCGCGGCGCTGCGGTGGGTCACGCGGTATTCCCGTGCGTTCGCCGCAATCGCCACCGCGCGCCCTCCAGACGAAAGACGCGCATGGTAACGGCACATGTCCGCCGCGAGGCAGTCAAACGCGAATCAATGCCGCGTGCGCTTGCCTTCGGTCGGCGCCAGTTCCACACTCAACGTGAAGGTGCGCTGCTCGTCGGCCTGCATCGCACCGACGCCCACCAGCTTGCGAGCGATTTCCTCGCCGCGTTCGTTGCGGATGGTCAGCACCATCGAATATTCCCAGTTGCCACCGTTGGGATTGCGGATGCTGCCTTCAACTTTCAGCGGCGTGATCGTGCCGGGAACGGCGGAAATCTGCGCCGGCCCGCCGAAGCGCAGATGATGCTTGCACGCCGGACAGACCTGCGCGCTCTCGAGGATGGTTTCGCGGCAATGCGGGCAGGTGCGCGTCGCCGCGCCGCCGCCCGCGCGCGGAGCCGTCACGACACCAGGCCGGACGAACCGTTCTTGTGTCCGGCGCCGTTGCGCGGCGCTTCGGCTTTGTCGTCCCAGCCGAACTCGACGTGTCCGCGCATGCGCGAACCCGCCGCGACCGTGAGCGAAGCGGCCTTGAGATCACCGGTCAGCGCGCCGCTCTGCTGCAACTCGACGTGCGAAGCCTGCTCGATATTGCCGGTCAGTTCGCCCGAGATGATCACCTTCTCCGCGCGCACGCTGCCGTTGACCTTGGCGCTCGGTTCGATGGTGAGATCGCCGCGCACGTTGACGTCGCCCTTGAAACGGCCCGCGATGCGGACGTGACCCGCGCCTTCGATCTTGCCTTCGATCGCGATGTCCGGCGCGATCAGCGATTCGCCCATCGGCTTGTTGCGCGCGGGCGCTGAAGCGGGAGCGGGTGCCGGCGCGACCTGCGGTTCCGGCGCCGGGGCTTCGTAGCGGGAGAGATCCAGCGCGTCCGGCGCGGGGGTGGACGAGGGTTTCGCTTGCTGCTGTTCTTTCCACAGGGCCATGGCGGCGCTCCGAATCGGGGTGCAGGGGCTGCCGAGACTACGCCTATTCGTACGCGATGAAAACCGCACCAGTCGACAATTTGGCTGAATGGGGCAGGAGTTGGCCGCAACACTTCAGTCCATCATGAAGAATCGCAGCCGACTTGGAGCCGGAACAGACCTGTCCGGCCAGGCCCAATTGGGAGCAGCGGGCCGCGCAATTCAATCGTATTCCAGCTTGGGATACCAGGTCGGCGGCCGGCCTTCGGGCGTGAGGTCGAGCACGTTCCACAGCGGCATCAGATCGGGCGCGCCGCGCGGATCCTGGCCGGGATCGGGTGGCACCGCGAACATTTCGCCGGCCCAGAAATGCCGGATCGTGCCGTCGCGACGGGTGAACACGTTGAAGGCCGGCGTATCGCCGTCGTCGGGATTGACGTAAGCGCGCGTGTAGTCGCCGCTGACGTCCGAATAGAGTTTCAGGTGTTGCCAGCCGCGTTCGTATTTGAATGCCACCATGCGATCGATTGACGAGCGCGCAGTGACCGCGAGCGCCACGTTCTGCTCGATGTCGCGCGCCTCGCCATCCAGCGCGCTCAACAACGCGGTGCACATGGGGCAGGGCCGCGCGCGTTGCGGGCCGAACATCCAGCTATAGATCACCACGGTCTGCTTGGCGCCGAACAAGCCGACGAAATCGGTTTCGCCGTGCTCGCCCACGAAGCGGAAATTGCCGGTGACCTCGCCGCCGGGCGGCAGTGCGCGCCGCAGTTCCGCTACGCGTTCGATATGCCGGCGGAGTTCAATTTCCTCGACCAGCAAAGCCTGCCGCGCGCGGCGGTATTCCTCGCTTTCGTTGGGGAAGCGCACCGGATTGCGTGCGGCGAGTTCGGCGGCGGGAACCAGGGATGTACTCATGTGGGTCCTCCTTGATCAATCCCGATCGGGCGCACCGAGCGGGAACAGCGGTCGATACGGACGGCCGCCTTCCACGCAGCGCGCAAACGACAACCGCGCCAGCAGACGTGCGCGACAGGCGCGCACGTTGCGGAATTTCGGATCGATTTGATGGATCCAGTCGGCATAGAACAAGGCCGGTGCGGCGGCGCAGTCCGCCAGACCGAAAACATCGCCCGCGGCCCATTCGCGATTCGTCATCCATTGGTCCAGCCATGCATAGGCCGTTTCAAACATCTGGTGCGCCTCGTTCACGCCGTACGGGTCGCGGTCGGTCTCCCGCCGCAACTGGTTGAACACGATCTTCTGCACCGATGCTTGGATGTAGTTGTCAAAGAAACGATCCAGCATCCGCACTTCGATCGCGGCGTCGGCTTCGCCCGGGATGAAGCGCGTCCGCCCGGGATGATGCACGTCGAGATATTCGATGATGCTCGTCGCTTCCATCACCTGACGGTCGCCTTCGACCAACAGCGGAAAGCGCCTGATCGGCCAGCGCCGCGCGAAGTCGGCATAGATGTCCGGATGCTCGGGCGACAGTTCCAGGAACTCGAACGGCGTGTCGTTTTCATACAACGCGGTGAGCGCCTTCTGCGTATAGGAAGAAAACAGGTGGCCATAGATTTTCAGGGACATGGCGGCTCCGGTTCAGGGATTCTGTACGACGACGAATGGCGCCGGACGGAATCGACATTCCGCGCACGCGCGACATTGCACGCTACACTGTAAGCGTGGGACAGGGGGCAGCACCGTGATTCAGCCGGAGAAGACCGCGGACATCCGCAGCCAGCATCCGCTCTGGGACGAGCGCGACGGCGTCGGCCGCCGCGCGATGCTCACCGAAATTCTGGCGCAGGTCTCCCACGAGGCGCTGCAGGGCGACACGCTGGAAGCGGTACTGCACGCGATCGTCGATTGCCTGACGCGCAGGTTGCCGGTGACCATCGCCAGCATCATCCTGTTGAACGACGAGCGCACGCATTTCGTGCAGGAAGTGTGGTCCGGCAGGATGGATCTGGATCAGCCGCAGATGCCGTGGCCCGTGAGCATCGGCGCCGCGGGGCGTTGCGTGCGCACGGGGCAGGCGCAACTGATCACCGACATGAGCGGCGATCCGGACTACGTGCCGGGCAACCGTGAGGTCAATTCCGAATATCTGGTGCCGATCCGCCACCGCGGCCGCCTGCACGGCGTGTTGAACCTCGAGAGCACGCGTGCGGATTTCTTCACCCGCGAAGTGCGCGCGGTATGCGATGCGATCGCCGACCAGATCGCCGGCGCGATCCATCTCGCGCGCGTGGTGCGCGAACTGGAACAGGCGAACCGCAAGCTACGCGAATTGTCCATGCGCGACGGTCTGACCGGCATCGCCAACCGGCGCTGCTTCGATCAACGCCTGGCGGAAGAATGGCGGCGGCACGCGCATGCGCGGCGGCCGCTAGCGCTGCTGCTGGTGGACGTGGACTGGTTCAAGGCATTGAACGATGCCAGCGGACATTTGTACGGCGACGAATGCCTGCGCGAGCTGGCGCGCCTGTGCAGCGACAGCGTGCGCGTGGGCGAGGATCTGGTCGCGCGTTACGGCGGCGAGGAACTGGCACTGCTGCTGCCCGGCTGCGAGCTCGCGGACGCCGCGCGCGTGGCCGAACACCTGCGCGCGCGCGTGCGGCACAAGGCCATGCCGCATCCCGATTCACCGGTGGCGCCGGTCATCACGGTCAGCGTCGGGGTGAGCGCCGTGCAGCCGGAAGAGTCGCAGTCATCCGACATCCTGATTTCCGCCGCCGATCACGCGCTGTACATGGCCAAGGCGCAGGGCCGCGATCGCGTGGTGGCGCAGGCCGGCGAGATCGACCTGTTGACTCCCACGCGCGCCTAACGCGCGGTTCGCTAACATCGCGGACATGGCAACCGGTTGGGCCAAAGAAGGTGCGGTGCAGGAACAGATCGACGCGACGGTCGCGGACGCGGTCGCGCGAGCGCGCAGCAAACGCGGCAAGGGTCCCGGGCTGAAAGTCTGCGCCGAATGCGGCGCGCCGATTCCGCCCGCGCGACGCAAGGCCGTGCCGGGCGTGCGGCTGTGCATCGAATGCCAGAGCGCACGCGACGAGGAAGAGCGCGTGTTCAGCGGATACAACCGCCGCGGCAGCAAGGATTCTCAGTTGCGCTGAGCTTGCGAAGCGTCATGCAGTCCCCGCCGGACCGCATCGAGCAATTCTCCGCTCGGATCCTGCTGCACTTCCCAATACATGATGCCGCCTAGGTGTTGCGACTCGACGTACACGGCTTTCGCGGCGATCGATTGCGGATCGTCGTAGGTGATGAACGCACGTTTGCGCGGATTCCATAGCCACGGCGCCTGCGCTTGCGTATCCCAATGCCGGACGTATCCGTTGCGATCGATGAAATCGCGCTTCAATTCCGGCCAGGAATGGCCACCCGCGTAGTGACCATAAGATTGATACAGCCCATCATGCCGTGGTTGCACGTCCGCGAACTCGCGCCCGTACATCGCCACACCGATCAGCAATTTTTCCGGCGGCGCGCCCGCGGAGAGAAATTGCCGCACCGCGCGGTCGGTGGTGCGTGCGTCAGCGGGTGCAAGCGCGGAGGCGTGCAGTCCGGTGTGATGGCAAGTATCCGGCGTCATCGAATTGCAGAAGTCGTAGGTCATCAGGTTGAACCAGTCCACCAGCGGAGCCACCGCCGCGATATCCACGCCGCTGACGAAGGGACCATCCGCCACGGCAACGCTCAACGTATAGCGCTTTCCGTCGCCTGCTCCGGCGCGGTCCAGCGCCGCGCGCAAACCGGTCATCAGCAGCGTGAAGTTCGCGCGGTCCTGCGGACTCGAGCGGATGCCCGATTCGTGGTGTCCGGGATACTCCCAATCGATGTCGATGCCGTCGGCGTGATGCATTGCGACCATTCGCGCAGCGCTGTCGGCGAAAATCTGCCGGCCGGCCGCAGTGCCGGCCATTTCCGAAAATCCGCCGACACCCCAGCCGCCGATCGAAATCACCACTCTCAATTTCGGATGCGTTGCCTTGAGCGCAACGATGCGGTCGAGTTTTCCGGACGCGGTCGCTGAAAGGACCGCCTGATCGCCGGAGACGCGAGCGAAGGCGAAGATCAAGGTGTCGATCTTGTCGAGTTGCGCATCTTCGCCGGCATCCCAGTCGGTGGTGTAGGCGACAAGTCGATAACGAGGGGACGCGCCCGCGAGCGCGCAGATGCAAAACAAGGCGGGTGCCAGCAGCCAGATCAGGCGTCGCTGCATTCGATGTAACGTCGGAAGGCGCATCGCAAGTTCCCCCGTTGCCGGATCGGAACGGAGCTTGTGACCGGAGCTGCGCGAAAGCAAGCAAGCGCCCTCCCGGAGTGCCGGAGGTCATGCGCGCACTCCGCCCGTTTGCGCGCACAATATCGAGGCTCCATTCCTGACAAGGAGTCCCGCCATGCGCACGCAAATCATTGTCGCAGTGATCGCACTGTCCGTTTCCGCCGCTGCCGGCGCGCAGCAGGCTGCATCCACCGCCACGCCGTCGTACACCGCGGCGCCGGCCTACATCAGCGCCGCCATCAACGATCCGGCGCGCGCCGAAGACCAGAAGGAGGATGCGCGCCGCCAAGTTGCCGCGGTAATGGCGTTCACGCAGGTGAAGCCCGGCGACGCGGTCCTGGAACTGGTGCCCGGCACGGGCTACTGGACGCGCGTGTTCAGCGCGATCGTCGGTCCTTCGGGCCATGTCTACACCGTGTGGCCGAAAGAGATGGACAAGTTCAGCGCCAAGAGCTATGCCAACTGGCAGTCGCTGGTCGCCACGCCACACTACAAGAACGTCACCTTGTTGAAGGAGCCCGCGGCGTTTTTGAGCGTGCCGCAGAAGGTGGACGTGGCGTTCACCTCGCAGAACTACCACGACTACCACGATCCCTTCATGGGGCCGGTGGACATGAACGCGTTCAACAAGCAGGTTTTCGATGTGCTGAAGCCCGGCGGCGTGTACGTGATCATCGACCATGCCGCACCGGCCGGTTCGGGTGCCGCGGACACCAACACCCTGCACCGCATCGATCCGATGCTGGTGAAGAAGGAAGTGGAAGCCGTGGGCTTCAAGTTCGACGGCGCGAGCAACGCGTTGAGCAACCCCAACGACCCGCACACCGCCAAGGTGTTCGACGAGTCGATCCGCGGCCACACGGATCAGTTCATCTACAGGTTTCGAAAGCCCGGCTGATCCGTGGCGCTGAGGGCGGCCGTTCCGGACGCCGCGCGAGCGGCGATCCGGAATCCGCTCCGGATGTAAGTCACGATTCCGTATAGGCGCGTTGGTCCGTAGCGGGCGAATTGTCACGAATCGAAACGGCTGATCCAGAGACCAGGCGTTTTCATCGCGCGACGAGCGCGCGAATGCGGCGATCCGCGCTCGAGCGTGACATTGTGTGTCGTTACACCCTTCGGCGTTAAGTGCGTCACGTTTCGCGGGCAAGATGGCATCGCGTTTGCTGAAAGCAGCGCAAGCACCCCTTGTCCCGTCGGAATCGCATGTCGCCGTCGCCGGTCCACGCTGCCTCTGCACGAACCCGCGCGCTGCGCTTCGTCGCGGCATCGCACGCGTTGCGCACGGTGGGCTTGGGCCTGGGCTTCTTCATGGTGGCCGAAGTTTTCCTTCGTCACGGTGCGACCGTCCCCGTATGGGCGCTGCTGGCGATCAACGGCTTCGTCTGGCCGCACGTCGCACGCCTGCTGTCGCAGCGCAGCGCCGATCCGGTGCGCACCGAACGCAGCAACGTGCTGGTCGATTCCTTCATGGGCGGAATCTGGATCGTGCTGATGCATTTCGATCTGCTGCCGTCGGTGGCGGTCGCGACGATGCTGGCGATGGACTGCGTGGCGGCCGGCGGCATCGCGCTGCTGCTGCGCGGCATCGGTGTGCAATCGCTGGCATGCCTGCTGGTCATCACCACCGGTGGTTTCAACTGGGCGCCGCAAACCACGATGGCGGAAATGCTGGCGACGTTCCCGTTCCTGGTGAGTTACCCGCTGATCCTCAGCGGGATGACGTACAAATTGACGCAACGTGTGCGTCAGCAGAACCGCCTGCTGGCGCGCATCAGCAGCATCGACGGACTGAGCGAATTGCTCAACCGCGCGCATTGGGAAGAATCGGTCGACCGGATTCTTTCCACCTGCCGCACCAACAATGGCGTGGCCTCGCTGCTGATGATCGACATCGATCACTTCAAGCAGATCAACGACCGCTACGGCCACACGGTGGGCGACGAGGTGATCGGCCGCATCGGCGCGATCATCCGCCGCAACATGCGCGAGGGCGACATCGCCGGCCGTTACGGCGGCGACGAGTTCGGCGTGGTGTTGAACGGCGTTGACGCGGCCACCGCGGTACAGATCGCCGAACGCATCCGCGCCAGCATCCATGCGGCGGGATTCGAGCACGCCGCGGAACTGCACTGCACGCTCAGCATCGGCATCGCGCAATCGGGCGAAGGCGCACGCGACGCGCGCGCCTGGGTGCGTCAGGCCGATGCCGCGCTGTACAACGCCAAACTGCGCGGCCGCAACCAGTTGGCCTCCAACGCGGACGCGTGGCGGCTCGACGCCAGCGCGGCCTGACTTTTCTTCGACGGCACTGGCGCATCGTTCCGGTTCTGACATACTCCCGCCGCCCCGAGCCAGGGCGGGGGAGGCCACATGGTCTTCAACTCGCTGACGTTCATCGCGTTCTTCGCGATCGTGCTGGCGATCCACTCGCTGCCGCTCGCGTGGACGATCCGCAAAGTCAACCTGCTGATCGCGAGTTACCTCTTCTATTCGGCGTGGAATCCGCCGTTCGTGATCCTGCTGTGGATCTCGACGGTGGTGGACTGGTACGCCGCGCAGGGCCTGGTGAAGGCGCAGAAACCGATGGCGCGGCGCGCTTGGATGCTGCTGTCAGTGATCGCCAATCTCGGCATGCTCGGCTACTTCAAGTACGGCGGATTTCTGCTGGCGAATTTCACCGCGCTGCTGGCATCGCTCGGCGTGGTCTATCACGCGCCCGCGCCGGACATCGTGCTTCCGGTGGGGATTTCGTTCTATACCTTCGCGACGATGTCCTACACATTGGACGTGTATCTGCGCCGCGCGCTGCCCGCGCGCAATTTCCTCGATTACGCGCTGTTCGTGACGTTCTTTCCGCATCTGGTCGCCGGTCCGATCATGCGACCGACCGAACTGGTACCGCAGTTCGAGCAGCCACGGCGTGCGAAGCGCCAGCAACTGTTCTTCGGCCTGGCGCTGATGACCGTCGGCATGTTCAACAAGGTGGTGCTGGCAGACGGATTTCTTGCACCGGTGGCGGAGAAGATCTACGACAGCGACAAGATTCCAGGCGCGCTGGATGCGTGGATGGGCACGCTGGCTTTCAGCGGGCAGATTTTCTGCGACTTCGCGGGTTATTCCACGATCGCGATCGGCGTCGCGATGTGCCTGGGGTTCGCGATGCCGGACAACTTCCGTTTTCCGTATGCGGCGGTCGGATTTTCCGATTTCTGGAGGCGCTGGCACATTACGCTGTCGTCGTGGCTGCGCGATTATCTCTACATTCCGCTGGGTGGAAATCGACACGGTCCGCGTCGCACCTATGCGGCATTGATGGGAACGATGCTGCTCGGCGGCCTGTGGCACGGCGCCAACTGGACCTTCGTCGCATGGGGCGGTTTGCACGGCGTCTATCTGTCCGTGGAACGCTGGCTGCGAAAACGCTTCGCGGGATTCCGGCCGAATGTCTGGGCATTGCTGGTGTTTGGCCTCATCACTTATGCACTCGTGAATATCACCTGGGTGTTCTTTCGCGCCAAGTCCTTTTCCCGCGCATGGGTTGTGTTGCGAGGCATGGCCGGCACGAACGCGAAGGCCGTGCCGCTACTCGGCACCGAATCGCTGGTGGTGGTTGCCGTGATCATTTCCGGATTGGTGATTACGCATTGGCTGATGCGCAATCGCACGTTGGAATCGGTGCTGGCGCGCGCGCCGGCGACGGTGCTGTCGTGTACCTGGGCGGTGATGGCGTTCGCGATCATCGCGACGCAAGGCAACGGCAATGCATTCATCTATTTCCAGTTCTGAATCCCCCGGTGCCGAACTCGTTCTCGAGCGTTCGGCGAGTGCCGAAGCGCGCATCGCATTGCGTCCGGGCTTGCGGTTGACGGCTGCGGATCGACCGGGCATGGCGCAGCCGGTGCCGGAGCGCGACATTCCCGACCTCCGTTGGGGCGCGATCCTGTTTGCCGCGCTGATCATGACGCTGCTGATGCTGGGCGCCTGGGAATGGCACTGGCGCGCATACGGCGTGGAGCCGAGCATCGCCAACAGCGACGCGTTGTGGGCCACGCAACGCCGCCGCATCGACAACGGCGAAGGCGACGGCGCCACGGTGATCGTCGGTTCCTCGCGCCTATTGTTCGACCTGCAATTGCCGGTGTGGCAGAAGCTCTCCGGCCAGCGTTCGATCCAGCTCGCGCTGGAAGGCACCTCGCCGATGTTCGCGTTGGAGGATCTGGCCGACGATCCGAATTTCCGGAACGGCCGCCTGCTGGTCGATGTGGCTCCGGAGCTCTTCTTCAGTGGATTCGCGTTGCGTCAGGGCGTGCTGAAGTACACCCGAAAGCAATCGCCTTCGCAGCGGATCGGGCAGTGGCTCTCGATGCATTTCGTCGAGCCTTACCTCGCCTTCGATGATCCCGACTACGCATTGCCCACGGTGCTGGCGCGGCAGGAGTGGTGGCCGGCGCGACCGGGAATGCATTCGCCAATGCCGGTGCGCAAGCTGATGGTGGTGATGGACGAGGATCGCGCCAGCCACATCTGGGACAAGCTGGAGAAAGATCCCGCCTATGCCAAACTGGCGCAGGGCATCTGGGCACAGCATTTGGCGCCGTCTCCGGACGATCCTTCGCCCGCGCAGTTGCAGAAGACCATCGATGAGCAGATCGCGCGCGCCGCAGCGGCGGTGGCGAAATTGCGCAAGCGCAACGTGCAGGTGATCTTCGTTCGTACGCCCAGCACCGGCGCCTATCTCGTGTGGGAGGACAAGGTGTTCCCGCGCGCGAAAACCTGGGACGTGTTGCTGGCGAAAACCGGCGCGCCGGGCGTGCATTTCCAGGATTACCCGGAGTTGCAGGGATTCTGGTTGCCGGAGTGGTCGCACCTCGCGGAGCGCGATGCGGTGCGCTTCACGCAAGCGCTGTATGCGATCATCGAGCGCGACATCGAACATCGCGCACCGGCAAGTATCGCCAGAACTCGCTCACCGCAAGGAGAGTGACATGAGATCCGCATTCATTTCGGCAGTACTGCTTTGCTGCAGCGGCACGGTCGTCGCCGCCGAATTCTGCGGCGGCACACCCATGCCCGCCGGCGCAGACGCGCTGGATCGCCTGATCGTGCAAACCATGCGTGATCACCACATGCCGGGCATGTCGGTGGCGGTGCTGGACCACGATCACGTCGTGAAGCTGCGCGGATACGGTTTCGCCGATCTGGAATCGTGCGTGCCCGCCACGGAAAACACGTTGTTCGGCATCGGTTCGATCTCGAAGCAGATGACCGCGGTCGGCGTCCTGACCCTCGTGCGCGATGGCAAACTTTCGCTCGACGATCCGATCACGAAATACCTGCCGGAGGGCAAGGGCGTGTGGGATGGCATTCGTGTTCGCCACCTGCTCACTCACACTTCCGGTATTCCGGACCTCTACGGCGACGACGTCAAATATTCCAGCATGCATCCGGACCGCACTGCATCGCCGAGTACACCTGATCTGGTCAAGTGGTTTACCAAAAGCAAACTCAATTTCGTGCCCGGAGAGAACTGGGCTTACTCCAACACCGGCTACATCCTGCTGAGCGTAGTCGCCGAAAGGATCAGTGGCGAGCCGTTTCCTGTTTTCATGCAAGAGCGGGTGTTCGCGCCTTTGGGCATGCCGAGCACACGCTCCTACAGTCCCACGGAGCTGATCCCGCATCGCGGCGTGCCGTATCATGTCGAAGAGAATGGCGTGATCACGCACGGCCCATTCATCAGCGATGAATTCAGCCGGTGGGGAGACACCGGGTTCATGTCCACCGCGTCGGACATGGCGCGCTGGGTGCAGGCGCTCGGGCACGACAGGATTTTGCCGCCTCACCTCTGGCAGGAAATGCTGACGCCGGTACGTCTGCGGGATGGCGCGTCTTATCCCTATGGCTTCGGCGTCTTTCTTTCGCAGGTATGGAACGAACGTTTGTGGGAACACACAGGCACCTTCAAAGTCGGCTATTTTGCGGACTTGCGCGATTTTCCGGATCGCTCGCTTAAAGTAGCGCTGCTGTCCAACTATTACGGCGATCAGGCATCGTTCTTCAAACTGGCGCCGATGATCGTCGGAACGCTCGATTCGCGATTGGCGCCTGCGGAAATGCGCGCAGCGGTGCCCGATCCGCAAACGCAGTTGACTTCGTCCTTGTTGAAGACGATGAGCGGTTTGGGTCGAGATCAGGGGGCTGCCGGTTATGCGGAACCCTTTACCAAGTACACGCCCTTTCCGGGCATGCTTCGCCAGGTTTTCGCACACGAGCATGCAGTGAACCTGCGATATTTCGGCTGCGATTCAATCAACGGTAGTCCACCCGATACCTTGGGTACTCGCGTCACCCGTGGATGCATGTACATTCTGGAAGGTGCGCCGCAGGTGCCTGGGCTGATGCTCTGGCTCACCGATGACAACGAAATAGCCGGACTGACGGCTTGGTGACAGGCCGGCGGTGTGCGGTAGCGGGCAGGCGAGTGCGATCGGCTTCAGGTGAGAGAAAGCTGTCAGGGGGACCCACCGCGCACGAGCGCAGTGATCGCCTTTTCTTCGCGGTGCATCCCGATCCGCAGGCCGCGCAGCGGATCATCGAGCTGGCGGAAACGCTGCGCGCGAAACATGGCTCGCGCGGCAAACCCATTCCGGCAAACCGTGTGCACGTCACCTTGCATCATCTGGGCGACTACTGCGGCTTGCCCGAATCCCTGATCGAAACCGCGAGTACCGCTGCGGCGCGAATCGCAATGCCGCCGTTCGAAGTCGCGCTGGATTGCATCGGCAGTTTTCCCGGGCGTGGCAAGCGGCCATGCGTATTGCGCAATGAAGCGGCCGGCACCAATCAGGCGTTACATGCATTGCAGAGCGATCTGGGCGCGCGCCTCCGTGATGCAGGGCTGGGCAGGCACATCGAGCGGCGTTTCACGCCGCACGTGACCTTGCTCTACGACGAGCGCGAGGTCAGTCCGGAGATCGTGCAGCCGATCGTGTGGACGGTGAGCAGCTTTGCGCTGGTGCACAGCCTGCTGGGGCGCGGCGAGCACCGGGTGCTCGCCGCGTGGGACCTCGAGGCTTGATCAAAACACGCCGACCTGCAACGCGAACTTGCTGACCTCGTTGCTCGGGATCATGTCGGGCTCGACGTACACCCGCACCGTGTAATCGATATCCGCGGCGGGTTGTATGGACCAGCTCGTTGCGCCGTTGCTCATGGTGTCGACCAGCGGCGTGTGCGAATCGGGCGGCAATACCTTGAAGAACAGGTTGGGATTGCGCGAGATCAGATTGATCTTCAGCGTCTTGCCGCCGCTCGCGTGCACCGTGTATTCGTGGTAGTCGTCGCTCTTGCTGATGCTGCCGACCGCTTGCGCCCACGGATTGCCGGGGGTGAAGCTGATCGCATCCGCGGCCAGCGAGGGCTGCGGCATCGCGAGCGCGCCGGCTGCAAGCGCGGCGGCGAGAAGGCTGCTCAAGCTCGAAGGTTTAGCGTTCATCGTCTTGTCCGGGGTAGGAAGTATGCGCCGCAGTTCCGCCCGCCCGCGGGCGGACGGAACGGGCGATCATACAACCGTCACGGGCAGCCTGCGCCGTCGGTAACTGCGGTCACCGCACCTGCGGCTGCATCGACCGTACGGCTGTAGCAACGGTCGAACGAGTCCTTGTACAGATAACTCTGCGTCGCCTGCTGGCCGCTGGTGCCGGTAAGGTTCCCCTCCGGATCGAACATCAGCGTGTCAGCCGCCTGGTCGTGGTAGTCCAGGCTCGAAAAACGCATCGCCGCGCGCGCCGGATCTCCCTGATCCTGCTCGTTGAGATATTGGTCGACGGTGGTCGCCTGGTAAGAGGAATTGTCCGGGTTGACGACATAGTTGTAGTCGAGCGTCAGCGGGAACGTCCAGTTGCGACTGCTGTGACTGACGCCGGAGCGGCCGATGGTCGTGCTGGTCGACACCACGTTCGTCTGCAGCGCGATGTTCTGCTCGTACTGCGTGTCGCTGTCGGTGGTCACGTCGTGGTTGCCGAAGCTCGATCTTTCCGCCACCGCGGTGGTGACGCGGCCGTGCGAGGTGTCGACGTAGCCGCGCGCGCTGAAACTGTGGCGCGAGGTGACATTCATGTCATACACATCGCCGCTGGTAGACAACGTGCTGACCGGATGCACGCCGCTGTCGTGCACTTTGCCGATCAAGCCGCCGGTGACTTGCGCGCTGCGCGGATCCTGGAACAGCAGCAGAGTCGCTGCGGTGTCGAAGCGCTGGCTGTTGTTCTGGAATGTCGGATCGGCGGTGACCACGGCAACCGAGAGGGTGTGCGGCTGGCCGTTGCTCAACATCGCGGCGAACGGTGTGAGGTTCACGCGGAACGGCTGGAAATCCAGCGTCTGCACGCCAGGAACCGGTCGCCACAAATACGGATCCACTCCGCCGGTGTAGATCCATGGCGATATCGGCACGAAGCCGGCGGGCCGGCCATCGATCGCGATCTCCGCCTCGCGGAAACCGGTGCCACCGCAACCGGTAATGGAACTGATCGAATCGGGCCCGCAGCTGTACCAGAATTCATCGCCCGACTGCGCTTCCGGCGTAACGTCCAGATAAGCCCTTTCGATATTGGTCGGCAGCGTGAAGGTCTTGGCGAGCGGGTCTTCATCGGTGTAGATGCTGCTGTAGTTGCCGACCGGATCGGAACCCAGCGACAACACCTGATCCGCGACCGGTGGTGCGGGGTAGTCCGGCGTAGCGGGATAAAAATCCAGTTCCGCGCTGCCGGTGATCGAGCCGTTGTAGGTGTCGTCATAAACGTTGAAGACGATCGCGTTGCCGGTCTGCGCGGTTTTCAACAGGGTGGACAGATCGGTGACATTGCGTTCCACATGCCAGCTCGGGCTGACCGTGCTCTGTGGTTCCTGGGTGGTACCGAAATAGATGTTGACGCCACCGATCCACACGCTGGCGGTGCGGTCGTACTGGCGCCCGGCGGTGACGTTGTAGTCGGCCTTGAACACCACCTTGTTCCAGGGACCGGGGCATGCGGCAGGCGGCGTGTAGGAGAACGGGTGCGGGTTGTAATCGTCGAAGGTGCCGGTCGGCGTATCGGCGGTGTAGAGCTGCACCACGCAAGGCGTGGTCGGCGGCACCGGCACCAGCGGCTCGGCGCTGGCCACGCCTTGTTCGCCGATCTTGATGACGGGACCGACGATGGGCGGCGGCGGAGCCGCGGCGGCCGCGATCAGCGGCAGTGCGGCGGCAAGCAGAACGGGGGCGCAACGGCGCGTCAGGGAAGGCTTCGCGGACATGACACTACTCCTTGTGCAGCGACTCTGGGATCGACCGGAAAGCAGCAGCGTTGGTGCACCAGCATAGCACCGGAAAAGCGCGGTGGAAGCCTCTCGTCACAAATGCGCAACTGCGTAACGCTGGTGAACCCAGTGTCCATGCGCCCGCGTGCGTTAGACTTCCCCGTTTTGGGCGCCGCAAACGCATGCTCGTCACCATCATCCTGATCGCCGTCACCTGCGTCGTTTCGCTGACCGCCTTCGGCAATCCGCGCCTGCTGGACGCACTGATCCTCTGGCCGCCGGCGATATCGCGCAAACACGAATACTGGCGCCTGCTGAGCTATGGCCTGGTGCATGCGGACGGCTCGCACCTGCTGTTCAACATGGTCACTCTGTTCTTCTTCGGCCGCGCGATGGAACCCTTGTACGCGCAATACCTCGGGCCGTTCGGCTTCGCGCTGTTCTATGCGGGCGGGCTGCTGGTCTCGATCCTGCCGAGCTGGTGGGCGCACCGCAAGGATTCCAACTACCGCAGCCTCGGCGCTTCGGGCGCGATCTCGGCCGTGCTGTTCGCCTTCATCCTGTTGCAGCCCTGGGCGATGATCATCGTGTTCTTCCTGCCGCTGCCGGCCATCCTGTATGCGGTCGCTTACGTGGCTTATTCGATATGGATGGATCGTGCTGCGGCTTCGCCCATGACGGCCAGTTACGGACGTGTCAACCACAGCGCGCACATGTGGGGCGGTGCTTACGGCGTGCTGTTCACGGTGTTCATGGAACCGCGGGTGGTGCTGGTGTTCGTGGAGCAGTTGAAGCATCCGCATTTCGGCCTTTGAACATCGGCATGACGCGGATTTCGCGCGGACACGTTTATTCCTCGGGTACCAAGCCAAGGAGAGCGGCGATGCAATGCAAGCAACTGGATCTCGATCAGCGTTTCAAGGTCGCGTTCCGCAACGCCCGCGCGGAAGCAGCCGTGATGACCATTCCGCCCGGCGACGCCGAAGGCGATCCACAGAACAAGCATGAGGAGGCCGACCAGTGGCTGTTCGTGGTGGCGGGCAAGGGCACAGCGATCGTGGAAGGCAAGCCGCAGCCGCTGAAACCGGGCACGCTGCTGCTGATCGAACAAGGCGAGCGGCACGAGGTTCGCAACGACGGCGAGGAGCCGCTGCGCACGCTGAATTTCTATGCGCCGCCCGAATACTGAGCCCGAACTCGTCTGAGCTTCAAAAATTTCCGATAAGCATCGATCTTCGCTGGAATTTCGACCAGGAACAAGGTATGCTGCGCGCACTGTTTGCCGGGTCACGGTAAATCGTGGCCCGATGCGCCATCCGCTCATCGTTCTGCCCCGCTTACTCCCTGCAACCAGTTCGCTGCGGCTCATCCCGGGCCATGGCTTCCACTTGTTCGAGGAGTTTTTCATGTCAGAACGCAAAACCGGAACCGTCAAATGGTTCAACGATGCCAAGGGTTTCGGCTTCATCAGTCAGGAAGGCGGTGACGACCTGTTCGTGCATTTCCGCGCGATCCAGGGCACCGGCTTCAAGTCGTTGCAGGAAGGCCAGAAGGTCAGCTTCGTGACGACCAAGGGCCCGAAGGGCTTGCAGGCCGATCAGGTCCAGATCGCCTGAAGTTCCAACCGCTGCACTCAGGCGCCGGGCGGAATCCGTTTCGCCCGGCGCTTTTCATTTCAGGTTTCGGAGGAGATGACATGCTGACGATCACGGTGCGCGGACTGCCGCGCGGCATGACGGAACAAGCCCTGACGGCATTGTTCGAGAACCACGGCAGAGTGCGCGGTCTGCGCATGGCCAAGGATCTTTTCAGTGGCGAGTGCAAGGGCTTCGCGGAGTTGCAGATGGAAGGGCATGAGGCGCGAGCAGCGGTCGCGGCCCTGAACGGCCACAGCACGGATCACAGCCTGCTGCAGGTGCGTCTGGGCAAGGATGAGCCGCGCCGCGGGCGCCGCTGAGCGCGTGTTTTCTTGCCATCGCGGCCGCTTGCGCGATAATCGCGCTTTCGCTGGCCGGAGTTACAAGAGTGAATTACCAAGGAGGATGTCATTGCGGCCGGATAGCCTTCGACGTAGACGGCGAGATCGGCACGGTCAACGAGTGCAATTGCTCGCATTGCCGGCCCAAGGGCTATCTGTTGTGGTTCGTGCCGCGGGAGCAATTGCATCTGCACACGCCCGAGGACCACATGAGCACCTACACCTTCAACAAGCACCAGATCAGGCACCACTTCTGTCCGATCTGCGGGGTCGCGCCGTTCGCCGACGGCCGCAAGGGCGATCAGCCGATGGCGGCGGTCAATGTGCGCTGTCTGCAGGGTGTGGAACCGGCCGAACTGGAGATAAGACAGGCGGATGGCCGCAGTTTCTGAGGCCGCAAACCACCCGCTCATGTGACAATCTCGCCGATCTGGCGCAATATTCACGCGAATCGAAGGGGAAGGAGACCGGACATGGCCACCCGCCGGGCCCGAACATCCAGCAGGAAATCCGCCGCCGGCAAGAAGAAGCCGGCGAAGAAAAAGACCGCCGCGCGCAAGCCGCCGGCCAAAAAGCGCGCCACGAAAAAAACCGGTGGCGCGAAGAAAGCCGCCAGGCGATCGACGAAAAGCGCGTCTCGCAAAGGTGCGAAGCACAGCGTTAAGAAAGCTGCTGCGCGCAGTACTCCGCGCAAAAACAGCGCCAAACCCGCGGCACCGAAGCCCGCACCGCGAGCCGCCGCAAAGCCGGCGTCGACTCCCGCGGCGGGCAAAACCGCAGGCGCCCCCGCTCCGCGTAAGTCATCCTCCACACCCGCATGGAAGCCGCGCGAACGCGAGCCGCTCGGCTGGAAGCCCGCACCCTCGGTCGAATTGCCGCGCCAGCCGTCGCCGGCCGCGCAGGCGCCGGTGCGCAAACCGCCCAAGCCGCGCGCGCCCAAGCCGAAAGCGATCAGTCACGAACAAGCCGTCGCCAATCTGCAGAAGTTGCTGGAAGCCAAGAAGCGCCGCGAGCGCGAGGGACCGAACTATCCGGTGCAGCAGCCGCACGGCACGCCGCATCGCGACGAGCCCACGCACGCCGAGAAGACTTCGCAGCCCAGTCCGGAAAGCACTTATCTGCACGACGTACCGCACGATCGCGGGACGACGTGATCCGGATTTGCAGATCGAATTGAGGACGTCGTCGCTTCTACAGCCCGGCCTTGCGCCGGGCTTTTCGTGTCGCCGCCAAACTTGTGGCACAACGTCGCCCGGATTTCGGCGAGTACACTCGACGGCCCACACTTGCGTCGAGGGCGCCATGGAACGCTTGCGCAATTCCATCCTCTGCCTGTTGCTGATTGCAGCGTCTGTATGCGCATCCGCTGCGCAGCCCGTGCCGGACAGGGCCGGAGCCGGGGATCAGGCTTTCATGCAACTGGCCGATCAATACTTCGACCGCTTCTATTTTCCGACCAATCCTTCCACGGCCACGGCCGACGGCATCCATACCTACGACGCCAAGCTCGAGGATTACTCGCGCGCAGGCCTCGATGAAGAAGTGAAGGCGCTGAAGGATTGGGAGTCGAAAGTTTCGGCGGTAAATCCCGAGACTTTAAGCGAATACATCCGCGGTGACCGCGACCTGGTGCTGAACAATATCCGCAGCACGCTGCTGACGCTCGAGACGATCCGTCCCTGGGAAAAGAATCCGGACGTGTATTCCAGCGGCATCACCGCGAGCGCGTTCATGCTGATGGAGCGCAAGTTCGCACCGCCGGAGACGAGGCTGCGCGACCTGATCTCGCGCGAGAAGCAGATGCCCGCCGCGTTGCAGGCCGCGCGCGCAAACCTAAAGAACCCGCCGAAGATCTATACGCAGATCGCGCTGGAACAGTTGCCGGGCCTGATCGGTTTCTTCCAGCACGACGTGCCGTCCGCATTCGCGGACGTCAGCGACGCATCGCTGAAGAAGCAGTTCGCTGCTTCCAACGGTGCAGTGATAAAAGCGCTCGGCGATTATCAGACCTGGCTCAAGAACGAGATGCTGCCGAAGTCGCATGGCGACTTCCGCATCGGTGCGGACGCGTTCCGAAAGAAGCTGCGCTACGACGAAATGGTCGATCTGCCGCTGGACAAGCTGGTCGCGATCGACATGGCCAACATGAAGGCCAATCAGGCGGAATTCGCGAAGGTCGCCAAGGAACTCGATCCGGCCAAGACACCGCGCCAGGTGCTGGCGGAGCTGGCCGCCGATCATCCGCAACCGGACAAGCTGCTCGACACCTTCCGTTCCACGTTCGACACGCTGATCGGCTTCATCGACGATCACCACATCATCACGATTCCTTCGACCGTGCGGCCGACGCTGGAGGAAACGCCGCCGTTCATGCGTGCGATCACCTTCGCCTCGATGGACACGCCCGGACCTTACGAGGACAAGGCGACCACCGCGTATTTCAACGTCACCTTGCCGGAGAAGGATTGGACCAAACAGCACATCGACGAATTCATGGCGCAGTTCAGCTACCCGGTGATCAGCAGCGTGGCCGTGCACGAGGCCTATCCCGGCCACTACGTGCAGTTCCTGTGGATGCACAAGGTGCACGATCGCGTGCGCAAATTGCTGGGCTCGGCCAGCAATGCGGAAGGCTGGGCGCACTACTGCGAGCAGATGATGCTCGATGAAGGTCTGGCGCAGTACGAATTCCCGAAGGATCGCCGCCAGCAATTGCTGCTGAAGCTCGGCCAGTTGCAGGACGCGCTGCTGCGCAACGCGCGCTTCATCGTCGGCATCAAGCTGCACACGGGCCAGATGACGATGGAGCAGGCGAA
>Ga0070740_10002243_pt1 | contig 23403 bp, 32 predicted proteins | sample Coa_R2_FD_67286 | JGI IMG/M metagenome (GOLD analysis project Ga0070740, IMG submission 67286) | Surface soil microbial communities from Centralia Pennsylvania, which are recovering from an underground coalmine fire - Coalmine... | ecosystem: Environmental > Terrestrial > Soil > Unclassified ...
TATATCTGAGAGAATAACCAAAGGATCGGTTCTCCCACCTGCATAATAACGCGAATCTACTGGAGTAAAACTGAATCTAACCTTGCACCAAGATTGCACGTATACAGTACATGGATGATCAATAAGAATGATAGTAAGGGTTACACAGGAATTGACTTAGTTTTGGCTTCTGTGTAAACCTGATCTTTTAAAACAGTTTTGTATGTCTAAACTTGATCGTATATGCTGGGTCAGCCACTTTGTTCATTTTCATTTATCTTTTGTGTTATGCTATTATCTGCTGTTCTAGATACATAAGGCGTTGTTAAATCCAGACCATTTTTTTGAAATAGATTGTAGACATTTTTTCTCAGTTCTGATTGTATTACCACATATTCATTTGGCTTGCTTGTATAGGCTCGTAACTGATAGGCTGCAGCAAAATTGTCAAACCTTTTCATAATTACATTTGGAGGAGGACTAGACACTATATCTCTAGTCATTTTTGCAGATTCTAACAACAACGATTCTATTTTTTTGCTATCATTATCATAGCTCATGGTAATCTCAATTGTAGCTGCAACCAAGTCTAAGCCACTATAATTTACAATCCGTTTTTGTAATAATACCTGATTTGGAACACTTACCAATTCATTTGTGATTGTCTTGATTTTAGTATAGATTAGAGATATTTCAATTACGTCGCCAACAAGGGAATCATCATCTGAAATCCTAATTCTATCTCCTATTTTAAAAGGTCTAGTCAATAAGAGCAAGACTCCGGAAATGGCATTACCGACTGTATTAATAGAAGCAAAGCCAATGATTGTTCCTGCTGATAAGCTGATCACGCTTGCAACTATTCCGGAGGCAGTGGAGAATTGGAAAATAATTAAAACCGTAGCTATTATCATCAAGCCAATTTTTACTATTGAAAAGATGCCCCTCATGTGATACTCTTTGAGTCCAAATGATGAAGATAGCTGCCTAAGACCATATCTTAGTATCAGATAAACAATTGCGGTGATGGTAGCAATTATCGACGACGTTATTATACTGGTCAAATATACATTTATGAAAGAAGTAAAATCAGACAATATTTTATGATAAACTTTCCAGTTTAAAAACAAATTCGATATCCAGTCATAGGAGTATATAGGTCTTGGAAGTGTGAAAATGATCTTCTTGGTAGCGTATCACAGATAGTGGTTCACAAATCAAAGATGTAGTATTTTGATAGTAAAATCACTCAAGAAAACCATAAAATCAAGGTAGGAACAGTGATGCTGATGGAACGTATTGAATTAACGACTTTTTTGCAACAATGTGAAAGTATTGAATATGTTCTTAATTCCTTTGAAGTTCCATATCAAAAAATTAATGGAACTAGTTTAGAAAAAGAAATAATTCGATATGTAATAATGGTTCCAGATGACATAGCACATAATGTGATTGAAAAACTTTCTATGATATTAGATACAACTCAAAAGGACATTTATCTTACAACACAAAAAGTGGATGCTACTGTATCTGGTTATCTGGATAAATTAAACGAAAAAGTCCAGAAACCGAAAAAAATTCCCCTATATGAAGAATTAATTCCTTTAACAGAGCCTTTCGTGAAATTTAGAAAGGATCTTCTAATCATGATTGTAATCGCATCAGTAGTGGCATTGGTCGGGTTGTATTCTGACAGCCCTGCCATAATAATTGGAGCTATGCTAATTTCTCCTTTACTTGGTCCAATTACCGCATTTTCGTTTAATGCAGCTGTTGGACGACCAATGAAAATGTTAAGGTCCGCATTTTCCGGTTCACTGCTGATTATAGCTGTAGTTGCAACAGCAGCTTTACTGACTGGAATACTCACCCATGTATCTAATTTATCCATAACTCATGAGATAACAGTTAGAACTATTGCATCGCCTACCGATGTTGCAATTGCAATACTATTAGGAATAGCAGGCGGAATTGCAATGGTTTCAAGTATCCCGGGCATTTTAGTTGGTGTTGCAATAGCTGCGGCATTAGTACCCCCTGCCACTGTTACTGGGATAGGAATAGCATTACTGGATTGGAAAATTTTTAGTGGATCTTTACTTCTTACTGCTTCTAACATAATTGGATTAATTCTTGGCAGCATAATTGTTTTCTTTCTAAGAGGGGTTACACCACGAAAATACTATGAGAAAGATAAAGCAAAAAAGTATCTTATAATTACTATTCTAGTCTTTGTTGGATTGAGTACGTTATTAGGAACATTTAGCTTTATGCATTTAATCAAGTGATTTCCGGTAGTTATATCAAGTATCCCAAATATTAGGCTGAAAACAAGTTAAACTATTCAATGAAACGTATTTGTGCATTGTATTTCATTCAGATATAAGAAAAAACGGGCATAATTCGATATGATTAAAAGATGAACCGCACTATAATCATCGAGCTTCGATATTGATGAGCGCCTCAAGTTTTTACAATGAAGTCATAATGCCAAAATTAAAAAAAATCTATGAGGTTTTGGATATAAGGAAAAAGAAAGCACCAAAATCACCTGTTGGTAAAATCGAACCTTCCATTATTAGCGAGTCTGGCACTTTCTCACAGAGAATAGGAATCGAGGAGGTAGAAAAGGAAATCCAAGTACGTTCAATGGATAGAGACCTGAAAAACAGCTTATGGAATATCACGGTAGCAAATTTTTTCCCTAGCGTATCTAATCCCTATGTTATTCCTGTACAGGAAGATAAGGAATTTTTTTCATTCATAAAAAAACTTTGGCTTGAATTTTTCAAATCTCCGTCTGATTATATTTTATATGGTTATGTTGGAAATGCGATAAATGAATTGAGAGGTGCCTACATGAACCTGAAATGGAATGAAGTATATGATTTTATAGAATTTATCATTAAAAACTATGACTCTATGACTTCAAAATCAAAGTCTGATTTTATTTCATCATGTAATAAAATTCTCGAGCTTGAATCATCATATTATAGAATAATCAATAACAAGATTGTTCCAAAATACTATGGATAAGAAAATCTAGTTTTTTCATCCAGAATTAGTACACATTGCAATAATAGGGATTAAAATATGATGAATGCGTAATATAATTATGACTTCGGCATTTGTCATGATTAGTTGTGACTATGGACAGGAAAAAAGGATCATCGATGAGATGAGATCTTTGATCCCAGTCAAACAAATTGAAGAAACAGTTGGCGCCTATGATATCATTGCAAAGATTGAGTCGACATCATCAGACAAACTAAAAGAAACAATCAAGTCAAAAATACAGAAAATAGACAACATTCGATCCACCCTGACCTTGTTTATTAACTAAATACTAGGTCAGTATAATTTCTGAAAAAAGTTTCTCATTCCATATTTTTTGTCATTAAAATTTTGATATTTTTGAATTATCAAGTCGTCCATCTTTGTTAAATCTTATTCTGGCTACCGTGAATCATAATGGTTTATGCTTATTTTAATCCCGTAAACAATCAATGAACTAGAGTAACTGGACATAATGATGACTCTAGTACGTTCCTAGACGTGCTTCCTATTGCACCAATCCTTGGAATTAGTCCTTTACGTGAGGTTGTACCCATTATGATAAGATCTACTTTTTCTTTTTTTGCAAACTCTATTATCTTATCTGATGGGTATCCAATCAAAATTACATTTCGTATCACAACACCTGACTTGCTGTATGGTTTTGTTTGTTTTTTCATTGATTCTTGAGCCTTTGTCTCTTGTACTTGAATTATTTCCCTGGTGAACTGCGCCTCTGTAATTTTCTTGCCGGTTTTGGGCGAGATGAATTTCCCTTTTCCAGTATATCCCATAGGTAACCACCATTCCTTGAGTACATGCAATAGTATGATTTGAGATTTTTTAGAAATCTGGGCAAGCTTCACAGCATATTGTAATGCCCTATCAGACGGATGTGAGCCATCTGTAGGTACAAGCATCTTTTCTAGCATGTTGTTATTTTATACATGAAGTATTTGTATATCTCCATTGATTTTCAATAATAATAGAGAGATACTGCATTGCTTAATCGTAATGCAGAGATGTGTACTTGTATTCTAATTCCTCTAATTTTCTAGATGATTTGGAAAGTAAATCACAGTACTTTTGCATATTTGTCAGTGCAAAAGATCTCTTATTTTGAATCTGTGTGATAGACTTTTCTGAGAGTTCATCTAGACCTCTATCAGAAATTCTAGTATTTTTCATAACATCAAGTTCTTTTTTGAACTTATTTAGTATGACCCACTGTTTGTTTTGTTCTTCTCTCATTTCTTTTCGAATTTTAGTTAGTATTTTTTTAATAGTTGGTTTGTCATACCCAAATCTTCGCTCATATTCAGATGCTAAAAGAACTGGAAATGGACTTACATCTATTCCGTCAACTAGTTTTTTTATCTGATTGTCAGATAGGCGCTGTAGTAATTTTCTTAGTTCCCTCTCTGATTTTCTTGAAATGCTCATGTGGTTTCTTTTACTTTTTCACCCTTTGTAAACATACTGGACATTTCTCTTGTTCATTTTAGCTGGATATATCAATAAAAGTTCAAATTTTAGGAATTATACAGAATCAGTCTTGCTTCTGCCAATTTTGTATCTTGGAGTATTGATTCTTTCTGCCAAGGTCTTTGAGGAGGTAATGATACGGATAAAACAGCCACCAATAATTGGAAATGTAATTGCTGGTATCATAGTTGGTCCTGCCTTGTTTTCTATCGTAAAACCGGTAGATGAGATCGAAGTTTTTATCTCAATTGGGATTTTCTTTCTGTTCTTTTTAATTGGCCTTGAGGAAATCGATCTTCCAGGTCTTGTTAGCATATTTAGAAAGAGGTTGTTTGCAGGGGCAGTAGTTGGATTTCTTATACCATTTATTGCAGCATTAGCATTTTCTTGGCAACTTGATATGGGATTAGTAAAATCACTTGCAATTGCAAGCGTAATAGGCGCATCAAGCTTGGGTGTAACTGCCAAGATTCTCGTAGACTTGGGAAAGCTAAAATCAACAATAGGGCTGGAAATTTTTACTGTTACTGCAATCATAGAATTTATCGCAATCATAGTAACTAGTGTGGTAATACAGATAGGAGGGACTAATTCCAACGTATCCGTACCTGAAATAGCTTGGCTGTTTGTAAAGATGCTAATCTTCTTTGGTGTGGCAGGCAGTTTTGCTGTTTTTGTTTTTCCACGCATGTTACGATACGTAAGAAAATACATGAAGGTCAAAGAAGTCTATTTTGGAACAATTGTAGGCATGATACTGCTTGTAGCATACTTTGCAGAAGCAAGCGGTGTACATGGAGCAATAGGTGCTTTGTTATTAGGAATTGCAATGTCACAGATGCCAAAAGAAGAATATCTAGAGACGTCAAAAGGTCTTCATAGTATAGGTTATGGTATTTTTATTCCAATCTTTTTTGCCGGTATAGGACTGCAATTTGCTCCAAACTTTTTTGAGCTTCCCATAATTACTATAGTTGGATTTTTAGCAATAATAATCGGAGTAAAATTTGGTGGATCTTATATCGCTGCAAGAATAGGAAAGCTAACACCACACAAAGTTGTTGCATCCGGTATAATGTCAAAAGGTGCTGTAGATTTAGCGCTCATGCTGACACTTCTAGGAGCTGGGCTTTTGGACAAGACCATTTTTTCGCTTCTTGTCTTTGGTTCACTTGTAATGATGATAATATCTGGAATTGGTTTACAGAAGGGTCTTGGTAAGGATGTTGAAGCAAAAGAAGAACCAATAGATGCTCTCATACCTTTGTATGTAAAGATGGCAATAGGAGACCTAAAAGCTAAAGATATCATGTCAAAAGACTTGCCCATAACCAGTGGAAAAATACCAATATCAAAATTTGTAAAAGAACATCTTGATGCATTAACAAATACCTATTTGATATTGGAAGATGATGGTAGACTTCTAGGATTAGTGTCAATAAGAGAAATCAAGAGAGTGCCTCAAAAAAAATGGGATACAGTTACAATAGACAAAGTTATGAATCATGAAATTACGTTTGCAGAATCTGATGAAGAGCTTTATTCAGTCTTGGAAAAGATGAATTTACACCATTATGATTTGATTCCAGTACGGGATACTTTAGAGAATGAAAAGGTTGTTGGAGTAATATCAAAACATGATATGCTACAGCTTCTTGTCAAAACAGATAATGGTGATAAATAGATACAAAAATAAAATTATCTACGTTCCCAATGACAATCACAGTTGCAACCCTTCTGGCATTTCATTCTTTTACAATCTGAGCAAATTTTTCTTCGCCAAAAAGGTGCTGTATTCAATAATACTATCAACAATGGCAATTAAATAGATTTTTCGTAATCATGAGAGGTTTTTACTGGAATACTTGTTTTATTCCATCAATCACAAGTTGCACTGCAAAAGCTGCTATGATTATTGCAAATATTCTAGTTACTATTACAGAACCTCTTTTTCCAAGAGGTCCATAGATTGGATCGACTGATCGCAATATTGCATATGTAATACATAATACAATTATGATTGAGGGAAGATGGTTTCAAGGAAAAACATGATTTGTTTAAAAGGTAAACATGTGATTTAGCAGTATGATCTAAATACTATTACAAAACCACATCAGTTGGAGCTGTCACCAAAATACTGTTAGTTTTTGGTCTTAAGTTCCAATCTTTAAAATATCATTATTGTAAATAAGAAATTTGGAAAAGAGGTTAATTTGATTCAAAAGTTATGAATGGGATTCATCTAAATCTCCTGAATCATTCCAAAGATGGCATCAGTTTGCCTAACTATGGACCAGATTCCCCTGATTCTGTAGATCCCGATTCGGCTGATTCTGTCGAATTGGCTGTTGACTTGGTTTCTTGAAGATTCAAAGTCTTTTCTGTCTGTTCCTCACCTGGTAATTCTGTAGCTTTATCCCCCAAGATAGTTTTGACACCTGCCGCTGTAACAGCAACTACGATTATGGCAATAGTAATGCCAACTATTTTTTTATTCATAACGGTTTTTTCCTTTTGCAGATTATAATACCTAGTTGCCATTTCTATCGATGGGAATGGGAAGTAGACAATTAAATACGAAATCCCAAACTGCAAATAATGAAAAAATCTGCACAACAGTTCATCCTGATTGCAGCTATACTGGTACTTGCAAACAGCGGAATCTATTTTGTCACTGCATATTCACAGATGAAAGAATCTGATGATTCGGCAAGCCAGATACAAACCATGCTCTTTACAACTGCGGCAATAACATATCTTCCTCTAGGAGTATGGATGATCAAAAACAAGTTTCATAGTAGAGCTCCATATGTAATATCAAGCCTAGTCTCAATAGCACTGATTGGTCTATACATAGCATCAAGAACTACTACTCTTCCAGTAGTTGGAATTCAGGATGATATTGGTCTGATAGACATCCTAAGTAAAGTGACTCAAGGTGCGATAATTGTGGTATCATTACTGCTTTTGCAAAGCTGGAAGAAAGAGAAGATCAAGGTATCACAATAAACCTATCTTTATCTGAAATTTTTATGTCAAGAGTTCTGTAAGATTCACATGGTTTGATGGATGATTAAATCAGAAACATCCACACCTTTATTAATAAATCAAATAAAATTTGAATAAGTGAGTAAGGATAAAGACAAAACAAGTCCTCTTATAAATAAAAAAATCCTCATAGTAGGTTCGATAATAATCATCATAGGAATAATCCTTATTGGTATTTCACCTCAATCAAGAATTGATTCTTTGACGAACAAAATTATTGGAAAAACCCAGCCATCTCAAGATAACATGGAATTTATTACATTTCTTGAAGGGCAACAAAAAAATCTAACTGTTTCAAATAAAGATCTTCTCTTCAACATAACAATAACATATGACAAAACCAAAAATCCAGAGTATGTAAATGTTGAAAAGAAATCCGAGTTTGCCGATTTTTATAAACAAGTTGGATTTACTGACATGTCAAAAGACGTCGTATTCATATATCCAATTTTCACCCAAGGAGCTTATTCTAACCACGGATTTTATGATTATTATGAAAAAAAATGTGGCGTTGAATGCCTGACTATTCCTATACCAACAAAATTTGTTCCTATGTATGGAGCAAGTATGACTACAACTATGGTTTTATCTTTACTAAATTATTCTTACATTACTGATATTGATGTTGACAAAAATCCAGACATTTTAAAGAAATATCATAAGGTCATAATTTTGCACAACGAATATGTAACAAAAAAAGAATTTGATGCCATAACTAATCATCCTAATGTGGTATATCTTTTCGCTAACTCGCTCTATGCAGAAGTAAAAACTGACTATACTAATAATACAATTACATTGGTAAGAGGACATGGGTATCCCACCCCATCAATCACAAATGGTTTTGATTGGAAATTCGATAATTCTAAATTTGAATATAACATAAATTGCGAAAACTTGACATTGGATGTAATTCCCAATGGAAAGATGTTAAATTGTTATCCTGCTTATCATGCACTTTTTGATAAACCATTTCTAGAGACTATAAAAAAATCCTGAGTTTTTCACTAAATAATTCATAGAAATTAACAGAATCATCCAACATTAATCATAATAAAACCTTAAACTCGAACTCTAAGATCAAAACCCTATGAAGGAATGGGTCCACAGGGATGTAAAACAATATTGTTCTATAATTGAATTCTAAAGTCTTTGATTAATTCTTCTTTTCGAGAAACTTTTGTTTCTCTTCTTCCCATTTACTGATATCTCGAATAGCATTACTATGATTTGCTTTAAGGAATCTAAATTCTCTATCTTCAATTAATTTAGATATTGTATTGATTAATCCTACTAGTCGTTTACCTGCATCAGCAGGTGGGTTTTTCCCCTCATGAACTATATCATTTCTGATTTTGATTGCCTCTAAAGTATCTTCAATTTCTTTAGTCGTTATATTACCTTTCAAGGCTGTGACAATCATCGTTTTCACAGGTAATCTTTGTGTAGTGTTAAACTCATCTATTTTGTTAAACTGGATATTCATTTTATCCAATCCTTTTTTCAATAATTCATCAACTGCTAATTCTAATGCAGTGACACCATCAAGTATAGCATATTTAGTATTTCTTTGATCATGATGTTCCCATGCTTGTGTTAATAATACCATTACATAAGAAGGAGAATACTCCTGTTTTACTTTTGATTTTATTTCATTCCAATCTTCTTCAGCAATATAATTACGATAGCCTGCATAATCTCCCATAACTAGACTGATTACACGTTGAATCTTTGCATCAGGAACAAAATCCGACCAGTTTGTTCCATCTAAACTCCATTGTAATATTAAACTATTACAATAAGATCCTAAAGAGTTGAATCTAGAATCAAATGGAGATAATCTCACGTAACCAGTATTGTCCATATTGGATTCTTAAGATTCGTAGTAGATTAGAAACTGGAGGCTGTATGATAGATACTATTCGTTTTCCAAGAGAGATATAATTAGGATCTCCCTCTTTATTTCCTTTAACAGCTTCTAACTCCACATCTGAAACATCTTTTATTGTAAAGGAACCAGTCATAGGACCAGCTTCAAGCACCACCTGTTTTGGAATAATTGCTGGTTCTACCTCTTTTCGCTTATAATCAAATTCAATCATTCCATCTCTCACATAGCCTCTTCTTTCAAACCAAACTTTCAATATGTAATCAGAATTACCAACATCAAGATCTATGGCATCAGATTGACCGTTTGGCATCCATCTATGGGTTAAAGGACCCTTTGGACCAAAATCAATGTTATAATTTTCAAGATGAATTGCAAATTTCAGGAAGAGTGTATTCATCAAAACTTCATAGGATTATGGTTAGTTAAATTATTGATCCTTTAAATTGAGATAGATGAGATCAGTAATTAGCATAGTCTATCGTTTCTTGAAGAGATCTGCTCGTGTTGGTTCGTATTTGTATATTTTTTTCATTGTAATAACTTGTGAAGTCTCGTTAAATGTGATTTCATATTTGTTAAAAAGCCCATTACGACCCAATAGAACTTTCTTTTCTATATCATCACCTAGTTCATATTTTTCTGGTACTGATACATCTATCATGCCGATCGGCACTCTACGCATTCCGTATACAATTTCTAGATGTACTTGAGTTCTGAATGTCCAAAACGATTCAGATGCACTTTTTGATTCCTTCTTAGTACTTTCATCTAGATCCAGTTTTAAAATTTCAGCAATTTGCCTTGGAATATAAGAAACGTCTGCTCCTGAATCTACTAGACCAAAAATTCTAAATTCAGGATTTGTATCAGGGTTTTTTGCATCGGGGTATTTTCTAAATACCACTTCAATTTTCGGACGTGGGATATGATGTATATGATTTCCATCTTTGTCTACTGTAACCTCTTTAACATATTTGAAATGCATTTTCTCTTCAAGACGGGATCCACCCACACCATGGGGAGACTGAAAAATGCTAATTATTAAAGAATTAAAGTTTCTTCAGTATCTTTTTCTGGAACTTGTTTGAACAATGGAGTACGCACTTTTGACTTCTCCATAGCTTCTTTATACACTTGTTGCAAGTCTTTTCCTTCTGCAATTATTTTATTGTCTAGAATGGCAATCCATTTACCTCTATATTCATCCTTATTTTTCATAGACATTAGAAACTGGCTTTCTGCACTAGACATGATTCATCCCTTGTATTATACATACAAATATCTTTCTTTTAAAACCTAGCGTATTTTTTATTCTTGATAATACCTTTAATGAGAGGAGATAAACAGGTTATTCAACATTTTTCTAGTACATGATTTCACATAATGGCAAGCGACTATGTAAACTCGTTGTTTTATTCCTTCAGGAGTCAACCCTTTCACAGTAGGACCTGCTTGTTTGAATAGTGGATCACTAGGTCTTGGTTCTTTACCTGTTTCTTTTATCCATACAGTTTTGTAATCCATCAACGCTTGATACGCTTCAGGAGTTATGAAAGCTGGATAAGCTTCGTTTGTATTTCTATATACAGCCACTATCGCACAAACAATAACAGCTTTTTTTGTTTCTGATTCAGTAATATCTAGCACAATTCTATCTTCTATTTTATAGACAGGTGTCACATCTTCCCATTTTAACACTAAACCTCCTTCTCTTATTCCCGAACTTGCTGCAACTAGAATTATCGCTTTGTCAAGAGCACCTTTAGTGAAATTCAACATTTTTTGAATTTCTTGTCTTGTGTATCCCCTCCCATCATAATTGTTATTTTGTTCTGGAAATGTTGTGTAAACTTTTGTCCAAGCCACTGGAACAGAATTCATTTCTAGAAGCTTTCTGACAGGTTTGAATTTGTTCGGAATGAAATTTGGATTAAGATAATTCTTGTCGGATGGATTTAGAATAGTTCTTTCTTTTAGCTTCTTTGATATTGTCAGTAATGCCATGGTTATCCATTCTGGCTTTTGTTTTCCCAATTCCACCAGCTGTTTGGCTCTTTCTTCAAAATTACCTTCTAGAATATCTTCAAGAGTTTCACATAACATTCTGCGTAGCGTTCTTGTGTATTTGTCACGTGTAGCTTTAGATCTTAATCCTTGATAGAATAGCTTTATGGGTTCTTCTTTGATGGCCTGTAGATCTTCTTTTGTTATCTTCAAATTCTTGGATTCCATGCTTGATGGAACCTAATAAAGAACAATATCAAAATGGGTCCACAGGGATTCGAACCCTGGATCTTCGCCGTGTAAGGGCGACGTCATAACCAACTGGACTATGAACCCATGCAAGCTGAAATTTAAAATGCATTTAAACTTTGAGAATTGCCAAAACAAAAATGGATATACTGTTTAACAATGAAATTGCAGATATGTTAGAGCTAGTTTTTTTCTCAAGCCCCATTGGATTAGGCCATGCAGCAAGGGATGTGGCAATATCACAGAACCTAGATGATACATCAAAGAGATTTGTAAGCGGTGGAATGGCTCCAAAACTCTTATCTCAATATGGCTTTGAGGTGGATAATCTGTACAATCCACCACCATTTCAAGTTGAAAATGGCAACCTAAAACAGCCTCTCAGATGGCTCTTTAGTTATTATTCCTACTATAGGAAATGTAAGCAAATATCATCCAGCATACTAGACAGGTATGGCCCAAATCTAATAGTAAGTGATGAAGACTTTGCATCACTTGTATCAGGTCAAAACAAAGGAATCAAGACAATACTTGTGACAGACATTTTAGAAACCAATTTTGCAAGAGGAGTTGGTTCCATTATAGAGAAACAAATGAACAAATCAATGAAAGGAATTATTAAAAAATGTGACCTTGTCATAGTTCCAGAAAATGGCGACAATAAAGACAACATAGTGCGAGTTGGACCCATAGTTCGTAAAACATCAGAATCAAGAGATCAACTAAGAGACAAATTTTCTTTTCATAGAAAAACCATAGTTGTAAGCATCGGTGGTACTGATTCAGGAAGGTTTTTGATAGAAGAAACTGTAAAAGCATTCTCAAGATTAAATATTGACGCAGATCTTGTCATGGTTTCAGGCCCATCACTTGATCTTGTAGATTCACGTTTTAGAAATCTTGGATTTGTAAACAATCTTCATGAAGTCATACTAGCAAGTGATCTGGTGATTTCCCTTGCAGGGAAATCAACTATTGATGAATCGATACATTATGGAACGCCGGGAATCTTCATACCGATAAAGGGTCATTTTGAGCAGGAAGAAAATGCAAAGGAATTAGGGTATGGCTATGACGACATTTTTCATCTTGATAAATTAATTTTAGAAAAAATCAATGAAAAAAGAAATCCCAGGCCTTTTGATGGGGATAAAAAGGCGGCTGATTTTATCAGAAAGTTTCTCTAATTGTTTTGTTGAAAATCAATGCATCCGGTAATCTCTTTACAAAGAGATTCGTTGTGAACCAGACCTACTTCTGGAACAAATTGCAGTATGTGATTTGTATTCTTGTCTCTGAAAAGCTCCCCCTGCCCAATCATAACAAATCACCAGATTTGAGCATGCTCAGAAAAACGTCATTTTTAGATTTAAGGCATGCGTATGATTGATCTTCTTGCTTCATTGTAGTTTTAGATAAACATACAATACTTTATAGAAGGAAGTAAAGAGAGATTACCAAGTTTTGGAAAATTTAGTTGTTTCAAAATTTGGTGGTAGCGCAGTAGGAGTAGATGGGAATCAAATTCCTGTAATAATTAAAAGAATAAATGAATTAAAAAAAGATTCCAAAGTTATTGCAGTATTTTCTGCACCATTGACTACATACAATGGAAAACAGAGGTCACTGACTGATTTAGCACTTGAAGTAGGACAAAGAGCCGAGAAAGGTGAAAACATTGGTTTGGACAGCATAAGAAAGCCATATCAAAAAATTTTAGAACTAGTTGATAAAAAGTATCAAGACGAATGTAAAAATACGATAGAATCCTTTCTTGGAAAAGCCAGTCTGTCAATATCAGAAACATTAGAGAAAAAAGAATTTGCAAATGAGACCAGATCTAGGTTCCTTGCGTACACTGGCGAGGTACTAATGTCATATGTTATGAATTATGTACTTAAAAGTGCCGGAATAAAATCGTCAGTTGTTGGGTTTGATATATGGCCAATCATTACGGACAAGAATATCGAGTCTGCAAACTTTCTTGCTGTACAGTCATCCCAGAGCATGGAAGGTATAACAAATCTAGTGGAAGAAAATGATGTTCTAGTCATGGGCGGATTCATAGGAAAAACAATAGATGGCGTAGAGACTACATATGAAAGAGGCGGTTCAGATAGAACGGCGGCTGATCTTGGAATTTTATTTAGCAAAAAATACCGTACAAGGATTGATTTTGAAAAAGACAGTGCAGTTCTCTCGGCTGACCCCAGAGTAGTAAAAGAAGAACTGGATTACATTACTAGTCTATCATATAACGAGGCTAGAATTGCAGGCATGTTTGGAATGAAAATTCTTGATCCAATTGCAATAAAGGAGATAGTAGAAAATGGAGTGGACATGCCAATCATAATAACAGACATGACAAAACCTGACAAGATAACTACAATTCAGAGAACGCCAAGTGAGAAAAACGGTCATCCTTTGAAGATTGTAACTGGCAAGAAGAATTGTGCCATAGTAAGGATTGAGAAAGATTCTGCCGATAGATTGTTTGATTCTCTTGAAAAAGACAAGAGATATAGCGAATTTGTTGTCCTGTCCCCCTTTACTAAAGATGACATAGAGTTTACCAGAATCTTATTTTTGGATGGAGATTATGTAAAGCGTAATGAAAGATACATCCTTGGATTTGATTCTCTGGCTTCAATAACATATAATCGCGGAGTGATAACCTTGATTGGAGATGAGATGTGGAGAGTGCAGCAAATCGCATCAAAGGCAAGCTCAAAGATAGGTGAAGCTGGCCTTAACATACTGAACATGGATGCTCAGGAAGAGACATCAAGGATTATCATAGTTATCGAGGACGGCAATGACAACATAGAAAAAGCAATTCGCGCCGTACATGCAGAAAGATCTAAAATAAAATTTGTTTGAGTTACCTTCGTTTTCTTCTAGCAGCTCTCTGGTCAGCCTTTCTCTTGTGTTTGCCTGTTTTTCTTTTAGCCATGTGATTAATCTAAAATGATTGATAGATATCTGTTGTCTTTGTATAATTTAGAAACACTTGACTTGCCCACGAGCCTATACCCGTAGGAAGTCAAAGTGGGTTTGTTCTTGAGCCTCTTATCTAGAATCAGCTCGGCGTTACCCAAAACACGCGCTATCATATATTAGACTTGGGGATATTTAGAGCTGATCTATATAGATCAGGTATATGCACTGTTTATTGCCCAGAGTACAAGGGCAATTGCTATCAATACATACCACTTGTAGTTTCGCTTGTCTAAAAATACATTTTTTGGTTGCACGTCTCCTTCTGTAGCCATTCTGATTTTTCTCATCTCAAATCCATTGCCAACAATGCCAATTACAAAGAGTGCTACTGAAACAAATGAGAGTATTGGCTGTGCCATGATTCATGATACTTGTGTACTCCATTTAAAGAAACCTGAATTTTCATCTCAATGGTTTAATGATTAATTCTTAAATTACCAAGATTCATCCAACTCTGTATGAAGGGCCAGAACAAGATTTGGATGAATGGCAAGATTGTGCCATACAAGAATGCAAAGGTGCACGTACTTACTCATGCATTACACTATTCTACCGCAGTATTTGAGGGAATCAGATGCTATAACACAACAAAAGGGCCGGCCATATTTAGACTAGGAGAACATGTTGATAGATTATTCAAATCTGCCAAGATGTATTCTATGAAAATTCCGTATACAAAATCAGAAATTTCTGATGCAATAATTCAAACAGTGAGCTCAAACAAATTAAAAGAATGTTACATAAGACCAATTGCGTACTATGGTCATGGTGTGATGGGTTTGACACCTACACCAAACAAGATCGAAGTATCCATTGCATGCTGGGAATGGAAGCTTGGCGAGTCAAGTGCAGGAAAGACACGTGGTGCAAGATGCAAGGTATCAAGCTGGCTTCGAATAGATTCAAGATCACAGCCAATGCAAGCAAAAGCCGCATCAAACTATTCTAATGCCGCACTTGCAAGAGTAGAGGCGTTAAAGGATGGATATGACGAGGCAATCATGCTAAATTATTCTGGCAAGGTATCAGAAGGAAGTGCAGAAAACATTTTTGTTGTAAACAAGGAAGAGATATCCACTCCGCCGCTCAATGCCGGAATACTTGAAGGCATAACAAGGGACAGTGTAATCAAGATTGCAAGAGCAGATGGAATCTCAATAATTGAAAGAGATGTGGACAGAGAAGACCTGTACATAGCAGATGAGATATTCATGACTGGAACTGCAGCCGAAGTAAAATCGGTAACAGAGGTAGATAATATAACAATAGGGGATGGTAAGATAGGCCAAGTAACAAAAAAGTTGCAAGATGCCTTCTTTGATGCCTCAAGGGGCAAAGATGAGCGCTTTATTGACTGGCTAACCCCACTCTAGAACTCAAGATTCAATTATTGCTAAAACAAGAATTGAGAATATGGTACTTTCAATGGTAGACCAACACAAGCCAAAGTGCTTTTTGTGCAGTAATGTATTTGATAATATCGAGGAATTGCGTAAACATCAAGAAAGTGTACACAAGGATTTTGTTGAATTTCATGAAAACAAAAATGACCACTCTCCTGCACCTGGAGATGTAACTATATTTTAGATGTAACATGGAATGCAAAGAAGAGAAAACCAATCCCATTTGTTGGTTCTGCAAAAAGGGACGACATGAGGAATGTATGAAGAAGATTCCTGCATATGATAGATCAGACGGTCCTCATGATTGTACCTTTGATACAAAACTCATAGATTGTCAGTGCAATCACTAGTTATGGGTATCAGCTTCAAGATCCTCTTCTAGTTCTTTGGCCAAACCTTTCCACCATTCTTGAAACTCCATGTATTGCCACTCTGATCTGCCTATATAGATCTGTTGGTTTTTCACATTTTTAAAAAAATAGCCCAGATATTTTTTTCTGGTAAATTGGTAAATAGAGTTTGCAGACATTTTCAAGAGTCAAACTTGATTGCTAAAATATAATCATCATAATAGATTCAAACAAAAAATTTAGATTGTAAAAGATCATATTACAGATTTTCTAAAAACGAAACCCCTGCAATCAGGTTGTAGTTTTTGAGATAAATCATTCTGTTTTGATCATTAGGCGGGTCTAGTGGGATTTGAACCCACGGCATAGGGATTTCTCTGAAAATACCATAAGAGTCCCTCGCTCTACCTGGCTGAGCCATAGACCCGTAAAGTAGCAGACCTAAAGTCGTTATTTAAACTTGAGTAGAAAAGAAAATAATTTTAGTTTTTGACTGTTTCGATTTGAGAATATTTCTCTAGTATTTTTGTTAATACCGTAGATACTGGAGCATTGTTCATCTTTTCTTTCTCTGCCAAGAGTTTTCTGTATGCATCAAGTGTGATGTATACTGGAATTGAGCCATTTCCTTCCAACAAACCTCTTACTCTATACAGAGCAGTCTCCATTCCTTTTTCGGCGGTCTTGGAAAACTTTGCCTTGTCCATAATTGCGCCAAGTGGACCAAATGGCATATCATAGTTTACTGTCATGGTAACTCGGGTTAATTTTTCACCCAGTTCTTGAAAGTCAACTGCAATCTCCCATTTCTTGAATGGTCCTTTAATCATTTTAGCTGCAACTTTTTTCTCAGGAATATACTCTGTTGTTTCACAGTCCCACTCTAATCTCTTGCCATCAAAGTCACCAATTACTCTAAATGTTGTACCTACACCCATTCCTGCCTTGACATCCATGGGAACAACTGTCATTCCTACTCGCTCTTCAAATTGGTCAGAAATGTGCTCCGGTCGTGCAAAGTATGTGAATACGTTTAATGCTTTTTCTTTGATGTCGATTGTCTTACTGACAGTGGTCATCATTGGCAGTTCTCTTCAAACTTGATTTAAAGCTTTTGTTCATTTCCAAGATCGATTTATGATTTGGAAATATGCTTGTAACATATATGGAACAATGACCTCATACCAATCAGATGTTTGACTTGCGTTTGCTTGCCTTGTTGGGTATTTCACTTTTGATGGTCGGATCAATTGTACCACCAGTAAATTATGCAAGCGCTCATAACAATCTAAATTCGGAGGACCAGACAATTGGAAATTATGAGGTCCAAGTAGCTACAGATCCTGAGATACCTACTGCAAATCAGCACTTTAAGCTTAGTTTTAGGGTACTAAATTACCAGTCTGCAACAAATCTTCTAAATTCGTTTGATACCAAGACAAGTGAGGTGGATCACTTTAGGATGGGTGCAAGAATATACTATAACGATAATCTAGTTGGTACCATCCCAGTACAGAGTTTCAATGGTGGAGAATGGTCAACTGATTATGTATTTCATGAATCAGGAAATCACATCTTGATACTGGACCTGTATGATGTTGGTCCAAACGGTCAACCGCTTGAATATTCATTTAACATAACTGTTCTTGATCTTTTTGGAATAATCTTTCCATATGTAATTTCATCTGGTGGAATAGCATGTGGTGGAATACTTTTGTGGGTTCTTGTAACAAGAAAGAGAAAGGTAAAGTCTAGGCTCTAGTCTCTATCTTTGGTTCGCGTGGCAACTTGAATGCATAGATTGCAGTCAATAACGTCATTGCAAACAACAATATCCCAACACCATTGTGTATTGCTACAATGACTGCATGAAGTTTTGTGTCAATCACTATTGCGCCAAGCATTATTTGCATAGTAGCAAAGACTCCTGCCAGAGTTCCAGTTATTCTAATTCTTGTGTGTGATCCTTTTACTCTCCAACTTGCTATTGCGGTTGCCACAACCAATACACCTGTTGTTGCAGCAATAAATCTGTGAATCCATTCTGTGAGAAACTCAGAGGATGGTAAGATTCCACTTGGGCATAGCGGCCATTCAGGACATGTGAGCCCCTGCCCACTTGCCTGAAGATATCCACCGATAAACATCAGTGAATACAAAATTACAAGAGAGGCAAGTGCTAGATACTTGAAGTACATTACTACTCGACTATGAATTTGGCGTCCATTCCCAGTTGCGCATGTCCTGGAACCGTACAGATATAGTGATATGTTCCCGGAGCACCCGCTACAAAGGTAACGTCCTTTGATTCACCTGGCTTGAGTGGCTGATCTGGTGTTCCTGCTGCAGAGTTCCACAAGACATTTGCTGGATTATCTGGATCAACTACCACTCCAAATGAGTGAAATGACTTGCTGTCATTTTTTACATGTATTGTTACTGTATCACCAGACTTTACTTTGATGTCAGGGTTTGATCCTGGCTGGCCTGGCAATGCATCAAATGCATATTGCTTAAAGTCAGAACTCATAACAAAACTTACTGAAAATTCTACCTTGTTTCCAGTTGGTTTTACCTCAGCGCCAGATGCTTCTGCTGCACCACTTGCTGGGGCAATCTCTATCTTGCCTTCCATTCCAAGTTCTCTGTGTCCCGGTACTGCGCATATGTAATAGTACTCACCTGGCTGGGATGGCACAAATGATGCCTCACCAGTCTCTTTTGGTTTCATCGGTTGATCTGCGGTTCCAATTGTGGTACCATCAATTGCTGGTCCCGGACCCTCTTTTGAGGCAGTTACTGCAAATGCATGAAATGATTTTCCAGCGTTGGTTACATGAAATACAATCTTGTCTCCTACATGAGCATGAATTTCTGGATTGTGATCAGGGCCTGAGATTGAATTGAATGCATATGTCTTAAAATCTGGTGATTCCACAAATGATAAATTAACATCTACTGTCTGTCCTGTTGCTTTTCCTTGTGCAACATGTTCACCTATTCCTTGTTCTTGGATCTTGCCAGCTGTTGGCAAGTAAGAGTTCCAGTAAGAATAATTTCCAAAAAATATTACGCCACCCACTACCATGATTCCAATTAGTATGGCAAGCAACTTGCCAAACCTTGCTGGTGTTGTCCTAAGTATTGGTTCCTCTGTGTGGCTCATCTCAATATCCTGATGCGTGATGTGGATTCTTTGCTTGGTATGGATAGTAGTACTTTCCACCTAGGCCAAATGGATCATCCATGTTAGCTTCCTTACCCTTTGAACTATAGTATAACAAGTTAGCCAAAAATGCGACAAAGCCTGCTCCCAGTATCCATGCACCAACTGTTGCAATTTGGTTCAATTCTACCCAAGATGTGTATTCCGGTGGATAATCATAGATTCTTCTTGCCATGCCTGCAAGTCCTAGCAAGTGTTGTGTAAAGAATACCTGAACCGTACCCCATAGCATTAGTATGAAATGTACATTTGCGAGTTTCTCGCTGTACATTCTTCCAGTGATAAATGGGAACATGTAGTATACCATTCCGACAAATCCAAATGCAATTGTACCTGTCAAGAACAAGTGCATGTGTCCTACCACCCAGTATGTTCCATGACTGATAAAGTCAAGTGGCATTGCAGAGTTTAGCACACCACCTGCTCCTGCAGAGAAGAACAAAGCAATACCTCCGACTGCAAATTTCATTGGTGCTGCAAATCTGATTCTGCCACCCCACATTGTTGCAAGGAAGTTAAAGACGTGCATGCCAGATGCTGGCACTGCTGCTAGTGTACCAATCATGAAGACAACCTTGGTTGTAAAGTCCATACCAGTAGAATACATGTGATGACCCCAAGATGCAAAGCCAATGATTCCAAGCATTACAAATGCAAACACACCACTGCCTTGACTGTAAAGTGGCTTCCTTGAGAATCTAGGAATTAACTCATACATCATACCAATTGCTGGCAACAAAAAGATGTAGACCTCAGGATGGAATGTAAACCAGAACAGGTGTAGGTATGCGATTGGATCTCCACCCAATGATGGATTGAAAAAGCCTGAGACTCCAAGTCTGTCTGTTAACAACATGATAAGCGCGGCAGCATAGGTTGGCATTGCAATGATTGTCATAAGAGACACGGTAAGCATAGACCATGCAAAGAGTGGCACTCTACGTAGTGGCAAGTCTGGATGCTTGCACTTGATTATTGTAACTATGAAGTTAATCGATGACAATATTGATGAAATTCCCAATATCTTTAGTCCAAATATCATCATGTCAGCAGCAGGTCCTGGTGCTCGAATAACTGAGTATGGGGCATATGACACCCAAGAGGTATCAGAGAATCCAAGCCAGAGCAATGCGCCTCCAATTGGGTTCATCCAGAATGCAACTGCGTTAAGCTTTGGATATGCCATGTCTTTGTATCTGACCATGATTGGTACGAGATAGTTGCCAATGCCGTTTGCAACTGGCAGTGCAAACAAGAACAACATGGTAAGGCCGTGGACTGTAAATATTCTGTTGAACGTAACTGAATCGGAGATTAGAAAGTTCTGTCCTGGGAAGAACAAGTGAGTTCTTATCATCAATGCCAAGACTCCTGCCATAAACAAGAATGCAAGGCCTGTAACCGTATAAAGCAAGCCTACATCAGTGTGATGTGTTGAAAACATTATCTGCCAGACTGGACGTGCTTTCTTTAGTTCTAGTACCATATAGCTCCCTCTGTTTTATCAGATAACTTTGGTATACATAAAATGTTTTTGATTATTGTCATGTTTTGTCTGCCTCCACTACTAATTCTCCTCTCATGTTATAGTGCAACAGTCCGCAATACTCTCTGCACTGGATTGGAAATGTACCTGTCTGATCTGGTGAGAACCATGCATGGTTTACATGTCCTGGTACAACATCTTCAAAGACCACATAGTCTGGAATGTTAAAAGAGTGCATTACATCTTTTCCGTATATCTCAAACTTGTATGCATGTCCTTGCTTTAGGTGAAGTGTGTTTACCTCTTTTGTTCCATCTGCATGCTCAAAGCTCCAGAACCACTGCTGGCCATAAACCTTGACAATCTCTGCATCTGCTGGAACTTCCTCGACCTCTTTTTGAACAATCCAGGAATCAACACCTACATAAAATAAAATTGCAATTACAATACCGACAAATACCCACTCTGCTGTATCGTGACCCATCTAGTGACCCTCTCCATATGATCCCGTGGTTGGATCGTCCATACCCTCCCATCTTGTTGGAGTCTTGTTCTTTGGATGTGACTCTCTGAATCTCCATACAAGCCATATCATGGTGCCTGACACCACAGCACCAACCGTAAAGGCTGCAGTAGTCATTCTAAAGAACTCATTCCATACCTCTGCTCTGAGGTTTATGTACTGCTTTGCCCCGGTCTTTGATTCCTGGGCAAAGGCAAAGTGTAACTGTGGAACAAGCGCAATAGCCATTAGAGCAATAATTGAGACAGCAATGATTTTCTTCATTTGCTGTTTTGTCGTGCCCTTTATTTTCTATTTAAGCGTTTTGAAGATTACCAGTGATCTAGTTTGATTTTAGTATTTTAAATTTAGGCAGAAATCAGTCAGGTGATCTTTTTTTCATATTAAAATTTCATACCAAGACTAGCGTATGATATTTTTTTCATGTAGATACTCAAGCATTCTGGCAAACTGGCTCTTTGTGATATCGCCGTTTATAGTCCATGTTGCAGGATGAACAATCCAGGTTGGCATATGAGTTCCCTTTATACCATAATCAGATAATAAAACAGAGGGATCTGAGTTTGGATGATTAATCCAGTCTGTAAGATGTACAATAATTTGCTCAGGATCTTCTAATTGCAGTGCGCGCAATAATTCTGTAGAATAAAGCATTCGGTATTCCGGATAACAATCAAGCATTGTGTAATTATCTTTCTTGTAAAAATTCCATGTATTGCATTCTACGTCATACTCATATCCAGAGTTGTCATATTTCCAGCCAAAGCCATTTTTGATCGATGTATCAGGATAGCCATGACCTTGGACAAGCGATATGGTATTTGAGGTATAATTGGCTTTTACCTCAGCGTATAATGCATTTGGATAAAGAAACATTACATCAGGATGACTTGTAATTGCGTCAAACTCTTTTTTTGTGACATACTCGTTGTGCAGAACAATTACTCGCTTGTACTGTTTTAGAATGCCGGGGTTCTTGTCAATGTCCTCATCCTTGACATATGGATAGTGCAATAACTTTAGTGCCCATGCACCTGCAATGCTGGAAGACTGGAATCCATCTACCTTGGTTGGGATTGGAACGGTAAGACACTTGATATCACACTTTTTGTTGTAATAGTCATAAAATCCGTTTTTTTCATAGGCAGCTTGCGTAAAACTTGGATATACAAAGACAATATCCTTTGGTTTATTTGCAAGACCTATATCATTATACAAATCTGCAAGACTTGGCTTGAGACTCATTGAGAGTGATTGTAAAGTTCCACTCTGATCAAAGATTGGTGTTACGTTAAACAGCAATTGGTCAACAGGCAATCTCAACACTTGTTTGTGTCCTTCTGAGTTTGATGTTATCTCAAGATAATCAGATGCTTGCTGTGGAATGTTATAAGAATTGGAATTGTTTGTAACTTGGGCAAATGCATTTTTTTCACAGATAACAAGACTAAGTGTAACAAAAAAAATCATGTACAGTATACCATTCTTTGTCATTTGTATAAAATTCGTTTTTGATTCTATTTAATGTGTGGTAACATAGATCCATTAGAGATCATATAACTATGATTTAGAGTTACAATTCAAAATTATAATTTTTCAAAATCAATTTCGAAAATCATTCTAGGATTCCATTCTAAAATCTATTCTAAAATCTACTCTACAACTACCGTTACTGTTTTTCTATAACAAAAAGGAAAAAGGGGGA
>Ga0070740_10002244_pt1 | contig 23399 bp, 24 predicted proteins | sample Coa_R2_FD_67286 | JGI IMG/M metagenome (GOLD analysis project Ga0070740, IMG submission 67286) | Surface soil microbial communities from Centralia Pennsylvania, which are recovering from an underground coalmine fire - Coalmine... | ecosystem: Environmental > Terrestrial > Soil > Unclassified ...
GTTTCGCTTTCCGCCTTGCTGCCGCAGGTGCCAGCCGGCCTGAGCGACTGGATCGATGCCGCGCATCCGCGCGGCCGCATCGCGGCGGCGGCCGCGCGCTGGCGGAGCGACGGACACTATGCGGTCGCCGCGCGCCTGCAAGGCATCGGCGCCGCGCCGGCGCAGAACGCACCCGGTGTCGATCCATTCGATGCCACGTTGCACGGTGACGAGGAAGCGTTGTCGGTCGAGATTCCGCAGCAGGCTTTCACCTTGCGCCTGCCGCGTCTGTTCCGCTGGCCGTTCGCGCTGAAACGCTTCGGCGGCACGCTGGTGACGTGGCACGACGCCGACGGGCGGCATCTCGGCAGCGATTCGATCGTGTTCGACAACGACGACGTCGGCGGCCAGGGCCGCGGCGAAGTGATACTGCCCGACGATGGCGGCAAACCTTTTCTGGATGTCTACGTGGTGACCACGCACGGCAACGTTCCGGCGACGAAATCATTTCTGCCGCTGACCGTGCCGCGCTCGACCATCGACTGGCTGGACCGTGGCCTGATGTCGGGGCGGGTGGACTGGGGCCGCGTGCTGCTGCGCGGCGATCTGGCGAACTGGCCCTTCGTCAATCACAAGGGTCGCTTCGACGCGATGGGCCAGGTGAGCGATGCGGTGTTGAACTACGGCCCCGATTGGCCGCACGCTGACCAGATCGACGCGACCGCGGAATTCGTCGACAACTCGATGACCGTGCAAGCCACGCACGCGCAAACACTGGGCAACACGATCACCCAGGCCGCCGCGACCATTCCCGATCTCAGCCACGGCGTGCTGACGGTGGCCGCGCAGGGCACCGGCACGGGCGCGTCGCTGCTGGATTTCGTGCGTCACAGTCCGGTCGGTCACGATCTCGCCTCGACGCTGTCCGCGCTGAAAGTGACCGGCAACGGCAAGGTAGCTTTCACGCTGGTGTTGCCGTTCGACCACGTGCAGAACTTCAGCCTCGACGGCAATCTGCAGATCAGCGGCGCGGACGTCACCGCGAAACAGTGGAACCTCGCCTTGCAGGATGTCACCGGCCCGCTTCGGTTCGATGCGAAAGGATTCCGCGCGCCGGAATTGAAAACGAGGTGGCACGGCGTGCCGGCCACGTTGTCGATGGCGCTGGGTGCCGACACCGGTGATCCTTCGAAGCAATTGATCGCTTCGCTGAGCGGCGCGTTCACGCCGCAGTCGATGCTTTCCGACTATCCCGATCTTGCACCCTTGGCAAAGATCGCGCGCGGCGCGGCGAACTTCCGCATCGGTTTCGATATCGCCGCACAGGGCAATGCAGCCGACGCTCCCAAGTCGTTGCACGTGCAATCGGATTTGCGCGGCATCTCCCTGGATCTACCTGCGCCGCTGGACAAGCCGCCCGCGTCCAGTCTGCCGATGGACTTGCGCTTGGGCATGCCGTTCAACGGCGCGGAAATCGATCTGGCGCTCGACGACATCTTGCATGCGCGCGGACGCCTGCCGGATTCCGCCGCGCGCAAGCCGGCTTCGCTTGCGATCGCGTTCGGCAGTGAAACGCCTGCGGCGATCCCGGCCAACGGAATGGTGGTCGATGGGCATGCCTCGAGCCTGGATCTGGGTGGCTGGGCGCAACTCGCCACCGGCGGTTCGTCGCCCGCGCAATCCGGTGCCGCCGCGGCGGTGAATGGATTGCCCACGCTCACCAGTGCGCGGATCAGCACCGACGATGCGCTGGCATTCGGCAATCATCTCGGCGCGCTTTCGTTGAGCTATGCGACGCAGGCAGACGCGCACGTGATCACCTTCGACGGTCCGGCGCTCGCGGGCACGCTGACATTGCCGAGCATGAATCTCGCGCAGCGCGGCATCACCGCGCAGTTGCAGCGGCTGTACTGGCCGGAAGCGCCGCCCGCGAAGGCCGAGACGCCACCGCAAGTCGCAACTCCGCCGGATGCCTTGAGCGGAGTGGCGCCGTCGTCGCTGCCGCCGCTGCACATCTCCGTGGCCGATCTGCGTCTGGGTGACTCGAAGCTCGGCGAAACCCATTTCGAAAGCGCGCCGACGTCCGCCGGCATGCGCGTTGCGCGGATGGACATGCAATCGAAGGACGTGCGCATCCGCGGGCATGGCGAATGGGACGGCACCGCGCAGGCCAGCCGTTCGCAATTCACGATCGATCTCGCAGCCGACAATCTCGGCCGCATGCTGCAGGCATTCGGCTATGGCGGGTTGATTTCGGGAGGGCAGAACGCGCACGCGACCATTGAGGGTTCCTGGCCGGGTGCGCCCAGCGCGTTTTCGCTGGCCTCCCTCGACGGCATGCTGAAAGTCGGCGTGGGCGAAGGCCGCATCACGGACGTGCAACCCGGCATGGGCCGTCTGCTCGGGCTGTTTTCGATCACGCAAATTCCGCGGCGGCTGACGCTGGATTTCGGCGACGTGTACAAATCGGGTTTCGGTTTCAATTCGATCACGGGAACATTCGAGATCGCCGACGGCAATGCGCGCACGGATAACCTGGAGATCAAGGGCGCGGCCGCCGACATCCAGATGCGCGGCCGTGTCGGTTTGCGCGCGCACGACTACGACCAGACCGTCGACGTCACGCCCCACACCGGAGGCGCGCTCGCGGTGGTCGGCGCGGTGGTCGGCGGACCGATCGGCGCGGCTGCGGGTCTCGCGCTCAGCCGCGGTGTCAATCGGGTCGCGCACGCGCGCTATCAAATCACCGGACCTTGGGCCAAGCCGGTGATCACGACGATTTCGAAGACCGTTCCGCACGAACCGGCGCAATCTGCGCCTTCGTCTTCGCGCACATCGTCGCCCGCACCCGCCACGTCGGGATAACCGCAAGTTCGAGAGGGACGCTGGTAGGATTTTGCGGCCACGCCGACAAGGGGAATTCCGTGCAATATTTCTATTGCAAGCTCGTCGCGCCGCGCAGCACGTTCGTGCAGGACATCAGTGCAGCGGAAGCCGCGGTCATGAATCAGCACGCGGTCTACTGGAAAGGGCTGATCGACCGCGGCATCACGGTATTGGCGCTCGGCCTGGTGCTCGATCCGGCGGCCGCCTTCGGTGTCGGCATCCTCGGCGTGGCGAGCGAAGCCGAGGCCCGCACGTTGACCGCGGAGGACCCCGCCATCCGCGCTGATCTGGGTTTCCGTTACGAAATCCATCCGATGCCGCGCGGGGTTATGCACAGCCCTTGAGGTCGCTTCGAGCTTGCGATTCGGTCGTCGAGCCCTTACTTTGGAGAGTTCCACAATCTCTAAATCGCCTCGATGGATTCTCCCCTCGCTCTCGCCCAACGCAATCTGCTGACGCCCGGCGGCATGAGCGCCACCGATCTGGAGCGCGTGTTCGCGCAGGTGTGCGGGCCTTCCATCGACGCGGCCGATCTGTATTTCCAGCACGCACGCAGCGAATCGTGGGTGCTGGAAGACGGCATCGTGCGCGACGGCAGCCATTCGATCGAGCAGGGTGTCGGCGTGCGCGCGATCTCCGGCGAGAAGACCGGCTTCGCCTATTCGGACGACATCGTGCTGCCGCAGTTGCTGGAAGCGGCCAACGCCGCGCGCGCGATCGCGCGCGAAGGCAACGGTTCCGGCAAGCCGTTGGCGCTGCGCGGCACACGCGCGCTGTATCCCGCCGACGATCCGATCGGCGCGCTCGACAACAGCGAAAAGATTTCGTTGTTGCGCGAACTGGATGCGCTGGCGCGCAGCCTCGATCCGCGCGTGAAACAGGTGATAGTCAGCCTCGCGGGCCAGCATGAGACGGTGATGATCGCCGCCAGCGACGGCACGCTCGCAGCCGACGTGCGGCCGCTGACGCGCGTCAGCGTGCAGGTGATCGCGGAGGACAACGGTCGCCGCGAACAGGGACACGCGGGTGGTGGCGGGCGTTGCAGTTATCGCGAGCTGATCGATTCGGACCGCGCGCACGCGTGGGCGCGCGAAGCGGTGCGCCAGGCATTGGTCAATCTGGAAGCCGTCGATGCACCGGCCGGCACGATGGACGTGGTGCTCGGCCCGGGCTGGCCCGGTGTGCTGTTGCACGAGGCGATCGGCCATGGGCTGGAAGGCGATTTCAACCGAAAGGGGACTTCGGCGTTCTCGCATCGCATGGGCGAGAAGGTCGCGGCCAACGGCGTGACGATCGTGGACGACGGCACGCTGGCGGGCCGGCGCGGTTCGTTGAGCATCGACGACGAGGGCACGCCCACTCATTGCACCACGCTGATCGAGAACGGACGTCTATGCGGCTACATGCAGGACACCCACAACGCCCGGCTGATGGGCATGGCGCCGACCGGCAACGGGCGGCGCGAATCTTTCGCGCATCTGCCGATGCCGCGCATGACCAATACCTACATGCTGCCGGGTGAGCGCGACCCGGCGGAGATCATTGCCTCGGTGAAGCGCGGCCTGTACGCGGTGAATTTCGGCGGCGGCCAAGTCGATATCACTTCCGGCAAGTTCGTGTTCTCGGCCAGCGAGGCCTATCTGATCGAGAACGGCAGGGTCACGCGGCCGGTGAAGGGCGCCACGCTGATCGGTTCGGGGCCCGATGTGCTGACGCGCGTGTCGATGATCGGCAATGATTTGAAACTCGACGAAGGCGTCGGCGTGTGCGGCAAGGACGGTCAGAGCGTACCGGTGGGCGTGGGACAACCGACATTGAAAATCGACGGCATGACCGTCGGCGGTACTGCCGCTTGATCAATCCTGTTGCAAGTCGCGCAGCACCCGGAACAGTTCGCGATAGGCATGCAACGGCTTGTTCGCCTCGCGTTCGCTGCGCGCCTGCCGGATCAGTGCGCGCAGGTGCTGTCGGTCGAGATCGGGATGCGCGGCGATCAATTCGGAAAGCGCGGCGTCGCCTTCGGCCAGCAGGCGTTCGCGCAGCGCTTCCAGGCGGTGCGTCGAGGCGGCCTCACGCGCGCCCGCTTCGCGGTCGTTCGCCAGCGCCGCACGTGCGGGAGCAAATGCGTCTTCATCCTGCGCGCGCATCAATTTGGCGAGGTGTCCGAGCTGGCGCTTGCGCGCGATATGCGAAGTGATCTTTCGCACGTTGGCGATCTCGTCGCGCACGCCGTCGGGCAGTTCCAGTTTCGCAACGCGCGAAGGCGGCAGTTCGACCAGTTGCTTCGCCAACGCCAGCACGTCCAGCGCCTCGCGGCGTCGTGCGCTGCGGCTGGGTTGCTGAGTATCGGAAGTTTGATCGGTATCACGCATATTGAAGGTTATGGTAGCTGACCCGACTCTCCCATCCATTCGTGCTGAGGTATCGAAGCACGAGCGGTATCCATAAACGTCTCGTTCGCCCTTCGATACCTCAGGGCGAACGGTTCTTGAATCACGAGAAATCATTTGAACACCCAAATCGCAAGCGCCGACAGCAGCCTCGTTGAACTCGATCGTCTCGCGCAGTTGAGCGAAGACGTGATCTGCCGTGCGCGCGCGGCCGGCGTGTCGCAGGCGGAAGTGTCGGCCAGCGTGGAAACCGGATTGTCGGTGAACGTGCGCCTCGGCGAAGTCGAAACCGTGGAGCGCACGCGCGATCGCGGTTTCGGTTTGACCGTCTATTTCGGCCGGCGCAAAGGCAGCGCATCCACAGCCGATCTGAAACCCGAATCGATCGAGGCGACCATCGCGCAGGCTTGCGCGATCGCGCGCTACACCGAGGAAGATCCCTGTGCGGGTCTGGCCGATCCGGATTTGATGGCCACGCAGTTTCCGGATCTCGATCTGTGGCATCCGTGGGAGCTGGACGTCGCGCAGGCGATCGACATCGGCAAACGTGTGGAAGATGCCGGTCGCGCGCACAAGGCGATCACCAATTCCGAAGGCGCGACGGTGCAGAGCAGTGCGAGTCTGGGCGTGTACGCCAATTCGCACGGATTCGTCGGAAGCGAACGCGGCACCTCGCATTCCATCATGTGTTCGTTGATCGCGGGAGCGAGCGATGCGATGCAGCGCGACTACTGGTACGACAGCGTGCGCGCGGCATCGGATTTTCCCGTGTACGAGAGCATCGGCGAAACCGCGGCGCGGCGCGCAGCATCGAGACTGGGTGCACGCAAGCTGTCCACGCGCGAATGTCCGGTGCTGTTCGCGCCCGAGATGGCGCGCTCGCTGATCGGGCACCTGGTCTCCGCCGTCAGCGGCGGTTCCCTGTATCGGCGCGCCAGTTTCCTGCTCGATCAGGCCGGCCAGCAGATCCTGCCGGAATTCGTGCGGGCCACCGAAACGCCGCTGTTGTCGCGCGGCCACGCTTCGACCGCGTTCGATGCAGAAGGTGTGGCCACGCGCGAATCGGCTCTGATCGAAAACGGCATCTTGCAGCGCTACGTTCTGGGCAGTTACTCAGCGCGCAAGCTCGGATTGAAGACCACGGCCAATGCCGGCGGTGTACACAACCTGCGCGTGGATGCGGGTTCCGTCGACAACGGTGCGCAAGATTTTGATGCGCTGCTGCAACGCATGGGCACCGGCCTGCTGGTGACCGAACTGATCGGCCACGGCGTGTCGATCGTCACCGGCGACTACTCGCGCGGCGCGGCGGGTTTCTGGGTCGAGAATGGCGAGGTCGCGTACCCCGTGCACGAGGTCACCGTCGCCGGCAATCTGCGCGAGATGTTCGCACGAACCCTCGCCATCGGCAGCGATGTCGATCGCCGCTCGTCGGTGCTCACCGGCTCGATCCTGATCGAGAAAATGACCGTCGCCGGTGAGTGACGTGACGCCGTTCATTGCATGGTGTTTGCTTCGTGCTCGCGTTCGAACCGCCGCGCCGCCGCTTCGGCCTTGGCAATGCGTTCCTGCGTTACCGGATGCGAGGACACGTAGCGGATGTTCGCATCGCCGCGCATTTCCGGGTGCGCTTTTTCCAGCGCCCGCATCGCACGCACGAAGGCCGCAGGTGAAACGTCCGCGCGCGCCAGCGCGATGAGCGCGAAATCATCGGCCTGGGCTTCGAATTCGCGCGAATAGCGTGCGTTGAGCAGGAAGGCGGGCACGGTGGCCGCGATGGTGCCGCCGCTTACGTCGCCGACCAGCACCGCGACCACGATCGCCACGCCGGAACCGCGCAGCACCAGCCGCAGCAGGTGGCGATGGCGCTGATGGCCGATCTCGTGCGCGACCACCGCGAGAAACGCATCGTCGTCCGGCAACGCGCGCACCATCGCGTCGGTGACGACTACCGTGCCTCCGCCGAGCGCGAAGGCGTTGGCACCCATCGCAGGTGAATCGTAGAACTGCACCGACAGATCGTCCGGTCCGCCGATGCGTGCGACGAATCGATGAAAACGTTTTTCCAGATCGGCACGTTGCGCAGCGGGCAATTCGCTCGGCAGCAGCCAGCGCCCACGCAGCGTCGCCAGCGACTGCCGTCCGATCGCGCGATCCACCGACGCCGGCAGGTGCACCGCGGCGTAATCGGCCGCGGCGGGCACGCCCCAGCCGAACAGCGCGATCAATGCCAACGCGACGATCAGCACCGAGCCAGCCGCGATCAGCGTACGCCGCTCCAGCCCGTCCACCCAGGTTTCCAGCCGGTGCTTGTGCGGAAACCATTCGGTGACCGGCGCGTCCGCCGGCAATTGCAGCCAGGCGCCGTCCGTGTAACGCAGGCTCCACGGCACACCGGCCAGTTTCGCGCTGGGCCGGATTTCGGACAGCGCATCCTGCCGTTCGAAATCCACGCCGCGTACTTTCAGCATCGCGTCCGCGCATTCCACGCGCACCGCGTGCACGCGGCTGCTGTGTCCGTCGTAATAGCTGCCGGCGATGCCGCTCACAGTCCGATATCGATGCTGAAGAGGTTGTCCATTTCCGCACCGAGCGCGCCGACGTCGGTCTGCGCGCTGGTTTCGGCGACGAACGCATCCAGATCGCCGGCCGGTTGCAACACCAGGTGCGAAGTGCGGTAGCGCGCCATGCGCACTTTCGCCCAGGGCACGGCCAGCCCCAGCGTGCACACGATGGCGATCAGGTTGCTGGAGTAGATCCAGAATAGCGCCCAGTAACCGAGCGTGCTGCGCAGTTTGTGGCCGCCGGCCAGCGTCGCGTTGTTGTAAAGCAGATTGAGCATGCGTGAGCGGTTGTAGGCGTAGATGCCCAGATAGGCCGGCAGATACATCGCGTAGAACACAGCCATGAACACGAAAACGTGATCGCGCATCCCGGTCTTGCCATAGTGCGAGGTGAAGTATGCGATCACGCTGGTCGCGCCAATGCCGACGAACATCATGTACGCGAAGGCGATGCCGATGCTGGCGAAGAAAACGAGGTAGTAATCGGTGACGTCGGCGTTGAAATCGAACGCCGCGTTGCCGTAGCGATGATTTTGCAGGGTCCACTGTTGCTGGCGCGCCTTCATCCAGGGATAAGCCAATCCGAATGACAGCAGCAGCAGCGGATACACCGCGAAATACCATTTGTAGGCGCCGGCGAAGTCGGGTTCGAAGCGGAACGGCAACCCGCGCCACGACGAATAACGCGCGCGGAACGCCAGCCCGCGCACGATCAGCCACGGCATGATCAGGCCGATCAATCCGGCCGTGATCAATTGCAGTTGCCACGAGGTGCGGCTGGCCAGCACGTACAGGGAGAACATCAGCACCGCGAGCAGACGGCCGCGCAGGATCGGCAACGGTTGCGCGCTGTATTCGAACGGCGAACCGGCCAGCCGCGTGTTGGCGTAGAAATAACGGCGCGTACGCACCGATGCCCAGGCCGAATAGATGCCGAGCGTGACGATGCTGAGCGCGAAGTTCACGATCCAGATGCGGAAGTATTCGCGCGCGGTGCCGCGGAATTCGAACGGCTGGTCCGGATACGTGGTCGGCAATACGTGTGCCGACGGGACGGGCGGTTCGAGACCGGCCGCGAGCGTTTCGTCGTGCATGTTTCCCCCTTGCGAGCCGAATCCCCCACGGGCCGCGGCGGCAGTCTAGCGCAGCGGAATCAAGCGGTGTGTCAACCGCAGCGTCACCCGGCGCGTTCCGTGCACGTGGACAACATGCGGGGTTTCGCATGAGCAACGCAGACATCGCCGCGGTGGCCGCGGTCAACCGTTTCGGCTTGGGCGCGCGTCCGGGCGAGCTGGATCGCGTGCGCGAAGCGCGGGGCTGGCTGGAAGCGCAGATCAATACCGGCGCGAATGGCGCGCAGACGTTCGCCGCATTGCCCAGCAGCCTCGAATATCTCAAGCGGGAAAGCCAATACAAGCTGCAGAAGCGCCTGTTCAAACAAGGCGCGGACAAGCAGGACGGCGATCCGCAGCGGCGCGCACTGCTGGGCGGCAATGCCGATGCGGGCACCAATGGCACGGTCGCCGCGGCCGAAGCGCAGAAGAAGAAGGCACTTCCGCCGGAGGTGCGCGAACTGCTGCGCGGCATGCGCGACGAATTGTTCGCCGAATTTTCCGCGCGTTTTCGCCTTGCGGCAACGACCGACACGCCGTTCATGGAGCGGCTGGTGCATTTCTGGTCCAACCATTTCGCGGTGTCGCTGGACAAGGGTGCGTCGCGCATGTTCGCCGCGCCGATGGAGCGCGAAGCGATCCGTCCGCGCGTCAATGGCCGTTTCGCCGACATGCTGCTGGCGGTGGAAACGCATCCGGCGATGCTGCGCTATCTCGACAACGTGCAATCGATCGGACCGGATTCCCTCGCGGGCGAGCGCATCACCGCGCGGCTGTCGCAGAAGGGCCAACAGAACAAGGGCAAGGCCGGCGGCCTCAACGAGAATCTCGGCCGCGAGATCATGGAGCTGCACACGCTCGGCGTGAACGGCGGTTACACGCAGGCCGACGTCACCGAACTGGCACGCGCGATCACCGGCTGGAGCACACCGGTGCCCAAGGATTTCGATCCCGACGCGCGGTTCAAACGGCTCGCCTTGTTCGGCAACGGCGCGCCTCCCACGTCCGCTTTCGTGTTCCGCGCGGCCGCGCACGAACCCGGCGCGCGCAAGGTCATGGGCAAGACCTACACGGAAGGCGGATTCGAACAGGGCCGCGCGATCCTGCTCGATCTCGCGCGCAACCCTGCGACCGCCAATCACCTCTCGCTGAAACTGGCGCGGCATTTCGTGTCCGACGACCCGCCGCCGGCGCTGGTGCAGCGGATGGCGAAGAGCTATCTCGATCACGACACCGATCTGGCTTACGTTTACCGCACGCTGATCGAAAGTCCGGAAGCGTGGAGCGCGGACGCGCGCAAGTTCAAGGCGCCGCAGGATTTCGTGATTTCCTCGCTACGCGCCGGTTCGATCGACGTCGGCGACGATCCGAAACCTTTGCTCGCGCTGCTCAACACGCTGGGCGAACCGATGTTCACGCCACGCTCGCCGGCCGGTTTCGCCGACATCGCATCCAACTGGATCGATGCGGATGCGTTGTGGAAGCGCGTGCAGGCGGCCGAAGCGCTGTCGCAGCGCGTGGCACTGACGAACGTGCAACCGCTCGATCTCGCCGCAGGCGTGCTCGGCCCGCACCTGGATGGCGAAACCGCGACTGCGATCAGGCGCGCCGAATCCGCGCAGGTCGCCGTGGCGACGCTGTTCGCATCGCCTGCATTCCAGTGGAGGGTTTGAAATGAATGCACTCAACCGCCGGCAATTCCTGGGCGGCACGCTGGCGGCCGCGGGCACGCTGGTGTTGTGGCCGAAGCTCACCTTCGCCGCGACCGGTTCCGATACGCGGTTCCTGCTGGTGATGCTGCGCGGCGGACTGGACGGACTGGAAGCCGTGCCACCCTATGGCGATCCCGGTTATTCCGCGATCCGCGGCGCGCTGGCGTTGTCGCCGCAAGGTTCCAGTCAACCCAGCGGCCAACCCGCACACAAACTCGATGGCACGTTCGCGCTGCACCCGTCGCTCGATTACGCATCGCAGTTGTACGCGCAAGGTCAATTCATGCCGCTGGTCGCGGCAGCGCCGCCGTACTGGGGCCGTTCGCATTTCGATGCGCAGGATTGCGTCGAGAACGGCACCAATGAACCGCACGGCGCCCAGACCGGCTGGTTGAACCGCTGCGTCGCGTCGATGCCGGGCGTGGAAGGCCTGGCGGTCGCGACGGTGATGCCGCTCTCCATGCGCGGGCCGGGTAATGTCTCGTCCTGGTCGCCGCCGTTGCCGACGCAGGTCAATCCGATCCTGCTGCAACGCCTGCAACCGTTGTACGCCGCGGACACGCGCCTGTCGCAAACCTTCGCGCAGGCGATCGAAGGTCAACAGGACGCACCGGCGCAGGCGAAGGTCGCAACGCAAGGCAAAGGCGGCGCCGGCAAGAAAACCAATCTCGGCCAATTGCCGGTGTTGATGGGCGCGGCCGGCGGTTTCATGGCCAAGGCCAACGGACCGCGCGTGGGTTTCGTGGAAGACAACGGTTGGGACACCCACGCCAACGAAGCGGCGATCCTGACGCGCAAACTTGCGGAACTGGATGCGGGTTTGAAGGCGTACCACGATGCGATGGGCGATGCATGGAACCGCACCGTCGTCGTCGTCGTCACCGAATTCGGCCGCACCGCGGCGGTCAATGGAACGGGGGGAACCGATCACGGCACCGGCGGCGCGATGTTCCTGGCCGGCGGCGCCTTGCGCGGCGGAAGAGTGGCGGGGCAGTGGCCCGGCATCGGACGCGGCGAGCTGTACCAGGACCGCGACCTGCACGCGACCACCGATCTGCGCGCGGTGTTCAAGGGCGTGCTGATGGCGCATCTGGGCGTGAGCGAGTCGACGCTGGAGTCGCGCGTGTTCCCGGACAGCGGCAAGGCGCAACCCGTCACGGATCTCGTGAACAACGCGCGCACGGCGGCGTGATATCCGCAAACGCGCGATATGACGTTCGTCATTCCGGGGCCGTTCGCGGTTCATCCGCGAACGGAACCCGGAATCCAGCTTTATTTACTTCGCGACCAAGAAGGACTTCGACTTCCGCCGGAATGACGGACGCGGGCGCTTGACAGCCGCGGCGGAGCGGCGGAAAGTCTGGTCCGCGTCCACCACTGTGTAGGGGAAGTCACATGAGTGTTCCGCCGGAATCCATTACGCCTCCGCCTGCAGCGCCTCCACCCGCCGCCGGCAGCAGCGCCGATGACCGCAACCTTGCCCTGATCACGCACCTGTCCGGGATCATCCTGAGCTTCATCGTTCCGCTGATCATCTGGCTCACCAACAAGGATCGCGCCGACAAGGCCTGGCTCACCGGCCAGGCAAAAGAGGCGCTGAACTTCCAGATCACCATCCTGATCGGCTACGTGATCTGCTGGATCCTGATGTGGATCGTGATCGGCTTTTTCCTGTGGTGGCTGCTGTGGATCGTCAACCTGGTGTTCTGCATCCTCGCGGCCGTCGCGGTCAGCAAGGGCGAAACCTATCGCTATCCCTTCGCGCTGCGGCTGATCACCTGATCGGTGTCGCGCTATGGAAACACGAAAAAGCGGGCCAATGGCCCGCTTTTTTTATCGCAAGAGCGGAACTTACCCCGCTATTGATACTTTCGGCGCTTGAATGCCGCAACATCTTTCGCGTCTAGCTCGAAGAACTCCGTGTTGCGCACTCGCTTCGATGCAAAGCGATTGTGCCAGTAAGACTCGATCCCGCGGGGATCGTCAGTTTCAATGGAATGTACTAAGTTGGTTGGATCGGGTAAGTCTAGTCGAACCTCGCGATGTCGGCGGGCTGGTGATGAAGTAAAGCCAATCTTGTACCGACGACCAGACTGCATCATATAGACATAACCAACGACGGGGTTGCGTGACTCGATTGTCCTCTCGGGGTTACGTGGCGACCAGCTCTTACAAATATCTGCGATATCTTCGAAGCCAACGTGAGACTGGCAATGTTCCATGATCATGGGGACCAGCCGCTCCTTGCCACCAATTCTAGAAAACACGCCGTGCGACGGAAACGAAGGATCTTGCTTTTCTTTTAGTCGTAACTCGCCTTCTACAGGCAAGTGGCCAAGTTCCCTTATTAGGTCGATATATTTCTGAAGCGCGGTTGTAATGCTTGTCGCGCCCTGAAGGTTGTTGGGCGCATATCCAGCTTCTTTGAGTGCATCACCCCACCGAAGCCAAAGATGCGGATACCACTCACTCATTCTGATGCCGGTTTCGCGTTCAAACTTTTCTCGGCCGGGCGCCTTACCTCCACTCGCTTGAGCGATACGCGCGATTTCAGCGAGGATCTGCTGTTTGTGCATGCGTTGCGCTACTGATTAGGACGATCAGTCTGCATCAAACGGCTGCGCGCTTTCCGGATCGTTCGGATCGAGCAGCAGCTTCACGCGCAATTCGGCCTGTTCCAGCGCGGACTGGCATTCGCGGAACAGCGCGATGCCGCGCTCGAACGAACGCAACGATTCGTCCAGGCTCAACTCGCCGCCTTCCAGCCGCGCGACCAGTTTCTCCAGCTCGTCCAGCGATTGCTCGAAGCGGGCGATGGAGGGCGCGGATTCGTCGTGCTGTGCGGGTTCGTTCATGCCGCGCACGCTAGCGCAGCGCGGCGGCCGATTCAATCCTGCGTCGAAGGGTAGGGCGGGCATTGCCCGCCTTTGCGGCGGACGAAGTCGCCCTGCATTACTTGCAAAGTTTGGCGGACGGTGTCCGCCCTACGTTCTGGCGTTCTGCCAAGCCAGTTGTGCTGCGATGCTCTGAAGCAACTCCTTGCCCGCCGCACTGATCCACAAATTACCGACAGCCACCAATTCGTCACCATCGTAGATCAGCGGAATCCGTCCGCGTTGCCACGGCGGAATGCCGACGCCTTGCAGCAGGTCGCGCAGTTCGCGCGTATACGGATCGGCCGCGGGTTTGATCTTTTCGCCGCCGCGGCGGAAGCGCACGCGCAGGGGCGACGACAATTTCGAGGACATCTCGTCATCGGACGAATGCGAAGGGCGAAGCCGCAACACGCCTGCGCCGCCCGGTAACTCTAGCGGTGTGCCATCCCATTCCGACTGCCAATCGCGCGGGATTTCCTTCAGCGGCGGCATCGCGTGCAACGCGCCGCGCCACAGATGGATCTCGCCTTCGGGCCAGGCGATGCAGGGCTCGCGATCTTCGCGCGCCTCGACGATCTGGCGGCGCAATTCCTTGCAGCGCGCGGGCGGCGGTGCGCGTAAATCCTGCTCGCGCAGCCAGCGCTCCAGCACCGGCATGTGCAATGCGTCCGGCAAGGCGCTCCAGCTGCGCGCATCCAGCGTGCCATTTTCGTTTCGCAAGCGTTTCAACGCGAATTCCGCTTCCACATCGAGAAAGGCCGCCGCCTCGCGGCACAACTCGGCCGAGTGCGCGATCGATTCGGTCGCGTGCGGCCAATGCGCCAGCAACCTCGGCATGATTTCCGCGCGCAGGTAATTGCGTGATAGCCGCGTGTCGGCGTTGGACGGATCGTCGATGAAAGCGAGCTGGTGTTCCGCGACGTACTCGCGCAAGGCGGAACGCGGGCAATCCAACAACGGTCGCCACAACATGCCCGCGCCGAGCCCGCGCAACTCGCGCATGCCGCCCAGGCCTTGCGGTCCCGCGCCGCGCAGCAGTTTCAGCAGCACCGTTTCGATCTGGTCATCGCGATGGTGCGCCAGCACCAGCCATTCACCGGCTTGAATTGCCGATGCGAAGGCCGCATGTCTTGCACGCCGCGCCGATGCTTCCAATCCCTCGCGGCGTTCGTGCGTGACCTGCACGCGAGCGATTTCGATCGGCACATCCAGCGTTTCGCAGAAATGCCGGCACTGTTCCGCCCAGCGTTCGCTATCGGCATGCAGGCCATGATCTACATGCAGCGCACGCAGGCCAAGTTCACGCGCTTGCGGGATCCGTGCCAGCGCGTGCAGCAGCGCGGTCGAGTCGGCGCCGCCGGAATAGGTGACGCAGAGCCGTTGCGGTGCGGCTTCGGCCAGCTTGCGTGCGAGCAGCGGGATCAGGTTAGAACCGTCCATCCGCCGCGATGGTAGTGCCTCGCGGGGCCGGAGTCAGTGGGCCGCACAGCGCCCGGCACGAAGCTTGCGAGAGGTTCAACAAACAAGGCCGTACAGACCCATACCGTGAACTCTTTTTGCGAAAAAAACAAGACTCGCGCATTTGAAAACCCGCGCTAAGATCGAACCATGTCAATCACGTTTGCACGCAAGCATTCTTCCCGCCGCGCGTCGAGCGCGGATGCGTTGCTGCCCGGCCGTTTCGGCTGGCTGATGGGTTTGTACGCGGAAAATCACCAGCGCCTGATGCGCATGTTCGCGCCGCAACGGTTGCCGGTGGGAGAATACGTTTCTTCGGTCGGCGATGGTCTGGATTTGCGGCTGACCGTGCAGGAGCGCCATCCGTACACGATCGAGATCGGATTGAGTTACGAATTGCTGGATGAATCGACCGGACAACCTGCACCGTCCGCGCAATTGCGCATGTATCTGGATGCGCACGCGACCGAGGCGCTGCATTGCCAACCCGGCCGCGAGTTGTGGCAAGTACTCGAGCCATTGCCTGCGAAAGGCGTGCTGACGCATCGGCTGCGCATGAACTCCTTCCTCAACCGCTGGCTGGAGTATCTCGGCGAGCAGGGCCATTCGATTGGGACGCTGAAACGCGTCGTGCCATCCGAATCTACGGCGACCGCCGAAGCCTGATCGATCGCTGCTGCGAGATTCACCGCGCCGCGAGTGCGGCTACGCAGATCTCTCCACCGCCTTTGCTGAAATCTCCGCTTGCGAGGTCGCTGGCCTCGAGTCCGAGCAGCGCCTCGCAGGAGTCGCTGCCGCGCGCGACATCGACCCAGTGCAACTGGCCGCCTTTCTCGCCGGAGTAGAACGCCTGGTCGCCGTAACCTGAAATGGGCATCAATCCGTTGCGCTTGTCGCGTTCCATCATGTCGCCGGCGGCGCGCGCGATAACCGTCACGCGCTTGCCGTTCGAGTCGAAGATGCAACTGACGTAGCTCGGATCGTCGGCGTTGGTGTCGTCGGTGCTGCTGTCGTCGGCCTTGAAAAGGCGCAGCGGGATTTTCACTTTCGATTGCACGGCGGACTGCAATTTCGCGCACCAGGTTTTGGCGTCGACGCTGCGCGGGGGATCGTTCGCCTTCGCCGGTGCGCCCGGTGCGTCGGCCGCCGCGGCTGGCGTGCCGGAAACGTTCGAACATGCCGCCAGCGCGAACAGCAGCGACGTGAGCGCGATGCGGGGCGATAAAAGGTAGTTTTTCATTTCGGCTCTCCGTCTCGGTTTCCGGTGCCGCTTTTTTCGATCGGCGCCCCCGGATGCGGAATCGCTGCTTTTATGTGACCCGGCGGAATCGGCTGCGGGTTGAGCGACGATTTGCCCGGCGGAATCGGCTGCGGATTTAGCGCCTGCTTGCCGCCGACGAAGATGATTCCATGTGTGGTTTTGGCTTCGTGCTGCGCACGCAAGTCATAGCCGGACGTGGATGCCGCAGGTGCCGGACCCGAATGATGCGTGGAGTGCGAGGTATAAGCCGTTTTGGTTCCGGCGTGGTGCATAGTTGCGTGCACGGGTGTTACGGAAGTTGCATGCGTGTAGGCATGCGGCTTGTTCGCGTGCATCGGCGACATCGCTGTCGGCGCATGCACGCTCGACTCGATCGCTACAGGATGATGCGTCTGCACCGGACCGGGAATGCAGTGTCCGGCCTTGTTACGGTAGCCCGGCGGACAATCCGCCGACGCGGTTTGCGCGATCAACGTTCCGATCACGCACGCGGCAACGAACAGCCCACGGCGATTCGATTGAACATTGCAAAATTGCATGGTGCTTCTCCTCGTTGAAGCGATTCGCGCTTACGGTTTTCTTCCCGAATCGAAATCATCGGCGGACAGCACTTCGAAGCTGCCGCCCCACGGATGCGCGTAATCCGCGCTGTGGATGAAGTTCTGGGTGGTGCCGAAATAATTGTTTCGCCCGGGCAGGATCTGGATCATCACCATGCCGCCGCGCCGCGAGTCGATCGCGCCGGCGTGCGCGGCGGCGGCGCAAATCGAAGACGCGTCGGTGTACGGCCCGCTGCCGGTCACCGATTCCGGTACGGGTTTGCCGGCCGGACAGCGGAACAGGTAATTCTTGCCGTTCATGCCGCGCAGGTTCAGATCCAGCGGGCTGGTGCGCCAGTCGATCGCCGCCAACGTTTGCGCGGGGTGCGCGTGCCGGCACGCGGCGAGCGTAGCGACCAGCGGCAACACCATCAATGCGCGAATGGCGGCTTGCATGGTGGCGATCCTCTTCCGGCTTCCTCATTGCGCCGTCGGATTGGCGTCCTTCATCGATTCGAGCTTGTCGAAGTCGATCTGCGCCAGCGCGTTCTTCAGCGCATCCATGTCCACGTTGTCGCCGCGCACTTCCACGCCGTAGCGCCTGGCGACGATCAGCGACAGCTCGCCGTGCTTCGCTTGCGCGTCCCACTTTTCGTGGACGTTCTGCCCGCCTATCGTTTCGTTTTTCTCATAACTGTCGCCCTGTTCCGATTGCTGCGAGTTTGCCATCTCGGCGATGCCGGCCAGTCCCGAAACGGCGGCGGCATCGGTGATCGAAACATTGACGTGCGCATCGTTGGTGCCGCTGAAATCGACCTGCGCCGACGTTTCCTTGATGCCCATTCCCTGGTTGGCGTTGCCCTGCGGTACGCCGCGCTGCATGCCGGAGAGCGAAGACGGCAGCATCGATTCGAGCACGTGGAAATCGACCGGGTCGTGGCGGTGCGCGCCGCCCAGCGAACTGCCGAGCGCGCCGAGCAATCCGCCGACCGCGCCCATCGCCTGCTGCGTGTCCTGCGCGCTCGGCGCGCTCGGCGCGCTCGGCGCGCCGTTGTTGCCTTCGGCCTTCTGGTGCTCGCCGATCTGCTGCCCGGCTTGCGCGACATTGTTCAACGCCTTGCCGATGTCCGATTTGCCTTTCGCGTCGGTGCCGAGGATGTTGCCGATCACGTTGCCGGTGACCGCCGCGCCTTGTTGCGTGTCGGAATCGGAACCGCTTTGCGATCCATCCTGTGACTGCGACGAGGTCTGCTCGTCGCCACTCGCGAGCGCGCGCACCTTGCTGGCGACCATGTGGAACGCGGTGTAGATGCCGACCACGAACAGCAGCAGGATTCCGAAGATCACGCCCAGCACGATCAGCGCGGTCTTGTTGCTGCTCGATGGCGGCGCGGTGACGGCTTGCGCGGGCGCTGTTGAAACCGCGGGCGCGGCCTGGTTCAAGGCAGTGCCGCACTGCACGCAAAAACGCGCGCCTTCGGTGTTGGGATATTGGCATTTGGGACAGGTCATCTGGATTCTCCCTTCGTGATCGGGGATGCGGCGAGCGGCAGGCTCAGGAAACTCGCGTGCGTGCGGTCATGGAACACCTTGATGTGCGCGATGCGCGCGTCCGCGATCCGTTCGTAGCCGATGCGGCCGCCGGTGTTGTAGTTCTTCTGGTAGCTGGCCGAATTCAGCGGTGCGATCGTCACGCGCAGGCGCGCACCGGCGGGAATGCGCCGTGCCATCCAGTAGAACTCGAACGGGATTTCGACGATCTGGTCCGGTTTCAGCAGTTCCGGCTTGAAGACGCTGTTGCGGAAACGCGCGCGGCGGATGTCTTCGCCCAGCCGCACGGCCGAGCCGTCCGGCATCACCATCAGCACCTGCGCCCACAGGTCGAAATCCGGTGCGTCGGATTGCACGTGCAGCGACAGCTTCATCTGCCCGGCGACTTCGACATCGTGCGCCAGCGGTGCGGAGTGGAACACGATCGCGCGCCTCTGGAAATCGCGGAACTGGCTGGTCAACCCTTCATCCGCGAGATAGCGCGCGAACGCGAGTTCGGGCAGCTCGTGCGGATCGCTGACGATCGTCGCCGGTGTTTCGTCGTCGGGCGGCGCCGCCGACAGCGAGCCGGAATGGAAGACGTCCAGCGGTGCGTTGCCCGGCGCGGAAAGATACAGATCGAGGTTCTTTCCGGACGACGCGGCTTCGAGAGAAGGCGCGTGGCGCCACTCGTCCGCGCCGAGCATGAAGTAATTGACGCGATCCTTCAGCAGCGCCGGAAGCGGCCCGCGCCCGAGCACCCAGTCGTACCATTCGGCGTGCAGCTTGTCCATGTCGAGCACGGCGGCATCGGGGATCGCGAGTCCCATGATGGTTTTGTCCGGACGTTGCGTACCGAGGTGGTCCCACGGACCGATCACGATGTAACTTCGATCGGTTTCGGCCGCCGGCGCGTGCGCGAGATAGTTGCGGTAATAACGCAACGCACCCGGCTGGTCGTCGTCGAAGTATCCGGTCGCGGTGAGAACCGGAAAACGCATCGCCGCGTAGTCGGCGGCTTTGGGTTCGGCGGCGAGATTGAATGCTTCGTCGCCGACGTGATCCAGCCACACCTTCATGAACGAGCGCTTGCCTTGCGCGTCGCTCATCCACCAGTCGTCCTGCGGAACGCCGATCGCTTCGTCGAGCTCGCCGAACGGTTTGTATGCCGCGTACTGCTCCAGCATCTTGCCTTCCCAGTAACCGGCGTTGGCGATGAAGCCGTTATTGAGCGTGCGGCCTGCGGTGTAGCCCAGGATGACCGCCGACCACGCCTGCGGGATGCCGTTGGTGTTCGGCACGTCCCAACCCGGATAGATCGGCACGTACGGCGTGATGCCCGCGAGGTGCGGCGGATGTTGCGCGGCGGTGCGCCACTGCGTCATGCCGACGAATGAACCGCCGTACATGAAGACGTGGCCATCGCTCCACGGCTGCTTCGCAATCCACTCGACGAGGTCGTGGCCGTCGCGCCCGACCTGCAAGCCGAGGCTGTCGTTCTTCTCTCCACCGGAACGCGCGCGTCCGCGCACCTCGGCCTGCACGAACACGAAGCCGCGTTTGGCGAACGCGGCAGGTTCTCCGCGCGTGCCGCCGTCGATGTCGTACTGCGTGAGTTCCAGCACCGCCGGCACCTTGCCCGCCAGGTGCGCGGGCTTGGTGATCCAGGCTTCCAGCGAAACGCCGTCGTGCATCGGGATCATGCGGCCCATCTCGATGTCGTAGCCGGGGCCGACCTGAGCCGCCGGTGCGACCTGCGCCGCCGCGATTGCATTGAAAACGAACGCCATTGCGGCCATCAGTGACGCGACGAGGAAACGCATCAGGTTCGAGCGGGCTGCACGATTTTTCATGGATGCGTACTCCCCATGGTTCTGGCGTCAGCAATCCGAATGTTTTTCAGCATCGAGCGGAACGAAGCATCGAGCTGCTGGAAGCCGTCATGCCGTTGCCCGGACGCCAGCGTGAAAACGGGGGCGGCCGTGTAGGCGATCATCGTGAGCTCACGTTGCGGCTCGCGCCACGACACGAAGTAGCCGCGCAGCTCGAGATCGTGGAACGGTTTCAGGTGGCCCTGCCACGATGCCATCGGCACGACGCCGAGATGGCGTACGAGCGGCGTAACGGTGGCACTCAAGTCACTATGGCTGCGGCCGGAATATTCGAACAGCGAACGCTCGGCGCCGGCGATCGAGATCGTGCCCGCACGCCGCAGGTGCACGTGGGTGAGTCCGAGCGGATGCGGATCACCCATCGCCCCGAGCCACGACGCCTGGTCCAGATCGGCAAGTTTCGGGCCGAGGTCTTTGCCGGTGTGATCGCCGCCGTCCACGACATACACCCCGAACCACGCCTGGTAGAGCGGCGAATCCGGATCGGATCGCATTGAATGACTTGTCGTGGCGGTCTTGCCGCCATAAGCATAGAAATTCACTCCGTGAAGACCGAGCGGTTTCCAGATGTCGTCCATGACGTTCTGTTCGGCGACCCATCCGGGCGGAAGCGGATTGAACGTCACGGTGATGTTCCTGGCAATCCATTCGCCGGTATGAGCGGCCGGCGCAATCGGTGGAATTGCGGCCGCTGCCGCGAAGCTCGCGAGACAAACCGCGATTGCCGCACTCACGGCGAGATGGAATCGGACGCGCATGGCAGTGCTCCTCAATGAGCGGCAAAGAGTTTCGCGCACAGCGCGCCGAGGTTGTGCGCGACGAAGTGATGGTTTTCACCGATACCTGACAGCGCGCGCGCGTTCATGCGATCACTGCCCTCCCGCCGGTGCGTGCACGTTGTCGTACGTCACGTGCGTTTCGGCGTGTACTTTCTTGCTTCCCGCCTGCGCGTCCGACACGGTTTTCAGCGTCAGCCCGTTGGCTCCGATCCAGATCTGCTCGCCCTCGGATTTGTAGGATCCCGCGGCCATGCTTTGCGTCGCCGCGTAGACGGTCGCACGCTGACCATCCACGGTTTCCGTCCGCAGCACCTTGCAGTCGGAAAAAGAAACGCCGGACTCGCGCATGGCATCCAGCGTCTCCTGAGGCGTCATCGGCACGGTCATCCACTTGCCGTTGCCCGCGCGAATGGACAACGTCGTGGTCGTATAGATTTTCTCGAGAGGCTTGCCGTCCACCGTGGACACTTCGTGGTACGGCGTCCTGGCGAGTTTCGCCACGGCATCCGTGACGGGCTTGCAGGATGCATCGTCGGCACGTGCGGGCAGCGCGGAGAGAGTGCTTGCCAGTGTGGCGAGGACAAGGAGGAAGAATGGCTTGATGGTTTTCATGTTGTCTTCGGAGTAGCCGATTGCGTCACCGGCGCGCGTCGAATCGCGTCCTTGCATTGATGCCGCGGCGTTCAAGGCGTCGAACTCCAGTGATAGGAGATGTGCCCCTTGCCCTTGCCGGTGATGTCGCCGTCCTGCTCCTCGCGCAGCCTGCGGCCACTGGATTTGGAAATCCAGATCGTCGCCGTCGTCGAGCCCGAGCCGCCCTTGTATTGCTCGCGATAAACGGAAGCGGATTGGCCGTCTACCGTCTCATCGCGCAGATAGGCGCAGGTGTGATCGCCGAAGGCATAAAGTTTCGGCGTGTCCCCGGCGAAGGCGTAGCCGGATGTCGTCATCTGTGCGCCGTTACTGCCGGTCTTGATGTTCGCGGCCATGATCTTGTCGCAGACGGCCTGGTCGGCATGTGCAACGAGGCCAAGCGAGTTCGCAAGCAGCGCGGTGGTCAACGAGAGTGCGAGTCGGTTCATGGATTTCTCCTGGTGTGCGCCGTGTTCAGTGCAGTGCGCGGATGACGGCCTTGGCGAGGGCTTCGGCTTTAGCCTCGCTTTCGAGTCCATTAACCTGGATCAGAGTCGTGCCGGACATGGCATAGAGGGTGTTGTCCTTGTCCCACAACGCCTAGTCGCCCACGCCGCTGATCTCGGTGATGTTGCCGGTGTGGATGAGGCTCCACGTGTTCGCGGCCCTGTCCGAAGTGTCGATGTTGACGTTCACGCCTTGGGCGGTGGCGGCATCGTTGTTGTAGGCGCAGCCGGCGGTCCATCCCTCCGCGACGCCAGTGGGCGCGGCGATGGTGTAGGGCTGTCCGGATAGTTGCGCCGCCTGCGCGACGGGCAAGGCGGTGCAGACATCGATCGATTTCGCGGCTGCGGTGTGCGTCGTCTGCGCGGTGCTGGTGATGATGCTGACGAATACGAGCAGCAACGAAGCGGTGATCATCAATTGCGTTTTCATCATGCTCTCCGAATTGCAGGCGCAACCCGGCACAGCGGCTGGGTTGCGGGAAATAAATCGTCACGAACTCTTGCAATGTTCCTCGTCGGCTTTGATCCACTTGCCGCTCTTGTCACGGAACCAGGCGGCGTAGCTCGACAGACCCGAGCCATGAGTCGAGAAGGCCTCTCGTGTATGGCCGGCTTGGCCATGCGCCATCTCCACTTCCTCGAACATGAGGGAGTCGCCCTCCCACCCCGGACTCTTGCCCACGCTGTAGACGCCATCGCCGTTGCCGAGCATCACCGTCGTGAATTGCTTGCTCGCCGGGTCATAGCCCAGGTACTGCACGACTTTGAAAGGCTTCGGGTTGGTCGCGCTCGCATCCTGTTCGTAGCGGATCTCGATCCAGTGACCATCGAGCGTTTTCTCGGCGTGGAACCTGCCGCTCGTGCCGCTGCCCGCATTCTTTCCTGCCACCATGACGCCGGAGCACACGCCGTCGCCGACGAATCCGGCGAGCTTGTCCACGGGTGACGTAGCGCTTTCCTGCGCATTGACTTGCGTGACGGCGAGCGCCGCAGCGCAGGCGAGTGCGATCAGGCAGATGGACGTGGTGCGCTTCATGTCAGTTCCTTCGGTTGACAGGGGTTGCGGCGCTGCGCGTTGCACAGCGTGAAACATCGAATTCGATTGCGGCTGCACGTAAATTCACCGCGCTCATTCCTTGCCCGCGCCGCACGCGGGATTGCAGAGCTTGAGATCGAGCGTGTAGTCGGCCGTGTTGCCGGGCAGACGCGGGAAGGATTTCTTCTCGTGCGCTTCCACCAGCATCGATTCGCCGGTCTGCGTCACCGGATAATTCAATTCGAA
>Ga0070740_10002245_pt1 | contig 23386 bp, 24 predicted proteins | sample Coa_R2_FD_67286 | JGI IMG/M metagenome (GOLD analysis project Ga0070740, IMG submission 67286) | Surface soil microbial communities from Centralia Pennsylvania, which are recovering from an underground coalmine fire - Coalmine... | ecosystem: Environmental > Terrestrial > Soil > Unclassified ...
GTTCTTCGCGTTGCATCGAATTAAACCACATACTCCACCGCTTGTGCGGGCCCCCGTCAATTCCTTTGAGTTTCAACCTTGCGGCCGTACTCCCCAGGCGGAGAACTTAGCGCGTTAGCTTCGACACCGATTCGCTAAGCAAACCGACGTCAGGTTCTCATCGTTTACAGCGTGGACTACCAGGGTATCTAATCCTGTTTGCTCCCCACGCTTTCGTGCCTCAGCGTCAGTACAGGCCCAGGCGGTTGCCTTCGCCATCGGTGTTCCTCCGGATATCTACGCATTTCACCGCTACACCCGGAATTCCGCCGCCCTCTACCGTACTCGAGTCCGCCAGTATCGACTGCCATTCCCAGGTTAAGCCCAGGGCTTTCACAACCGACTTAACGAACCGCCTACGCACGCTTTACGCCCAGTAAATCCGATTAACGCTTGCACCCTCTGTATTACCGCGGCTGCTGGCACAGAGTTAGCCGGTGCTTGTTCCTCCGGTACCGTCAAGGCTCGGCGTATTAGGCCGAGCTTTTTCTTCCCGGATCAAAGTGCTTTACAACCCGAAGGCCTTCTTCACACACGCGGCATTGCTGGATCAGGCTTGCGCCCATTGTCCAATATTCCCCACTGCTGCCTCCCGTAGGAGTCCGGACCGTGTCTCAGTTCCGGTGTGGCTGATCATCCTCTCAGACCAGCTACGGATCGTCGCCTTGGTGGGCCGTTACCCCACCAACTAGCTAATCCGACGTAGGCCCCTCCAAAAGCGTGAGGTCTTGCGATCCCCCACTTTGCTCTTTCGAGATCATGCGGTATTAATCCGGCTTTCGCCGGGCTATCCCCCACTTCAGGGCAGGTTCCTACGCATTGCTCACCCGTCCGCCACTAGAGCGAGTTGCCCCGCTCTCGTTCGACTTGCATGTGTTAGGCATGCCGCCAGCGTTCAATCTGAGCCAGGATCAAACTCTCCAATTAAATTTAACTGGATTGCGCCCTCGACCTTGAAGACCAGGTCTTCGGACGCGCAGAGTTCTCAACTAGCTCTATACAGGCTCGTTGATACTCCGTAATGCAATGGCTTTCGCCACGCACGCGGGAGCACCCACACAAATCACTTGCTTGCTGTGTTAAAGAACGCGCCGCAGGATCACGCCGAAAGGGGTTCGCCGCGGCAGGGAGGCGCATTATACGAGGGGTTTTGGGGGTGTCAACAGGACGTAAGAAAAAAATTCGCCCGGCGCGCCAAGAAATACCGCCCCCAGAGCGGCTCAGGTCTTGGACGGCGCAGCGACCAGCGTGACGCGCGCGTAGCGCCGCGACCCCACTTGCAGCAGGCAGCGCGTCCCCGGCAACAGCAGGCGCGAGCGGTCCTCGACGCGCTGGGAATCCACCCGCACCGCGCGCTGCTCGATCATGCGATAACCCTCCGCGCTGCTGGCCACCAGCCCGGCCTCTTTGAGGGCGCGCGCCAAAGGCAGCCCGGACGCGGGAGCGGCCAAAGTCAGTTCGGGGATGTCCGCCGGCAGCGCGCCCTGCGAAAACTGGGCGATGAACGCAGCGCGCGCGGCTTGCGCCGCCGCGGTACCGTGAAAACGCGCGACCAGCTCGCCCGCCAGCTCGAGCTTGAGATCGCGCGGGTTGGCGCCCTCTTCGACGCTGCGCTTGAGCCGCGCGAGTTCGGTCAGCGGACGGAAGCTCAGCAGCTCGTAGTAACGCCACATCAAGGTGTCGGAAATGGACATCAGCTTGCCGAACATCTCATTGGGCGGATCGTTGAGCGCGACGTAGTTGTTGAGCGACTTGCTCATCTTCTGCACGCCATCCAGCCCTTCCAGGATCGGCAGCGTCATGACACATTGCGGCCGCTGGCCGTAGGCCTGTTGCAAGCTGCGGCCGACCAGCAGGTTGAACTTCTGGTCCGTGCCGCCCAGCTCGACATCGGCCTTGAGCGCTACTGAGTCATAGCCCTGCAGGAGCGGATACAAGAGTTCGTGCACGGCGATGGGCTGGCCTTCCCGGTAACGCTTGGCGAAGTCGTCGCGCTCCAGCATGCGCGCCACGGTGTAATGCGCCGCGAGCCGCAGCATCCCCTCGGCACCCAAGGCATCAAGCCAGCGCGAGTTGAACGCGACGGTGGTCTTGCCGGGATCGAGAATCTTGAACACCTGCTGCTTGTAGGTTTCGGCGTTCTGTTCGACCTGCTCGCGCGTCAGCGGCTTGCGCGTCTCGTTCTTGCCGGAAGGATCGCCGATCATGCCGGTGAAGTCGCCGATCAGGAAGATCGCCTCATGGCCGGCGTCCTGGAACGCGCGCAGCTTGTTGAGCAGCAGCGTGTGTCCCAGGTGCAGATCCTTGGCCGTCGGGTCGAAGCCCGCCTTGATCCGCAGTCGCGTGCCACGGGCCGCCGCTTCCGCCAGCCGCAGCCGGAACTCCTCGCGCGGAAGGATTTCCTCGGCTCCACGTTCGATCTCCTCGAAAATCGGCCTTGTCATGGAGACGATCCGTCGGTCAATTCAAGTCAGGTTTTCCATTAAAAAGGATTGCAAAGCCTGCGTTTTTATGGTTTCGTAAGCCTTGCCGCCGTCGCTGCCACGCTACCAACTACAAAAGCCGGCCGCATGAGCCTGCAGCCTTCCGGGCTGCGGTCCATGAATCAGTTTGGGAATCGTATGCCGGATTATAGCTCTGCCGGTGAGGCCAGCCTTGCACCGGTTCGCCGAACCCTATTGATCTGTTCTTTTCTCACGGTGTGTGCCGCCGCCGTTGCCTACTACCGCATGAATGCCGCCGCACCCGCCGTCGAGCCGACGTCGGATCAGGCCGCTGAGAATTACGACGCCATCATCCAGTCCGCGGTCAACAACGCGTTGTCGGTACCGGCAGCCAGTGAATGGACGCGGGCCGTGGTCGCGCGCGGCCAGACCCTGTCCGACATCTTCGACCAGCATCAGCTCGCGCCGCAGGACTGGCTCGCCATCCTTGAGCTCGGCGGGGATTGCGCACGGCTCAAGCACCTGAAGGTCGGCGACGTGCTGCGGTTGCGCATCAGTGACGGCGAACTGCAGGAACTGATCTATCCCCTCGACGAGCGACGCACCCTGGACGTGCGCCGCGACGAGCGTGGCTTCGAGGCCACCACGCTCACCGCCGCGATCGAACGCCGCACGGCCACCGCTGAAGGCACGATCGAGGACTCCCTGTTCAACGATGGCCGCAAGGCGGGCCTCAACGACCGCCTGATTCTGCAATTCGCCGACATTTTCGGCTACGACATCGACTTCGCCCAGGACCTCCAAGCTGGCGATCGCTTCAGCGTGGTCTACGAGCAGCTCTACAAGGACCACAAGAAGCTGCGCGACGGCGACATCCTCGCCGCCGAGTTCGTCAACCAGGGACACGTCTACCGCGCGGTGCGTTACGTGGCCCCCGATGGCACCAGTGCCTACTACACGCCCACCGGTCAATCGCTGCGCAAGGCGTTCATCCGCACGCCGGTGGACTTCACCCGCATCAGCTCGGGGTTCAGCCTGCACCGCTGGCATCCGATCCTCAACCGCATGCGCGCGCACATGGGCACCGATTATGCGGCTCCGATCGGTACGCCGGTGCACGCCGCTGGCAATGGTCGTATCGAATTCATGGGACGTAAGGGGGGGTACGGCAACGTCGTCATCATCCGCCACGGCCCGAAATACGAAACCGTTTACGGCCATCTCTCGCGCTTCCGCCGTGGGTTACACGCGGGCTCCAAGGTCGAACAGGGCGAGGTGATCGCCTACGTGGGCATGACGGGGCTCGCCACCGGACCGCATCTGCATTACGAATTCCGCGTCAACGGCATTCCGGTCAACCCGGTGACGGTGACCCTGCCGCGCGCCAATCCGCTGCCGCCGCAGCAACTCGCTGCGTTCCGCTCCGAAGTCGCACCGCTGTTGGCCGACCTCGACCAGATCGACGCGCGGCACGCTTACGCCTCGGCGTCTCCTCCGCCCTGAGCCGGGCCCGGCCGTGTCAACGGCCCTCTATGTGGGATTGATGTCCGGCACCAGCGCCGACGGCGTCGACGCGGTGCTGGCGGCTTTCGAGGAGCAGCGCTTTGTCGGCCTGCGCGGAAAGCTCCATCGCGAATATCCGGCAGCACTGCGCACCCGGCTCCTCGAGCTCGGGCGCGGCGAGCGGCCGATCGAGTTGCGCGAACTGTGCGCGCTCGACGCCGCCGTCGCCGAGCATTTCGGCGGCGCCGCTCTCGAACTGCTGGCGACGCTGAACCTGAAGGCCGGCGCGATCACCGCCATCGGCAGCCACGGCCAGACCGTCTTCCACGAAGCGGCCCGCCAGCCGCGACTCACCCTGCAACTGGGCGATCCCAGCCGCATCGCCGCGCGTACCGGAATCGTCACGGTCGCCGATTTCCGCCGCAAGGACCAGGCGCTGGGCGGCCAGGGCGCGCCGCTGGTGCCGGCTTTTCATCACGCGCTATTCGCGGACGGCAGCGAGCCGCGCGGCGTGCTCAACCTGGGCGGCATCGCCAACCTCACCTGGCTACCGAACGCCGACGCGGCCGACGTGCGCGGCTTTGACACCGGGCCCGGCAATGCCCTGCTCGACGAATGGGCACAGCGTCATCTGGGCCGCGCTTATGACGCCGCCGGCGCTTTCGCCAGCCGCGGACGCGTGAACGAGGCCCTGCTCTCGGCGCTTCTGGCGGAGCCCTATTTCTCGCGCCCGCCCCCCAAGAGCACGGGACGCGGGGAGTTCAACCTGGCCTGGGCGGCAGCGCGTTACCCCCAACTGAACGAGCTGCCGCCGGCCGACGTCCAGGCGACGTTCGTGGAGTTGACTGCGGCCAGCGCGGCCTGCGCGATCGCCGCGCATGCGCCGGGCTTGCGCCGCCTCTTGCTGTGCGGCGGAGGAACGCGGAACGCCGCTTTAGTCGCAAGCCTCGGCGCACGCCTGGCCGGCGTCGCAGTGCAGACCACCGCGCCCTATGGGCTGGACCCTCTGGAAGTGGAAGCCGCGGCTTTCGCCTGGCTGGCGATGCGCACGCTCGCCGGACTGCCGGGCAACCTGCCGGCGGTCACCGGCGCGCAGCGCCAAGCGGTGCTGGGAGGAATCTATCCGCCTTGAGCGAGGCTCTGAAGCCTGTGAAGAAATGCACGTCCTGTGCATTTCTCCCGTCGCAAGTCCGGTCCACGCCCGGACTTGCTCTACGCGAATCAAGCTTCTGCGGGCCTGATTCGCGTCCGGCCCTCGCTGGCCGGCCTGAGCGCTTGAAAAATTCACAAGCACTCAGACGGTGAAAGAAGAACCGCAGCCGCAGGTCGTGACGGCGTTGGGGTTGCGGATCACGAACTGCGCGCCGGAGGCATCGTCCCGATAGTCGATCTCCGCGCCGCCGAGATATTGCAGGCTCATGGGATCGACCAGCAGGGTCACGCCGCCGTTTTCCACGGCCAGATCACCGTCCTCCACGTTTTCGTCGAAGGTAAAGCCATACTTGAACCCGGAGCAGCCGCCGCCGGTGACGAACACGCGCAGCTTGAGCGCCGGATTGGCTTCTTCGTCCAGCAGTTCGCGCACTTTGGCCGCCGCCGCGTCGGTGAGGATCACTTGCGGGGCCGCTTCGATCGCCGTGTTTTCATCCGCTGCCATGGTCCACCTCGAACCTTCAAACCTTCAACCGAGCTTGGCGCGCCGATTTTCAGGCACGCCCGCCACCGGAGCCTCGGCCGGTTTGGCTTCGCCGGGCTTGTGGTGGGGCAATGCCGCCATCGGTTCTGCGCCCTCGTACAGGAGCTGACCGTTGATCATCGCGCCCGGTTCCATCTGCAAGACTTTGTAATGCACGTTGCCGTTGACCCGCGCCTTGGGAGCCAGCGAGAGCCGCTCGCTGGCGCGCACGTCGCCGATCACCGAACCGTTGAGCACGATACTGGGGACACGCACGTCGCCTTCAATGGAACCGGTTTCGCTGACCGACAGCGTGGCCGGTTTGTCGCCGACGGCGATCACGCTGCCCTTGATCTTGCCGTCCAGATGGAGGCCGCCGGTGAAGCGCACGTCGCCGAGCACCTCGGTATGCCGTCCGATCAGGGTATCCACGCCACCCCCTTTGCCGCTGCTACCGTCGCCGCTGCCGCCGCCGAGTAATTTCATGATGGCGCGCTCTCCTGCACGATCTTGGCCCAGTCGTAATCGTCGTCGATCTTGGGCGCGCCGTCGGCCACCAGGCTGATCGCGGCGCGCTGGGGCTTGAAGCCCTCGGGCAGGCGAAAACTCCCGCTGAATTCCTGAAAATATTTGAACGAAAATACCAGATTTCGGTTGTTGTCGGTGGCCAGGTCCGCGAGCTTGAGCGTCTGCTTCTGGCCGCCACGGTAGCCTTCGATGCTGATCTCCGCGGTACCGTCGGTGCGCTTGTCATGGCGCACCGATTGAATCAGCACCAGGTCGTAACGGTAAGTGCCCGGCTGCCCGGTCTTGCGGACCTTGAATTCGAAGACCCGCACGCCTGCCTGCGATTCGCTGGGCGAGACGATCCCGCGGTAGAACGCGAGCTGTTCGCGCAGATCGGCGTTTTCGCTCTGCAGCGAGGACAGCGAACGTTTGACGTTGTCGCAGGCGCTGCCCTCGATCTGTTGCGAACGGTTCAGATAAGCGAGCTGGTCGTGCAGCCGCTGGTTTTCGTTGAGGGCGGCGCGCAGTTTCTGCGACAAATCGCGGCTCTCGGCGCGCAATTGCTCGCGCTCGAGCTGAGCGTGCTCGAAATCGGAGACGGTGGTCGCGCGCGCGTAGCGGTAAAGCGCGAAGCCGCCCAAGGCCAGGCCCGCGGCGCCGGCGGCCACCAGCGCGAAACGCCGCCACGGACGGTGGCGGGCAATCACGATGCGATGGCGGAGATCCACGGCAGTCGCGCTACGGCGCCAACGGCGGCGTGTCCAGACCGGCGCGCTCGTCGAGGCCGAACATCAGGTTGAAGTTTTGCAGCGCCTGGCCGGCAGCGCCCTTGACCAGGTTGTCGATCACCGACAGCACCACGGCCATCGCGCCGCCGGCAGGACGATGCACCGCCAGCCGGCAGACATTGGACGCGCGCACCGAGCGCGTGTCGGGCACGGCCGCAGCCGGCAGGACGTCCACGAAAGGCTCGCCGCGGTAGCGCCGTTCGTAGAGCGCCTGCAGATCGAGATCGATGCGCGTGAGCCGCGCGTAAATCGTCGCCTGCATGCCGCGGAACATCGGCAGCAGATGGGGGATGAAGACCAGGCCACCGCGGCCGCCGGTCAGCGCGACGATTTCTTGCTCGAGCTCCGCCTGATGGCGATGCCCGCCCAGGGCGTACGCCTGGAAGTTTTCCGCCACCTCGCCATACATCGAACCGAGCTTGAGCTCGCGGCCGGCGCCGCTGACGCCGGATTTGCAATCCGCGATCAGCCCGTCGACCTCGACCGCTTCGGCCTCCAGCAGCGGCAGCAGACCGAGCAGGACCGCCGTGGGATAACAGCCGGGATTGCCCACCAAGCGGGCGCGCGCGATCTCGTGACGGCGCAGTTCCGGTATCCCGTAGACCGCCTCGGCAAGAAGCTCGGGGCAGGCGTGCGGCCGCCGGTACCAGCGCTGATAAACCGCCGGATCCTTGAGACGAAAATCGGCCGACAGATCGATCACCTTGACGCCGCGGGCCAGAAGCGACGGCGCCATCTCCATGGCGACGCCATGCGGCGTGGCGAAGAACACGGCCTGGCAGGCCGCCAACGCCTCGGGCTCCGGCCCCGAAAAACGCAGATCGCAGAAGCCGCGCAGGGCGGGAAACAAGGCATCGGCCCGCTGGCCGGCTTCCTGGCGCGAGGTCAATACCGTCACCCGCGCGTGGGGATGCCGCGCCAGCAGGCGCAGCAATTCGGCGCCGGTATAACCGGTGCCGCCGACGATGCCGACTTCGATCACGTACTCATGCCCGCAAGGTCCAAGGGCGGCGATAATACCGCGCCTGCACGGTCGAGCGCCGCACCCCTATGCTGTGGATCAAAGCGTTTCACGTGATGTTCGTCGTCGCCTGGTTCGCGGGCTTGTTCTACCTGCCGCGGCTGTTCGTCTATCACTGCGAGGTGACCGACGAGGCAGGTCACGAGCGCTTCTGCATCATGGAGCGCAGACTCTACGGCATCACCACGCTCGGCATGGTCGGGACCTGGCTCTTCGGTCTCGGCACGCTGGCGCTGGAACCGTTCTATCTGCATGCCGGATGGTTGCACGCCAAGCTGGCGCTGGTGGTGCTGCTGTCGGCTTATCACGGCTGGTTGAAAATTCATTTGCGCAAATTCGCCGCGCGGCAGAACACGAACAGCGCGCGCTATTGGCGGATCGCCAACGAAGTGCCCGCGCTATTCTTGATCGCCATCGTGATTCTGGCCGTGGTGAAGCCGTTTTGAGAGGGCCGGATCGAGGATCGATCTCGGCCAGCCACGACCAAGCCGGAGGTCAGCGACGCGTGGATGGCGCTAACCAGGCACGGGTTCGCGCGGCGTGTGCCCGAGCAAGGGAGCCAGCTCGTTGAGAGCGAGGCGATACACCTCGCGCTTGAACGCCACCACCTCGTCCAGCGGACGCCAGTAATCGACCCAGCGCCAACCATCGAATTCGGGGTGGGGGCTCGCATTCAAGCGCACCTGGGACTCGTCGCCGACCAGGCGCAGCATGAACCAGCGCTGTTTCTGGCCGATGCACACTGGATGGCGACCGCGCCGCACCAGCCGCTGCGGCAGGCGATAATGCAGCCAGTCGCGGGTCACGCCGAGCATCTGGACGTGGTCGGGCTTGAGTCCGACCTCTTCTTCCAGCTCGCGGTACAAGGCTTGCTCCGGCGTTTCGCCGCGCTGAATGCCGCCTTGCGGAAACTGCCAGCCCCCGCCGCCGCGCGCGCGCCGCGCCCAGAGCACTTCGCCCGCCGCGTTGGCCAAGATGATGCCCACATTGGGACGGAAGCCGTCCGCGTCGATCACGGCGATCCCACGTCACAAAAACTCAACGGCAAGAATTGTTTCATACCCCGCGCGGGCCGGGCAACGCGCCACGGAGCACGCCGGCGTCGCCGGCATGGCAACATGCGCGTATGGATTTAGCCGTCTTCGACCTCGACCACACGCTGCTCGACGGCGACAGCGATTACCTGTGGGGCCAGTTCCTGGTCGAGCAGGGCCGCGTGGACGGCGAGCGCTACGAGCGCGAGAACCGGCGGTTCTACCAGCAGTACCTCGCCGGCACGCTGGACATCGAGGAGTTCGCGCGCTTTTCCCTGGCGCCTTTGGCAAGGCTGGACACGGCCGAGCTGAACGCGCTGCGCCAGCGCTTCGTCCTCGAAAAAATCGTTCCGCGCATCGCGCCCGGAACGCCGCGTCTTTTGCAGCAACACCGCGCGCGCGGCGACACGCTGCTCATCACCACCGCCACCAACCGCTTCATCACCGAGCCGATCGCGCAGCTGCTCCAGATCGGCAATCTGCTCGCCACCGAGCCGGAGAGGGTCGATGGCCGCTACACCGGGCGTATCGCCGGCCATCCCAATTTTCGCGAAGGCAAGGTGCTGCGCCTGCGCCAGTGGCTGGAACAGCGTTCGGAAAGCTATGCGCACATCGTCTGCTACAGCGATTCCCACAACGACCTGCCGTTGCTGTGCTTCGCCGACCGCGCGGTGGCGGTGGATCCTGACCCGCGGCTGCAAGCCGAGGCCCAGCACCGCGGCTGGCCGGTGATCAGCCTGCGCCAGACGGCAACGCAAACTGAAGAACCGACGGGGGATTAGGGCTCCAGGCGCACGCGGCGCCAGCCGCCCGCATCGCGCCGGTAGAGCAGGCGGTCGTGCAGCCGGTCGGGACGCCCCTGCCAGAACTCGATGGCTTCCGGCACGAGGCGATAGCCGCCCCAAGATTCCGGCAGCGGGATGTCCCGTCCTTCGAAGCGTTTCGCGTTCTCGGCCACGCGCGCTTCCAGCGCTGCGCGCGTAGCCAGCTCCGCGCTCTGCCGCGAGGTGTAGGCGGAAAGCTGGGAGCCGCGCGGGCGCGAGTGGAAATAGCGTTCCGACAGTTCGCGCGGGAGTTTCTCCACTCGTCCTTCGATCCGCACCTGGCGCTCGAGGCGGTCCCACCAGAACGTCGCCGCCGCATAAGGGCGCGCGGCCAGCTCGCGGCCTTTGCGGGATTCATAATTGGTGTAGAAGCAAAACCCGCCTTCGTGCAAACCCTTGAACAACACCATGCGCAGGCTGGGCTTGCCGTCGGCGGCTACCGTGGCCAGCGCCATCGCGGTCGGCTCGACCAGCCCGGCGGCTTGTGCGTCCGCCAGCCAGCGTTCGAACTGGGCCACGGGATCGGATAGCAAGCCGGTTTCGTCCAGCGGCGGGTTCCGCTCGTATTGCATGTTCGACAACGCAAGCCACGGTACGGTGCAGTGTAAGCGCTCCGCTCGTCGCCTGTCTTACAATGCTGGCCCGATCGAGGAGTCGTCATGGCAAGCACGTTCAAAGCGCTGCGCGTCCACCAGGCCGACAAGGCGACCAGCGCCCGTCTGGAACGGATCGCGCTCGAGGATCTGAGCGCAGGCGAGGTGGTGATCCGCGTGGCCTATTCCAGCCTCAACTACAAGGACGCGCTGGCGATCACCGGCAAGGGCCGCATCATCCGCAAGTTCCCCTGCGTGGCCGGCATCGATCTGTCCGGCGTGGTCGAGGAAAGCCGCGCGGCGGCGTTCCAGGCCGGCGACCGGGTGCTGGTCACCGGCTGCAACATCGGCGAGGCGCTCGACGGCGGCCTCGCAGAATACGCGCGCCTGCCGGCGGATGCGGTGGTGCCGCTGCCTCCCGGACTCTCGCTGTGGGAGGCCATGGCGCTGGGCACCGCCGGCTTCACCGCGGCGCTGGCCCTGCGGCGCATGCTGGAAAACCACCAGACGCCGGAACTCGGACCCATCGCCGTGACCGGCCCCACCGGCGGCGTGGGCAGCGTGGCGATCAACCTCTTCAGCCAGCTCGGCTTCACCGTCGCCGCGCTCAGCGGCAAGAAGGGGACGGAAGCGGATGACTATCTGCGCGCGCTCGGCGCCGCCGAAGTCCTCGACCGCGCGAGTCTCGGCGCGCCCGGGAGCAAACCGCTGGAGTCCGCGCGCTGGGGCGGCGCGGTGGACAATCTCGGCGGCGACACGCTGGCCTGGTTGACACGCACGGTGCGCCCCTGGGGCAATATCGCTTGCATCGGCCTGGCACAGAGCGCCGAGCTCCACACCACGGTCATGCCCTTCATCCTGCGCGGCGTGAGCCTGCTCGGGATCCACTCGGTGGAGTGCCCGCGCCCCTGGCGGCTGGCGCTGTGGGAAAAGCTGGCCGGCGCGTGGAAACCGTCGCGGCTCGCGCGGCTCGCTCCGCGCACCGTGGCGCTGGAAGACGTGCCGCGCCTGTGCGAGGAAATCATCGCCGGCAAGCTGATCGGCCGCACCGTGGTCCGCATCGGCGGCGACGCGTAAGCCGCCATGGCCGGACGAGCGGCGGTGTTTACAAGTTTAATGCGAATCGTTATCATTTAGCTTGTAGCCCGCAAGCGCAAACCGGATTTCCGATGCCCCGCTTCTTTTCATCCTTGATCTTCGCCTGTGGCGCCGGGCTGGTCGCCTGTAGCCAGGAAAAGCTGCCGGAACACACCTTGGTGCTCCAGGATCATCGCTTCACGCCCAGCGAGATCACCATCCCGGCAGGAAGCAAGGTACGGATCGTCATCGACAACCGCGACGATAGTTCCGAGGAATTCGACAGCGACAGCCTCGGTCGCGAGAAAGTGGTCCCGGGCAAATCCAGCGGCGCGGTGGTGATCGGACCGCTCAAGCCCGGGCGCTATCCCTTCATGGGCGAGTTCCACGCCCAGACCGCACAAGGCGCGGTGATCGTGCAGTAGGAGAAGACGATGTTCGGCACCGCGTTGATCGTGTTCCGCGAAGTTCTCGAGGCCGCGCTGGTGGTGTCGATCGTCGCCGCCGCCACACGGGGCCTCGCCGGCCGCGCTCGCACCATCGGCGGCGGCGTGTGCGCCGGTGTGCTCGGCGCCCTGTTGGTGGCGGCCGGCGCCGGCAGCATCCAGCGGCTGGCCAGCGGCTCCGGCCAGGAGTTGTTCAATGCCAGCGTGCTGTTCGTGGCGGTCGCGATGATCTCCTGGCATGTGCTGTGGATGTCGCGCCACGGCCGTGAGCTCTCCCGCCATCTCGGCGCAGTGAGCGCGGCGGTACGCCAGGGCTCGCGCCCGCCTTCTGCGTTGGTGATCGTGGTGGCCATCGCCATCTTGCGCGAAGGCTCCGAGGTGGTGCTGTTCCTTTATGGCCTTGCCGCTGGAGGCACCGGCTATGCCGGTCTGGTCGGCGGCAGCCTGCTGGGTCTGGCGATCGGCGTGGCTGCGGGGCTGGCGCTGTACTTCGGATTGCTGCGCATTCCGCCGGGCAAGATGTTTTCCGCCACCAACGGCTTGCTGCTCCTGGTCGCCGCCGGCATGGCCGCCACTGGGGCGCGCTTCTTGATCCAGGCCGACTGGCTGCCGTCGCTGGCCTCGCCGCTGTGGGATAGCTCGCGCTTCATCGCCAACGGCAGCGCGCCAGGCCGCGTGCTGCACGCGCTGATCGGTTACGATGCGCGCCCCAGCGGCATGCAAATGCTGTTCTTCGCCGCGGTGATCGCCGCCGTCGGGGGCGCCATGCTCTGGCAGCGCCGTTCGCACGCCGCCCCGCCGAAAGCGGCGGCCAAACCGCTGCCGACCTGAACCGCGCCGTTCAAACCGTCTTGATCAGAAGCCGCGCAATGCGGCGCGTCCAGTCCGTATAGGGCGGGAAGAACATCGCGGCCAGCGGGATCCGGGTGCGCACGACCGCGCGCTCGTGGGAGAAGGCCTTGAAACCCCAATGCCCATGCGCGTTGCCGATGCCGGAGTTGTTGACCCCGCCGAACGGCAGATTGCCGTGCAGGAAGTGCACCACGGTGTTGTTGATGCACGCGCCGCCCGAAGACGTCAGCGTCATCACCTTGTCGATATGGGCGCGATTGCGACTCCAGATGTAGAGCGCCAGAGGCTTGGGCTGTGCGTTGATGCGCCGGACCACCTGGTCGAGGTCGTCGTAGGCGATGATCGGCAGCAGCGGTCCGAAAATCTCCTCCTCCATGATCTTGGCATCCTCGGGGATGCCATCCAGTAGCGTCGGCGCCACGTAGCAGGCCGACTCGTCCACTTCGCCGCCGGTCAGGACTCGGGCGCCGCGCGCACGCGCGTCGTCGAGCAGCACCTTGATCCGGGCGGTGTGACGCGCGTTGACGATGCGCGCCAGATAAGGCGAACGCTTCCAGGCCTGCGGATCGGCGCCGTAGCTCGCCTCCAGCGTCTGGCGGCAGTGCTGCACGAAGGCCTCTTTGACCGTCGCGTGAACGTAGATGTAGTCCGGCGCGATGCAGGTCTGGCCATCGTTGGTGAACTTGCCCCACAAGATGTTGCGCGCCGCGGCCTTGAGGTCCGCCGTCTCGTCGATGATGGTCGGCGACTTGCCGCCCAGCTCCAGCGTGACGCTGGCCAAGTGCTTGGCGGCGGCGGCCATGACCACCTTGCCGATGGCGGGCGAGCCGGTGAAGAAGATGTGGTCGAAGGGCAGCTCGAGCAGCGCCTGCGCCACGCGCGCATCGCCTTCGAAGATCGCCACCTCGTCCTCGGGAAAGACTTCGCGCACGATCTTGACCATCACCGCCGACAGGTTGGGCGTCATCTCGGAGGGCTTGAGGATCGCCGCGTTGCCGGCGGCGAGCGCCGAGACCAGCGGGCCGAAACTCAGGTTCACCGGGTAATTCCACGGCGAGATGATCAGGCAGCGTCCCTTGGGCTGGTACTGCACCCAGGCCTTGAGGCCCACCGCCGCGCGCGAGGGCCACACGCGCGTCGGTTTCATCCATTTCTTGAGCTTGCGCAGCGCGTCGTTGGCTTCGGCGACCACCGGCAGGATCTCGGTGAGATCGACCTCCGCCGGGGGCTTCTTGAAATCCGCTTCACCCGCGCGGCGGATGTCCTCCGCGTGCGCGAGCACCGCATCTTTGAGCCGGCGGATCTTGGCCTTGCGCTCCTCGGCGGTGGAGGCCCGCAAACGGAGCGCGGCTTCGCGCTGGCGCTCGAACACGCGCCGGATCTCGGCGTCCTGATTGGTGCTGGCAGCGCTGGGAAGAAACGAAACGGCAGTGCTCATGGCTAGCGGTCTCCCCCGACGCGGACTCGTGCGCCGGTCATTGAACGAATGATCAGGAAGCTTAGCAAAAACCCGCTTCGATCCGGCAAGCCGATCCTCCGGTCGTAGCGCGTCGCCAACGCAAGCGTCACATCGGCCAGATGTGCACTCCGTACTTCCAGTAGCCCATCACGTTGTTGAGCCGCGCGTCTTGATCCGCCGGCATCGGCAGCACTTCGCCCTGCACCAGCGGTTGCAGGTAGGGCGCCAGCGCGGCGCCGCCGCCGCCGGTCAGGACGATGGCGTCGATGTCCCAATCGTCCGCCCACAAGCGGTTGGCCTCGGTGGCGATGCGCGTGGCGAGCTGGCCGAAGGCCTGCTGCACGATGCCCGTTAGATCGTATTTGTGACCTTTGATCTTGATCACGCCGCGGGTCACGGGCTCGTACAGGCGATAGAGCTCCACCTGGGTGCCGCTTTTTTCGTGCAGCAGATTGGCGATGGCGTTGTAAGCCATCGAGATCCCGGAGTCGGTGGACAGGCTGCCGCGTTCGGAATAGCGCGTCTTGTCGGAGATGGTGAAGTCGGTGGTGCGGAAACCGACGTCGATCACGCCGATCTTCTCGGTCACGAAGCGCTGCTGCAGCGTCTTGCCCTGCGCGTCGAGCATGAGGTTGAACAGCGAGCCGAACGGCTGCGGGATGACGCGCACTTTCTCGATGTAGATCTGCTTGTCCTGGCGGCTGCCGTCGGCATGGATCACGCTGAGCTCGTGACGCTGTTGCAGCAGCGTGGTCAGCGCGTCCTTGTACTTGCGGAAAAAGCTGATCGGCAATCCGGTGACCAGGCGCACCGGATCGCCGTGCTCGGCATAGGGCGAGAGCGCGGCCAGGGCCAGGGTGCGCGCGTACTTGGCGAGGAATTGCGCGTGGTCGAGGGTGAAACCGCGGCCGCGCGATTGCGCCTCGGCGAGTTCGCCGACGAAGACCTCTTCACCGCCGACGACGAAATGGCGCGGCTGACTGGCTTGCGCCGGCAGCAGAGTTTCCGCGAACTGGATCGGGTGGGCCTCGCCGACGATGGACTTGAATACTTGAAACTGGCGCCCGTCGGTCGCCTTGGTGTAGCCAAAACCGATGTCCGCCCCCAGGATGCGCATGCGCGGAACTCTCCCCAGTCGCGATTCGCGGGTTTGTATCACGGCGTTCCGAGACGGTCAAAACCGCTGCCTCAGCCCGGCGTGATGACCGGCGGCGGCGGAGTTCCGGGGCAGCCCGACAGCCCCAGCGTCGGTGCGGCCGGCGCGGCGAGCGCCGGCGGCCGAAGAAACGCCGGCGGCGAGGCGAGGTCCAGGAAATCGAACAGCGGATGGGCCTGCGCGTCGCGATAGGTCAGCGCCGGCAGGTTCCACTTGGCGGCGATGGTGGCGATGATCGAGGTGTGGTCATGCACCACGTCGGTCACCGCCTGGGGCCGGCTGTAGGGCGAAACGACCACGGTCGGCACGCGCAGGCCCGAAAGGTCGTAACCGCCCGGCGCATCGCCCGGGGCGAGCATGGGCGCAATGTCGTCGGGTTTGACCATGGGCACGGGCGGTACGTGGTCGTAGTAACCGCCGTGCTCGTCGTAGGTCCACACCAGGAGCGTGCGCGGCCAGACCGGCGAGTTCATCACCGCTTGCACGACGCTGGCGACGAAGGCCTCGCCGATGGCGACGTCGTCGGGATTCTCCTCCGATCCGCCCTGGGCGTCGATTTTGGTTTGCAGACTCTGGATCGTCGTGACCACCTCCTCCGGCAAGCCGGGGATCTTGCCCACCACGGGCTTGAGAAAATCGAACAACGGCGCACCGACGGTGCTGACGATGTTGAACTCGGGATCCACGAAGGACACCGCCGGCAAGGTGCCCAAGGCGCAATCGAGGTAAAACTGCGCGAGGGTGGCGAAGTTGAGTGGATGCTTCTCCAGTGTCTGCGGGATGATGGCGAGCGCCGGCAGATCCGTGAAGTAGCTGCGCCACGAAACGCCGTACTGGCTCATCCTGTCCATCAGCGTGCCGTTGGCCGGGGGCGGTAGCGAAAACGTCTGCGCATCGGTGGCGATCAGACCCTGCGCGGTCGCGGCGTACAGAAAACGCCGGTTGGGATAGGTCTGGCAGGGCGCGGAGGCGAAGCTGCGATTGCCCACGCAGAAGGTCTTGGCCAGCGAGTAGTAGAACGGCAGATCGGTTTCGTCCCAGTAGCCCATCGCCGTGGTCGAGGTCGCGGCAAAACCGTCCATCCTGCCGCCGTCGATCTGCCGGTGGGTGCTGTTCCAGCTCTGCGTCACGCTGCCGGGCTGGCAGGTGCCTTGGAGATGAAAAGCGTGCTGAAAACCGCCGTCCACCGGATTGCGGTCGAGCGGCGCGCCGTTCGCATCGAACGTGAAGCCATCGGCACGCGGCTGACCGCGGCGCGCGAGCATGCCGAGATAGTTGTCGAAGGAGTGGTTCTCCATCATCACCACCACGACGTGATCGAAGGGCAGCGCCGGATCCGCACTGCCGGCCGGGCGCCTGGGGTCGGGCAGCGAATTCGGCCCGCGCGCCGGCGGCGCCGGAACGCTGCTGCCGGAACAGCCGGTCAATCCGCCGGCCAGCGTCAGCCAGGCCGCGGCGCCCGACGCTTCCAGAAACTCGCGGCGCGTCAAATCGCTGCTTCGCATGGTTTACCCCGAGCCCCGAACCGCGCGAACTGTAGCAAAAGCCGCCCACGGTTTCGTGACAGCGCGCAGCGCTGCTCCTCATTGACGAGGTAGTCCTCTGTATAATCCGAATCGTTCGCGCAAGAGTTCCCGCACTTGCCTCTCTTTCGCCGCCGCACCGCGCACTGGATCGCCTGGCTCGCGCTGGCCGCGGTCTTTTATCGCGCGCTGATTCCCGCCGGCTTCATGCCGGCCAATGCCGAGCAGGCGCGTGCCGGCGCGATCCTGGTGCTGTGCTCGGGCGGTCTGCTGAAGACGATCGGCGCGCACGATCCCTCCGACCCCTCCCGGCCGCAAACCCACGTCGGGGTTCAATGTCCATTCGCCGCGGCCGCGGCGCCGGCGCTGCCGCCGGCCATCGGCACGCTTCCGGCGCTGCGCGCCCGGCACGTCGCTCCCGCGGCGCAGACGCTCTTCACGACTCGGACCGAACGCTGGCGCTGGGGACCTGCCCGCGCGCCCCCGGCGCTCTCCTGAACCGCTGAAGAAACCACGCCGCACGCGGTGCGGTGTTTCCTCCGTTCATCGTTCGGGAGATGACCCATGTACGCAAGCTCACGCGCGGCGTTCGCCGCGCTCGTCGCCGTCGCGGCGATGTTTCCGTTTCGCATTTCGGCCTGCTCCAGTTGCGGCTGTAACGCCGGCACCGAATGGTTCGCCGGCACTGGAGCGCGCGGCTCCGGTTTGGCGCTGGATCTGCGCTACGACTTCGTCGACCAGAACCAGCTCCGGCTGGGACGCAGCCCGGTGTCCACCGCCGGCCTGACCACGGCCGACGTCGACAACGAGATCCAACGCGGCACGCTCACGAATTTTTATACGCTGGGTGCCGATTACGTCTTCGGTCCGCACTGGGGCTTGAATCTGCAGGTCCCCTTCCTGGTGCGCCTGCACGAAACCGTCGCGGAGGGCGACGACCCGCAGGTCAGCGCCACCGACGACCGCGGCTTGGGAGACCTGCGTCTGATCGGCCGCTACCAGGAGAGCTTCGGCCGCGACGCCGTGGGCGTGCAATTCGGACTCAAGCTGCCCACGGGGCGCTTCCACAAAAGCTTCGATACGGGCCCGCAGACTGGCGAAGCGCTGGACCGGGGCTTGCAACTGGGAAGCGGCACGACCGACCTCATCATGGGCCTTTACGATACCGGGGCATTCGGCGAGCGCTTCGATCGCTTCGAGCAGGTGCAGTACCGCGTCGCGCTGAACTCGCGCGAGCAGTTCCGGCCCAGCCCGCAGGCTTTCGTCAATCTCGGCCTGCGCTACCGTCTCGGGCAAACGCTGCTGCCGCAACTCCAGCTCAACTTCCGCTGGGAAGGCCGCGAAATCGGCGCCCAGTCGGACTACCCCAACAGCGGCAGCCGCGCGCTCTACTTGACGCCGGGGGCGACCTGGCGGCTCAGCACGCGCTGGAACGCGTATGGATTCGCCCAATGGCCTTTGTATCAGGATTACACCGGCTATCAGCTCGCGCCGCGCTACCTCCTGTCCGCCGGCTTGAGTTACGGTTTTTGATGCTGCGCCGCGCGCCCGAGGCGCTTTCATTGGCGGTGAGGATGAAAACTCGGATGGCGCCGGAGGGCCGCCCGCCTGCGCTCCTCGCGCCGCAGCGCCCAGCCGCGCCAGACATGGAACGCGAAGACCGGTGCCGCCGCCAGGCCCAGGGCGATGTGCGCGCTGCGCGTCACGCGCCGCAATTCGTCCCCCCCGAAGTAATACAGACCATAGCCGGTGGCCACGAGCAGGGACATCACGATGAGGAACATCATGCCGGGCACGCGGTTGTGGGCGGACCGCCAAAAGCGGGCGATGTGGGTGGGAACGAAACTGCCCAAGACGATGAGTGTTGCCATCGCCGCCGCGCCGTGCAATTTGAGCAGCCAGGGTTCCAGGGGATTGGGCGTCGGACCGAAAGGCCCCGGCATCGGGAACTCGTCGTGCACGACGAAATGCGCCACGCCGCTGACGAAAACCAGCGCCAGCGCGGCATAGGCGATCCGGCGGTGCAGCGCGCTGAGCACGGCGTTCGGCGACGCTCAGCGCGGGGCGATGGCCACGGCATAGGTGGCGAGCAAGCGCCGGATGCCGTCGGTGAGATGCTGGCAGGACAGCGTGGCGCCACTGATGCCCTGGATGTCCTCGCCCAGACGCAGGGCATCGCCGTGGCGCTTGCCGTCGAATTGAGCGCGCCAGGCTGCGTTGCGAACCTCTCCGCCATAGGCCTCGCGGTACTCGAGGATCTCCACGCCGCGCACGCGGCCGTTCGCGTCCAGCCCCACGGCGTACTCGATGAGATCGTGCTTGCCGATCACCGCGTCGGCGAAGAAATAGCCGCTGGGCGCCTTCCATACGCGCACGATGGGACTCGCGACCTTGACGCCGGAGTCGCGCTCGATCGCCGCGATCTGCGCGGCGCTGAGCACCAGCGGCAGCGGCGTCAAGGCCTCGTCCCCGAACATTTCCTTCTGGGCCTGTTCGACGGTGAGGTACACCACGGCCTGCGCCGGGGCGTAGGCGGCCACCACCGCCAGCGGCGGCAGCCACAGCCATGCCCCGTGTCCGCGCATCAGAAGTTCAGCCCCACACCCAAATCGAAGCGCGTGAAGTCGGCGTTGTTCTGGAACGACTGGTAATCGGCCTTGAACACCACATGCGGATTGAGATAGAAGTTCATCCCGTAGGTCCACACGCGGTCGTAGGGCTGGGGGAATCCCGCCGGCACCGCCGCGAATCCCGCCGCAAGGCCGGCGTAACTGGCGCCGACATTGTAACGTTCCCAGCGCAGGAACGGCGCGAGGCGCGTCTGATCGCGCCGCCAGACGTCATAGGCACCCTGCACGTAATAGCCGAAGAACGAGCCCGGCAGCGGATTGGATGCCCCCGGATTGAGCGCGTTGGTGGCTGCCGTGTCGCCGAGCGTGCCGCGCGCGAAGACCGCCGCGAAATCCGCGCGCCCCGGGCGCCAGCGCGCATGGGCTTCCCACAAGGTGAGGCGCGAGTCGGGTAGATGCGCCGATCGATCCACCCGGCCGGCGTTGCCGGTGAACACCGCCGCGCCGAACAAGAACCCCGGCAGCCCATGATAGTTGAGCGCGAGATATTGCGCCAGGTGTTGCGCGTTGGCCAGGGCGAGCTCCTGGTGCGTGGCCTGCAGCGGCGAGGCTTCTTTGAGTTCGCTGGCCCGTCCGTAGAGCGGGGTTTCGGGATTGAGTTCGTATTTGGACAAGTCGAAACCGGTAGTCAGCCCCAAGTCCCAGCCGAAACCCGAGACCGTGTCGCCGTGCAGGCCCACGCCGCCCTCGCGCCAGGTGCTGGGAATGATGAGAGTCTCCACGAAATTGCGTTGCACGCCGTAGTAGTTGGTGGGTTCGTGGTGCTCGTTGAGCAAGCCGAAAGGCATGAGGAACAAACCGGCCTTGACCGCGCCCCAGTCGGCGAAGCGGTGGTCCACCCAGAACTGTTCGACCTCGAACTCGCCGGGATCGTCGGCCGAGCTCACCGCGTGCTCGACCTCATACTCGGAGTTGAACACGGTGCGCTCGCCGAAGCGGTAACCGATGCCGAACACCGCCCGCGCCAAATCGGCCTGCGTGTCCTCGGGCCGGTGTTGCGGATGGTAGTAGTTCACTTCGCCATAGCCCCACAGGCTGAGCCGGTCCCACGGCCCGCCGCCGTTTTGCACGGCACTCTGCTGTTGCGCCAGCACGGCCTGTTGCTGCTGCTGGGCCGCCAGCGCTTCGTTCTGGTTTTCGACCTGCTTGAGCTCGTTTTTGAGCGCGTCCAGCTCGCGCGACAGCGTTTCGATCTTGCGCTCGAGAGACTGGGCGCGAGCCTCGGCGGAGGCCGCGGGCGGCGCGGTTTCATCGGCCCGTGCGGCGCAGCCGACCAGCGCAGAAAAGACCAGGGCGAAGCTTGCGAGACGATGGGTCATGGTCGTGGTCTCAGGGGGTGGAGTCAGCAGCGGACTGCGGACACTGCGCGGGCAATCGCGCGGCGTAGTCCGAGGGATGGTCGGGGTCGTAGCCGTCGGTCAGCGTGCAGACGAACGCGACGACCTTCGCGATTTCTTCGTCGTTCAACGCCGGCGAGTCGCCGAGCCGGCGGTCATAGGGCACCTCGACGGTATTGACGTTGCCGCGGTAACCGGCATCGTTGCCGGCGACGTCGAGATCGACGACGAAGTGGCCGCCGAAAGCGGCCGGCAGATCGTCGAACTTGACGATCTCGGAGGCGTGCGCCGCGGCGGGATACCACTGCGCCGGATCGGTATCGCGCCGTACATAAAAGCGGATCGCCTCGGCCAGCGTGGCGAATGCGCCGTTGTGGAAATAGGGCGCGGTCAGCGCGGCGTTGCGCAGGCTCGGCACCTTGAAGGCACCGCACAGATCGCTGCGTTGCGCGAGATCCGTGCGAAACGGTCCGCACAGACCGAGATCGTAGTAGCGGTGCACGCCGTCCGCGCCGTTGGCGGGCGTGTACTCGGGCGCCCCCTCGTCGCGATTGGCGGCGATCGCGGCATTGCGCGGCAGGCCGAGATTGTCGTAGGTGAAATCGGTGAACAGCGGGGGCGTCACCCCGTCGGCCGAGGTGCTGGGATGGCAGGCCGCGCAGTTGCCCTTGGTGGGATCGTTGAACAGCCGCAAACCCTCGAGCTCCTGCGCCGACAAGGCGGCTCGACCGCGCCGCCAGTAGTCGTATTTGCTGCTGAAGGGATGGAAATCCTCGTCCTCGATCTCGTAAGCCGCGATCGCCGCGCCGATGCGCGCCAGCGCGATTTGCGGATCGCGCCCGGCCTGCGCCCCGTACAACGCCACGAACTCGGCGAAATAAGGCCGCGTCTTGAGCTTGTCCAGCACGGCCGCCGCATCGGCGTTGGCCATTTCGAAGGACGTGATGAAAGGCTGCTGGGCCTGTTCGGCGAGGCTGGCCGCGCGTCCATCGCGGAAAAACCCGCCCACGGGCGTGCCGTCGGCTTCGAAATGAAAGGCCGGCGTGTAGGACACGTACTTCAACGAAGGCGTATTGCGGAATCCCGGACGATCCATCTCCGGACCGCCCAAGGGCACCGGCGAACCGCGGTCGGGTCCGTCGAGCCCGGGGTTTTCGGCGAAGGCGAATCGCGCCACGTGACAGGTGGCGCAGGATTGTTGTCCGGAGGCGGACAGCGCCGTGTCCTCGAACAAGCGCTCGCCGAGTCGAGCAGCAGGCGAGAGCGAACTTAAGCCCGTTCCGCTGCCGCTCCCGCACGCGGCGAGCCAGAGCGCGGCCAGCAGCGCGGCGGCGCTTGGCGGGTGCAAGTGCGAAGACACGTTCGATGTTTCCCCAGAGTTCGAATTTGGCACCAAAGCGGGTGATGATGTTAATGCGAAACATTCTCATTCGCAAGACAGAGCGCCGGCGCTTCATGGCGCTCTCGTTCCTGGCGCGCCGCGAACTGCGAAAAGCGGCGCGGTCCGAACCAAGGGCTAAACTGTGCGCATGCACCTGCCCTTCGCCAAAATGCACGGGCTCGGCAACGACTTCGTGGTGATCGACGCCACGCGGCTGCCGGTGTCCCGGCTGTTCCGCGCGCCGCCGCCGGCCCTGCTGCACGCGCTTGTCGACCGCCGCTACGGCGTCGGCTGCGATCAAGTGCTGGTGATCGATCCGCCCCCGGACTCCGATGCCGACTTCGGCTATCGCATCTTCAACGCCGACGGCAGCGAATCCGGCCAGTGCGCCAACGGCGCGCGCTGCCTGGCGCGTTACGTCCGCGAACACGGCCTGTCGCGGCGCAAGCGGCTGCGCGTGCGCACGGCGACGACGACCATGACCTTGGAGCTGTTGGCCGACGGCCGCGTGCGCGCCGACATGGGCGAGCCGCGCTTCGAACCGCGCGAGATTCCGCTGGCCGCGACCCCACGTCAGACGCGCTACCGTCTGCGCCTTCCGGACGGGGAAACGCTGGTCTATGGTGCGGTCGGTTTCGGCAACCCCCACGCGGTGATCGAGACGAAGGACCTGGAACGCGCGCCGGTCCAGCGCATCGGCCGCGCGCTGCAGGAACACCCCGCTTTTCCGCAAAAAGTCAACGTCGGCTTCGTACAATTCCTGAGCCGCACGCGCGCCCGCTTGCGGGTGTACGAGCGGGGCGCGGGCGAGACTCTGGCCTGCGGCAGCGGCGCCTGCGCGGCGATGGCCGTCGGGCGCTTGTGGGGCCGCCTGGCTGCGCGTGCCGAAATGCAGCTTCGCGGCGGCCGGCTAGCGCTGGAATGGCCCGGCGCCGGCGAGTCCTTATGGATGACCGGGCCGGCGCAGACCGTGTTCGAAGGAAACTTCAGGTGGCCGAAGTGAACAAAGCGGCGGAAACGCTCGATGCGGCGCAGGTGCTGGAATATCTCCAAGCGCATCCGCAATTGCTGACCGAACATCCCGGTGCGCTGGAAAA
>Ga0070740_10002246_pt1 | contig 23386 bp, 25 predicted proteins | sample Coa_R2_FD_67286 | JGI IMG/M metagenome (GOLD analysis project Ga0070740, IMG submission 67286) | Surface soil microbial communities from Centralia Pennsylvania, which are recovering from an underground coalmine fire - Coalmine... | ecosystem: Environmental > Terrestrial > Soil > Unclassified ...
AAACTCAGGCGGCACGACCACGCCTCCGCCGAAGTAAACCCGACGCCTTGGGTCGCAGAGTCAAGACCGTTGGCGACGAAAGCGTGAGGGCAATTCGTTAACTCCTTCGACCAACTCGGATACGACACACGGCATCAAGGAACCCCGACTCCACGCGCATGACCATCGGAGTCGGGGTTCCTTGATTCTCCGGCAGTCGCAGTGTCTTCGACCTAAAAAATGAAATCAAACGGGAAGAAAGCAAAGCGAAGGCACTTCGACTGCTCGAAGTGCCCGGCCTACTGCTGCTCTGTTTACGACATCGTCAACGTCGAAAGGAAAGACATCGAGCGGCTCGCAAAACATTTCGGCGTTGACTACGAGACGGCGTCGCGCCGCTTCACGAAGGCGGAGGGCGAGGGACGCGTGCTGCGCCGGAAGGCCGACCCGATGCTCGGTCGCGCCTGCCGCTTCCTCGACCTCGAAACGCGTCGCTGCACGGTCTATGATGCGAGGCCGAAGACCTGCCGGGAGTTTCCCGATGCGGCCCGCTGCGGTTTCTACGACCTCCTGCGATTCGAGCGCAAACATGCCGGCGACGAGACCGTCCTGCCGCTCGTCAAGATCACTTACTTCGAATGGTAGCCGCCCGCGTCAATCACACTTGAGAGCCGCAAACATCTTCGCGCGGAAGAACCGGGGGATGCTCCTCGACATCCTGACCTTTCTGGCGAACCTCTTTCTGATGCGGCTGCTCGTCAACCTCTTCTCCGAAATCTTCCGCGAGGCTTCGGGCGGCGACAGGCCGGCGAAGTTCGCCGTCACGCTCTTCTACCTTGGGATGCTCGTCCTCCCTTCGGTCGCCGCGGCGCTCAAGCGCTGGCCTCTTCACGAGAGGATGAAGGCGCGCGGCGAGAGGGAAGCGGCGGGCGGCTGGCTGCCGTTCGGCTGCGTCTTCATCCCGTTCGTCTATCTCGCGGTGAACATGTGGGTGACGCTCGGCGTGACGCTGAGCCTGATGGACGCCGTCCCCGGCTCGGCCTTCGGCGAGACGGAGGGCGTCGCGCTCCTCCTGCTCGGAGTCGTCTTCAACGTCTTCCAGACAGTCCTCGTCTTCCGATACTTCTCGCCGCCGAAGCACGAGCCGAAGTCGGCTTTCCTGCGCGGCCCGCGCGCCGAATTCCTCGGCGACGTTTGCGTCTTCGTCAACATGATTCTGTTTCAGGTCGTGCTGAACTATCAGGCGGCGGTCTTCCCGCTCTTTCACGAAGGCAGGTTCGTTGACAGATTCATCCCGCTTCTGGTCTTCGCGCTTCTCATGTACCTGACCGGGCGGATTTTCTTCCTCGTCGAAGACCTGCGCCGCCCGCGCACTCTTCTCACAATCCTTCTCGCGAACTCCGTCGTCATCGTCCGCACGCTCCTCCTGCCGGCGCACGCGCCCGGCTCGCCGACTCCTTGACGGAAGTCGGTCGCGCGCCCGAACTCTTCCAAGCGCGAGAAGGGCAAGGGTGACAGTCGGCGCGCGGCGCGATAGAATTCCGACTACTAAATTGAATCAAGGGCGTCGCCGGGGTGGCGGCGAGTGAAGCGGCTCGTCGTCCGCCATTCGTCAATTGTCACTCCATCATTTCGAGCTGGCCGGTCGGCAGGTGCGCCTCTGGCAGCGCGTCGGAGAGACGTACAAACACGTTCTCCTGAAGGCGCTCGGCTACGCGATGTTCGTCGGAGACTACCCGCGGCTAGAGATTGAACTGCCGGTCGGCCTCCGCTACAAGCCCGACCTGGTCGAGCTGAACGAGACGGTCGGCAACCACCCACGCGCGGGCGCGCGTTTCAGCTTCTGGGGCGAGTGCGGCCTCGTCTCGATGCGCAAGGTCGCCTGGGTTCTGAAGCACGGCGACACCGAGCGCCTCGTGCTCTTTAAGATTGACTTCGGCGTCAAGCCCTTCGTCCGCGAGCTTCGCGCGTCGGTCGAGCCGCGATACCGCGAGCAGGGAAGACTGACCTTCGTCAACTTCGTCGCCGACATCGCCGAGCGCGCCGCAGACCGGCGCGTCGAGCGCGTGCCCGAAAGCTGGTACGAGAAGATTGACGTTTAGAAAACGTCGAGAAAACTTCGAGAGAAGACGGGCAAATAACATCGGGTGAAGAGCAGCGAATCGTGAGCGACGACATAACAATCCGCGAGTGCACGACGGTCGAAGAGTTCGACGCGTGCGTCCGCTTGCAGCGCGAGGCGTTCGGGCTGCCGGACATGGAGCTTTCGCCGCGCAGGCATTTGATCGTCGCGCGCAGCGCGGGCGGCTGGACGCTCGGCGCGTTCGACGGAGGGCGCATGGTCGGCTTCGTGCTCAACCAGGTGGCCGTCCGCCGCGCGCCGGACACGGGCGCGGAAGAGGTCATCGGCTACTCGCACATGATGGCCGTCGCGAAGGATTTTCAGAACCGCGGCGTCGGCGCGCGTCTCAAATGGGCGCAACGCGCCCGCGCGCTCGAAGAGGGCCGGCGCTTCATACGCTGGACTTGGGACCCCGTGCAGTCGCGCAACGCGCACTTCAACCTCAACCGCCTCGGCGTGACGGTGCGCCGCTACGCCGCGAACTACTACGGCACCGACTACTCGACCGTGACCGGCAAGTTCGGCGAGCCGCTCGGCCTCGACAGCGACCGACTCGTCGCCGAGTGGACGCTCGACTCGCCCCGCGTCGAAGCGCTCGCCCGCGGCGAGACGCCTGAACCACTCGGCGAGCCTTCCGCGGCGGTCGAGATTCCCCCGAACTGGAGCGCGCTCGTCCGCGAAGATGCCGAAGCGGCTCGCCGCGAACTGCTCCGCGTCCGCACGGAATTTCAGGACGCACTTACACGCGGCCTCGTCTGCGCCGCCTTCGAGCGCGACCAACAGCGCCCGCGATACCTTTTCTTTAGTGATAAGTGATGAGTGATAAGTGATAAGAATTTACTGCCGCTCGTTCTTATCACTTATCACTTTACAGGATATGTCTTTCGCACGCTTCGACAGATACGTTGACCGTCACGCGCGCTCGTTCACGGAGCGGCTGCAAGAGTTGTGTCGGATGCCTTCGGTGGCGGCGCGCGGGACGGGGATGCGCGCAGTCGCCGAGAAGGTCGAGCAGTTGTTGCAGCGCGTCGGCGCGGGCACGCGTTCGTTCAAGGTCGGCAGCGGGTTCCCGATCATCTACGGCGAGTGCGGGGCCGGCGAGCGCTGCTTCGTCGTTTACGGCCACTACGACGTGCAGCCCGTCGGGCATTTGACCGAGTGGTCTTCGGGGCCGTTCGCTTCGGTCGTCCATGACGGCAAGCTCTACGCGCGCGGCGCGTCGAACAGCAAGGGCGATCTCGTCGCGCGTCTCTCGGCGGTCGAGGCTTATCAAAAAACTTTCGGCAAGCTGCCCGTCTGCCTCCGCTTCGTCGTCGAGGGCGAGGACGGGCTTGCGAGTCCGAGCCTCTACCGCTTCGCCGAAGAGAACGCCGGGCTTCTGCGCGCCGACGGCTGCGTCTGGGACGACGGCTACACCGACACGAACGAGCGGCTCGTCATCAACCTCGGCTTCAAAGGCATCGCGTTCCTCGAACTCCGAGCCTACGGCGCGCGCACCGATCTGCACTCGAAATGGGGCGGCATCGTCCCGAATCCTGCGTGGCGACTCGTGCAGGCGCTCGCGACCGTAGTCTCGCCCAAAGGCGTCATCACGATTGACGGCTTCTCTTCGCACGTCGCGCCGCTCACCAGCGAAGACAGGCAGATGCTCAAGCGCATCGAGCTTGACGAGGCCGGCCTGCGGCGCGAGTTCCGCATCGGCGGCTGGGTTCACGGGATGACGGGGCGCGAGCTTGCGAAGGAACTCATCTTCGGCCCGACCTGTACGATCTGCGGCATCCGCACCGGCCACACCGACGCGGGCGCGAAGACAATCTTGCCCGGCGCGGCGACCGCGCGCCTCGACTTCCGTCTCGTGCCCGACCTGACGCCCGCGCTCGTCGTCAAACTCCTGCGCGCACATCTCGACCGGCGCGGCTTCACGGACATCGAGATCATCGAACTCGGCAGCGAGACTTACGCGAAGTCTTCGCCGTCCTCGACGGTCGCGCGCGCGGCAATCGAGACGGCTGAAGAAATCTACGGCCAGCCGCCCGTCGTCTATCCGATTGACCCGGCGAGCGGCCCCGTCGGTGTGATCTGCGGCGTGCAGACGCCGCCGACTCCGGTCGTCAGTTTCGGCCTCAGCTACTTCGGCTCGAACCCGCACGGCCCCGACGAGAACATACGCCTCGACGACTTCATCCGCGGCGTCAAATACTTCGGTCGCGTCATCCAGCGCCTCGCCCAACTCGAAGACGACCCCCAGCTCGCGAGCACGAAGGACAAGGTCGTGCAACTCAACAGGTGAGCCGTGGCCGCAACCCTTAACCGACCTTGTTGCGTGCCCGAACCGTTGACTTTAAGATGAGCGGCAGAGCTTTCATCATAAACTTGCAGGTGTGACGACGAGTTGCCGACCAGCGCGAAAAGCATCGAAAGCGAAATCAGGAAGCTTCGTGACGAAATCCTCCGTCACGAGGAGCTTTACTACGTCCACGACCGACCGGAAATCTCCGACGCGGAGTACGACGCGCTGGTCGTGCGGCTCCGCGAGTTGGAGGAAGAGAACCCGGAGCTTCAGACGCCGGACAGCCCCACGCTGCGCGTCGGCGGAAAACCCGCCGAAGGTTTCGCGCAATACGTCCACCGGCGTCCGATGCTCTCGCTCGACAACAGCTACAACATCGAAGACCTCCGCGCTTTCGACGAGCGCTGCCGCAAACTCGCCGACGGTCGCGCCTTCGAGTACGTCGCCGAGTTGAAGATTGACGGACTCTCGATCTCGGCACACTACGAGGACGGCGTGCTCGCGCGCGGCGTGACGCGCGGCGACGGGCGCGTCGGCGAGGACGTGACGCAGAACGTGCGGACTATCCGCAGCGTCCCGCTCAGGCTGAAAGGCAACAGGGACACGGGCGGCGAGATCGAGGTGCGCGGCGAGGCTTATCTTTCGCGCAAGTCGTTCGAGCGAATCAACGCCGAGCGCGAGGAGGCGGACGAGCCGAAGTTCGCGAACCCGCGCAACGCGGCGGCGGGTACGATTCGTCAGCTCGACCCGAAGGTCGTCGCGCGCCGCCGGCTCGACCTCTTCGCCTACGACGTTCTGCGCGGCGAGCGCAAGCCTTTCGAGACGCACTGGGAGGCGCTCGACTGGCTCGAAGCGGTGGGCTTTAGCGTCAACCCGCACCGCGCGAAGTGCTCGACGATTGACGAGGTCATCGAGTTCTGCAACCGGATGGAGGCCGAGCGCGACAATCTCGAATATGAGATTGACGGCGTGGTCGTGAAGGTCAACTCGACGGCCTTGCAGGACGAGTTCGGCGCGACGGCGAAAGCGCCGAGGTGGGCGATTGCGTACAAGTATCCGGCGCGGCAGGCGACGACGCGGGTCGAGGAGATCGTCGTGCAGGTCGGTCGCACGGGCGCGCTCACCCCCGTGGCGATTCTCACGCCCGTCCAACTCGCGGGCACGACCGTCTCTCGCGCGACGCTTCACAACGAGGACGAGATCAAGCGCCTCGGCGTGAAGATCGGCGACTGGGTGAACATCGAGAAGAGCGGCGAGATCATCCCGAAGGTCTTGAACGTCGTCGAGTCGCGGCGCACGGGCGAAGAGAAGTCGTTTCGCTTCCCGAAGAAATGCCCCGTCTGCGGCGGACTCGTCTCGCGTCCCGAAGGTGAAGTCGTGGCGCGCTGCGTCGCCGCCGATTGCTCGGCGCAGTTGAAGGGAAGGCTCCTGCACTTCGCCTCGCGCCGCGCGATGAGGATTGAAGGCTTGGGCGACGCTCTCGCCGAGCAACTCGTGCAGACGAAGTTGGTGCGCGACGTGGCAGACCTCTACAAGCTGACGCTCGAAGACGTGGCCGCGCTCGAACGCATGGCCGAGAAGTCGGCCTCGAACCTCATCGCGCAGATCGAGGCGAGCAAGCAGCGCGACCTGCCGCAGCTCGTCTATGGCCTCGGCATACGACACGTCGGCGAGCGCACCGCCGCTTTGCTCGCGCGACACTTCCGCACGCTCGAACGGCTCGCTTCGGCGACCGTTCAAGAGATTGACGACATACACGAGATCGGACTGACCGTCGCGGAGTCTGTGCGCGACTGGTTCGACGACGAGGGGAATCTCGACCTGTGCAAACGTCTTCGCGAGGCGGGAGTGCGAACAGAACTAGCGGGCGGCGCTGCCTCGGAGGCGGACGAGAATTTCGCGGGCAAGCAGTTCGTCCTCACGGGCAGGCTCGAAACGCTGACGCGCGACGAGGCGCGCGCCGCTATCGAGGCGCGCGGCGGGCGCGTGACCTCGACCGTGAGCAAGAAGACGGACTACGTCGTCGCGGGCGAGGACGCAGGCTCGAAGCTCGACAAGGCGCAGGCGCTCGGCCTGAAAATCATCGTCGAAGAAGAGTTGAGACAGATGCTCCGGTGAAAGTTAGCTTTTGAATACACTTCCGTGACGCGCGCTTCGAGAGGGATTCTTAAATGTACCGCTGTTGGCGCGGCGTTGTGCGCCTGCTTTTTGTTTTTCTTCGGTGACGGTTGGCGGATGGCTTTCTTTCTCGTTATCGAAGGAATAATACTTGGCTCAATCGCAGGCGGATTCGTCGGCTGTCTGTGGGCCATTACTCTGGGTTTTAAGACAAAGGATTCGAGAGAAACATGAGCAGTTCTGTAAATGACGGGCGGCTTCAGTTAAATTACACGATCTTCTGCGACGACGTGAGGCTTGAGGTCGGAAACAAGCTCTCGCTGATGGGCGTCTTCCATCAGGTCGCCGTGCATCAGTTTCCCGTGACCGTTTTGAAGTTCGCGGTCGTCAGCCAGTGGCGCGGCGCGGGGCGACATCTTTCGGAGGTGAGAATCCTTTCGCCCGACCGGCAGAGCGCGGTCGTGCTGGCCGAGCCTTCGCCGTTCGAGGTCATGCCCGGCGGCGTCGCGAATAACATAAGCTTCTTCTTCAACGTCGAATTCCCGGTGCCCGGCAACTACCGCGTGCAGATTCTGATTGATTCGACGCTCGCGGACGAACAGGAGCTAACGCTGATGCTTGTTGACGGGGCGGAAGCGCCGGTCGCCGACGCAAGCTCGGAAGCGGTCAACTGAAGAAGTCATACAAAGGGTTAACACGAATGCGGAAGTCCATCATCGCGATTCTCCTGACGGGGTTATTAATCGTCGGCGTCGTGGCGCAGACACGCGGCAGGCGCGGCGCTCAGCAGCGCAAGACTCAGAGGGCCGCCGCGCAGTCGCTCGTCGGCATCGAGCTGATTGACTTCGCGAACTACACCTACTCTTTGAACGGGGAATCTTACAAGCTCATCGGCGGCTACTACGTGAAGAACACAGCGCCGAGCGCACAGTGGGAGTTGCAGATGGTTGACGGCCCTTACTACGGAGACCTGACCGGCGACGCGAAGACCGAGGCGGTCGTCGTCCTCAGCTACGGGCCTGTCCGCGGCCCACACACGGTCGAGGCGCGCGTCTATACTTTGCAGAACGGCACTCCCACCGTGCTTGAGACTTTCCCCGTGGCCGCTTCGATGAACTGCGAGCTGGATCACTACATAGACCTCGACGACGGCAAGGTGCGCGTCGAACGAGTCTTCGGACAGACGGCGCAGCCCTCACAATGCGACCACAACGAGATTACAGAGTACCGCTGGAACGGGACGAAGTTCATGCCCGTCGGCGACGTGCAGAGGATGCGCTGCCGCTGCATGTGACCGCCCCGCCGAGAGGTCTAACAGTCTTCGCGCCCCGACGACTCCCCCTCCGCCCTGCTCTTGTGCGATTTCCCACAAGAATCCCGCCAAACTATACCTCGCGCGCCTGATTGAACGACGAAGATGTGAAATCCGCCCCCGTAAAAGCTCAATTTCAACGTGTAGAAGTCCGATCTCGCGCCGTAGTTGTGAAATTTCACACTGCGGAAGTGCTTTCACACGCCGTAGAAGTACGTTTTCATCTTGTAGAAATGCTTTTTCACGGCGTAGAAGTGCGTTTTCACTCCGTAGAAGCTCATTTTGACGGCGTAGGAGTGCGTTTTCACGTTGTAGAGACTCGATAACAGTCCGTAGAAGTCAAATCTGAACGAATTAAACGCCCTCGCATAGCTGTTAATGGTCATGGGCTTGACACCAGATTTATTGAGGCGAATGACCCAATCTTTGACGTTCTGTTTGTCGGGCATCACCTCGCCCATGTGAGCGTTCCAGCGGTTGAAAACCCACCGAAACAACTTGATTGTTCTGGGGCTAAATCCGGCAAGAAACTGGTTCTCACGCATGAACTGTTCATACAGGTGTTCCATAAAGCAAAACCCCCAAGTCTAGTGAAGGATGAGGTGCTTCCTATGACCTGGAGATTTACGCTTCACTGTTGATTATTATGCGGATGAGAGGACTCGAACCTCCACCACGTTGCCGTGACTAGCTCCTGAGGCTAGCGCGTCTACCAATTCCGCCACATCCGCGTGCGTGGGATTTGATATTACGGGCGTGTTTGAGGGAGTGTCAAGCGGGGCTTATTCGGACGAAAAAGAGGCTCATGAGACGAATCTCATGAGCCTCTTTTGTGCCCCCCCTGGTTCGTAAACCCGAGCCTTCTCTCGAAGGCCGCGTGACTACTTCAGACCGTCGGCGGCTTAGTAGCCGTTGAGGCCGTCGCGGTAGCCGTTCTGGAAGCCCTGGCGGTAGTACTGCTGGTACGTGTAGCGGTCGCCGAGGCGCGAGTTGTAATCCTGATTGGCGTTGCGGTATTCGCTGAAGCTGTTCAGGTCGCGATAACCGCCGCGGCTGCGATCCCTGCGGCCTTCCTGCACGCCCGCGTTGTAGCCAGCGTTCAGAGCGGTCTGCGTGAAGTTGTTGTTGTAGCCGTAACCGTTATTGTAGTACCCATTGTTGTAGTACCCGTTGTTACGGTAGGCCCCGTTGTTGTAGCCGTTATTGTAGTACCCGTTGTTATAGTACCCGTTATTATAACGGCGTGCGGCCTGCTGCTGCTGGCGGTTGTACTCTTCGCGACGGCGAGCTTCCTCGCGTCGCTGCTCATCGCGCCGCACATCTCTGTTCTGGTTCTGCTGGTTACGACGCCAGTTGTCGTGATCGCGATCCTGCGCCGAGGCGGACACGGCAGACACAGAAACAATCATGAGCGCGCCGAAGGCGAGCGTCGCCACCTTCGCGAGAAATCCCTGACCGTTGCGTTTCATCTTTATAACCCTCCTGCAAGTTTATCAGCCCGTTTCACAACATCCCTTGGGAGATTAACTAACCCGCCATGTGAATTAACAAGCTTCGTGCCACAGCGCGCCTTCGTTAAAGAGCCGCGAAAGTCACTGCCCCAGAGCGAGATGCCGATGTGCTCACACCATAAAGTGCCAGACCGTAGCTTATCGTGTGACGGAAGCCGGACACCCGAACGCATCGAGGCGAAACGGTTGCGGGCGCGCGCGACCGCTTGTTATATTCGACGCCGTTCGCAACGGAATCGCAATAATGAAATCTGAGACGAGGGAAGAGTCTTCGGAGTTGCGCGAGCGCGCCGACGAAGTGCGAAGGCGCATCGAGGCGAGCGCCGCGCGCGCCGAACGCGACCCGCGCGAGATAACTCTCGTCGCCGTCAGCAAGACTCACCCGCTGAGTCTAATTAAAGAGGCCGCCGCTTTCGGCCTCCGCGAGTTCGGCGAGAACCGTGTGCAGGAGGCCGAGTCGAAGATCGAGCAGCTTGAAAGCGAAGCCGACGGTCATGAAGGTGACGCGCGCGGACTTCAAAGCGGCGCGACGAAACTCCGCTGGCACCTGATCGGACACCTGCAAGCGAACAAGGCAAGACGGGCGGCGCGTCTCTTCGACGTGATTCACTCGGTTGACTCCGCCTCGCTCGTCGAAAAGTTGGAGCGCGCGTGCGCCGAAGACGGGCGCGAGCGTCTCGACATACTCTTGCAGGTTGATCTCGCGGGCGAGGCGACGAAGTCCGGCGCTAGCGAAGAAGAGCTGCCCGCGCTCTTCGAGTCTCTGAATGTTTGCAGCCGCGTGCGCTGCCGCGGGCTGATGACTCTGCCGCCGTTCTTCGAGGACGCGGAACTCGTCCGGCCATATTTCCGCCGCCTGCGGAGCCTCCGCGACAAACTGCGCGCGCGCGGCCTCTTCGGAGACTCCGGCGGCGAGCTTTCGATGGGCATGACGCACGACTTCGAGGTCGCGGTCGAGGAGGGCGCGACGATCCTGCGCGTCGGCACGGCAATCTTCGGCGAGCGGACGCCGGCTGTGCAGGCTCGCTTTCACTGATTCAACGTCGGGGCTGTTGCACGTTACTTATGCCTTTCAACCAAGCTTTCCTGAGCGTCCACTTAATCGTCCAGTATTTCATCGTCGCGGCTGTGCTCGCCGTCATCCTGTTGATGCTCGTCAGGCTGGCGCTCAACTACGCCGACTTAAACCCTTTCAGCCGCCCCGTCATGTACGTTCGGCGCATGAGCGACCCGCTCGTCAATCCCGTCCGCCGCTCGCTCGTGCAGTTCGGCTTCGGCCCGAACATCACCCCGCTCGTCGTCATACTCATCTCGATCCTGCTCGGCTGGTTCGTCCTCCAACTCGCCGACAGCATCCTGTTCACCGTGGCGGGCGTGATAGCCGGGGTGCAGAGCGCGCGCGTCGTCGCGGTCGTCGGATACCTCCTCTACGGTTTCCTCGACGTGTACATGCTGCTCATCGTCATCAGGATCATCTTCTCGTGGGGCAACGTCAGCTACACGAACAGGGTCATGCGCTTTCTGGTCAACGCGACCGACCCCGTCCTCGTCCCGATGCAGCGCATCGTCCCGCCGCTCGGAGTCTTCGACATCTCCCCGATCATCGCGCTTCTGATTCTCTGGCTTTTGAAGACGGCGGTGTTCGCCGTCCTCCTGAGCTTCTAAACGTCCGCGCGCGCGGCGTGATTGCCGGCACATGATTCAATGTACCGAGTCGGACGGCGCGATTACTTTCGCGGTGCGCGTCGTGCCGCGGGCGTCGAAGAGCGCGTGCGCGGGCGAGCACGGCGGCGCGCTGAAGGTTCGCGTCGCGGCCCCGCCGGTCGGGGGCGCGGCGAACGAGGAGCTGGTCAGATTTCTGGCGCGGGAGTTCGGCGTGCACGCGCGCGACGTTGAGGTAAAGAGCGGGCACGCATCGAAGTCGAAAGTCGTGCGCGTGCGGGGCGCGACTGTGCAACAACTTCTTCGTCTGGTCGGCTGAGTTCAGCTTGCGCGGTTGAACGGCGTGCGAGAAAATCGTTCTTCAATCTCAAGCCTTCGGCCTCTGCCCTCGCAGTTGCGGCGCGGAAAAACCGCGTGATATATTCCCGCCCGACTCCGCGCCAAGCCGTGAACAAACTTTCTTAAGGAACTCATCCGCCATGTCTGGACACTCGAAGTGGCACACGATTAAACACAAGAAGGGCGCTCTCGACGCGAAGCGCGGCAAGCTCTTCACCAAGTTGATCAAAGAGATTTCCGTCGCGGCCCGCACGGGCGGCGGCGACCCGGACGCCAACGCGCGCCTGCGCAAGGCCGTCTCCGACGCCAAGGGCGCGAACATGCCCAACGACACTATCGCGCGCGCCATACGCCGCGGCACGGGCGAGGAGGAAGGCGTCACCTACGAGGAGATAACTTACGAGGGCTACGGGCCGGGCGGCGTCGCCGTGATGGTTGACGCGATGACCGACAACCGCAACCGGACGGTCGCCGAGATTCGCCACACCTTCTCGAAGAACGGCGGCAACCTCGGCACGAGCGGCGCGGTCAACTGGATGTTCGAGAAGAAGGGGTACATCGTCGTCGCCAAGTCCGCGAAGCCCGAAGACGAACTGTTCGAGATCGTCACCGACGCCGGCGCGGAAGACCTCCGCGACGACGAGGACAACTTCGAGATCATCACTTCGCCCGAAGAGTTCGACGCCGTCCTGACAGCCGTCAGGAACGCCGGCATCGAGCCGCAGGTCGCCGAAATCGAGATGGTTCCCAAAGAGTACAAGAAGCTCGAAGGCGCCGAGGCCAGGCAGATGCTCAAGCTCATGGAAGCCCTCGAAGACCACGACGACGTGCAGAAGGTCTCCGCCAACTTCGACATAGACGAGGCCGACATGGCTTCTGCATGAAAGTGATGAGTGATGAGTGATGAGTGATGAGTAAAAGCCGTTCGCTTTCGACTCATCACTCATCACTCATCACTCATCACTCATCACTCAGTTGATGAGAGTTCTCGGCATTGATCCCGGCAGCGAGACGACGGGCTGGGGCGTGGTCGAAGGCAACGCGCGGCGCTACCGTCTCGTCGAGTTCGGGACTGTGCGCGCGCGCGCGGGCGAGCGCTTCGCCGCGCGGCTCTTGAAGATCAGCGACGGCGTCGAGGCTTTGCTCGCGCGCTTCGCGCCGGACGTTTGCGCGGTCGAGGAGGCGTTCTTCGCCGCGAACGCGAAGACGGCCTTGAAACTCGGACAGGTGCGCGGCGTCGTGCTGGTCGCGGCGGAGCGCGCGGGCGTCGAGATCGGCGAGTACGCGCCGCGGCTCGTCAAGCAGACGGTCGTCGGCTACGGCGCAGCCGAAAAGCAACAGGTGCAGGAGATGGTGCGCGTGCTTCTGAAGCTGCGCGCCGCGCCCACGCCCTTCGACGCGTCGGACGCGCTCGCCGTCGCGATCACGCACCTGCACCACGCGGGCCTTCGGGAGCGTTTGAAGCCCGCCCCGGCGCGAACCAAACTCGAAGCGCTGCTCGCCGCCAACCCGCGACGCCGCGCTCCGCGCTGAAAACTTTTTAGACCCTCGCAAGCCAGGAACAAGCGGGCGCTCGTCCGGCGCAGCCTCCTCTGGAGAGTGCTGCGTATTCCGTCAACCTCATCAAAGGAGAATCAAACCATGCCTCACGGCACATCCCGCACTTTCGTTTCAAACAACCCCGACCCTGTCCAGAACAACTTTCGACTTTTGACGTTTGCGCTCGCGCGAGCGAACCCTTTGCTCGCATCGGTCTTCGCGCTTGTCCTCGTGGCCGTCGTCCTCTCGACTCCGGCGCGCGCGCAGAAGCACAGGCACAGGACGCCCGCGGGCGGACGCGCCGCAATCGTCGTTGACGAGAGGCTGGCGGCGCTGCGCGACGCGCCGGAGCTTTCGGCGAATCTCTTGCAGCGTCTGAGCCGAGGCCGCTTCGTCTCGGTCGCGGGCGAGCGCAGTTCGCCCGACGGCGTCAAGTTCTACCGCGTCTCCGTGACGCGCAGGACTTCGGGCTGGATTCAGTCGGACGCGGTCGTCAGACCTTCGCGCGCGGGCGACGACGAGCGCCTGCTCCGCCTCATCCGCGGCTCGGACGAGTTCGACCGCATCGCGCGAGCGCGCATCTTCCTCGACGCATTTCCGCGCTCGACGCTGCGTCCCGCGGTTCTGCTCATCTTCGGCGACACGGCGGAAGAGGCCGCGACGAAACTCACGCGCGAGGCGCAGCGCCGCCTCGACGCGCACGAGATGGATGCAAGCGGCGCACCCGTGCAGAGCTACTTCCTGAACTTCAACGGCCTCGACCGCTACAACCGCAACGGCATCAAGTTCGTCTTCGACCCCGCGCGCAAACAGCTCCACTACGACGGCGCGGCGTGGCGCGAAATCCTGCGACGCTTTCCCAAGAGCCAGGAGGCGGCAGAGGCCCGCGTGCGGCTTGAGCCGAAGGCGGCCCCTCCAAAATAGTTTCTCACGCGCGACGTGCGGTAGCATTCGCCGGGCCGACCGGAGGTCAGAAAAAGTCTGTTGCAAAATCTCGCGGGCGCGGTTAGATTGTCGCCTGAAACCACAGCACGACTGCGGCGAAGAGGCCCGGCCCCGTCGGGGCGTGCCTTTCGTCGGAAATTACTCGGAGGAAGGAACTGTGCCGGTAGGAACCTGCCCTGACTGCGAAGCCGAAGTCCATGTTGACCTCGACGCCGACAAAGGCGACACGGTCACGTGCGACGAGTGCGGGACGGAACTCGAAGTCGTCGGACTCGACCCCGTGGAGTTGGACATCGTCGAAGGAGATTTAGACGAAGACGACGAGGAAGACGAAGAGGACGAATACTGATATTTAAAGTGATAAGTAATGAGTGACAAGTGATAAGAAACTGCGGCCTGCTTTTTACTTATCACTCATCACTTATCACTACTCTTGTAATTCGTTCTGTTCTGGCGGACGAAAAGGCCGCGCGGTGCTTCGACGCGTATCGTGTGGGAGCGCCCGTCGTGCCTTTTTTCTTCCGGCGGGTAGAAGGCGAGCACGTAGGTCGAGGTCACTTCCTCGGCCAGCGCGCGGAACAGCGGCTCGTAGTCCTTCTCGTTGGCATAGACGTTCGTTCCGCCCGTCTTGTCAACGAGGCCGGAAACGTCGAGCGGGGTCGGGAGCGGCGTGTGCTCGGCGGACGCCGACGCGATCAGGCGCGAGTAGGACGGGAGCGTGACCGAATAGACACTCACCTCCGCCTCGTTGGCGCGCTCGATGACGGTCGCGGGCGCGACCGTGTCGCCGACGGGGAAGCCGTCGGTGACGACGACGACGGCGCGCTTCATCAGGCGGTGGTCGCGCGTGCGCGGCGCGTCGCGGCGCAGCAGCCGCACGGCGTCGTCAACCGCGTCGTAGGTGTGCGTCGAGAGTCCGTTCGTCTCGTGCGCGAGCTTGTCGAGCGCGTGGTCGAGCTTGCGCGGGTCGCTCGTGAAGTTCTGGAGTATGCGCGCGCTCATGCCGAAGCTCATCAGCGCGAACGAGGCCGGTCGGTTCGAGAGTTTTTCCGAGAAGGCGCGCATCGCGGTCTGAAGCCGCGCCATCTCTTCGGGCGTCATGCTCCCCGAAATGTCAACGGCGAAGACGACGGCGACGGGGCGTTCGGCCCCCGTCTGGCGCTCGACGTTGAGGAAGGCGACGGGGCGCTCCTCGCCGTCCTCGTAGAGCTTGAAGTCTTCGGGCCGCAGGCCGCGCACGGGCTTCCCTTCGGCGTCCGTCACCGTCACGTCAACGAGAACAAGGTCGGTGTCAATCTTCAGCACCTCGTCGTCGTCAACGACTTCGGGCGGCTTCTTGTCGCGCTGGTCTTGGCCGCCGCCCGGCTGCTGCGCGCGTGCGGCCTGCGTTTGCAGAAGGAGCGCGAGAAGGGTGATCGCGAAGAGTCGCCTGAGCGCTCGCGCGCCCGCCTCCAACGGTCGGCTTGGAATGTAAGGCATGACTTTTAAAGCTCAAAAACTACAGGGCCGGACTTGCTGCAAGCGGATTATACTTCCGCGCACGCCGCGTGCGCCACAGATTCTTTCGGGGCAACAGCCGCCCGCCGCGGCGGCATCAACAGACCCGAAAGCGCGTGTTATAATCCCCGGCGAAACTTTTGATGCTCACCCCGAACGAAAAGGAAATCAGTTTCATCATGCTCCGACGAAAATTTTTTAAATCCATCGTTGCCGCGTCGCTCCTGCTCTCCGCCGCCGGCCCTTTGTCCGCCGACGCACAGAAGAAGTCGAAGAAGCAGCAGGAGCAGCCGACGACGGGCGTCGTCGTGGGGCGCGTGCGCGTCGAGTCGGGGAAGAGCGCCGCGGGGATCAGCGTCAAGCTCCGGCGCGGCGACGAAGAGGTCGCGCAGGCGACGACGAACGCGAAGGGAGAGTTCGAGTTCCGCAACCTGGAGCCGGGCACTTACGGGCTGACGCTACGCAAGCCCGGACTTCAGGTGGGGACGATGGAGAACCTCGAAGTCCGCGCGGGCGAGACCGTCTCGCTCAGGGATCACCTCTTCCTCCGCGTTGACGAAGGCTCGATTGCGTTCATCAAGGGGAGCGTCTTCGACGCCGGGGGCCGCAGCTTCCCCGGCGCGCACGTCGAGCTTGCGCGCGTCGAGCCGGACGGCTCGGTGAAGAAGATCGGCGACCAGTTTACGAACGTGACGGGTTCGTTCGCCTTCCGCCTGCCGCCCGAAGGCGCGCGCTACCGCGTGACGGCGAAGGCCGACGGGATGGAGACGGCGACGCAGGAAGTTTCGGTCGAGGGCGCGGCGATCTACCGGACGGCGCTGAGCCTTAAACGCGCCTCGAAGTAAAACGGCGAAGTGAAGAACGCGCACACCCAAAATGAGGAGACGCGCGAAGAGTATTTGACGGCGCGCCAGCTCGCCTCCGTCCTTCAGGTGAGCGAGTCAACCGTGCGCCGTCTCGCGCGCGAGGGCCGCATCCCCTGCGTGCGCCTGACGCCGCGCCTCATACGCTTCAACCTCAAGGCCGTCTGCAAGGCGCTCGACGGGTCGCGCACGCACAACGCCGCTCGCGATTCGGACAAGAGTGAAAGAGACGACGCGCAGTTGACCTTCGCCGAGATGCTTTGAGTCGGAGCGGCGAGGAAGATTTCAAGCAACAAAGAAAAGCCGACGTAGTCGGCGGAAGCGTGTAGCCCACGGCGTCCGTCCGTTGGGCAAAGCAGGCATAAAAATAATAGAAGCCCCGGAGGGGCGAAAGAATTTCGAGGCTCGTTGACGCAAAAGCCGAAATTCTTTCGCCCCTCCGGGGCTTCTACATTTCCCCGTCTCACATTCCCACGGACGGACGCCGTGGGCTACATTCTGTCGCCGCCTCCGGCGGCTATGAATCCGCTCGCTTGAATCTGAGGGATCGAATCTGCCCGCGACGCGGCTAACGCGGCCCCCAGTTCCGCGGCCCGCTTTTTCGGAGATTGTGCTCGCGCTTGAGACGGTCGCGGACGTTGAGGAACCAAGCGCAGACGCCGAGCGTCGCCGTGACGAACGCCGCGTCGGTATGCGCGAGATAGAGCAGCACAGCCGCCGCGATCAGGAGCGCCGCGGCGGCGACGAGCCACAGTCGTTCGACGATAGACGGCCCGGCGGAAACTTTCTCGCTTATGCCTTCAGCTTCGTCTTCGCGCGCGTTCCCTTCGGCGGCTGCGCGAGTCGGCTCGTCTTCCGGCGCGAAGCTCTGCTCGTCATCTTCGGCGGCGGTTGTCCGCTCGTCCGTGTCCCGCTCGGTCTTCACGAAGTTCGTCTCGCGGCCCGATCAGTTGATCGTGACGGGGATTGCTGCATCAATGTTGCGCGGTTGCAGGCATGCCTGGTCGTTGCAGGGCTGCACGCGAATCGTCGCGTGGAAGGTGTGGCTGCCTTTGGTCGCGGTCTTGTCGGCGCGGAGCGGGAGCTTGATGACGGCGTGGCCTTCGTAAACCGAGAGCGGCTTGTCGCTGAAAGAGAGCTTGCGCGGGACGCCGTTCGGATAGACGGGCTTGCCCGGCGTGATGCCCTCCTGCGGCGCGGCCTGAACCTCGGTCGCGACGTAGAACTTGTCGGACGCGGGGTTGGCGTTGACGTGATAGCCGTCGGCGATGTCGAGCGTGACGTTGGCCTCGCCCGCGCCGCCCGCGTCGAGCTTCGCCTCCTCGACCGTCGCGGTGACGACCTGCTGTTGTCGCGCGGCGGTCGGCTGAACTTGAGCGGCGGCAGGCGACGAGGCGGGCGTTGCCGCGGCATTGTCGGAAGCGCCTGTTTGATTGTCGCCGCACGCAGCGAAGGCGAGCGGCGCGGAGAGCGCGATTGAGAGAAGAATCTTTCGTCGCATGAGTCGAAGCCTGAGTTTAGGTTCAGAGTCCGTTCGCACGGACGTTCCGTCGTTTCAGTCGCCACCAGCTTTAGCTAGTGGACAAGGTCTCAAAAAAATCTTCGGCTTTAGCCAAACAGTTATGGCTTTGGCTAAAGCCATAGCCATTGCCTTTTCAGTGCCTCTTTGCCCCACTAGCTTTAAGCTAGTGGCAATTTATTAACTGCTTACTGGGTAACCGGCGCTCGCGCTTCCGGCTGCGCGCCCGCTTCGGCTGCGCGAGCCTGCGCCGACTCGAAGAGGACGCGTGCGGCCTCCTGCCGGCGGCGCGCGCGCCGCGTCAGGTAACGCCAGAGCAGGTAGAGCGGGACGCCGAAGAAGATCGCGAGCGGGAGCAGCGCGAGCACGACGCGAATCAGGACGAGCGTGATGGCGGCTGCGATGTCAACGCCTTCGCCGAACGCGCCCGCGACGCTGTGGAAGAAGCCCGTGGTGCTTACCAGTGGCGACGGCGGCTGAATCGTGACGCTGATGGTCGAAAGGCTCGTCTGATTTTCGAGGAAGCGCTTGCGCCCTTCGATCTTCTCGATCTCCGTCCGCACGTTCGCCAGCTCGCGCTGGACGGACATCGCGTCGGAGACTTCGCGCGCGCCCTTCATGATGTCGAGCAGTTGGGATTCGAGAGCCTTCTGCGTCCGCAGGCGCGCGTCGAGGTCAATGTACTCTTCGGTCACGTCCTGCCCCGTGATCTTCTCGGAGACGACGCGGCTCGCCGCCCCGCGGATGTCGTTCATCGCGGCGTCGAACTGCGCGGCGGGCACGCGCACGTCCATCGTGATGATCTCCTGCGCCCTGCCGCCGTTAACGCCCGCCTCCTGCCGCGTCTCGGAGGTGACGACGAAACCGCCGCGCGACTCCGCGACCGACGCGACGCGCTGCATCGCCTTCTTCGGGTCTTCGACTTCGATTGAGACGTTCGCGTTGCGAATGATCTTGCGCTCGACGGGGACGGGCGCGGCCTGCGACTGGTCGGCCTGTTGGAGCGAGACGTTTTGAATGACGGCTTGCCCGCCGCCCGCCTGCGCTGGTGCAGTCGAGGCCGCCGCGTTCGTTTCAGGTGCCGCCGCGTGGTCGCCGGCAGCCGCCCTCTGTGCGGGGGCGACTGTGGGAGATGACGAATTCGATGACATCTGGCCGGCAGCACAGCCGACGAATGCCGCGAGCGCGAGAGTGAAAATTAGTGTTGCCGTCGTTCTCATAATTCGCCTCCGGGGTTCGAGTCGTTGTCGGAACAACAGTTGAACGTGTCGGGCCGTCTCCGCTTGCGCGGCGGGACTGGACGGCACTGCGCGCCGTACTTTACTCCTCGCCGCCCTCTTCCTCTTCCTTCGAGCCGTGGCGGTCGGGGCGCTTGATGCCGAACTTTTCGAGGCGGTACTGGAGCGTGCGGAAGGTGAGGCCGAGGAGTTTCGCGGCCTTCGTGATGTTGTAGTCGGTGCGCTCCATCGCCTGAAGGATGAGGTTGCGCTCCACGTTCTCGAAGTTGACGCCCTCGGCGGGCAGGCGGAAGCCGGTCTCGGCGGCGGGGCGCGACTCCTGCCGGACTTCGAGCGGCAGGTCTTCGACCGTGATGTAGTCGGCCTCGGCGAGAAGAATCGCGCGCTCGATTGCCGACTCAAGCTGACGGACGTTGCCGGGCCACGCGTAGTCGAGCATGACCTTGCGGGCGTCGGGCGTCAGTCCGCGGATGAGGCGCGAGGTGTTTCGCGTGTGCTTCTTGAGGAAGAAGTCTATGAGGACGGCGATGTCTTCGCGGCGCTCGCGGAGCGGCGGCACGTCAATCGAGAGGACGTTGATGCGATAGTAAAGGTCGTCGCGGAAGCGCCCGTCAGAGACCATCGCGCGCAGGTCGCGGTTCGTCGCCGCGACGACGCGCACGTCAATCTTGATGGCGCGCGTGCCGCCGACGCGCCGAATCTCGCGCTCCTGCAAGGCGCGCAAAAGTTTCGCCTGCATCGTCACGTCCAGCTCGCCTATTTCGTCGAGGAAGAGCGTGCCCTTGTCGGCGATCTCGAAGAGGCCCTTCTTCTCGGCGTGCGCGCCGGTGAACGCGCCCTTCTCGTGGCCGAAGAGTTCGGATTCGAGGAGGTTCTCGTTGATGGCGGCGCAGTTGACGGCCTGAAACATCTGGTCGGCGCGCGGGCTTTGCGTGTGGATGGCGCGCGCGGTGAGTTCCTTGCCCGTGCCCGACTCGCCGCGGATGAGAACCGTGGAGTTCGAGCGCGCGACCTTCAAAATCATCTTCTTGACGGCTTCCATCTCCGTCGAGGCCGAGATGATCTCCTGGTCGAGCGCGTCGAGTTTGCTCAGGGCGCGGCGGATTGTTTCCAGCAACTGCTCGCGCTCGAAAGGCTTTTCCAGATAATCGAACGCGCCGCGCCGCAGGGCTTCCTTCGCCGACTCGATGGAGCCGTGCGCGGTCAGGAGGATGACGATGATCGAGGAGTCGAAGGCGAGGAGCTTCGAGAGAAGCTCGATGCCGTCCATGCCCGTCATCTTCAAATCCGTGAGCGCGAGGTCGAAGCGGCGCTCGCGCGCGATCCGCAGCGCGGCCTCGCCCGACGCGGCGGGCGTCACGTCGTAGCCCTCGCCCGACAGGATCATCTCCAGAATCTCTCGCTGCGACTTCTCGTCGTCAACGACGAGGATGCTTTTGCGTGCCATTCGTCAATGAGTGAAGAGTGATGAGTGAAGAGTGATGAGTTGAAAGCAAACCGCTTTTATTACTCATCACTCGTCACTCATCACTCACCACTTCCTCCTGCTGTTGGAAGTTCGACAGTGAACGTCGTGCCCTCGCCGGGCCTGCTCGCGACGCGGATCGAGCCGTCGTGCGCCTCGACGACCTTCTTGGCGATGGCGAGGCCGAGGCCCGTGCCCGTCTCCTTCGTCGAGAAGTACGGCTCGAAAATTTTGTCCATGTGCTCCGGCTTGATCCCGCGGCCCGTGTCGGAGACGGAGACGAGCGCGTGCCCGTCTTCGGTCGCGAGTCCCACGGTCAGCCGCCCGCCGGGCGCGTCCATCGCCTGCATCCCGTTGATGATAAGGTTTGTGAAGAGCGAACGTAAAGACTCGCGGTCTCCGACGACGCGCGGGCGTGCGCCGTTCGCGTCGTAGCGGACTTCGACGCCGGCGTCCGCCGCCTGCTGCTCGACGATGCGGAGCGCGTCGCGCAAAGTCTCGCCGAGGTCGAGCGGTTCGAGGTTGAGGTTGGCGGGGCGCGAGTATTTCAGAAACTCCGTGATGCGCGTGTTGATGCGCGCGACCTCGGCCTTGAGTTGGAGCGTCAACTGCTCGACGAGCGCGCGCTTCTTCGGGTCGGAGGGCGCGAGCGAGGTGCGGAGGTGGTCGAGCGTGAGGTTGATGTAGTTGAGCGGGTTGCGAATCTCGTGCGCGATTGCGGAGGCGAGCCGCCCGACGACCGCGGATTGTTCGGCCAGCTTGACCTGCGATTCGAGCGCGCGCATGCGGCCCAACTGCGCGACCATCTCGTTGAAGGTCTCGGCGAGCTGCCCGATCTCGTCGCGGCGGTCTGCCGCCGTGACGCGGAACGAGAAGTCGCCCGCGGCCACGCGGCGGGTCGCGCGCGAAAGCTCGCTGATGGGCCGCGTGAAGCTCCAGACGAGGATGCCGGCGATGATCGTCGCGATGAGCAGCACGGCGAGCGTCGGCAGCAGAGGCTTCGCCGTCCGCCAGAACGACTCGTCGGTGATGGAGCTTGAGCCGAGGATGACGACGATGTAGTTCATGCCGCGGCTCGTCTGCAAAGGGATGGCGAAGGTGCGCGGCTCGCCCGCGACCGGCTGCGCCGTCGTCTGAAGAGAGGGGGTCAGACGCCGGAAGCCTTCGGTCACTTCGCCCGCGTCAACGAGCTTCGGCAGGTGCACGTCCGGGTCGGAGACGTAGAAGTAATGATAGTCGCCGTTCTTCAGGGTCTCCGGCCTGTAGTCCGGGTCGAGGCTGTCGTCAATGCGCCCGTCCTGGCGGACGACGAGGACGTTGACGACGCGCCGCGCCTGCTCGACGAGCAGGGAAGAGTTGTTCGCGGCCTCGATCTGGTACATGTACTGGCCGGAGGTGATGCTCTCGTTGGCGAGCGCGATGCTCGCGGTGAGCGCCTGCTCCTGCTCGGCGATGACGATGACGTGGCGGTGCTGTTCGCGGCGGCTGAGGTAGTACTGCACGCCGAGCGTCGCGACGAGGAGCAGCGCAAGCACGGCGAGCAGCCGCGCGCGGAAGCTGTAGAAGAGTCCCGGAAGCCGCATCCTCATCTGAAGCCCTCCCTCAACACTTTTAGATTTCGCGGGGAGCGCTTTCGTTCACAGGTCACACTGGGTTAAAGGCAAAGGGGTTGCCGCGCGTTCGCGACAGATGTTATAGTCGCTTCGGTCTCCGGCGCAAACCCCTCAGGAGGCCGCGAGTCAAGTCTCTCCGAATTTTTAACTGGCACGAATTGATTTTGAAGATGACGACAGAGCTTCGACGGAAAAGCCTGGGCTACGCATTTCAACCGCCCGGCGCGCCCGCGCCCGCGCCCGTGCGGCGCAACTGTCACCTCGCAAACAAAGCCTTGTCGGTCGCATCTTAAACATTCGGCACGGCGGCCCGCGCTCCCCAAACCTGGCGCGCCGCCTCTTCTGCTTGACCTTTAAGCGAGGAAGAGTTCAATGACCCTGAAGTTTCGTTCCCTCGGTCTGATCGCATTCGCAGTCTCGGCAATCATCCTTTTCAACTCGCCCGCGGCAAACGCCTCCCGCAGGGCTTCAAAGAAAGCGCCCGCCAAAGCCACTTCCTCGAAGGGCCGGCGCGGTCGCGAGGAGACTTCTTCGCGTCGCGACTCGCGCAAGTCGAAGCGCGAGCGCGCCGCGGACGAAAGACGCGGGAGGGATGACCGCCGCTCGTCACGCCGCGACCGCAGGGACGAGCGCGCCGAGCGAGTTTCGCACAAAGACTGGCGTCACATGACGCGCCGCGAGCGCATGATCGCCGCGCGCGCCGAGGCCGAGCGCCGCCGCCGCGAGGCCGAGGAGCGCGCCCGCCAGATCGCGCTCGCCATCGCGCGCCAACGCGCCGCCGACCAGGCGCTCCGCGACGAGACCGCCGCCAACATCGCCAAAGACGAGACGCAGGGCGAAGACCCGGAAGTCCGCCGCGTCGCGATGAACGCGCTCGCGGGCCACGCCGGCACGGTCGTCGTCATGAACCCGAAGACGGGGCAGGTCTATTCGGTCGTCAATCAGGAGTGGGCCTTGCGCCGCGGGTTCAAGCCCTGCTCGACGACGAAGCTCGTCACCGGAATCGCGGGCCTTTCCGAGCACGTCATCGACCCCGTGCAGACAGTCAACATCGGGACGGCGAGCTACCGCCTCGACCTGACGGACGCGCTCGCCTTCTCCGACAACGGCTACTTCCAGCGCGTCGGCGGGCAGGTCGGCTTCGACAAGATGATGTTCTACGCGCGCAAGCTCGGACTCGGCCAGCCGACCGGCATCAACTTCCCCGCCGAGTCGCCGGGCAAGCTCCCGACTTTTAAAGAGGGCTACGCCGTCAACCACATGTCCTCGCACGGCGACGACATCGAGGTCACGGCCATCCAGCTCGCGAACGTCGCGGCGGCCTACGCCAACGGCGGGCACCTGCTCGTCCCGCACCTGCCGCGCACGCCGGAA
>Ga0070740_10002251_pt1 | contig 23328 bp, 25 predicted proteins | sample Coa_R2_FD_67286 | JGI IMG/M metagenome (GOLD analysis project Ga0070740, IMG submission 67286) | Surface soil microbial communities from Centralia Pennsylvania, which are recovering from an underground coalmine fire - Coalmine... | ecosystem: Environmental > Terrestrial > Soil > Unclassified ...
CACGCTGTTCTCCCCAATAAAAATAATGTTGTCTCCCCTACATCACAGGGAATCCCCGCTATCCCCCCTCCGCACGGCAACGCCCTTTTAAACGTGCCGGCTGTTCTACGCTATCTCGATGGACAGGGTTTCGTCGGTGGTCCCACACGCAATGGAGTACATCTGGCCGTTCAGAACGTCCAACTCACCGATGTCGGCACCCTGAATAAGCTCGCACACATCTTTATCCCTGGCCTGCCGAGCAACGAAAAGGTCTATTATACCCAGCTCAAGGGCCCCTTTGTTGTCTCGCCCAATCTATCACGCCCGGTTCTAAACACGCTTCTGCCGGGTGCAAACAATCTCCCGGTTCTGCATACGCTGTTACCAGATGTGAGGCGCACTCCTGGCCTGAATAATTTGCTGGGTTTCCTCCCCCTGCTGGGCAATTCTGCAAACGGCGTACAGTCCGGCCAGAATAGCACAACAAGTGGGAATCAGCCGGCGACCAATTCATCCCCCAAAGGGAAACAGGCGGGCTCAGGGAAGTTGGCGAAGGGAAACAAGACAGGCCAGGGAAAAACGCCGGCAAGCAGTAAAGCGGGCCAGGGGCAACCACCGGCAGGCGGTAAGACGGGCACGGGAAAATCGACAGGCGCTGCCCCTGCAAGCCTGGGTAAGCTCCCAACCACCCATCCCTCGGGCCTGAGCACCATTCTGCAGCATGTGTACGAGGTCTTTGATGCACGTACCGGCAACCTGCTGGCCTGGGGCTAAATGAGAACGCCGCCGGTTCGGCGCGAGGCGCTGTGATACAATATCACTACTGTAGAAAAACATTGCTCTGAAGAGAAAATTTCCGACCGGATAGCCAGCCCGAAAGAGGTCCCTTGTGCGACTCGTTTCTCTACTCGCCAGCGCCACTGAGATGATCGCCGAACTGGGCGCACTGGAGCAACTGGTGGGGAGATCGCACGAATGCGACTACCCACCGGTCGTGCTCTCGCTGCCTGTGGTCAGCACAGTCGCAATCGACACGACCGCGAGCAGCGCGCAGATCGACGCTCAGATCAAGCAACTGGCCGGCGCGCAGCCACTCCCAGAGGACGCCGCTCTGCGCGCTCTAAGCATTTATGCGATCGACATTACGCTCCTTCAACAACTCCGCCCCGATGTCATCTTCACCCAGACGCAATGCGAGGTCTGCGCGGTCAGCGAACGAGATGTCACACGCGCCGTGGCCCAATTGACCGGCATGCAGCCGCGTATTGTCGCCCTTTCGCCCCATCGCCTGGACGACGTGTGGGAGGATGTGCTGCGCGTGGGAGAGGCGCTCGAACGTCGGGAGCAGGCGCAGAGACTCGTCCAGGGCTATCAGCAGCGCCTGGAGCAACTGCACGCTCGCTGCCGCGCAATCGCCGCCGGAAAACGTCCGCGCGTGGCTGTGCTGGAATGGCTCGATCCGCTCATGGGAGCCGGCAACTGGACGCCCGAACTGGTGGCATACGCCGGGGGCGAATCGCTCTTCGGAGAGGTCGGCCAGCATACCCCCTGGCTCAGTTGGGAAGAACTCCTGGCGGCAGATCCCGATGTGCTGATTCTCGCCCCCTGCGGCTTCTCCCTCACTCGCACCATGCAGGATCTCCCTATCCTCCAGCATCATCCCGCCTGGTCCGAACTGCGCGCCGTCAAAGCAGGCCGCGTTTACGCAATCGACGGCAATGCCTACCTCAATCGTTCGGGTCCGCGCCTGGTCGAATCAGCGCAATTGCTGGCCTATGCCCTCTGGGAAGAACAGGGGCGCGAGATCAGAGATATCGACCTTACGGCTATAAGAAAAATCTGGTAGGATTCGCCGACATATAAAAAAAATACGCCGGCTCGGCAATGTCTGTACGTATTACCGTCCTGGCGTATTTTTTATAGATGGAGAAACATCAGCCTTCGTTACTGCGCGGCGCTGTAGCCCAGAAGACAATGCCGAGAAAGACAAAGAACAGGACCACCATCAGAACCACAAGGTTATCCACCAGCACCGAGACATTCCACTGGAAAATGGCGGCGCCGGCGAAGAACAGCACCAGCAGAACACCCAGAATAGGGAAAATATACAGAATGCTCAAGCGCGACGCCGGAGTCGAAGGACGAGGAGCATTGCTCATGTATTCGATTTCAGATTCGAGTGGCTCCATAGAGCACCTTTCTACATGACCCCTCGCATGGATGGGACCATACGGGGCCATCTGTTATATTCAATCAGAACAGGTAAAAACAAGCCAGAGGAACCGCCTGGAGAATCTCCGGGGAATTACCTCTGGCCAATATTATAGTCCTCGGTCATTCACAACGCAACCCGCTCTACCCGCAAAGCGTACAAAAAAACGGCCATCACGGCCTGTTCCTAGTGTCTCTGGACGGGATGCGAGTCTCGAGGGTCATGCGAGTCACCATTTTGCCGGGATGGCTGTTGTCGCAAGGACGTAATGCCTGGCAGGATACGAGGTTTATTGAAATAGCGGCGCAACTCAAAAGCGTTCACTTCATACATCGAACCATCCAGGGTGGCGATAACTCCCCCATCGGCTATCGCGCTACAAAGGTCGGCAAATGTCGGCGTGTAGTCGGGCATGTGATACCTCCCTCTAAAATCCGGTGACTCTCTATCGCAGCGGTCAGGACCGCGAGTGATTTCACCTGCTCACCTTTTATTACGCTAGAAGTCACCAAAGGTTTCAGCATCCTACGGTTCGTAACACAAGAGAAGCGAGTTTTATTCCCACTCAGTCGATCGCCCTCTCGTCCTCAGGAATCCTCACTCCATCCCTCTTCGTCCGTTGTCTCCTCCTCGCGAGTTGCCGGCTCCAGCAAACCCGGGAGTGGATCGATAGACATAGTATGACGGATGAGGTCAACCTGCCTGACAACCTCGCGGATGGCCGGAATAAGCGCCTGTTTGCCATCGAGAGTTCTGACGACATAGACATCGTTGCTGCCGGTTTCCCAGATATCCACCACGCGCCCCAGTTCGCGTCCATCGGGGAGGAGAACGGTCAGCCCCAGAATATCGTGCTGATAGTAGCTATCGGGGGGAAGCTGCGCGAGCTGGCCGAGTGGGATAAGCAGATTCTGGCGGCACAGCGCCTCGGCGGCATTAGCATCGTCGATCCCGCGCAGCTTCAGAATAACCATCTCGCCTTTATATGGTCGCACGCGTTCAATTTCCAGGCGGCGATAGTCAGAGCCAAGATGGACGGCCTCAAGCTGAGTAAAGCGATCGGGGATATCGGTCAAAGAGCGGATCTTCAACTCGCCCCGCACGCCAAAAAGGGCCACCACCTGTCCAATAGCAGCCCATTCGGTCTTCTGTGATTCTGGCAACGTCGTCCTCGAAGTATTCCAGGCACAGGCGATTTGAGCGGCCCCTACGCAAAAAGGCCGGTGCGCGCCTAGTTAATTTCCAGCGATGTATGGCGGCCCTCGCGCGTGCCGCCGGCGCGCAGCAGCGCACGCATTGCCTTCGCCACGCGTCCCTGGCGACCGATCACCTTGCCAAAATCGTCTGGAGCGACGTGCAGTTCCAGCGCCAGGACATTGCGGTCATTGCGCACCTCACGCACCTGGACTGCCGAGGGGTCATCCACCAGCGACATAGCGACATATTCAATTAGTCTACGCATAGCTCAATCCCGCTTTACGACTGCGCGGACGCAGCAGCCTTTTTCGACTGCTCGAAGCGTTCCAGAATGCCGACGCGTCTGAGCAGCGAAGCGACCGACTCGGTTGGCTGGGCGCCTTTGCTCATCCAGGAGATAGCCTTCTCCTCATCAATATGAATGGCGGACGGCTCAACCAGCGGATTATACCAGCCGATCTTTTCGATAATGCGGCCATCGCGAGGTGAACGAGAGTCGGCGACCACCACGCGATAGCTGGGGGCTTTTGTCTTCCCCACCCGTTTCAAGCGAATCTTCACAGACATGAATTGTTTCTCTCACCTCTACCCCCGGGTCCACGTATCCTGACCTGCTCAGGGGGTGGTTGTATTCGACAGAGAAAAGCGCCAGGCCGGCGAAAACAGCTTCGCGCGCTTTCTCACGTCCTATCTCTCCATGTGCAATATCCCGCAGGCTGATCTCTCTTCTGCAATCAGCGTGAAACTACCCGCTTGCCCGGCCTGTGGGCGGGGATCTCTTGCACAAAATCACAAGGCTTAAATTGCGTCACCAGAATAGCATGAGAGAGGAAAAAAGTCAAATTTTTTCTCCGCGCTCGGCATGCGCTTCTCTCTCTGTCTCGTTTGTTGGGGGCGACTATAGTATAGCGGGGATGCAGTAAGATGCCTGAGTAACGCTGGAGATTTGCAGCAGCACAGGAAAGGTTCCCGCCCACCTTTCCAGGCCGGTGAAGCTCCAGAGGCCCGCTACATTTGCTGCTGCCCTGGCTGGAACAACACCGTGTCAACTAAAGAGGGGTTCCGATGTTCAAAATGGCAAGATTTGGCGTCGCGCTTGTGTTTGGCCTGTTACTGGCCCTCACACTGCTTGCGCCCGGCGCCTCTGCTCGAAATGTCAATGCGAACCATCATGGCGCAGCCCTCTCAACACAGCAGGTCGCAACAACGGCCACGCTCCAGAACACGAACCGGCCCGCTCAGGTCAGCAAAACGCAGCAGGCAGCTCAACCATTGAGCTGGAACTGGCGTAGCTGGCATCGCTGGGGCGGTTGGGGTTGGGGTGGTTGGGGTTGGGGTGGCGGTTGGGGCTGGGGCGGTTGGGGCGGCTGTGGCTGCGATTGGGGCTGCTGGTAGAGGATTGCTCCCTGCCCGACTGAACCAGAGGAGGGCAGGAGAGCCAGTACAGGAGAGCGGTCAGCGCGCCTTGCGTAGGGACGGGACGACGTGGCGCATGCTATTCGCGCTCCCAACAAAGGCATGCACCGGAACAACGATCCGGCGCATGCTGTTTTTGAAAGGCTGGTTCTGGTAGGCAATCAAGATGGCGTTTTCGGCGTGACCAGGACGCTAAAGCCGTCCCAGAAGTTCATAAACTGATCGTGCGTCATGACGGTGCGATTGGCGGGTGAGGAATCGACCACGTACACAAAATTTGCGTCTCCGCCCTTGACTACCATAATATGGCCGGGGCTGCCGATAATCACCGGGAAGCCCTTGTTCGCAGTGAGGATGAGATCCTGGAGGGTGCGCGGAGGATGCGGGCTGGCCTGGAAACCAAAATATGCTGCCAGGCGGGCCATGCCCTGTTCGCCGCCGGTCAGACCATCGTAGGTGTCCCAGATGCCCATATTTAGCTCTACCTGCAGAATATCGGCGGCGATATAGTGCCGCCCATAGGAATTTAACACTTCCTCCATTGAAATACCGGAGCAGGAGGAATAGGACCAGACCTGGTATTGGTAATCGGTGTAGTATTGCGCGCGCGAGGCCGAATCTACCCGCACGATCCGCGCGCTGGCGCTGAATGGAATGGGCTGGAAGCTGGGCTGAACATTATCCCCATAGACCTGCGTATCCAGCGAAATCCCCTGGGTGAGCGTGTGGAAAACGTCGCCCGCCACCCCGGTCTGGATTAATACGCCGATCACCAGCATGATCAGCAGGCCGAGGGAAACGACAGTGCGCCGCCGGTTGTACCAGCTATGCGGTAAATGAGCCGAAGGAACGACCGCCTGCAGCTTATTAGTGACTTCGGCAGGCAGTGGATTCTCCACCCCCACTACCGAGCCGTCCAGCAGTTGCACCACCACCATCATCCGGCCCGTAGTTGTTCCCAGGTCTTCCTGCTGTTCCTTCAGTTCGCGCATATGGCGCCGGTGGGCAAGCCACGCGCTGAAAACGAAGCTGCCAACGATCAGGAGCATCACAGTAAGCAAAACTGCCGTGACTATGGCAGACGACATACAATAACCTCCATGCTATACACAGACACATGATCTGCTTTAGTATAGCTCACTTTTCGCGGGGAAATAGTCCTTTTTCCCAAAAGCAGCCTGTTTTTCCTAGTTCTTTGCTTGCGATCTCAACCAGGTCAACACAAATAAGACGCAGGCGGTCAGTCCCCCCTCGCTAAGCGCGTATTGACGAAAAATACGCACTCGCGCGACTTTTCCGCCCCGTCTCACTCAGATTAAACGCGACCACAGGAGAGAATGGGGATATTCGCTTTAAAATATCTTGCCTGGATTCAGAAGGTTCTGTGGATCAAAGAGGCTTTTGATCTGTCTCATCCACTCGACTGCCGCGCCGTGCTCCTCACGCATAAATCGCTTCTTGACCAGGCCAATGCCGTGCTCGCCGCTGGCCGTCCCTCCCAGATCCAGAGCGCGCCTGGTCAGACGCAGGGAGTACTCTTCGGCCTGCTCCCACTGATCGCGTTGAATGGGTATCATGGTATGGAAATTGCCATCGCCTACGTGCCCGACGATGCAGCCGGGCAGGCTCATCTCTGTCAGTAATTGCTGAGCATACATTACCAGCTCTGTGATGCGCGCAAGGGGAACGGCGGTGTCGGTCCCGTAGTAGATGCGGCCAGGATAGGCGCGGACGATCGCCCAGTAGAAGTTGTGGCGCGCCTCCCACTGAGCCTCACGCTCCTCGGGACTACTGGCAGTAGCGATATCCAGCGCACCTGCCTCGCGCATCAGTTGCTCGGCCAGGCGCGCTTCTTCGGCGCCGGCCTGCACGTTGGAACTGTGAAATTCGACGAAGAGGGCCGGCTTCTCAGGATAGTCCCGCCCCAGGTCGCGATTGATAAAGCCGATGCTCAGCTCGTCTAGCAGCTCCAGGCGCGCAACCGGCAGACCGCTGGCCATGACGCGATACGACGCCTGGCTCGCCTCGCGCAGTCCCGGGAAGAAGACACGCAGGGTATGCACAGAGGCCGGCAGAGGATAGACGCGCAGGACCAGGCGCGTGATGATGCCTAGCGTGCCCGCCGAGCCGATAAAGAGATCTTTCAGGTCGTAGCCGCTGCTGGTCTTGCGCACCGGACGGCCCAGGGTGAGCAGTTCGCCGCTGGCCAGCACGACATCGATCTCGGCGATGTTGTGGCGCATCCCGCCGTAGCGCACGGTTGTGGTGCCGCTGGCGTTGGTCGAGGCCATGCCACCTAGCGTGGCGTTGGCTCCTGGATCGACCGGGAAGAACAATCCCGCCTCCGCGAGGGCTGCGTTTAGCTCCTCGCGCGTCAGGCCCGGCTCGACCTCGACCAGAAAATCCTCCGGTCGCACGGAGAGAATGCGTTTCATGCGCGAGAGATCGAGGCTGAGCGCCGGCCCCAGCGGCGTTAACTGGCCCTCAAAGCTACTGCCCGCCCCATAGGGAATCACAGCCACTCCGTTCTCGCGCACCCAGCGCAGCGCCTCCTGCACATCGGCCACCGATTCCGCGAATACAACCGCCTGCGGCGGACGGCCCTGCGGATAGTTCCGATCGCGTCCGTGCGCCTCCAGCACCGCCGGATCTGTCACGACCTTCGCGCCCATGCGCTCCTGTAACGTTGCGAGCATTTGAACACCTCCATGCTTCGAGAAATATACGGCATCTCTTCTGTATTGTATATTACACCGGCAGCATTGGTCTGCCAGCCTACACAATGGAAACGCCCATTTTTTATGCAATGGAGGCGGGAAGTCCTCACGCCCGCTATGCCATTCTGAGCCGGACAGTCAACTCATGGCAGGTAGAGCAGGTACAGGTCCCTTATGACTCAGAGCAGGCGGCCAGGGTAGCGCGCAATAATTATCGACCCGATTGGGCTGAGTGGCTTAGCAATGGCCGGGCGCGCTAAATCAAGGGCAGGGGGTGCTTGCGAGAGCGTTTTTTCATTCGTCGCAGTTTCTCCAAGCGGCTTGAGATCTCCTACTCCGGAAAGCGCGTGGATATCTCATGCTGCGCGCATATCATACACATCCACTTCTTTCCCCATGCTCCGCCGATAAATCTCGACGCGCTGAATCCCCGAGTTGAGATCCAGCACCAGGTATTCAACAGCGTCGCTCTCCAGGTTGGGGCGCGCGTTGAGATTGCCGCGCTTGCGCAGGTGGAAGAGGGCGGTTTCGCCGGGATCGAGAATGCCAAGTTGGTGAAATTTATGGTAAACGTACCAGGGAATCGCGGTGTTATTCGCGATCAGTAGCTCTTCGTCGTCACCGGCCAGCGCCAGCTTGACGCGGCGTTGCATACGCGTAAACCAGCCATCCGAACGCTGCCGTTCGGGTTTTGTCTGTGTGGGCGGCGGTTCGAGTTCGGGCGAAATTTTGATAGCCATAGGACATCACGCTCCTTGAAAGAAAATCTGGCTAACCGACCAGCGTTAAATGTTCATCCTTTGCCTTTACGGGAGAACCGCAGACGCGCGCGATCCGCTCGGCCAACGATGGCTCGCCCCAGGTAGGATGGCGCTGCGGGCGGCCATGCTCGGCCAGCAGATGTAGTCCCCGGCAGACGCGCTCGCGTCCCAGCCACTGCACTGCTTGACCATCCCCGCGAAAGGCCAGTGCGCGCTCCTGCAAGAAGATCAGGCCAGCCCCGGCCATGCAGCAGGCGAGGGCGAGGCAGAATAGCCAGAGATAGCGACGATCTACGCCGGTGAATGGCAGCACGGCGAGTGAAAGCAGGAAGCTGGCGACGAAAAGTGCGCGCGAGAGCATAAAGAGCGCTCGCGAGGCTCCGGCAGCGCGCGCCAGGCCCACAGTCAGCAACACCTCCAGCTCAACCGTCTGCAAAAACTGCCAGTTCCGCGCCGGGAGCATCAAATGCACCTGCCCGCGTCCAAGTGGCATAATCCCCACGCGCGGCTGCACCCGGTGCGAACTGAAGTGGCAGCGCAGTTCAGGAGACGGATGGCGATAGTTGATCTGGGCCAGCAGCTCAGCAAAGGTTTCTTGAAGAACCGGCGGAATCGCTGTGGAGCGCCGGGCGCGCGCAAGCGAGAGTCGGCGCACATGCCGCCCGCGCGGCGCGGCCTGGCACGCCTGGTCAAGACGATCGCGCAGTCGCAGCCACGCGGCCTCGGAAAGCGGGCGAGGCGGCAGAGCAGGACCGTAGTAAGCGGCGAGCTGTTCGTCCAGGCTCCGCACCTGCTTTCTGGAAGACTTCGCTTGAGCATCTTTCTGAAACATAATTGACAACTACCCCCTTTCATCCAGCAAACAAACACGCAGTTTCTCGCGAGCACGATTGAGGCGCGACTTGACCGTGCCGATCGGCCAACCGAGCACCTGGGCGATCTCTGCCTCGCTCAGATCGGCTCCGTAACGCAGGGCAATCACCTTGCGCTGATCGGTCTTCAAATGTGCCAGGGCATGGCTTAGTTCCTCGCGCTCGGCAACCAGTTGCTGCGGATCGCACTCATACGGAGCAGGTACACGACCCGCTGCCTCCAGAGCAAGCGGGGAGAGCGGCTGCAAATAGATGCGCTGGCGCTCCATCACATCCAGCGCGTGACGATAGAGAATGCGCATCAACCAGGGGCGAAACGGCAGGCCAAGCTGGAAACGCGGCAGCCCACGCCAGGCGAGCAGGAACGCTCCCTGGGTGATATCTTCCGCCAGGCCAGGCTGGTGACAGAGCCGCAGGGCCGCGGCCATCGCCACCGCGTGATGGTCTTCCCACAGACGGCGAAACGCCTCCTGGTCCCCCTGGCTGGCCCTCTCGATCACTGCATCTTCCGAGGTTAACACAGCCGCTCCTTTCTGTGATGATCTACGGACGGAGTGTGGGAAAAGGTTCCCGTTTTCCAGAGAATCGTCTATACTCTGAGCAAAAAGGAGAGGGCACCGCGAGTCATGAATCGCACCGATCGGCTGCTGGCAATTGTACTGGAGCTTCAGGCCAGGGGCAAGCAGCGCGCCGAGGACCTGGCCGCCACGTTCGAGACGAGCAAGCGCACCATTTACCGGGATATGCTGGCCCTGGGCGAGGCCGGCGTCCCGCTGGTCTCCATCCCCGGCCAGGGCTATTCGTTGATGGAGGGATATTTCCTGCCTCCACTGAGCTTTACCAGCGAGGAGGCAACGATGCTGCTGCTGGGCAGCGGTGTCATGGCCCAAAGCTTCGACGCGCAGTATCGCCGGGCCGCGCAGTCGGCCAGCCGGAAGATCGAGGGCGTGCTGCCGGAGAAACTGCGCGCGGAGGTTCAGTATTTGCGGAACGCGATCCGCTTTATTACATCCGGCTCGGCGGAGGAGCGGCCCGAAGGCGAGAAGTTGCAACAGTTGAGACGGGCGATTATCGAGCGCAACACCGTGCGCTTCGTCTACCACGCGCGCCATAGCAGCGGCCAGCAGAACGAGCCACAGACGCGCGAGGCCGATCCCTATGGTCTCGTTTATGTCAATCAGACCTGGAATCTCTCGGCCTATTGTCATCTGCGCCAGGCCGTGCGCAACTTTCGCCTGGATCGCATGGAGGCACTGGAAATCTTGCCGCGAACGTTTACTCGCCCCGCTGAGTCGTGGCTCGGGCAATATCGGAGAAGCCCGGTCGGCACTATTACGGTTCGCGTGCTTTTTGCAAGCGAGGTGGCGCGCTGGGTGCGCGAGGCGCGTTCATTTTATATGGTCGCCGAGGAAGAGACGCCCGACGGCCTGCTGGTCACGCTGCGGGTGAGGCAGGAGAGCGAGATTCTTCAATGGTTGCTGAGCTGGGGCAGACATGTGCGCGTGCTTGAGCCGGAAGCTCTGCGCAAACAACTGGCCGAAGAGGCACGGGCAATGCTACGAAATTTTGAGCAGCCCGCATAATTCGCTGCGCTACTGACATACTGTTGTCACTGGCATGGATTATACTTTGGACAGAAACAAAGAGAACAGACTCTCTGGTGAACGAGAGAAGTAGAACAGAGCAAAAGGAGTATATCCATGTCAACACAGCCAGCACTTGATTTCGTCGTGATCCGCGTTGCGGATATCGAAGCTTCGTTCCGCTACTATACCGAGACGCTCGGCTTTACCACCGATCCCACGCAGAACGGCCCTGACTTCCGCTATCTCAAGGGAGCGCCGGGCGGAATCGACTTCGGTCTCTTCCAGGCCGACGAGGCGCATCAGCCGGGCTCGATTGCACTCTACCTCGGAACGCGTGATCTGGAGGGGCTGCGCCAGGAATTGCTCAACAAGCAGGTCGAAGTCTCGCCGATCATGCATCCTCCCTTTGGCGACATCTTTACCATGCCCTCGCCCGATGGCGAGTCGCTGACAGTGTGGAAGCCGAGGGCGTAAGAAGCATCCAAACAACAAGAAGAGGCATTCGTTACGAGTGCCTCTTCTTGTTTATCGGGGCGACATAAAAAGGAGAACGAGAATTATGGCAAGAGACGAGTCAATCCGCCCTTGCGCAAAGGGGCAGCAATGCGTACAATGCAAGCATGCAGCACACAAGCGAGGGCATGTTTTATATTGGTTGCCCGATCTGGAGTTATAAGGAGTGGGTAGGGACGTTCTTCCCGGAGCGCACGCCGCCCGGTGACTTTTTGCGTCTTTACAGTCGCAAATTGTCCACCGTCGAGGGTAATACCACATTTTATGCTGTGCCCTCCGCCGAAACGATTGCGCGCTGGCGGGCGGAGACGCCGCCGGGCTTTCGCTTCTGTCCGAAAATACCGCGCGCGATCAGCCATTCACCGGCCCTAGAGGCCACGCGGGAGGCAACGCTGGCCTTTGTCAAACGGATGCTTGGCCTGGGCGAGCGCCTGGGACCGATCTTTTTGCAACTGCCGCCGGCTTTCGGACCCACGCATCTCAAGCAACTGGAAACCTGGCTCGGCTTCTGGCCGGCAGAGGTGCGCCTGGCCGTCGAGGTGCGTCATCCTGCTTTCTTCGAGCAGGAGCAGGGCGCGACACTCAATGCGCTGCTCAACGAGCGACAGGCCGCGCGGGTAATCATGGACACGCGGCCCATTCGCGAGGGACCGGCGGAGGAGCAAGGCGTACTCCAGGCCCGCGAACGCAAGCCTGATCTGCCCGTATATCCGGCCATCACCGCAGACTTTACGTTCCTGCGCTACATCGGCCATACCAGCGACGAGATCAACGCGCCTTTTCTCGATTCCTGGGCCGCCCGTCTGGCTCAGTGGCTGGAGCGCGGGATTGCCCTCTACGTCTTCTGCCACTGCCCTTTCGAGATTCACTCGCCCGACATCTGCTACGAACTCTATCGACGCCTGGCGCAGCTTGCTCCGCTGCCGGACCTGCCCTGGACACGTGAGAAGGGGAATGGAGGACAGGAGATTGAGCAAGGCCGGCTGTTTTAGCTGCTCATCCCACCTCTTGTCCCGCCTATGCCGGATCGTCCAGCACCTCGATGAGATCCTCTTTGCGCTCCGCTTGAACCTCCAGCACCTTCCAGTGCGAGTCCCCTTTGCCATCCCGCCAGAAGCGCAGATCGAGCAAGCTGCCACCCACGCGCAGGCGATGAATCTCGATGTCTGCCAGCCAGGATGGCAGCGTCGGTTTCACATAGAGCCGCCCGTGAGGCGCATCGGCCCGCAGCCCCAGCAGTGTACGCAGCATATGGAAGATGGTCCCGGTCGCCCAGGCTTGGGGAATGTTGGCGCCGCTGGGATAGAGCACCGGAAAGTCAAAAATTCCCTCGCGCTTGATCCCGGCGAAGACTTCGGGTGGACGATACGCCTCAAAGTGCTCTATCGCGTCGAAAACCCCGTGAATGACCTGGCAAGCTTCGTCGATCAGGCCGTAGCGTTTGAAGCCCTCGGCGATGATCCCGTTATCGTGCGGCCAGATCGATCCGCAGTGATAGGAGAATGGGTTATAGGCAGGATTCTGCTCAGAGAGGGTGCGAATACCCCAGCCGCTCCACATATCATCCTTCAGCAGGCGGCGAGCGGTACGCGCCGCTTTCTCAGGATCGGCAATGCCGCTCCACAGGCACTGCCCGGCATTCGAGGCGATGGAGGTTATTTGCCTTTTCTCTGGATCGAGACCAAAGGCATAGCATCCCTCATCTTCCATCCAAAAAGCCTCGTTAAAACGCTGTTTGAGCATCTGCGCCTGCTCGATCAACTCGCGAGCCCGCCGCTCTTCACCCAGCGCCTGAAAAATTTCCGCCAGACGCAGTTTAGCGTCATAGACATAGCCTTGCAGTTCACAAAGCGCCTTTGGCTGCTTCACCTGCGTGCCGTCGGCATAAACAACCGAGTCAAAAGCATCTTTCCAGCCGAGATTCTCATAACCGGGCTGCGAGAAGGTCTTATACTCCTGTAGCCCGTCTCCATCCAGGTCGCCATAGCGATCAATCCAGGAGAGACATCCCTCCGCAGCTTCGCGATACGTTTGCAGCAGCGCCAGGTCGCCCGTCCAGCGATACGTCTCTGAAAGCACGATCAGGTAGAGAATGGTCGCGTCCGCGGTGCCGTAATAGGGAGTAAAGGGAATGCGATGGAAGTGGGCAAGCTCCCCAAAGCGCACTTCGTGGAGAATCTTGCCCGGCTGGGCATCGCGCCAGTCATCCCGCTCGCGCGCCTGATATTCGGCGAGCCGCTGAAGTGCCCCCAGCGCAAAGCCAGAGGAGATTAGCATATTCTGATAGGAGACAATCAGACTATCGCGTCCAAATAACGTCACAAACCAGGGCACACCAGCCGCTGGGACCCAGATATCCTCCGACACATCCATATCATAAATGCGCAAGGCTCTCATATCGTCTACCGCTTGCCGGTACATCCGGTAAAGATCATTATTCGAGGTTGTGATACCCGTGCAGCGAGATTGCCACTGAGCCTGTCCTTTGCCAAATTCCGTATGAGCCGCCGCTGCCCTGGCCAGCGCGTCTGGACCGGAAAGGCGACAACAGCCTTTATATATGCGCTCGCTCCCTCCGCCATCTAGCTCTAAAAGCATGGTGCAGCAGGTGTGCCAGCGCTGATTCGGCTCCAGCTCTATCAGAAAACACACCCGCCCATTTGAATAGCTCACCGGCACATCATCCTCGATACAATAGGAGAGCGCCCGGCGGAAATCTCCCGATTGATAGGAGGTACGCAGGCGTTTTTCCTGTGTATCCCAATGAGTGAGCATCTCACCGCGTCTGACAAGATTTTGGGTGCGCACCTCAAAAATATCTGCAAAATCTGAGTGGAGGGTTAGCTCCAGCACAAACCGCACCTTTTTCCCGGTATAATTGGCTACCTCCAGATCCTCATGGATACCTCCATTGACCGTGCGATTGAGCATGATATGGAGGGTTTGCGCGGCCAGAGTCCCACTCTCCAGGTTGATTTGCGGATTCGTCAGGTGAAAGCGCGCCGCATAGAAAGTGATCTGGTTGGAGTTGATGACGGCCAGAGGATGCCCGTTCAGAGAGAGGCCATAATACGACACAAAACGCGTGTCGTTCATATAGACTCCCTGCGCGGTCGTCGGTTCAATTCCCCCCAACAGATCGGAAACAATAAAAGTCCGCCCCTGGCTGATGGTAATAACTGGCGGGCCAACTTTTATTTCAACGGGCATGTGCCGCTCCTTCTCAAGAAAATTTTTTACTATCTTACACTATCTGTTTAGAATTTGATAAGAAAGTAAAAAATGGCTATGTGTGATGGGAAAAAGGTAGGGCGTTGGTACTATCTCGCTTTATACCCCTGAGGTAATCCAGCGGTAAGCAGCTTCTATCTGTTTTCTGGCATTTACGCTTTCTGAGTTTTCATTTGCTGCTTCCTAACCTTCTTTTAATGTTATGTCATCGTGTAATATATAGATAGACAGATGGGGATCATTCCCCTAGAACAGCAGAGATAAAGACGGCAAGCTCTACCCACGATTGAGAAATGACCCTCAAACGAGGGCCAGGGGATTCTTCTGCGCTATTCAGAAATATACTGTTGTCTTAGTGTTTAGTAGGAGGTGAAATGATGAGGATTGTGCATTTAGCTCCTCCCTGGATTTCCATTCCGCCGAAGCATTACGGCGGCACAGAGAACGTAATTTACACGCTGGTAGAAGAGCAGGTCGCTCAAGGACACGCAGTGACGCTCCTGGCTCCCGGCGATGCCAGAACGTCGGCCCGGCAGATTTCATTTTTCGCGCAGTCGCTCCTTGAGAGTGGGGTGCCCTGGCAGTCTCACCCCAAAGCGTTCTACCACATTTATAAGTCGGTAGAATACGTACAAAAGCATCTACGCGACTTTGATATTCTTCACACGCATCTTTCCTCCGCTTCGGATCTGTACGTGTTCCCCCTGACGTCGACCCTGAAGCTGCCCCATGTGACGACGCTGCACAGCCAGTTTCCGTTTGATCGCATCAAAGACGAGTGGCTGGGCGATGCGGACAAATACTATATGGAGTGGCTCTCACAGGTGCCTATGGTGGCGATCAGCGAGAGCGCACGGCGTCAGGAGATGGGGAAATTTTCTCTCAACTTTATTGATGTTGTCCACCACGGCGTTGATTTTAAAAACTGCCCGCCGCCCGCACCCGCAGAGGACTTCTTTATGTGGGTGGGGCGTATCGTGCCCGAAAAAGGTCTCGACCTGGCGATACAGGCGGCCAAACAGGCAAATGTTCCGTTAATTATTGCAGGTCTTGTCGATCTCGGCATTCCCAGGGCTCGCAGCTACTTTGAGGAGAAGATCGAGCCGGAGATCGATGGGCAACAGATTCGCTATGTCGGGCCTGTCAACGGTCGGGAACGAGACTACTTCCTGCGCCGGGCGCGGGGCCTGCTCAATCCTTTGCAGTGGGAGGAACCTTTTGGGATGGTGATGCTGGAGGCGATGGCCGTAGGCTGCCCCGTGATCGCTTTCCGCCGGGGCGCCGCCGCAGAACTGATCGTTCATGGGGAAACCGGCTTCCTGGTGGATACGCTCTCTGAGATGGTGCAATGCATTCCAGATGTCAACTCCATCGATAGAGACGCGGTACGTGCATACGCCGAAGCTCACTTCTCAGCGCGTGTGATGGCAAAGAACTATACTCGCGTCTATCGCGAGGTGATAAGGAGGAGTCTGGCGCTGATCCACTATCCCCTTGTTCGCTATCCCAAGCCGGGAGAACAACAAGACACTGAACTTCTGGTGTGAGTCCTGGCTGCAGGGCGGTTGTACGTCCTGGGCACAAGGTGAGATAATAGAATATCTTACGAGACAGCCATCGTTGAGCAAGGGTGCCGGGGGAGAATCCCCGGCACTCCTGCTTTAGCAAGAAAGGCCCATTATGTCCAACACTCCCGATCTCCCTGTTGCGTATCTTGAACAACATCCACATGAGGCCCAGGAACTCCTGGAAAAACTCTGCCGCCAGCCGAGCATCGCAGCACAAAATGTCGGCATTGCGGAGATGGCCGATCTTGTGGAGAATCTTCTGCGCGACGCAGGCTTCAGCACTCAGCGCCTGTACGCGGAGGGCGCTCCGCCGGCTATTTACGGGGAACTGCGCGGGCGCAGTCCCTATACGCTGCTCCTGTATAACCACTACGATGTCCAGCCTGCAGAACCCTATGATCCCTGGCTCTCTCCTCCTTTCGAGCCGACAGTGCGCGGTGGCAAGCTCTTTGCACGCGGCTCCTCCGACAACAAGGCTGAGATCGCCAGTCGCCTGACCGCGATTCGCGCGCTGCGCGCTACGCATGGCGAGCTGCCGATCACGCTGCGCTGGATCATTGAGGGCGAGGAGGAGATTGGCAGTCCGCATTTTGAGACGATCGCCGCGAGGTATGCCCCGCTTTTGCGGGCGGATGGCGCTCTGTGGGAGGGCGCTGGTTTCGACGAGACGGGACGACCCGAAATTACGCTGGGCACGAAGGGGCTGCTTTACGTGCAACTGGATGTGCAGGGGACAGCAGTCGATGCCCATTCCGGCAACGCGCCGATGCTGCCCAGCGCGGCCTGGCGACTCGTTCAGGCGCTGGCTACCCTCAAGACGCCTGATGGCCACATCCGCATCCCCGGCTTCTATGACGCGGTGCTTCCGCCTTCGCAGCCTCAGTTGGAGGCGATCGCCGCTCAGGAGGATGAAGATGCCCAGTTGCTGGAGCTGTACGGGATTGCGCAATTCGCCGGCGGACTGAGCGGCGCGGCCCTGCGCGAACACCAGGCATTTACGCCGACCTGCAATCTCGCCGGGCTGTCCAGCGGCTACACGGGCGAAGGCTCCAAGACAGTTCTGCCCGCCCGCGCGATGGCAAAGATCGACTTCCGCCTGGTGCCCAACCAGGACCCGCAGGACATTCTGGCAAAGCTCCAGGCGCACTTACAGGCCGAGGGATACGGCGATATCCGGGTGACAGTCTTTGGCTCGGCTGAACCGGTGGTGACGCCCATCGATGACCCATTTGTGCGCCGCATCATCTCGATCGCGGAGACGTTTGCTCAGAAGCCCGCCTCGATCACTCCCATTGTCGGCGGCACGCTGCCGCTGCTGGGTTCGCTGCGCCGCCATGTTGGCCTGCCCGGCCTGTGCGCACCCGGCAATGCCACCTACCTGGGCAGCGGCGCGCATGCTCCCAACGAGCATATCCGCCTGGCCGACCTGGAGCGCGCGGTACGCTTTAATTGCTTTATGTTCCAGGCCCTCGCCGACTGATCATCCGCGCCGGGACAATCTCCGGTTGCTGCCCCGGCGCTTGCTCGTTAGTTATACGATTACCGCTGCTGTGACCGAATAGATTGGGGGTAGGAAGTCAGCGATCAGTTCCCAGCTATCGCCGCGATCCCGACTGGCGAAAAGCTGGCCGGTGTTGGTTCCCACGTAAACGCCGCAGGGATCTTTCGTGTCCGTACACATGCCGTGCCTGAGTACCCCCAGTCGCACGCCGGGACCCTCCGGCAGACCAGGAGTCAGGGCCTGCCAGCTCTCCCCGGCGTTCTCGCTGCGGTAGACCGTAAACTGGTCGTTGACGTTGTGCCGGCCCATCCCATCCTCGACGATCACGAAAAGCGTCTCTGGACGATGAGGATCTAAGGCTATAGGAAAACCGAAGTCGGAGGGCAGGTTGTTGCGAATGTCGATCCAGTCGTCGCCGGCGTTGTCTGTCCTGTACACGCCGCAGTGATTCTGTTGGTAGAGCACATCGGGCCGCGTGGGATGCTGGACGAGCCGGTGAATGCACTGCCCAAACTCGGGATAGCGGTCCGGCTGAAAATCGGCCCGCGTGTTCTTGTTGGCAAACTTCCAGGTGCGACCCCCATCGTCGGTCCGCATGCAGCCAACCGCCGAAATGCCTATCCACATACGCGAGGCATTGGAGGGATCGGGGATGATGGTGTGCAGGCAGAGGCCGCCCGCACCCGGCTCCCAGCGCTCGCGCGTAGGATGGGAGAGCAGCGATGAGTCCGGCTCCCAGGTCCTGCCGTGATCGTGGCTTACCCACAGGCTGGCGGGATCAACTCCGGCATAGACCGTTCCGGCCTCGTTGGGCCGCCCCGGCTCTATCACCCAGATGTTCTTCAGCTTTAATCCCCCGTCTGCGGGAAACTGAATGCCGCGCTCCGGCTCCTGCCAGGTCTGGCCGAAGTCGTCGCTATAGCGCAGAAACGAACCAAAAAAATCGCCGTTTTCAGCGGCAAACAGACGCTGACCATCGCGTTGATCGAGAATCGCGTGAAAGATGCGGCGTCCGCTCAAAGCAGGCGCGCCAACCGTCCATTTTGCGCGATCCTCCGAGGTCAGCAGAAACAGGCCGCGCTTCGTCCCAACCGCCAGGACAACCGTGCCCTGAGGAAATACCTGGTGATGCATGATCTTCCTCCCACAACAAGCTGTTGTATGTCGTCGGTAAACTTGCCTCGCCCTCCACATTCGCAAGCGCGCCCATCATAACATAGAGGGAAGCTCGAATCTTCTTTTATCTTGCTCTTTTTCTGAGCATACTCATCGATCAGCCCCCGGCAACCGATTGGAGAATATGAAGCCTGGCTCCAGGCTCAACCGGCGTATCAAGGCCCTGCAGATAGCGAATGTTCGCGCGGTTGAGGAAAATATTCACATAGGGGCGCAGTTCGCCGGTTTCATAGCAGAGATTGAAACGCACGCCGGGAAAATCTTTTTCGAGCGAGTCAATGACCTCGCGAACGGTCTGCCCCGTTGCAGCCAGAGAGGCCCGGTTTCCTACACGCGCACGCAGGGCAAGGGGAAAAGAGACGGTAACGGATGACATAGACACTCGCTCCTTGCTTTTCAATCTCGATGATGTAGAACAAGTTTACCAGATTACGGCTGGCTTTGCAAGGGCCGACCCTCTTGCGACAGACCACAAGTCCTGCATCGCTTGAACGCATTTCAACGATTTGCTATAGTAGTGCGCGAGTTAGAATCAGTGCTGAAAAGAGCTTTCTTTAAGCCAGCGGAGCCGCATACATCTTTTTCTGCGTCTCACATGAGAGGAAACGAATCAGATGCGTCAATGCACCCATTGCCAGGCAGAGCTACCCGATCACGCGCAGTTTTGCAGTCACTGTGGTACGCCTGTAATATACGACCAGCTTCAATCCGCCGATGATCCAAATGTCGATATGGAGCGATATGAAGATACCTCCCAGGTGGAGCAAAACCAATCGCCCGCTGCTTTCGAGGATTCCGAGGCGCCGGGAGAAGAGCCGACGCCGAGCGCAGAGAATCAACTGCCCGGGGCGGTTCAGCAGTTGGCTGAGATTGCCTCCACAGAGGAGATCGGCGACGAGCGCGCGGACGTTCCGGCGAATGAGCCGGAGGACGAAGGAGCGGAGGAGAAGGCGTTTCCACCGGCTATGTCGCCGCCGCCGACCATCTTGGGGGAAAGCGCCGGGAACGATGCAGGATTACCGTCAGAATTTGAGCAGACCGACCTGGAAGGCGCCGCTCAGCCAGACCAGGGCGCGCAGAATGAAGGTGTGCCGCCGCCTGAACTGCCATTCGCGAATGTGCAGGCCGGGAGAAGGCAGAGCGGGGCGGGCAGGAGATGGCTGGTGGTCGCGCTGGTGATCCTGCTCGTTCTGGCCGGGGGCGCGGGCGCATTCACGCTCATACGCCAGCAGACATCCGCCGACGCCTCCTCGCAATGCGCCGGCTCAGCACAGGCAGGCTGCGCGAATACCGCTACGGGTGGCAGCCGCGCACATGCGACGCAACTGACCTTCTCCGGCTCTATCTCCGGTCCCCTGACGCTCAGTGCGCAGGTGCGCTGCCAGACTACCACGACGGGAAACCTGCGCACGCTGATGGTCACGCTCTCAGGAACGGTGGGAGGGCAGCTCTATAACTTTGGCTTTGTCATCAATAACTACACCGGGCCGGGCACCTATACTGCCCCTTCGCCTACCCTCACCCTTCTGCTGGATGTGCCAGGCGAGGCAACTACTAACGGCTGGGGCAACACGTCTCCCACCGATAGCGGTACAATCACGGTCGAGCGCGGAGAGCAGACCGGCAGCATTACCTACGTTTTGAGCGGCTTTGGCTCCAGGGCAGGCACGCAGATCCAGGTGTCAGGAGAGTGGGCCTGCGGGTAAAAAGCCGTGCGTTCTCTCGTCGGCCTATTCCGGCAGGGGGAACGCGCGTCCCTCCATGCGTTCAAAGGCGGCGCGCAGCACCGAGGGAACGGGATAGGGCCTGCCGGTATGGTAGTTGCACCAGACCATGACCGTTTTTCCGTTGGCAAAAATGCGCTCATGCTCGCGCACATCGCGAATCTGCAACTCCATTACGAAGCTGGTGCGGCCCACATGCGACACGCGCACGCCGACCTCCGCTTTGTCGGAACGAATCAACGGGAGGTTATAAATACACTCGTTCTCCTTGATGAGGGAGCCGTAATGCGCACCGATCACGGTGGTCTGGATGCGCGGCGTATGCGCGCCCTCGTCGCTGCTATGGATCAACTGATCCTCCTCGCGCGACGGCCAGCGGTCCAGGTTAAGCTGCTCAAAATAATAGCTGCGCGCCTCCTCAAAATAGGTGAAATAGACGGTATTGTTCACATGAGCTAGAGGATCGAGGTCGCGAAAACGAATCTGTACCGGATACCAGACGTTCATGAGGTTCCTCACTCTTCTCTATCGCAATATTTTTTTATCAGGTTAGTCCTGTGTTTTCAGGTGTACCCCTAGATCTCGCGCCAGGCGTTGAACTACAAGCAGCATAATCCTATCAGCGTACTGTTCCTGCGTTTCGTCCAACCCCCGGGGATTCTCCACCAGGATCGCATGCACGATGCGCGCCGTCTTGCGTCCCATCTCCATACCCTTTTGAAGTTGTTGCTCTCGCTTATCCATAGCATATTCCTCCAACCAGCATAATATGATCCGCCCCCATTTTTCGGGAAAGCACCACATTATAGCACCTGCCCGCAGGATTGGAAATTTCTCATATATTTTCAATAAAAATCCAAGCCGGATACAGTATGCTGGTCTGCGTGAGCAAGAAACTCACCATCTTACAAAGAGAAAGATCGATAAGAGGAATTACATTTTTTCCACTTTAGCTCTTACTCTCTTTTCGTAGAACAAAAGCACACTGCGCAGCATGCTCCCGTTCGCAGCGTTCTTCGACAGGAGTACCGATGATATGGCTAAGAAAAGCCTGGGTGAGCCGGCACACCTCTGGATGGTCGGGAGCAATGGCGGCGAGAGGACAGGTCGCGCTTTTGAGCACGTAGCTTTCCGGGAGATCTTCCAGTTCGGCCAGGCCGCCGAGCTGGTTGAAAATATCAAGCGCGGATCTCAAGCGCGCGCGCAGTTCGCCGGGAGGAATACTCCATTGCGCGGCCAGGCGTTGACCCGCGCACTGTATAATCTCCACCAGTTGCACGGGTGAGAGCGAGGCCGAGAGGGCATCGAGCAAAGAACGCAGCGCGGGACCGTAGGCTTTGGGAAAAATCTGTTCCGCCTCCTGCGTCAGGTGATACACCTGGGCGGGCTTGCCGCCTCCCCGGCGCACTCCCCCCTGGCGCACCAGGCCATCACGCTCAAGCGTCGCCAGATGCGCGCGCACCGCGTTATCGGTGAGATGCAGAGTCCGGGCCAACTCATCGACGGTCGAACCGGCGCGCCGCAGCAGGAGCACAATGCGCCCGCGCGTACTCGAAAAAAATTGTTGATGCCAGGGTAGAGACGCCATGTTTCCTCCAATACCCCTGTTATAGCAGTGCATGCTCATTTTGTCAAGTAAGTCAATGAAATTATTGACTTTCTATGGTTTGTATGGTATAGAAGAGAGAGAAACGCCAACTCTTCCAGCGACGTGAGTAAGCAAGAGGGGTTCATTGCATCTGGAGCGATGAACGGCTTGACGTTCTATTTTTTGTGAAAGAAGGAGAAACAATGTCTGATTCTTCTCCCACGCCTCCCTTTGCGGAGCGATTTAGCGATGGCTTGCAAAACATCCTGCAAAAGCTACTTGGAACACAGAATCAGTCGTCGCCGCGCCACCTGAAAAGTTTTCTCAATGGCACCTGGTTTGGGCATCCCCTGCACCCGGTCGTCACCGATATCCCGATCGCGGCCTGGCTGCTCACTCTGATTTTCGATATCGCCTGGCTGATCAGCCGCAGCACGTGGGCAGCCAACGGAGCACTTGTCACGGTTATTGTGGGCCTGATCGCCGCGCTGGGCGCAGTCGCCACCGGTCTGACCGACTGGAGCGACACCTACGGTGCTGAGCGGCGCGTGGGACTGAACCACGCGATCTTTAATTCGCTCGCCTTCATCCTCTATCTTGTCTCATTTATCTTACGGCTCGCCGCCGGGCCCGGCGACACCGTGCTTGCTTTCATTTTCGGCCTGCTGGGACTCATCTCGCTCGTATACGCGGCCTATCTCGGCGGCGAGATGGTCTATTCCAAAGGAACGGGCGTTAATCACACCGCCTGGGAGGCCGGCAGCGAGGATTACGAGGCCGTGATGGCGGTGGATGCCGTGCAGGAGAACACGCTGCACCGGGTGATGGTTGCCGGCGTGCCAGTGGTCCTGCTGCGCCAGGGAGAGAACTTCTACGCCATCTCCGCCACCTGTCCCCACGCCGGCGGTCCCCTGGACGAGGGCACGCTGACCGGAGACGTGGTCACATGCCCCTGGCACGGCTCGCGTTTCTGCATGCGCGACGGCAAGCGGATCACCGGTCCCACCACCGTCAACGCCCCGCGCTACGATGTCAAGCTCGACCAGGGTCAGGTGAAGCTCAAACGCGTCGACGCACACTAATTTTACACCGGCCTGACCTCGCCTCGAACACGCACCTATTCCGTAACATGCTGAGTGGGTGAGAACGCAGGCATGTTGGGCCGCACTTCCCGCAGGACGCACACAAGAGGCGTCCAGGAAAAGGCTCGTTGGGGGCGCAAGCTCACAGGACGCACACAAGAGGCGTCCAGGAAAAGGCTCGTTGGGGGCGCAAGCTCACAGG
>Ga0070740_10002253_pt1 | contig 23325 bp, 22 predicted proteins | sample Coa_R2_FD_67286 | JGI IMG/M metagenome (GOLD analysis project Ga0070740, IMG submission 67286) | Surface soil microbial communities from Centralia Pennsylvania, which are recovering from an underground coalmine fire - Coalmine... | ecosystem: Environmental > Terrestrial > Soil > Unclassified ...
CAGGCGCGGCGCGGGATCCACCGTCATGACATCGACCGCGCGACCGCCCATCGCGGCTCCCAGCGCAATCGCCGCGCTGATCGTGGTCTTGCCGACGCCGCCCGGTCCGAGGCAAACGATCAGGCGAAAACGATCGAGCGGTGGCCGTTCGCGCTTCATTGCGCGATCATCGGGCCGAACGCGCGCGCCAGCGTGGAAATCTCATCGGGCCCCATCGCCGCCTTGTACAGCATCGGCATTTCGACAATCGGTATTCCCGCGTTTCCGAGCCGGATGCGGGCAATCTCGGTGGCCGCTCCCTGGGTCATTCTTTTGCGCGCGAGACCGCGATGCGATTTGAGAGCGGCGAGCGTTTGGAGATCCTCGTCGCTGAACAGCGCGCCGCAGGCTCGATTGAGCACGGCGCCGACCACGGCGACGCTCATGCGATCGCGCAGGAGCTGCGCGGTTTCGATCGCCTCGTGCAACGCCATCTTTTCCGGGGTCACGGTCACGACGACCCCGAAGCGATTCGGATCGGCGAGGAATTCCTCAACTTCCGCGGCAAGCCGGTTCAGCGTACCGGCAGGCGCGATTCCCTTGACCCCTGAGGCGACCGCCAGCAGCTCGACCGCCGTTCCCGATGCGGGAGCATCGATCACCACGCGGCGATCTTCCAGCGCGGCTTCTCCCGCCATGATTCTCAGGCGTTCGAGCAACAGGAACGCCTCGAGTCCCGGCAGGGCCGCCGTCACGTAGCCGAACGTCCTGCTTCGCAGCATCCGCTCCGAGATGGCGGAGACGGGGACGATGCGCCGAATGAAGGAGTTGAGTTCCTCGCGGCGGCTTAAGGCGATGACCTCGAGCGAGCCAGTGACGCGCTGGGGGGCTTCGAGCGGGATGCGAGCGCCGACCAGCGCCGCCGCCTCCATCCTTCCGTCCAGATCGGCGAGGACGGTTGCTCCCTTGCAGGAGAGAGCCGTGGCGAGGGCGGCGGCGACCGTGCTCTTGCCGGTGCCTCCCTTGCCGGTAACTAAAACCACTCGCGGCAGCGTCATCGCATGAGAAGAAAAGCCGCGCATTCAGCGAATCGCGCGGAATCCGGTAGGATGGTGTAGCAGGCAGCTATGAGCCGCGAACCGTCTTTCGAATCCATCGTCGTCGAGATTCCGCCCGCGAAGATCGTCGCGTTCAAGTCCATCGTGGAATCCTACGACAATCTCCTGACGCTTCGAACCGAGGATCCCCGCCGCCATCACCTTAAGCTCTATTTCGCTCCCGAGCAGAGGGACACGGTCTTTGCGCTGCTCGAGTCGCTGCACGACAGCTTCGCGATCCGCCGTCTTGCCTAGCCGCCGATCTCCACGGCGAAATCCTTTCCCTCCCAGGTTCCGTCGTCGGTCCACAGGAAGGTGAAGCGAATCGGGGCGCGCCACGAAGGATCCACCTCGATATCCGCGTAGTCGATTCCGATCGGAGTCGGCGTCGCCTTGAGGTCGTGGACGTGGCGCCATTCGTCGTTGGTCCAATGGAGCATGAACGGGCGCGCGCACTGGATTCTCAAGGTCGTCGGCGGTTGTACAGATTTGACGCGGCGGCGATTGTATTTCCAGATCTCCATCGGCCGCCGCCCGCGACTCGAAAGGTAGCGGTCGGCGACTTCGGAGATGAGGTCGAAGACCTGACCGTCCGCGGTGGATCGCAAGAGCTTCACATACTCCGCGTGCGCCCACATCAGGGGTGTCGCGCTCCCCGTCTGCCGGCCGGTGAAAAGAAGCGCCTCCGGGATGTCCGGCTGATCCCACACCTGTTCGGGCAGAAGCCGGGTTGAGTTGGCGAACGCTTCCATCGCGCGAATATACGGAATCGGATCGCGGCCGGCGGCCAGTTCGTAATGCCCGCGCTCGCCCGTCAGCAGCGGCCACGGCCGGCCGCGTCCCCAGAATGTGAACGGGCCGCCGTCATCCTGCTGGCCGTAGCCGTCGTGAGTGTAGCGGCGCCAGCACGGCCCCTGCGGAAGATTCACCTTGAGGACGGCATCCACGACCCGCAGCGAGTCTTCGATTAGGGGATCGCCTGGGCGGCGAATTCCATACCGCACCAGCTCGAGAAAGCCCGGATCGACGATCTCGGCGGTCGGGAAGTCGGTCTGCGAACTCGGTGGACGATTGCGCACCGTAATGGAAATCGCGTCGGGATCCTCGTTGGGCTGGGGGTCGTTCGGGTCGGCGGGGGTGATTCGCACGTAATGACGATGAATTCCGGGGACCAGGAAGCCGCGCTTCGTGACCGTCCAGGTCTCCACGTGGGACTCTAGAAAGTCCGCGTATTCCTCGAGATATGCGGCGGTCGTGTCGTCGCCACGTTCGCGGGCGAAGCAGGCCGCGCAGATCAGCGCCGCGATGTTGCTCGCCAAAGTGGACGGGGAGAACCCGCTGTTCTCCTCCCATCGCTCCTGCTCCGTGGCCGGTCCGTGCCGGATGAGGAAGTAGGCCCCCGCCCTCACCATCGGATAAGGATCGAAGTCCTGCAGGGCGCCGAGCTTGTGCAGCCGCCACGCCAGCATCATCGGAAACGCTACTTCGTCGAGTTGAATGCCCTGCCAGTAGGGCTCGCCGTTGATCCAGAAATTCTGCGAGAAGCCGCCGTCGGGATGCTGCGAGCAGGCGAGGTAGATGAGCGCGCGGACCGGAGTCGAAAGATCCCCCGATGCGAGCATCCCGGTCGCGCTGTTCACCATGTCGCGCGTCCACACCAGATGGTACCCGCCGAGGTCCTCGTCACCCTTGGCCTCGCCCCACGGGATGCTGAGCGAGGCGATGATCGCGCCCGGGTAGCTCTTGTCCTCGTGAGCGAGCAGGAGTTCGCGGCTGCGCCGGTGCAGCTCGCCGTTGTCGCCGGACCATTGGCCGAGCGGATGGAAATGGCGGCAGGCCCGATCCCATTGTTCAAGAAAACGCCCGCGATGGGTCTCGAACGGCGTGCCGAGCGATTGAAACAGGGTGGTGACGGCGCGATGGAGCGTGCGGCCGAAGGCGAGTCCGATCGTGAACTCGCGGCCGCGGCTCAGATCGATTTCCGCCGTGAGCGCGATATTGCCGTCGGTCGCGGCGGCGAACTCGTAGTCGAGCTTGAAGTTCTCCGCCAGATCCTGCCATCCGTCGGTCCGCCCCACGTAGCCGCACGACTGGCGGATGAATGGTACGGTGGCGGCCAGCGCAAGCCAGTTGCCGTCGCGATGGGCGGTCAGGAATTCGCGGCCCACGATGCTGGTGAGATTGCCGTTGTTGCCCCATCCCGCCACCCCGAGATGGGGCGCAAGCAGCACGTAGAGATGAATCCGCTCCAGAAAGATCGGATCGCCCGTGAGCTTCACGTTCATCAGCACGGTCGCCTGATGAGGATCGGAAACCACTTCCTTGACGAGCTGGTAACGTCCCTGCGGATCGCGGTTGATCATCCGCACGCCGAGGCCGTGTTCGGCGAGATACTCGGTCGTGTTCTCGAGGTCCCGGCGCTCCTCGTGGAAGAAGGTCTCGCCGTCGCTGATGAGCAGTTGGAGGTCGCGCACCTGCGGCTGATCGACGGTCGGGAAATAGATTTCGTTGAGCACGCCCTTGGAGCCGGTGAACCACACCCTGCTCGCCGAGGAATAGGCGGTTCCGATGATGTCCTTTGCGCTGCGGGTCCAGCGCGGTTCGATTCCCGGGGCGCCCGCTGCGCGGGGCGCATCATGCAGCGTTGCCATCGCGGCTTCCTTTCCGAACCAGGGTCGAAGCGAGGATATTCAATTGCTCTGTGACGTGTCCACGGCGGGCGCCGGAGCAGCGGAATTCTCCCGCGCCCTGAACACATACGCCACGCCGATGCTCAGTCCGTAGAGAATCAGGAGCGGAATCGCCAGCAGGAACTGGGAGATCAGGTCCGGCGGCGTGAGCGCCGCCGCCACGATGAAGATCGCGACGATCGCATACCGCAGGTAGTGCAGCATCATCTTGTAGTCGATGATGCCGAGCTGGGTGAGAAAGAACGCGAATATCGGCATCTCGAAGGTAATACCGAAGGCGAGAAGCAGCTTGGTTGAAAACTCGAGATACTCACTGATGCGGATGGTGGGAGTGATGTCGATGCTGGCGTACTCGCTCAGGAAGAACGCATAGCCCACCTTGAACACCACCGCCCAGCAGAAGTAGCCGCCGGCCAGAAAGAAAAGCGTCGCGGAAATCACGAACGGCCGCGCCATCCGGCGCTCGTTCTGATACAGCCCCGGCGCGATGAACTTCCAGATCTCGTAAAACACCGCCGGGCTTGCGATGAAAAGGCCCGCGATCAGGGCGACCTTTATCTTGGTGAAAAAGGCCTCGCCTACTCCGGTCCCGATCAGAAGCACCTTGCCGTGGGAGACCTCGCGAATCGGCCATGTCAGCAACGCGAAAATTTCGTCGTCGATCGCGTATGCGATCGCGAAGCCGACCGCAACCGCGATTGCCGCCCGCAGAAGCCGCACGCGCAGCTCCTGCAGGTGCTCGACGATGGACATCCTTGCCTCGCCTTCTTCGGAAGGCGTCCGCTGCTGATCGTCCATTGAGTCGAGACCGCTCAAGCCTTTCCCGGGGGATTGTCGCGCGGCTCGATGACGGGAGTACGGATGCGGTCGGGGGGCCGGGATTCGTCCTCGATCGCCTCGCTCAGCTCGCGCATCACCGCGTTGCTGGCCGAGCGCAGCTCGCGCATCAGCCGCGCCGCCGCCTTGATTACTTCGGGCATCCGCTCAGGGCCCAGAACGATCAGGGCCACGGCCAAGATCAGCAGTATTTCGAACGGGTTCAAAGCTGGATGGCGACGGCCGGCTCGGCGATATATGTTACGAAACGCGATGGGGCCTCGCCCGTCAGATCTTCGTTGTTGGAGATCGTGGAGTCAACGATGCTGAAGACCGCCCTGGTGACCACCCGCGACTATGCGCGTCACTTCGCCGGCCGTTCCCATCCGGAGCGCCCCGACCGGATCCGCGCGATGATCGACATGGCCGACTCGATCAATCGCCCCGGATTGCAGCATCGCGCGCCCCGCCAGGCGACTCTCGCCGAAATCAGTTTGTGCCATCTCCCGGAATACATCGAGATGATGGAACGGACGAGCGGGATGGAGCGCTTCGATTTCGATCCCGACACGCACACGTCGCCCGATTCCTATCGCACCGCGCTGCTTGCCGCGGGCGGCGTGATTACCGCGGTCGAGGCGGTGATGGACGGGGAGGCGGACAACGGGTTCGCGATGGTGCGTCCTCCGGGGCATCATGCGCTTGCCGACCGTGCCATGGGCTTCTGCTTCTTCAACAATGTTTCAATCGCGGCCGCCTGGCTCATTCGCAATCGCGGCCTCAAGCGCGTGATGATCGTTGACTGGGACGTCCATCATGGCAACGGCACCCAGGAGATGTTTTACGAGTCGCCCGAAGTGCTCTATGCCTCAACCCATCAGTATCCTCACTATCCAGGGACCGGATCGCTGCTCGAGATCGGCGCGGGTCGCGGCGAGGGCTTCACGGTGAACGCGCCGATGCCGGCGGAGTTTGGCGACGACGAGTATTTGAGATTCTTCGACGACTTCATACTGCCCATCGGCAGGCGCTTTCGCCCCGAGTTTGTCCTGGTCTCGTGCGGCTTCGATTGTCACTGGCGCGACCCGCTCGCGCAGATGCGGGTGACCGAGGATGGGTTCGCGGCGATGACGCGGCGGGTAAAGAGGCTTGCCGCCGAGTGCTGCGAGGGCAGGATGGTGGCGGCGCTGGAGGGCGGCTACGACCTCCAGGCGCTGGTCAATTCGGGCCGCGCCGTTCTGGAGGAGATGGGCCGTTTTGCGGACGAGCCGGTCCATCCCCCGCGCGACGGCGCCGCGGCGACGCCGATAATCGAGCGGGCGGCGCGCAACATCGGCCGCTTCTGGGGCCTTGCTTGAGAGATGGGCGGGCCGAAGGCCGACGGCGGCATCCCGCAAACCAACGCGCGCGCAAGGCTGGTCCTGATCGGCGGCAGCAAGCCCCGCGAATTTCCGCTCACCGCCCGCAAGACATCGATAGGCAGCGCATCCGACAACGACATCTTCGTCGATGCCGCCACGGTATCGCGCCATCATGCCGTTATCCGCCGTCGCCTCGGCGGTTACACGATAACCGATCTCGAATCGACCAACGGCACGTTCCTGAACGGCAGTCGAATCGCCAATCCCGCCGCGCTCAAGCGCGGGGATGAAATTCGTCTCGGGGCGGTCCGCTTCGCCTTCATGGGTGCGCGCCCGGCGCGGCGCGGGCTTAAGATGCTGTCGGCGGCGGCGATGGTCGGCGGGTTGTTCGTCGCGGGGTTCGTCGCGATGCGGTACTCGACCGGGGAAAGGATCGCGATCGCTCCTTCCGGTGTGTCTTCCCCGGTACCCTCGGTCTCGACGTCACTCACGCCCTCGGCGAAGCTCCCGGCTCGCCCGGCGCCTGCGCCCGCGAATCCCGGGCCGCCGTGGCTTGCGCTTCTGAACTGGTACCGGCGGCTTTCGGCCCTGGAACCTGTTGTCGAGGAGCCCAAACTGAGCGCGGGAGACCGGGCCCACGTGCACTATCTGCTCGCCAACTACTCCGACGCGCTCCGTAGCGGCACGATGCCGGGAGAGCAGATGCACCAGGAGCGCGAGGGGAGTCCCGGCTACACCCCCGAAGGCGCGGCGGCCGGAAAGCAAAGCGACGTTGACTTCATCTACTGGCGCGGCCACAAGCCCGACGGGCTCATCAACTTCGCAATTCTCGACTGGATCTCCGGAGCCTTCCATCGCCTTCCGCTGCTGAACCCCGGCCTCAAGCGGGTGGGCTACTATGACTTCTGCGGAGGAGGCCTGTGCGTTGCGGCGCTTAACGCGATGGCGGGGGCGGAGCCGTCGATCCGCGGCCGTCTGTTCGCGCATCCGATCCGGTTTCCGCCCGACGGCGCGAAGATCGACCTTCGCACCTTCAGCAACGAATGGCCCGATCCGCTGACTTCGTGTGACGGCTACGCCCCGCCCACGGGCCTGCCCATCACGCTTTCACTCGGAAGCTTCGTTCCCGCGAGGCTGGGCTCGTTCAGACTCGAACGGGTGTCCGCGGGCGGATCGGCGGTCAAAGTGGAGGCGTGCGGATTCGACTCCGACAGTTACTCCAATCCCGACGCGAACGCCCAGAACGTGGCGCGCGAAGTACTCAAGGCGAATTCCACGGTGGTGATAATTTCACGCAGCCCGTTGATCCGTGGCGATGCCTACAGGGTGGAAGTCGAGGTCAACGGCACCGCGCATCGATGGAGCTTCACCGTCGCGAACTGAACATCCGGTCATCCCTCCCCTAGCCTTGTCTGCTTGTGGACATAGGGCAGGTCATGGATTATCTTGCGCATCGCCGTGAAACGGTTGACTCAATCGGGTTTCCATTTGACACTCTGTAGGATGCTGTCGGGTGGTGGCGCTGCCGGATTGCTGCTTCTTTGCTCGCTGACGGCGACCGGATGTTTTGCGTGGACCGAGGACAGCCGGGGTAACCTCACCTCGGTCGGTCTGCCTGGAATTCCGCTATGGCAGGCGCATCCCGATGCCGCCTCAGCGCAGCCGATTACGCCGACCGACATGGGCTTCACCCGGGAGGAAGCCTCCAGGCTCGGAGGGCCGGTGATGGTGATACCGCCGGACTCTGCCTCGGCAGTGTGGCGCTACCGCTACTATCAGGCCGGCGGCAACCGCTGCGAGGATGACTTGAAGAAGATGCTGCAGGAGCGGGCGGCGATTGGCGCCACGAGTCCGGCTCCATATTGCACTTCCAATCCGACCATTCCGCCCGCTAAAGGGAGTGCGTTTCTGTTCTGATCGGAGCGCTCGACGAGCGCGGCCATGACCGTCCGCATAAGAAGAGCGCAACCGGCCCGCCTGCTGGCGGCCGGATCCGCCGGCCGAGCGGAGAAGCTCTTCCTGCTTGGACGCGGAACCTTCATCGTCGGAAGCCGCGGGGATGCATCGCTGCGCATACAGGCGCCGGACGTCGCACCGCGCCACGCCGTCATCCGCTACCGGCGCGGCCGCTATCTGATAAGCGGCGCCAGGTCCGGGGGCGGGACTTTCGTCAACGGCGTCCCGGTGATCGGAACCGAAAGCCTTCGCCACGGAGATATCGTCCGCTTCGGCACTGTCGTCACCTACAAGTTCATCGATCCTGACGGTGCGTTGCGCCTTCAGCGCCGGCGCGCACTTCGATTGGGCCTTGCCGCCTTGCCCGCAGCGGCCATCGTGGTTGTTTATCTGCGCGGATGGGGCGGCGGGGCAATCGGATCGAGGCGCGATGCCGTTCGCGTGGAAGCGAAGCCCGCGCGGCCCTTGCCGCCGGCTGCGCTGCAGGCTTCGCCGAGCGCCGCTTCGCCCCTCCGGGCAAGCGCCGGTTCCGAAACAAAGGTCGTTGCGCGGCGGACGCCGGAGCCCGTGAAGTCCTTGTGGATTCAGCGTCTCAATTACTATCGAACGATGGCGGGACTGGATCCCGTTCGTGAAGACCCCCACCTAAGCGCGGCGGTCGATGCGCACGTCCGTTACCTGATCACTAATTTCGCCGAGCATCTGAGCGCTCCGGGGTCGCTCGGCGCCGATGTGTTCACGGAGGATGCATTCCGGCCCGGTTATTCGCCGAAGGGCGCCGAAGCGGCAGCCAACAGCCAGATCGCATGGGGATGCGGGATGTTCGATCACGCGGAGCAGATCGATCGATGGATAGCGGGTCCGTTTCATCGGATGGATATGCTGGATCCCGATCTTAAGGAAGTCGGCTTCAGCGAAGCGCAGCGCAGCGGATGCTGGATTGCGGCGCTCGGGCTGGCCGCGCAGTCCGAGGGCGCCGCAGCCTACGCCGATGCCGTCCGCTTTCCCCCCAACGGCTCTCATGTGGATATAAACTTCGCCGGCGGAGAGTCTCCCGACCCGCTTGCGGGATGCGCGGGATGGGCGATGCCGGTCGGCCTGCCTATCACGCTGGAGACCGGCCGCCTGATCGAAACCGGGATGGTTTCGGCCGAGCTTACCCGGGACGGGCGTGCGGTGGAGAGCTGCGCCTACGATGCCGAAAGCTATCGCAATCCGAATGAGAAGGCGCAGGAGTATGGGCGATGGCTGCTTAGAAGCCACGGCGCGGTTGTCGTGATTCCGCGCAAGCCGCTGTCGCGCGGCGCCGACTACACAGTTTCGATTGCCGTCCGCGACAAGACCTACACATGGTCGTTCCGGGCGGGAGGCAGATGAGCTCTTGCGTCAGAGATCCAGCGCGATAACCGTCTGCAACGGATCCATTCCGCTCTCCGGAACCTCGATTACCAACTCGCCCGTCGGGTCGGCACTGAACATCGTCTCCATCACGGTCCCCCGCTTGTGGACCTTCAGTTCCTGGGTGGTTCCGAGAATGAAGGCCCGCTTGAACCGGTTGAGCCGGATGCCCCGCACCGCGACCGTATCGTACGGGCGCATCAGGAGATGCAGGTACACGCGGTCGCCGCGGCGGGTCGAAGGGCCGTAAAACTGCCAGGGTTCGAGGCCGGGTTCGGTTCCCTCGATACTCTCGCCGTTTCGCTCCATCCAGTTGGCGATTGCCTCGAGTCTTTCGGCCTGTTCGGCGGGCAGAGAACCGTCGCCCGTGGGGCTCACGTTGAGCAGCAGATTTCCACCCTTGCCGGCGACCTCCGAGAGGGTGTTGAGAAGGCTCCGCACGGACTTGTAGGCGCGATCGGAAGGGTTGTAACCCCAGCTCCGGTTCATGGTCATGCAGGTCTCCCACGGACGGGAGGGCACGCTTGCGGGAATCGCCTGTTCGGGCGTGTCATAGTCGCCGCATCCGGGCAGGCGATCGTTGATCACGATTTCGGGCTGAAGCCCGCGTACCATCCTTTCGAGATCGCGCGAGCGCCATTCTTCGATCGTGCGTTCCCATCCGCCGTCGAACCACAGCAGGTCGATCTTTCCGTAGTTCGTGAGGAGTTCCCGGATCTGTCCGAACATCGAGCCCACGAACCGATCCCACTGCTCGGACGTGCCGCGCCTCCAGGCGCCCCATCGATACGGCTTGTCGCTCTCGGTGAAAGCGGGATAGTCGGGGTCGTGCCAGTCGATGAGGGAGAAGTAGAGGCCGATCCTGAGGCCTTCGGCACGAAAGGCTTCGACGTATTCCCTTACGATATCGCGTTTGAAGGGAGTGTTTTCGATCGAGTACGACGTGTGCCGCGAATGGAACATCGCGAAGCCGTCATGATGCTTGCTGGTCAGCACCCCGTAGGTCATCCCGGCCCGCCGCGCCATCCGCGCCCATCGGCGCGGATCGAAATTGACGGGGTCGAAGGTGCGGGCGGTGCGATGGTATTCCTCGACGGAGACGTCGCCGGCCTGCAAGATGGCGCCGACGCCTCCGACCAGCGGCCACGATAGTTCCCATCCCCGCTGACTGCTTGCCGCCCAATGGATGAACATGCCGAATCGCGCCGTTTTGAACCATTCCTGCATGGTGCGATTGTCGCCCGCCGCCGGCGCCCTGTCCACGTGCCGGAAGCGTTGGAGCCCCATCGGTTGGCAAACCGATCGTTCAGGGATTAGAAGTTGCCGCCGTCTCGTGGTATGGGAAAAACAAGGTCCGGCTATCGCCGGAGGAGGCTTTCGGAATGAAGATATCGATGTTCCACCTGATGCCCTATCGAGACCTGCCGGCGGACTTCGAGAAGCGTTACAACTCCGTGTGGGTCGATCCGCCGTACTGGGAACTCGCGGATTCAACCAGGATCGGCCAGTACTACAACTGGACACTCGACGAGCTCATCCATGCGGCCAAATGCGGCATGGACGGCATCTGCGTCAACGAACATCATCAGAACGCCTATGGATTCATGCCGAATCCGGACCTGATGGGCTCGGTGCTGGCGCGCGCCACCAACGGGACCGACGTGGCGGTGGTGCAGATGGGATCGACTCTACCGACGTCGAACCCGCCGATTCGGGTCGCCGAGGAATACGCGATGATCGATTGCATCTCGGGCGGCAGGATGATCGCGGGAATGCCCCTGGGGACGTCGCAGGACGTCAACCTGTGCTACGGGATTTCCCCGATCGAGCAGCGCGAACGCTATTACGAGGCGCACGATCTGATTCTGAAGTCCTGGACCGCGCGCGAGATCTTCGCGTGGAACGGCAAATACTTCAAACTGCCGATGGTCAACATCTGGCCGCGCCCGATCCAGCAGCCTTACCCGCCCGTATGGATTCCCGGCAGCGGAAGCCTCAGCACCTGGGAATTCTCGGCGCGCAACGACCATTGCTATTGCTTTCTGTCCTACTGGGGCAACAATTTCGGAAAGCGGGTGATGGACGGATGGTGGGATTTCGTGGCCAAGGGCAATCACGATCCCAACCCCTTCCGCGCAGGCTTCCTGCAGCTCGTCGCCGTGTCGGAGACCGATGCCGGCGCCGAGAAGGAGTACTACCCCCATATCCGCTACTTCTATGACAAGTGCCTGCACATCCAGACCGAGTACTTCCCGGTGGCGGGCAACCAGGATTACAAGAGCCTCGTAAACAGCGTCACCAAGCTCAATCCGCAGATGTTCGATCTGATGGCGAAGATTCCCGACTGGAAGTACAAGGACTTCGTCGACAATCAGTTCGTCATCGCGGGAAGCCCCGCTACCGTGCGCCAGCAATTGATGGAAGCGGTCAGGAAGCTGCGCGTGGGCAACCTGATGGTGCTGCTCCATATCGGCTCCATGCCGCACGACCTGACCATCAAGAACATTGAGCTGTTCTGCCGCGAGGTTCTCCCGCACTTCCGCGACGTCTGGGAGGACGAATGGGAGAACAAGTGGTGGCCTGAAAAGCTGCGCAAGCGCTCCGCCAACGGCAAGACCGCGGCCACGCGGGCCTGAAACGAGGCGGAGAGGGCGGTGTCTCAGCGGGGCCGGCTCCACGCCGGCCCCGTTCATCCTTCGAACCAGCTAAACCAGGAAGGCTCTGCGAACAAAGATGGCGAGCAAGGAACAAACCCTTAGTGTGTGGGGCGACAAGGTTCATCCCAAGGTGCGAATCTCCGGAAGCGGCGCGCCGCTCGTGTACCTTCACGGCGGCTACGGGCTTGTCGAAACCGAACTCATCGATGAGCTTTCGAAGAACTTCACCGTTTACGCGCTGCCGCATCCCGGCCTCACCGAGGGTGACGAGGACGCGATAAAGGCGCTGGACGATTTCTGGGATCTCGTCCTCTACTACTACGACCTGTTCGACAAGCTCGGGCTCAAGTCGCCGGCGGTGGTGGGACATTCGTTCGGCGGTATGGTCGCGGCGGAGGTTGCCGCAACCGACCCGACCCGCGTGGGGAAACTCGTTCTGGTCAACTCGCTCGGGCTTTGGATCGACAGCAAACCCATCCGCAACTACATCGTGACCGCGCAGACCGAGCTGCCGGCGCTGCTTTTCAAGGACGAGCATCATCCGGCGCTCAAGCGGATCATCCTGAACCCCGAGGACCATGCCGGCTTCATCCGGATCACGTGGGCTCTCGGATGCACCGGCAAGTTTTATTGGCCGATTCCCGACAAGGGGCTCAGCAAGCGGCTCCATCGAATCACCGCGCCAACCCTGTTGTTGTGGGGCAAAAGCGACAAGCTGCTTCCGCTCGACTATGCCGAGGCGTTCAAACGCGCGATTCCGAACGCGAAAGTAGAGACCATCGACGGCGCGCACATGATGCCGCTCGAGCAGCCGCAAGAAGTCGCCGCGGCGATCACGAAGTTCCTGAAGTAACAAGGCGGAGGGCCGCCATGGCGGCCCTCGCAACTTCCGCTTTCAATCACCGGGAAAAGGGCGAGATCGTCGAAATCGTGCCCGATCCCGGCGCCGATGAGATCGTGCCCACTTGCGCAGGGGGCGCGGGTCTAATAGTTCCAAGGATGACCATTTCTCGGATCCAGGGGACGGAAGTGAAACACTCCAGAAACTCGCTGGCCGCGGCGTTTCTCGCGATTCTCGCATTCGCCTCGGCCTGCAGCGGCTCTTCGGATGGATTACCTGTGAGAAACACCGGACATTACGCAATCGTCGATACCGACCGCGGAACCTTCGTGATCGAACTTTATCCCAAGGTGGCGCCCAAGACGGTCGAGAACTTCGAGACCCTCGTGAAAAAGGGCTTCTACAACGGCCTGACCTTTCATCGCGTCGTCCCGGATTTCGTCGTGCAGGGCGGCGATCCCGACGGGACCGGGATGGGCGGACCGGGTTACACCGTTCCCGCCGAAATCGACAAGAACGAGCATCATCTGCGCGGCAGTGTCGCGACCGCCCGCACCGGCGACCGGGTGAACCCCAACCGCGAGTCCTCTGGCAGCCAGTTCTACATATGCCTGGAGCCGCAGCCCGGACTGGACGGCGACTATACGATTTTCGGCGGCGTGATTAAGGGAATGGACGTGGTCGACCAGATCCAAAAAGGCGACCATATGAAGAAGATCACGCTCGCGTCGGCGCCGCCCAAGTAGATCGGAACAGCCCAATGGCAATCGGAAGCGGGCACCCGCCGGGGCCCTACTTCAGCGTCGATCTGCACCTTCACACCAATCGCGGCAGTTCGGATTCCAACCTGTCGCCCGCCGATCTGGTCGAGCGGGCGGGAGAAATCGGGATCGGCGCGGTCTGCATCACCGAGCACGACAACATGTGGGAGCCCCGGGAGATGGACCTGCTCGCCAACGAGTCGGGTGTCATCTTCCTGCGCGGGATGGAGGTGACGACCGACATGGGGCACATCGGGGTGTTCGGGCTCGACCGCTACGTCGGCGGTATCTACAAGCTTTCAGAGTTGCGCAAGGCAGTCGATGCCGCCGGCGGGATTCTCGTCGCCAATCATCCTTTCCGTTACAAGCTCGACCCCCGCTTCTCTTTCATCAATCCCGACGGCGAGCCGATCGATCCGACCCGGCCGGACCGGGCGGCGGGGCTCAAGCTGTTCGAGTACGTCGATGCGATCGAGGTTCTGAACGGAGCATGCTCAGAGGACGAGAACCTGTTCGCGTTGCGCGTCGCGCGTCATCTCGGGATGCCCGAGGTGGCCGGTTCCGATTCGCACTCCGTGTCGTCGGTGGGATGCGTCAGCACGCTGCTCGACGCGCCCGTGCATGACGAGCGCGGGCTTATCGAGGCCATCAAGGCGGGACGCTGCAGAGCAGGACGGGGATTGCTGCAGAACGCACTGACGCCGTTCGATCTTACCGATTGATCCGGTTTCGCCCCGGATTTTGGGGACGGATGTGTCCTTGGGCGCCATCCGAGCCCGAAAAAAGCGGATTTTCCGCCAATGTCGTTGTGAGAGCGCGAAACGGTGGGATAGAATTTTCGCGCACCCGCATCCGCTGAAACCGACGATGGCTACCAATCGCGATCGACTCGCCCTGATCGAGGAAATCTCCACGATTGCCGGCGAGCCCCATGCCACCCTGCGCGAAGCTCTCGACAAGATCGTCGCGGCGATCGCCGAGGGGATGCAGGCGGAGGTCTGCTCGTTGTATCTGTTCGATCCCCAGCGCGAGCGGCTGGTCCTGCGCGCAACCGTGGGTCTCGACCGCGAGTCGGTCGGACGAGTGTCGATGCGCGTGAGCGAGGGGCTGGTTGGGTTGGTGATCGAAAAAGGCGAGCCGGTGGCGGTCGCCGACGCGATGAGCCATCCGCGCTACAAATACTTCCCCGAAACCGGCGAGGAACGATTCCACACGTTTCTCGGGGTTCCGGTCCAGGAAGGGCGGCAGAAGCCCATCGGGGTGCTGGTGGCGCAGACCCTGGCGCGCCGGCGCTTCTCGCGCACCGAGACCACGCTGCTGCGCACTGCGGCGGCGCAGATCGCGCAGGTCCTGTCTCATTTCCGGCTCCGCGAAACCCTCGCCACCCGCGAGAAGGAGCGCGAGGAGTATCGCCGCCGGATGATAGAGGCCAACCGCCAGCTCAAGGATTACGAAAAGGTCGGCGGCAAGACACGGGTCAAGGCGCCAAGCAAGATCCGCCGGCCCCGACTGGTCGGATTGCCCGCCGCGCCCGGCTTCGCGCAGGGCGTTGCCCACGTCGTCGGCACCTTCCTGAGCACCATCGAGCGCAATCAGCGCACCCGCGACATCAAGGGCGAGCAGAAAAGGCTCGAGGATGCGCTCGAGCGGTCGAGGGCGGAACTGGTCGCGCTGAAGGTGCGGATGGAACCGCTGATGCCGGAGGCGGACCTCCAAATCTTCGACGGTCATCGCCTGATCCTCGAGGACGAGGAATTCATCGGACGCATCCGCGACACGATCGAGAAAGGCTACGCGGCCGAAAGCGCGCTGTTTAGGGTAATCGACGAACTGAGCGCTCAGATGCTCGCGGTTGCCGACGGGTATCTGCGCGAGCGCGCCACCGACTTCCGCGACGTCGGCCATCGCGTGCTCCGCCATCTCCGCCAGGAGGATCGCAAGGGGACGTTCTCGCGGCCCACGATTATCGTCGCCGAGGAGCTGACGCTCTCGCAGCTCACCCTGGTATCGCACGAGAATCTGGCCGGCATCGCGCTGCAATCGGGCGGCGTCACGTCGCATGCCGCCATCCTTGCCCGATCGTTCGAAATACCCACCGTCGTCGGCGTCGAGCATCTGATGGAATCCGTGACGGAGGGCGACCACCTGGTGCTCGACGGCAACTCCGGGCTCCTGTACGTGAACCCGGGCAGCGAGATCGAAAAGGACTACCAGAGCCTCACCCGCCGCTACGAGGCGTTCAAGCGCGAGCTTATCGAGGCCGATCATGAGCCCGCCGGCACCCGCGACGGGCATCGGGTGATGATGCTTGCGAACATCGCGCTGCTTGCCGACGTCCATCTCGCGCTGCGTTACGGCGCGGAAGGAATCGGTCTGCTGCGGTCGGAATTTTCGTTCCTGACCTACGAGGACTTTCCCGACGAGGATCAGCAGCTTGCGCTGTACAGCAGGATGCTCAAGGAGGTCGGACGCCGCCCCGTCACCATCCGCACCCTGGACATCGGCGCGGACAAATATCCTCCCTACATGCGAGTGCCGCGCGAGGAGAATCCGTTCCTCGGATGGCGCTCGATTCGCATCTCGCTGGAGATGTCGGGGCTGTTCAAGGTGCAACTGCGGGCCATCCTGCGCGCGGCTGCCAAGTACAACGTCCGAATCCTGTTTCCGATGATCTCGAGCCTCGAGGAGCTGCGCCGCGCAAAGGAACTGCTGGCGGAGGCCAAGGCCGAACTTTACAAGGAAGGTCTCGAGCACAATCCGAAAATCGAGGTCGGGATGATGGTCGAGGTGCCGTCGGCCGTGTGGCTGGCGGCGCGGCTTGCGCGCGAAGTCGATTTCTTCTCGATCGGCACCAACGATTTAATCCAGTACCTGCTTGCCGCCGATCGCAACAACCCCAAGGTCGCCCACTTGTACGAAGCGTTCCATCCCGCCGTCATCTCGGCGCTAAGCGAGGTGATTAATGTCGCTCGGGCAGCGGACAAGGAGGTCGGAATCTGCGGCGAGATGGCGAGTGATCCGCTGGCCACGCTTCTGCTGGTCGGTCTGGGGCTCGATGAACTGAGTCTGAGCCCGCTGTTCATACCGGTCGTCCGCAAGCTCGTGCGCGAGGTCGACTACCAGACCGCGCGTCAAACCGCCCGTGAAATTCTCCAGATGTCGAGCGTGCAGGAGATCAAGGGATACCTGATCGAGCGTTACCGCGATCTGGGGCTTATCAATCTGGTCGAGATGTACCGGTGAAGGGGCGGGTGGCGGACCCGAGGGTCAGGAACCCGGGTTCGCTCGGCTCATGTTCGCCTGTTATAGTGTCCAAACGGAAATCCTAATAATCCTTGAATTTTTCGTGAGAAAGATTGACTTTTCCTGCCCGGCAGGATTAACTCTGACCGGTCGGTTAGAGCGGTCTTAGGGTGGTTTTCGCTTCCCGGGACCGAGAGGAGCTGTGATGGTACTTTTTCTGATCGCACTCGCCGTGTTCGTTGCTGGCGCGGCGATTATCCTCTACCTGCTTCTGGGCACGAATCGCTATGGAGGCGACCGGCCCGCCCAGCCCCTTCAGTTAACAGCGTCTCAGGGCGCCCTCAATCAAGGCACCCTCAAACCGGAACCGTGTAGGACCGTACGGGTATATTTCATAAAGCCCTCGCGCTATGACGAGGAGGGCTATGTGCAGTTCTATCGGTTCGGCGTTCAGCCGAACAACACGCTCACGGCGCTTGCCGCGCTCAACGAGGCGTTCAACCGAAAGTATTCCGCCGAGCGCAATGTTTACCTCGAGACCGTAATCTGGGACGAGATCTGCGACGGCGTCATCAGCCCCGAGACGATCAAGGCGATCAAGGAGAAAGCCCACGAGGACGGGGTGGAGTTGCTCGTCGGTCTCTCTGGAGTTCAGTCAAACCAGTATCCGCGCGGCCGCGACATCGCCCTTCAATTCAAGGCGCTTGGCGTGCCGGTGATGATGGGCGGGTTTCACGTCAGCGGATACCCCGAGTCGGTGAAGTTCCTCAACCAATGCGGGATCACCGCGGTTGTCGGCGAAGCCGAGAATCTCTGGGGCCACATCATCGAGGACTTCCTGCGCGGAGAGCTCAAGCTTCAGTACTCGGTCAGCGAGGGAATTAGGGCCAAGACGGGCCGCGACGACATTATCGTGCCGCTCATCACCGATGCCCTGCTGCCGGTGGTTGACGATCGATACCTGACGCGTTTCTTCAACGAGGCGATGACGACGATCGACACCTCGCGCGGGTGCCCCTTCACCTGCTCGTATTGCAGCGTGAAGAACGTGATGGGCCGGACGATGCGGTCGCGGGAGCCCAATGCCGTCGTCGCATGGGTGCGCGATGCCTGCCGCAACCACGGCATCGAATCGCTGTTCCTGGTCGATGACGACTTTTTCCGGTCTCCGCGATGGGAGGAGATCCTCACGGGGCTCGTGGAGGTCAAGAAGGAGTTCCCCCGCTTCTCCTTCATGATGCAGGTGGACGTCGATGCCTCCTGCTATGCGAACGTGGCCGAGGGAGAGACCGAAACCGCCAAGCATCGCCGCAGCCAGCGCTTCACCGAGCTTGCGGCCGCCGCGGGATGCTACATGGCATTCATCGGGATCGAGTCCCTCAATCCCGACAACCTGAATTTCGCGACCAAGTACCAGAACACCGACGATCGCCAGCATAAGCTCAAGCTCGAGGAAGCCCGCGCGCGCGTGATCAGCAAATACCGCCGGGTGGTGGACAACTGGCATCGCGTCGGCGTTTCCGCGCACGCCGGCTACATGCTGGGCTTCCCGTTCGACGGCCCGGATTGCGGCCGAATCGCCGCACAGACGCTCAAGAAGATCGGTTTCGACATCGTGTCGTTCTTCATCGTCACCCCGCTTCCCGGCACCGAGGACCAGGTGCGATACGCGAAGGAAGGCGCGATCATCGACTGGGACTTCAACAATCTCGACTCACAGCACGTGACGCTGAAGCACGACAAGCTCGACAAGTCGAGCTGGATGCAGGCGTATCGTGACGCGTTCACGGGGTTCTACTCGCTTCCCCGGCTGCTCCACACGGTTTTCACCGTGGCGGGCGGACGCGGTCTCAGCGCCGAAGGACGCCGCTCAGTTCTGCGCCAGTTCCTGTACTACTTCTTCTCCTACCGCCAGGGACGGCATCCGATGGTCGGCGGAATATGGCCGATTCTGCGGCGCGACATCCGCCGGATCGCGATCGGCGACGAGGAAGCGCGCCGCTACTATCTAGGCGGACGCTTCGATGCGATCCTGCGGGGCGAGTCCGACGGCTTCGCCGCTGCGACCGCCTGAGCGCGTCCGGCACGGTTCCCCCCAGTCGGCGCCAGCCAGCAGTTCCGCGGTCGCGGATTCAGCGCGCCAGTGCCCGGGGTCACGTCCGCGGCGCCGGCGCAAGCCCCGGATTGCCAACTCCTGTCTGCCCATGGCATACAAGCGCAAAGGGCGGGAGCGCTTGCGCGCTCCCCGGAAAAGGAGCTAGGCATTCATTGCCGCCACGGTCATGAGCAACATTCCCTATCTGAACCTGATCTTCGCAATCATCGCCGTCGCGCTCATAGTCTTTGTTCCTTTCATCAGACGGTTCGTTTTCGCGATCATTCGGGTGGCGATCGCGCTTGGAGCGGCCTTCGTGGCGATCGCGGGGATCTCGATGCTCATGAACAACGAGACGATTTACGAGAAGCCGGGGGTTCGCGCGCGGACCATTAGGTTTATGACCGAGGACCACGCCGCGACCAGCGACAAGGGATTGGGAAGCGCGACCTGCCGATGGCCAGACGAGCCGACTCCGACCCCCACGGCGACGCCGACTCCTGCGCCCGCGGCCGCCGAGGCGCAGCAAAAGCCCGCCCCGGCTGCCTCTCCCACGCCCGAGGAAGAGGATTCCTATCCCGAGCTGATGACTCGGAGCTACCCTGGGATATCCCGGCAGAAGCTGTTCGATCTGTCGCAGCAGGTGGTCAATTCGCTGGGCGGGTGGAAGATCGTGAAGGCGGATCCGCGCTCCGGCACCCTCGAGTGCATCTACACGAGCCGAATCCTGGGCGAGGAGGATGACATCCGGATCACGGTGACGCCGAAGGGCGAAGTTCAGCTCTGTTCGCGTTCGGGCACCGCGCGTCCCAATTCGACCTCGCTGCTGCGGTTTTTCCCCGGCGACTTTGGCGCCAACATCGGCCATATCAAGCAGTTCTATGAGACCCTCGAACCGAAGATGGACGAGGTCTATAAGCAAGAACAGGAGAAACAGAACCTGAAGCGGCCGCGGGGCGAGCAATAGCCAGCGCAGCAGGACGCCGCGCCTGTTTCCGGATCGATGATTCGCGAATCACGGATTGATTCCCTTGCCGGCTTTCTGGTCCATGGCCTGATCGCGCGCGGCGTAATCAAACCCAAGGCCGACGAGAAGGACCTCGTCGCCTGCGTGGTCGAGATGATGTCGGAGAACTTCGAGATCGAGGCGCGAATCGATGCGGAAGCGGACCGCATGGCGGATGAGCTTGCACGAAAGGATTCCCGCGCCGACCCGGCGCGGCTTCGCGCCATGATCCGTCAGCGGCTGGCCGAGAAGAAGGGATTTACCCTGTGAAACGCAATCGGACACGAGTACGCGGCCCGGTCTGCCGATCCGCCGGCATCCGGCCCGCCGGTCGTCTGTCGTGAAACTCAGCGAAGCACGAATACTTTACCTGGCCCGCGAATCCCTGGCGCGCCTGCGCGACGAGGGTCTCGCCGAGGTTCCGAACTTCGCGCTGGCCTTGCGCCAGGCGCGCGAACTCATCGCCCAATGGGACGAGAAGGGCGACGAGATCGACGCGCTGGTGCGGCGCAAGATCGCGTCGATCAAGCGCGGTATCGTCGAGGGCAGCAACGAATGGAACCTGCTCTATCGCCGCTACCGTGACGAGGAATTGCGCCGGCGCGGCAATATGCACTGATGGCTGCCGGCGCGACCACCCCGCCAAAACCCGGAGAAGCCGACCTCGTCGTCCGCGCGCGCGGCGCCGCCCGAAGCCTGTTCGCGGACCTGAGCCCGGGGCGCATCCTCGATGTACCCGCCGGAGGAGGGCTTCAGACCGCGGCGCTGGTGAATCGCGGTTTCGAGGTCTGTTCCGTCGATCTCTTTCCCCGCCATCGCCCCGGCCCGCGCCAATCGTGGGTCTGCGCTGATGCGAACGAACCGCTGCCCTTTCGTACGGGGTCCTTCGACTACCTGCTGTGCCGCGAAGGAATCGAGCATCTCGAGGATCAGATGGGATTTCTGCGCGAATGCGCGCGCGTGCTCAAATCGGGCGGGCGAATGATCCTAACGACACCCAACGTGATGCATCTGGCGGCGCGGATTAGCCAGTTTCTGACCGGACAGCGCAACCTCAGGCGCGGGCTTGTGAACGAGGTGCAGACACTGCGTGGCCGCAATGGGAGCCGTATCTATCACGGCCACGCCTTCCTGCTCGACTATTACCGCGCGCGCTACATGATTCGGCTGGCGGGTTTCGACGGCCTCGAGGTTTACACCGATCACTTCAGTCCGACCGCGATCGCGGCGGCCCCGATGGTGCCGTTCTTGTGGGCCGCGATGAAGTTTTCGGTTGCCGTATCCGCCCGCAACGCGCGCAAACCCGGACGCAAACGGCCTTCCGAACCCGTCCTGAGCGAGATCATCGCTCACGTGCTTTCACCCGCGCTTCTGTTCGGCAAGCGGATGATAATCGTCGCCCATCGCGTCTGAATCCCGTCGGCGGATTTCTCCGCAGCGGTTGCCCCTGCGGAAACTCCCGTCAGTCACCTTGATGGATACCAATGGCAGGCTGGTAGAATCTTCGGTATGGACGAAAAGGAATTCATGGCGGCGGCGGACGAATGCCTGGGACGCGTCGCCGGATGGCTCGAGGAATTCGATCCCGACGAACTCGACTACACCCTCGCCGACGGCTCTGTGACGATCGAGTTCAAGGACGGCGCGAAATTCATCATCAGCCGGCAATCCGCGACCCGTCAGGTCTGGCTGGCCGCGGGATCGCGCGGGTTCCATTTCAACTTCGACGCCGGGAGCAAAGGATGGCGCGATGACAAGGACGGCGGGGAACTGTTCGCCGTTTTGGCCGAAGTCATCGGGGACCACCTTGGCCGCCCAGTCGAGTTCGAAGGGTGAGATTCTCGCGATCGGCTGCAATTTTCGAACGAAATAGCATCTTTAGGCTCTGTAAGGACTAAAACCTCGAACCAAGCGAACAGGTTCGGAGAGTCGGGCTCGTCGCCCTTGCGTTAAGCGGTGAACGGGGTAGGATGCAATTGGCAGTCTCGATTGGAGAGTGCCAATTGACATTCCGACACGAATGATTAGTTTTTGGCGCGGTCGGGATTTCCCATAACGGCCACAGAAATCGGAAAACTCAACGAGGAGGCTGCGAGTCCCCAATGACGAAGATTAGACCACTGGGCGATCGCATCTTGGTCAAGCGAATCAAGGAAGAGGAAAAGACCAAGGGCGGAATCATTATCCCTGACACCGCGAAGGAAAAGCCCCAGGAGGGCAAGGTCGTCGCGGTCGGCAAAGGCAAGCTGAACGAAGACGGCAAGCTCATCCCGCTGGAGGTCAAGGCCGGGGACAAGATCCTGTTCGGCAAGTACTCGGGCAGCGAGATCAAGCTCGAGGGCGAAGAGCATCTTATCCTGCGCGAGGACGATGTTCTGGGGATCATCGAGTAACACGTCCGCGCACAACCGATTGTAACGCAACCAACTGAACCCGAGAGAGGCAAAACACACATGCCTGCAAAGATAGTCCGTTTCTCCCAGGAGGCGCGCGAGAAGATCCAGAAAGGGGTCAACGTGCTTGCCGATGCGGTTACTGTGACGTTGGGGCCCAAGGGGCGCAACGTCGTGCTCGAAAAGAGCTTCGGCGCGCCCACCGTCACCAAGGACGGCGTCACCGTAGCCAAGGAAATCGAGCTTGAGGACAAGTTCGAGAACATGGGGGCGCAGATGGTCAAAGAGGTCGCCTCCAAGACCTCCGACGTCGCCGGCGACGGCACCACCACTGCCACCGTCCTCGCCCGCACGATCTACACCGAGGGCATCAAAATGGTCGCGGCGGGACATGACCCGATGTCGCTCAAGCGGGGAATCGACCGCGCCGTCGAGGCCATCACCAGCGAGCTCAAGAACCTCTCCAAGCCCACCAAGGATCGCAAGGAGATCGCCCAGGTCTGCACCATCTCCGCCAACAACGACCCGACCATCGGCGAGATCATCGCCGAGGCGATGGAGAAGGTCGGCAAGGAAGGCGTCATCACCGTCGAAGAAGCCCGTTCGCTCGAGACCCAGCTCGAAGTGGTCGAGGGAATGCAGTTTGACCGCGGCTACCTGTCGCCCTACTTCGTGACCGATCCCGAGCGGATGGAGGCGAAGCTCGACGACGCCTATATTCTCATCCACGAGAAGAAGATCTCCTCGATGAAGGATCTTCTCCCCATCCTCGAAACCATCGCAAAGACCGGCAAGCCCTTCCTGCTGGTTGCGGAGGATATCGAGGGCGAGGCGCTGGCGACGCTGGTGGTCAACAAGATCCGCGGCACGCTGCAGTGCGTCGCGGTCAAGGCTCCGGGCTTCGGCGATCGCCGCAAGGCGATGCTCGAGGATATCGCGATCCTGACCGGCGGCCGCTGCATCGCCGAGGAACTCGGGGTCAAACTCGAGAACGTCACCCTGCAGGATCTTGGGCGCGCCAAGCGGATCGTG
>Ga0070740_10002254_pt1 | contig 23315 bp, 16 predicted proteins | sample Coa_R2_FD_67286 | JGI IMG/M metagenome (GOLD analysis project Ga0070740, IMG submission 67286) | Surface soil microbial communities from Centralia Pennsylvania, which are recovering from an underground coalmine fire - Coalmine... | ecosystem: Environmental > Terrestrial > Soil > Unclassified ...
AATTAGGCAAATGGATTATTTTTTCCCTGGTGGCAGTTGTGATTGCCAATGCTATGTATGCAGTGCTTCGACTCTCTCCGTTTTATTACATCATCGGGCAAAAGAATTTGACATTTATTTATTCACCCGGCCAATGGTTGCACCATCCGTTTACGTATTTCTTTGGCAATATGCATGCGCTTGTCGGATGGTTTGTGACGTATACGACACTTCCGGGAATAGTTTTGATTATCGCCTCGTTTTTTATTGATAAAAAACACTGGCGGGAAAGAGTATTGCTTGCTATGTGGTTTGTAGTACAGCTTGTCGCGTTGGGGCTTTTTGGAAAAGTGATTTATCCGCGTTTTCTTTTGCCAATGGCAATGTCGCTGCTGGTTCTGGCCGCTGAGTCTCTTTATTATCTCTTTACGCTTTCACGAAATTATGCGCTGAAAATTGTTGTCGTTGTTGTTTTTCTGGCGATGTTTGCTGTCAATGACTTTTATATTATTACTGATTTTTCCAAAGCCACTGTTGCCGATTCGGACCGTGGACAATTCCTCATGGCATGGCCTTCGGGCGTCGGTGTAAATGAAACAATTGCATTTCTACAAAAGCAATCCCAAAAAGGAAAGATCTATGTCGGGACGGAAGGGACGTTTGGTTTGATGCCGTATGCACTGCAAATTTTTCTTTATAATAATAAAAATGTGATTGTTAATGGTTTCTGGCCGATACAAAATACACCGCCGCAGGAGGTTGTGAAAGCAAGTAGGACTATGCCGACGTATTTTGTGTTTTATCAACCTTGTCCGTCCTGTCAGCAAATTGGGGTCGCTCCAGCTACGTGGCCGGTCAAACAGATTTTCCAGATTAAGAAATTAGAAAAGGATACGTATTATACCCTGTATCAACTCCAATAACATGAAAACACTTTATTTAACTTCTATTGGTTTGGGAAAATTGCAAACACTTACAAAACAATTTGGGGAGCATCCAAAAATTGCATTTGTCTCTACAGCCGCTGATCCGTATAAAGACAAATGGTTCGTTGAGGTTGATAGAACAAAGTTGACAGAAATGGGCTTTTCGCTTGTTGATGTGGATATTAAAAACAGAAAGAAAGAAGAATTTAAGGCTTTATTGAATGATATTAATGTTATTTATTTTACTGGCGGAAATACCTTTTATCTTCTCAAAAAGATTAAAGAAAGTGGACTTGATAGTATTATTCGAGAATTCGTTGATAAGGGTGGGATCTATGCAGGGGCAAGTGCTGGAGCCGTATTGGCTTGTCCGACAATTGAACCAGTACAATTTGTTGATGATCTGAAAGAAGCACCAGATCTTAGAAGTTATTCTGGTTTAGATTTGATCGATTTTGTTATTCTGCCGCATTATGGTACTAAGAAATATGAAGAGAAATATAGTCAAACGCTGCAGAAGTACGGAAATGAAAAATATGACCTTTTGTTACTAAGTGATAAACAGGCTGTAATTGCACAAGATAATACGTTTCGAGTAGTAGAAACAGATTAACTACGGGATTTCCGCATACGCGGGAATGACGATAATAATCACAGATGGATGAAATGAAAACAAAAATTGCGCGAGTAAAAAAATTGAATAAATACTCTTTACTTTCTTTTCTTTTGCTACTTTTCCTTTCATTGCCAGCTGTGGTGCCGCTTTTCCATCCGGGATTTTTTGTGAGTGATGATGGTGATTGGATGATTATTCGTTTTTCAGCGTTCCATCAAGCTCTGGTGAAAGGACAGTTCCCGGTACGATTTTTACCGCGCCTTAATTTCGAATATGGGTATCCGGTTGCGGATTTTCTGTATCCTGGTTTTATGTATTTGGCTGAACCATTCCATTTGTTGAAGATTGGTTTTGTGAATTCGGTAAAAATCATTCTGGGATTATCCATGATTGGTTCGGCAGTGTTTATGTTTCTCTGGTTAGAAGTTCTGGATTCCCGCATACGCGGGAATGACGAGAATAAAAGTAAGAGTTTTTCTGGTGTATTTCCAGCACTACTTGGCGCGATTGTGTATCTGTATGCGCCGTATCATTTGTATGACATCTATCAGCGCGGATCAGTTGGTGAGGTATTGGCTTTGGCTGTTGTGCCGTTTATCTTATGGAGTTTGGAGAGAAAATCACTTGTCTTTTCAATAATAGGAATTGGTTTGTTGATTCTTTCACATAATACATTAGCAGCAGTGTTTTTCCCGGTTTTGATTATTTACGCGTTTTTGTGTAGAGACATAAAATTTACTATCTCTACATTTTTAATCGGAGCGGGGTTGGCGACATTTTTCTGGTTGCCAGCGTTGTATGATCTACGCTATACAATTTTTTCGCAGACAAAGGTTTCGGATTATACACAGTATTTTGCAAATGGTGGATTGCTAGGAGTGAGTAGTTTAGTCATTTTATCTTTATCAATAGTTTGTTTTATTGTTCACCTTCTGGATTCCCGCATACGCGGGAATGACAACGATCGAGTCGGAAATGATAATAGGAGAGGTGAGAATAACAAAGGGGTAAATATGAATGACAAGAGTCTAAAGAAAATATTTTGTTTTTTTCTTACCATTGGTTTATTGTCACTTTTTTTCAGCAGTTCGTTGAGCAATTTTTTGTGGCATTTTTTGCCGATTTCGTTTATCCAGTTTCCTTTCCGGCTATTATCAGTTACGATTCTGGCAGTTGCATTTCTAGCGGCGTATGTCATTGCCATGCTGAAAAATTTCCCGCTCAAATTCCTTTTTTCCGGAATTATTATTCTTGTTCTCATTTTTGATGTGTATCCCCACTTAAAAAAAGTACAGTTTACTGATAAAGGTGAAGGTTTTTATGCAACCAATGAAGATACGACAACAGTCAAAAATGAATATATGCCAAAATGGGTAAAAATTCTGCCTTCACATCGACCAAATTATTTGATTGATGTACAAAACGGTTCTGTTTCAAATGTAGAGAATACTATACATAGCATTTCTTTTTCTACCAAAACGACACATGCTTCATTGGTTATCATCCATATGATTTATTTTCCTGGCTGGCAGGCGACAGTTGATAACCGTCCAGCAAAGATTATGTATCATAATCCGGGCGGGTTGATTGTGGTTGCTGTACCAAAAGGAGTCCATCAGGTGCGGGTATGGTTTGGAGAAACAGCAATACGGCTGTTGAGTGATGGAGTCTCTCTTCTGAGTTTATTAGTTCTAGGTACTATCGTTTTCTTAATAAAGCAAGGTAGAGTATAGATATTAACAAAATGTATGACAATCGTTAAAAAATTTTTGTCTCTTATTATTTTGTTACTGCTATCGTATTGGGCGGTTGCGCCGTTTTTCCATAACGGGTTTTTCCCGATGCATGATGATGCGCAAGTACAGCGGGTATTTGAGATGAAACAAGCACTTGCGGATGGGATGTTTCCGGTACGCTGGGTGAAAGATTTAGGATATGGGTATGGCTACCCAATTTTTAACTTTTACGCGCCGTTTGCTTATTCTGTTGGCGGCTTTATCAATTTGATTGGATTTAATGCATTGCTTGCCACAAAAATTATGATGGCATTGGGAATTATCCTTTCGGGCGTTTTTATGTATTTGCTGGCACGGGAATTTTGGGGAGAAATTGGCGGGTTAGTTTCAGGTTTATTGTATGTATATGCCCCATATCATGCGGTTGATATCTATGTCCGGGGAGATGCGGCGGAATTTTGGGCATACGCTTTTATTCCTTTGGCATTTTTGGGAGTTTATAAGTTGTATTGTCATTGCGAGCGAATAGCGAAGCAATCCCCAACAAAAGCAAAAACGGGCAGAGGATTGCCGCAGCCATTTCATGGCTTCGCAATGACAAGTTGGTTCTGGCTGTCCATTGGGTCAATTGGTTATGCAGGTATTATCCTGTCTCATAATTTGACTGCAATGATGGTAACGCCGTTTTTATTTGTTGCATTACTACTGCTTTTTTTAGTTCTCCTGTTTAACGGGAGAAGAAAATCTTATTTTGTTTTACTTGTTTTGTTAATCGGAATTTTATTGTCAGCATTTTACTGGTTACCAGCATTGATGGAGATGAAATATACTAATGTACTTTCTCAAATCGGCGGGGGTGCGGATTATCATGATCATTTCGTTTGTTTGAGTCAACTCTGGAATAGTCCGTGGGGATTCGGTGGGTCAGTACCTGGATGTTTGTCAGATGGACTGTCTTTTAAAATCGGCAAATTGCATAGTATCCTTTCTCTATTGTCATTGATTGCACTGGTAATTATATGGAAAAAGGAAAAAATAAAAGCGGGTGTTATTTTATTTTCGATTGTTTCGCTTTTGTTTGCTATTTTCCTTATGCTCCAGCAGTCGCAATTTATCTGGGATGCAATCCCGCAGATGGCGTTTTTCCAGTATCCTTGGCGGTTTCTGGTGCTGGCGTCATTTTTTACGTCGTTTCTGTCGGGAGCAAGCATTTGGATAGTTTCCTTCTGTATAGAATTGTTATTCCGAGCGACGAATGAGTCGAGGAATCTCCTGCCGCAAAAGCTGCTTCGGGGTATGAGATCCCTCCGTTCGCCTACCGGCTCAGTCGGGATGACAAATAATAACGAGAAAAAACTTTTTGCATGGGATGAAATGCTTAAGTGGCCGGTATATGCTCTATTCATATATTTTATCATCTTTTTTAATGCCAAAGTGTTTGTTCCACAGCTATATTTACAGAAGACAAGTGTTGATTATACAAGTCAGTATAGTTTGACGTGGACGACGTCGAGAATTTCTGATGAATATATGCCAAAAGGATTTGCTATTCCGAAAAATCCCGGACAAGTGCCGAAGACAAAAATCGTTACGCAAAACACATCTGCAAAATTACTGAGTTTCTCACAAAGAACACAAAGGATGACAGCAAAGATTAGTACAGATAAACAAACAAGGCTCTTAGTTAATCTGGCATATTTTCCCGCATGGCATATTTTTATAGATGGCAAACAGGTTGTGTTTACAAACTTTAATAGAGGTTTACTGGTCACAATTCCTAAAGGCGAACATATCCTGGATATCCGTTTTTCTCAGACCCCTATTGAACGTGTTGCCGATGCAATCTCTATTGCTGGTATTCTTTGTTTGATTATTGTTATAATATTTGAAAGGAGAGCTATTCGTGAGAGGTAGTTTCTTATTTGCTTAGAACGAAAATTTTTCTTCTTCACTTAACAAATGGTGATTCATAAAGTATGGCGACCAAAAAATCAAAGGTTGAGATAACTATTCCTGTATATAACGAAGAAGCAGAGCTCGAAAAAAATATTACAAAGCTTCTTACTTTTTGTAAGAGAAATTTGACAACTTATGACTGGCAGATTACGATTGCTGATAACGCTTCAGTCGATAATACACCGGTGATCGCGGCAACACTGGCAAAGAAGCATCCTCAGATTCACCTTCTTCGCCTTAAGCAAAAGGGCCGTGGGCGGGCGGTAAAACGAGCATGGAGTCAAAGTCATGCTGATTATTGTGTCTATATGGACCTGGATTTATCAACGGATTTGTTTCATTTACCAAAACTTCTGCAAGCATTAAAAAATGGTTATGATATTGCAATCGGATCGCGTCTGGCACAAGGCGCACGGGTTGAAGGACGGACAGTGCTTCGCGAATTTATTTCACGCTCACTCAACCTTTTTTTCATCCAGTTATTTTTCCAAACACACTTTACAGATGCGCAATGCGGTTTTAAAGCTGTAACCAGACAAGTGGTTGAAAATCTTATTCCCAAGATTCAGGATAATGACTGGTTTTTTGATGGGGAACTTTTAATTGTGGCCGAGAAAAGCGGATATAAAATTTATGAAGAACCAGTGCATTGGGTAGACAATCCCGGGTCGACTGTCCGCTTGATTTCGACTATTTCCGGAGATCTGAAAGCAATGTGGCGGCTTTTGCTGACAAAGCCGTGGAAGAAAATAAAAAAATAATTTCAAATAATACCAATTTTAATAACTCATCTTACGAAGCGTATGTTTCTGGTAAGGCCCAAAGGCCGCATCCAGAATCCGAAGTCCTGGCACTGTCCAGGATCATTGACCGGACAAGCCGGAAACATATGGTTGCGTAACATGAGTTATCAGTATGGAAGAATTAGATATTGCAACCATTACAAAACGGTCAATTCACGGCGTATTTGCACTCGTCTCGCGGACGTTTATCATCAGTATTTTTAGTCTGGTTATTAATTTACTGCTGGGAATTTATTTATCACCCGCGGTTTTTGGTGTCTATGCGCTGGTAACGGCAGCAATTGCTTTCCTGCAATATTTTTCAGACATCGGACTTGCCGGTGCACTCATTCAGAAAAAAACTGATCTGACGCAAACTGATTTGTCAACTACGTTTATTATCCAGCAATGTTTGATGATCACCGCGATTATTGTCGCGCTTTTGCTAACGCCGGTTATCAGCAGATTTTATCATTTCAATCGATCAGAAATGTATTTGCTGGACGCTGTTATTATTTCTTTTTTCCTTTCTTCTCTTAAGACAATTCCGTCTGTTATGCTGGAACGCAATTTGCGTTTTGAAAAACTTGTCATTCCGCAGGTCGTTGAAACATTTGTTTTTGGTTTGACTGCATTTGTCTGCGCTGTTATGGGATTGGGAGTGAATAGTTTCACTTTTGCCGTTTTGGCACGTGGCCTCCTGGGGTTGATTGCAATGTATATCGTTTGTCCCTGGTTTCCCACGTTCTCTTTTTCAAAAGATGTTGCTAAGCGGCTTTTGTCATTTGGCGTTCCGTTCCAACTCAATAGTTTTCTGGCGCTTGTCAAAGATGATTTGTTTTTGGCATACGTCGGCAAAGTTTTGCCGCTGGCACAGATCGGCTATATTACATTTGCACAGAAATGGGCATTCGTACCGCTGCGACTGGTTATGGATAATGTTATCCGGATCACGTTCTCATCGTTTTCCCGCCTGCAGCATGACCCCAAACATTTAGGACGTGCTGTTGAAAAATCTCTGTTTACATTGGCGCTATTAATTTTCCCGTCACTTGTCGGTCTTGTCATTCTTGCGCCGCTTTTCATGCAAATCATTCCAAAGTATCAGAAATGGGAACCGGCCCTCTTTTCGCTCGGTTTGTTTGCAGCAAATGCAGCATTATCATCATTTTCCACGCCTTTAACAAATGCGCTCAATGCTATTGGAAAAATAAAAGTGACATTGTATCTGATGATTTTCTGGGTAATTGCGACCTGGGTTATTACGCCGATAATGATTTTTATCTATGGGTTTAATGGCGTATCAATTGCGTCAGTTATTATTGCGCTTTCAAGCGTTGGTGTCGTGGTAATTACAAAAAAATATATTGCATTTCGCGTCTTGCCGGCCGTCACGATTCCGTTTGCTTCATCACTTGTTATGGGGGGGATTGTTTACTTTCTTTCAACCAGGCTTCCAGTGAATTTGTTCTCAATTGTGATTATGATTGTTGTCGGGATGGTTTCGTATTTCAGTGTTGTACTTGCATTGGCGAGAGGAGAATTTATTGCAGATTTGAAGATAATTAAGATACAGTTGTTGAAAAGATAAAGCAAATAAAGCAAAATCTATGTATGACTAAAGGAGAAAGGCTATCTGATCAGGAGCAAATGCTTGCTGCAATGCAGTTGGATTTAAAAAAGTTATTAAATCCTAACGTACCTGATAAGAAAAAAATCAATATCTCTGCAAAGACAGGACGAATACTAACGGAGCAATTTATGCAGTTAGATAATAGATTTACTGGGTCTTTTTTTCTCTTAGGTTTTTTGATTGTAACGGATCCTAGACTTTTTCCAGATAAGAGTAAACATCCTTATGCACGCACTAGCAAGAGAGAAGCTGCATATGCTGAATATGTTAATCGTATACGAGACCAAGGAGGGAAAGGGTCTGAGATTTTGATTAAGTTAATAGAACAATCTAAGCGAGCCAGGATCTGTGATAGCGCAAACACTTCTTGATGGAGAAAGACCTCCTTCAATGAAAGAAATGGATACACGCTCTCGATTAATTAGAAAAATCGAAGGGGAAATACCTCCTGAAGTTTTAAAGGTATTAGATAGAGAATTCGCTTCTACTTACAATAATCTTTTACGTACAGATGAAAAAAATCCATATTGGTTCGAGAAGGACAATGGAAATAAGGGCAACAAGTAAGGATAATCTTAAGATGTTGGTCAAGTAGAGAGGCATGTACATCTTCATTACATTATTTTACTATGGCCTGTGTGATAAAAAGTACTATGCTATACTTACCTCATGAGTAAACTTTCTGTTGTCATTACTGCATACAATGAAGAAACAAAAATAAAAGATTGTCTGGAATCAGTAAAGGATCTGGCAGATGAGATTATTCTTGTGGATAATGATTCAACAGATAAAACAGCGCAGATCGCTACACAGTATACGAGACATATCTTTCATCAAAAAAATGATCCGGAGAAAATTGATTTGCAAAAGAATTTCGGATTTGAGAAAGCAACAAATGAGTGGATTTTGAGTCTTGATGCGGATGAGCGGGTGACGAAGGAGTTGGCGGAGGAGATCAGAAAAACCATTGGTCATACTGAACCTGTCTCAGAATCTATCGTGATAGATCCCCGTCGTCAGCTGACGGATCGCGGAAATGACAGAAGGGGAGATGATGATGAGGAGTTTTCCGGGTATTTTATTCCCCGGAAGAATATCATTTTTGGCAAATGGATTGAGCATACTGGCTGGTATCCTGATCATCAACTAAGGTTATTTAAAAAAGGAAAAGGCAAATACATTGCTAAGCACTATCATGAACCATTGAAGATCAATGGAGAAGTTGGCTATCTTGCGCAGCCGATTGTGCACTATAATTACGAAACAGTTTCGCAATTTTTCCGGCGCAATCTACTTGTCTATGCCCCCAATGAAGCAGATGAATTACTACGAAAAGGCTACCTATTTGACTGGCGCGACGCGGTACGATTCCCTGTCAAAGAATTCCTCAGCAGGTATTTTGCCAGACAGGGGTATAAAGATGGTTTGCATGGATTGATTTTGTCGCTTGGGATGGCTGCCTCTCACCTGGCGATTTTTTGTTATCTCTGGGAGAAGAAAAAGTTTGCCGCTGTTTCTGAAAAAGAGATTTCCCTACATTTGGAAAATGAACTGAAGAAATCAGGAAAAGAAATACAGTTCTGGCTGGACAGGAAAAAGATTGAAGAAGAAAAAAATCCGATTAAAAAAATGAAGTTAAAGCTGAAGAGAAAATTCACCAGTCTATGAATAAATTATCAGTTATCATTTTGACAAAAAATGCTGAAACGTTGATTGCTGATTGTATCGATTCGGTATCTTTTGCGGATGAGATTATCGTCGTTGATGACGGGTCGACTGACCGGACAGCAGAACTCGCTAAACATCTTGGGGCAAAAGTGTATAGTTTTATCCGGGAAAGCTTCGCGGAAAGACGTAATTTCGGATTGAAAAAAGCGAAATATAAATGGGTTTTGTATATTGATTCTGATGAGAGAGTTTCAAAGGAATTACAGGAAAATATTCTCTCTGTTGTCAAAGATAGGGTGAAAAGGTTCTGGACAGGCAAGAACCATAAAAGTGTTTCCGGGGAAGAGGGAAATGATGAATCCAGAATCAAAAACCAGAATGAAGAAAAAACAACAGTTGTTGCATATCGTTTGCAAAGAAAAAATTTCTACCTCGGAAAGCACGAGTGGCCGAAGATTGAGGAACTGGAACGGTTGTTTGATAGAGAGGCGCTTGTTGAGTGGGTGGGTGCAGTGCATGAGACACCAATTGTAAAAGGTGAAATTGGTGCATTGCCGGGGTTCCTGCGTCACTATACCCATCAGGATTTATCAACAATGGTTGAGAAGACGATTGCCTGGTCGAAAATTGAAGCAGAACTTCGATTGAAAGCCAATCATCCGAAAATGTCTTTCTGGCGTTTTTTCCGCGTGATGCTGACAGCATTTTATGATTCCTATATTAAACAAAAAGGGTATAAAGTCGGGACGGCAGGATTGATAGAAAGTATCTATCAGGCGTTTAGTATGTTTATTACCTATGCAAGACTTTGGGAATTGCAAAATACGAGGAATTAGAAATTATGAAGCAAGAAGCAGGGGAAAAGTATGCAGGAGTACCGGAAAAAGAAAGGAGAATTTTTTAGCAAGTTATTAAAGAAATACAGATGATATGAAAAGGTTTTTACCTCTCATTTTTATTCTTTTTATCTGGTTTGTTTTTGCCAGTTCATATTTCATCAGACATAACATCCCATTCCCGGCAAAATATCAGGACAGTTTTTTTACCCCGTGGAATGTCTATCCGCAATATGAAATTCCGGTGAAAAACGATGCACTCTCAGATGTGGCCAATGAATTATATCCCTGGAAACATTTCACCATTGAAAGTCTGAAAAAAGGACAAATTCCTTTCTGGAATCCGTACAGTATGTCCGGCACTGTACATCTGGCAAATGATCAATCAGCCGTTTTGTCGCCGTTTAATCTATTATTTTTTATTTTTCCGTTTATTGATGGATGGAGTTTACTCATCCTTTTGCAACCGCTTCTTGCGGGATGTTTTATGTATCTTTTCCTGCGATCGTTACGAATTTCGCAAACTGGCAGTCTGCTTGGCAGTATTGTGTTTATGTTCTGTGGATTTATGACTGTTTGGATGCCGTATGGGACGCTATCAATGGCGATTGCGTTTTTACCGCTGGTTTTATTTGCGATACAAAAAGCAGATAATGGAGGGGCGCATAATTATTCGTCCCTGCTTATTCCAATTGGTATTGCGATTTCGGTTTTTTCCGGACATTTACAGATCAGTTTGTATTTATTATTGTACTCATTGGCGTTTGTGGTTTTCCGGTTTTTTACGACAGAAAAGAAAAAGAGTTTTATTTGGATTTTTTTCTTTTATCTTCTAGGTATTGCTATTTCTCTTCTCCAAATTCTTCCCACGTTGCAAGCATATACACAGTCACTCCGTAGTAACGCTTTTGCCAATTCCGGCGCAATTCCACTGCAGTATTTGATAACAGTGATAGCTCCTGATTTCTTTGGCAATCCTACGACACGAAACGACTGGTTCGGCTATTATGCTGAGTGGTCGAGTTTTGTTGGCGTTATACCTTTTATATTGGCGGTAATTGCAATAGTAAGTTTTTTCAAAAGCGATATATCTCCTAGTAAGAAGAATCAGGAAGCAGGAATCAGGAAGTATGGACTTTTCTTCTTTTTTGCAGGAATTGTCGCATTACTTTTGGCAATTAATTCATCACTGCAAGATATGTTATCGCTTTTAAAACTTCCGGTTTTCTCAACGAGTATCCCGTCAAGGATTATTGTCCTGTTTAGTTTTTCTTTCTGTGTGCTGGCCGGGTTCGGGACAGATATTCTCCGTGAAGCGTTTCATACAAAAAAGATGAAGAAGATTTTTTTTGTTTTGTTCAGTATTGCACTGGCAATGATTGTGATGTGGGCTTCTATTGTTATCTTTCGATTCATGCCCAAAGACAAGATCTTGCTGGCTGCAAAAAATTTTGTGTTACCGGGTGGATTATTTGTTCTGTTTCTTCTTACGGCTGGCATAAGTTACTTCCTAATCGGCAAAAGCCAGGTAAAGAAAAGACCTCATCCTAGCCTTCTCCTAGTAGGAGAAGGAACAGTTTTTATTTTACTTTTGTTGACGACAGTTGATAGTCTGCGGTTCGCAACAAAGTGGATGCCGTTTGATCCGGTGTCATTTGTGTATCCATCGGTTCCAGTGATTGCGGCAATGCAGAAAGATATTGGCAGCGGCCGGGTATTTGGTGATTTTGGTGCATATATTGACACCTATTATCATCTGCCGTCAATTGAAGGGTACGATCCATTGTACAATCAGCGTTATGGGGAATTTATATCGAGTGCTGCAAATGGAAGTTTAGCAGAACCGGAAAAGAAATCAATTGTGCAGCTTCCCCGGCGGGCAAAATATGCTGACCGGGTACTTGATCTTTTGGGAGTAACATTAGTATATCAACAAATCTCCTCTCTGTATGCTCCCTGGGCATTTCCTGTTTGGGCAGAACCAAATAAATATTCAGTAATTTATCAGGACGGGAAATTTCAGTTGTATCGAAATAAGGCAGCAATACCACGGGCAACACTGTTTTATAACTATGAAGTTGTTCCCAATGCAGCGACAGAAATTAAGCGGTTCTATAACAACAAATTTGATTTCAGAACTACGTTATTACTTGAGACTGACGCGTCTATCCCCAGGTGTCTGCCTCTATCCCATCGGGGATGTGCAGGCAATGGAGGGGTGAAAATCGTTTCGTATACTCCAAATCAAGTTGTTATTTCAGTGACTTCAGCTAGAGCTGGTTTACTTTTCCTTTCAGATACTTACTATCCTGCATGGAAGGCAACGGTGAATGGGAAAGAGACAAAAATTTACCGGGCAGATTATGCATTCCGGGCAGTTGTAGTGCCAGATGGGAAATCGACAGTGAAATTTTACTATCGAGGCATGCTATAACATTATGATTACAGTACAGTATTATCTTTTCGATGAGGAAAAGAGGTTCTGCAACGAGTCCGCGATATCTCTCACTTTCAGCCTCTTTTTACAAAATCCAAAAAGGTATATAATAGCGAGAATACCAAAGACATTGATGATAAGTATAACGATAAACCAGTTCCGTTGACGTAATTGTGCTGCCCGCCAGAGTGCAACTCCTGTCCACACGTACGTCCAAATAAAAAGCAGATACCATCCTATACTTTGCCAGAGCGGAATCGACCCAAACATAGTTGTATGGTACCATGGCTCATGCATATATGCAAGAGACGAAAAAACTGCTACAATCGGGCTAGAGAATTTATTTTTATGAGAATTGGCATGTATGATCCATATCTTGACTCACTTAGTGGAGGTGAGCGGTATATGCTGACTATTGCCGAGTGTTTACCGGGTACATATGACGTGTCAATTTTTTGGGATGATACGACAATTCTGAAAAAAGCCCGGGTAAAGTTGGGGTTACAATTACAAAAAGTTCAGGTTGTTGACAATATTTTCTCATCACACATGCCGTTTTTCCAAAGACTTCTTAAGACAAAAGACTATGATGTTATTTTCTTCCTCAGCGATGGCAGTTTACCGATAAGTCTCGCAAAAAAGACATTTGTTCACTTTCAGTTCCCAGTGGTATGGGTGCAAGGAAAGACCTTTGCCAACAGGCTAAAATTACAGCAGATCGCTGGTGTTTTTTGCAACTCGCAATTCACAAAATCATTTATTGATCAAACATTTGGTGTTGATAGTCGGGTGATTTATCCGCCATGTGGTTCTGAAAAACAAACAGCCGCTGCTGAAAAAAGAAAAGATATCATTCTCAACGTCGGAAGATATAGCGAATTGCCCGATGGTAGCAGTTTTAAAAAACAGGAATTTCTCATCACTGTTTTTAAAGAGATGGTTGCGAAAGGCTTGAAAAACTGGCACTTAGTCATCGCCACGAGTTTTCTTCCGGAGGAGGAGAAGAAGGTTGAAAAATTGGTGAAAGCAGCCGAAGGATACCCAATTACGATTTTAAAAAACATTTCTTATGAAGAAATGACAAAATTATATCAAACAAGTAAAGTGTATTGGCATGCGGCAGGGTATGGTATTAACGAACAACAACATCCGGAATGGGTGGAACATTTTGGTATAACGACGGTTGAGGCAATGCAGTCGGGATTGGTACCTGTGGTAGTTCATGCAGGGGGCCAACCGGAAATTGTAACGGACGGTGTTAATGGTTTTTTATGGAAGACAAAGCACGAATTGATAAAAAAAACCTTGCAAATAATTACAGATGAGGATTTGCGAAAAAAGATGGTTGTTTCAGCAAAAAAACGAGCAAAAAATTTTTCAACTGAAAAATTTTGTAGAGCGATTATGGAATTAATGAGTCTATGAGATTCTTCGTTGCACGCAAAATGACAGTTTAAAGAACGGAATAAGTACTTATATACATTTTATTTCACTGCCCCATGAAACACTTTCGTATGAAGATACTAATGAAATTTTTGCCAATTATCATTTTTATTATCACAGTATGCTTTTTCTTCTCGCCGGTGCTTTTGCAGGGTAAATTGCCGATCCCATCGGATACAATTGTTGGATTGTATCATCCATTCCGGGATTTATACGCAGGACACTATCCCAACGGTATACCGTATAAAAATTCGCTCATCACTGATCCTGTCCGTCAGCAATATCCCTGGAGATTTTTAACAATCTCTCTTGAAAAATCTATAACGCTCCCCTTATGGAATCCCTATACTTTCAATGGTACACCACTTCTGGCAAACATGCAATCTGCGGCATTCTATCCACTCAACGTATTATTCTGGTTGTTACCATTCGCCACTGCCTGGAGCGGTTTGATCTTCCTGCAGCTTCTTCTTGCAGGAGTGTTTATGTATATTTACCTGAATAATCTCAAAATCAATCGATTTGCAAGTTTGCTCGGCTCACTGGCATTTGCTTTCTCTGGTTTTTTTACTTCATGGTTGGAATGGGGGACAGTGGCCCAAACGTTACTTTGGTTGCCGCTTATACTTTTGTCTATCGATAAACTTGTAATCCAGGCGTCGTTGCGGGGAATGATCAAAGACAATCATGGAAAGCAGAATAAGCAGGCACGTTTTGTAAAAAATAAAAAGAAGCACGCGAGATGGTCTTTCTTTATACAAGGAGTTACTTCACATGCAGCACGTGTTTATAACGATGCAAGATTCTGGAGTCTTATTGTTCTTATCTCACTGATTTGTTCATTGTTTGCCGGGCATCTGCAAGTTTTTTTCTATGTATTTCTGCTTTCTGTTCTCTATTTTCTCATGCGATGGATACAATTTGGACGATCAAAAAGGATTTTCTTGCTTCTCTGTCTCATTCTTTTCTGTTTTTTGCTGTTGACTATTATGCAGTGGTTGCCTCTCTTGCAATTTATTCAGCAAAGTGCTCGAGATGTTGATCAGCTTAATAAATGGTACCAAACAGGATGGTTTATTCCCTGGCAACACCTGATTCAATTTGTGGCGCCTGATTTTTTCGGTAATCCAACAACGATGAATTATTGGGGAGTTTGGAACTACGGAGAATTCATCGGTTATATCGGTATTGTGCCACTTCTGTTTGCGCTTCTTGCATTGTTTTTCCGGCATGATCGAAAGACAATTTTCTTTGGCGTGATTCTTCTTATCTCCTTGCTGTTTTCCCTGCCAACAGGTATTAGTGCACTGCCATTTATTTTGCATGTGCCACTACTTGCAACTGCACAACCGACAAGATTATTAGCAATTATTGATTTCTGTCTGGCGGTTTTGGCTGCCTTTGGAGCGGATTATTATTGTAGATTAGAAAACAAAAAACAGATCCTGTATCAGATAGGAGGTATGGCCGCAGTATTTTTCTTGTTATGGACATATATTGTCATTGGGCATAAGATTATTCTTCCTATACCGCCAGCTGATGTCTCAGTCGCCAAACGCAATGTATATTTTCCGACAGTACTTTTTATGCTTAGTGTCCTTATATTTTCGATAGACTTTATTTTCCCTCCTGATTTTTTTACAAAGCTTTTACAAAGAATACATTTGAAAAAGAATAAGAAACGATCACATATCCGAAGGAATGTTAAAAAAACATCCTTACCACACATAAGACTTATTATTCTGGTTTTGTTACTACTCCTGACGGTTTTTGACCTGGTTCGTTTCAGTCAGAAATTCACACCATTTACTGACTCACAGTATTTGTTCCCACAAACGAAAACATTACAATTTTTACAAAACAAGGTCGGCAATAACCGTATTATGGCAACTGATCCGCAAATCCTGCCGCCAAATTTTTCTATCATGTATCATCTGCAAAGTGTTGACGGTTATGATCCATTATATTTACTACGATATGGTGAATTGATTGCAGCGTCGGAACGCAACAAACCGGATATTACACCGCCATTTGGATTTAACCGGATTATTACCCCGCATAACTACGACTCGCGTATCATGGATTTACTCGGTGTGAAATATGTGCTCAGTTTGTCGCCTATTACTTCTGCAAAACTAGAAAAAGTTTTCTCCGAAGGACAGACACAGGTCTATCAGAATACTAACGTGTTCCCTCGGGCATTTTTAGTAAGTAGTGTCAATACTGCGAATACAAAAGAAAAAGCAATTGCTGCATTATTTGATAAAAAGATTGATCTTCATAAAACCGCAGTAGTTAGTTTGAATAAAAATGAACGTTTACCGCAAACATCGAATTTTTCTTCAGGTCAGGCAACAATTACTGATTATGAAGCGGATAAAGTAACCATTACGACAAATACTAAACAAACAGGATTCTTGGTTTTGACAGACGCATTCTATCCGACCTGGCATGCCAGAATTTGCGATGCCGATGGCAAACAATGCGGACAAATACAAATATATACCACAGATTATGCTCTCAGGGGTGTAATTGTTCCGCCGGGGAAGAATACTATCGTGTTTTATGATATTCTATTTTAATGAGGGTATCAATCATTATCCCGGTTTACAACGAGGAAAAAACAGTAAGACAACTGCTCAAAAAAATTGCCGGATTAGAACTCCCAAACGCTGAAAAAGAAATTATTGTTATAGATGATGGGTCGAGCGACGCGACAGAGTATATCATTTCACAGTTCACAGTACAGAGTCCACAGTTCACAGTTTTGAAACATAAAAAAAATCAGGGCAAAGGAGCGGCAGTAAAAACCGGCATAAAACATGCAAGCGGTGATTATATAATAATTCAGGATGCTGATTTGGAATACAATCCTTCGGATATTAGCAAACTTTTACAGCCGATTCAAAAAGGAGAAGCAAAAGTAGTTTACGGAACACGCCTCAAGCGGCTACCGAATTTCTCGCGTGACGAGCGGACTCCAAGATTTTTTCTTCATTATCTTGGTAATAGGAGTTTGAGTCTGCTCACGAGTTTGCTCTATGGACAATGGATTACAGATATGGAGACATGTTATAAAATATTTCCAAAGGAAGCGATTAATCAGATACAATTGCATGCTAGAGGTTTCGAGTTTGAGCCGGAAATTACTGCAAAGTTGTTGAAACAAAAATATAAAATTGTCGAGATAGGAATTTCGACTACACCGAGAGGATATGAAGAAGGAAAAAAGCTGCAAACTGTTTCTGATGGATTGAAGTCGTTGTGGACATTGATAAAATATCGTTTTGTCGATTGAACGGGGTTAATAATAATGTATGCTTCTGGCTTGTCCAGAATCGATTACGAATAATGATATTGATCCTGGTATTGCGTAATAGTCTATGAACAAGCGTCTGGTGCTACTGATTCTTTTGTTTTTGTTCTTCACCAGTTTTTTCCTGCGGAGTTTTCTTTTGCCGCAAAATTTATTTCTTGGCCCGGAGCAGGGACTTGATTTATTAGTAGTAAAACGGTTGGTACTCAATCACAAATTAACACTTATCGGTGCAAAGACGGACATCGATGGTGTATTTCATGGGCCGCTCTATTATTACCTTGCGGCAATTCCGTTTTTACTCAGCCATGGCGATCCTCTGATAATCAGTTTTTTCTTTATCGCGCTGAATTGTCTGACAGTATTTTTTCTTTATGGTTTAGGAAAACAAATTAGTAGCAGGCGAGTGGGAATTATTGCGGCAGTTCTCTTTACCGTTTCCTGGAATTGTATTGTCTATAGCCGCTGGCTCTCCGATCAGCCACTCTCGATTCCATTCTCAGCATTGTTTTTCCTCTGTTTATACCGGTTTTTACGAGGCAGCAGACGGGATTTACTTTTTGCCGCGATTGCTTTCGGTCTGCTAACACAATCGGAATTTCTCAATATTTTATTTTTTTATGTTATAACAATCGTTTTAGTTTTACTTTTTTTACCAAGGTTTACAAAACAAAGTAAAGGGTATCTTGTGTTTTGCGGGCTCGTTGCAGTTGGTATTTCCATTGGGACGTATATTTTGTTTGATCTAAAACACCAATTTTTAATGACGAAAAGTATTTTGTCGTTGGCTTCCGGGACGAAAGGATATCATATAAATTTTTTACAAGCGTTTTTACAGACTGTTTCTGCGTTTAGCAATGCATTTGCCAATACTGTTTTTCCGGTTTGGTATCCGGGAGCTTGTATTTTTCTCTTTGTAGCGATTCTTCTCCTGTTACAAAATATTCTCTTTAAGAAAATGTTTGGGGATTCATTGAGATTCTTCGCTATCACTCAGAATGACGTCGTGTCATCGCTGAAAAGCTTAAAGAAAAGTATACTATTGCCATTGTTGCTTTGGCTATGTATTCCTCCTTTCATTCTGATTATTTTGCGCCATAGTATTCTTGATCAGTTTTTTGTGGGGTTGTTGCCGGTTTTTATCCTTGTACTAGCATTGCTGATTGAGCTCTTCTGGCAAAAGTCCCGGATTTTTGGGATAATACTACTGATCTGTCTGATTGGGGGTAATGTATCTATGTGGGTTATGACAATTCCGCAGAATAAACAGCTATTCTTTCAATCAACCCAGCCGGATTTACGGTACAGTGACGAATTGTCATCGATCGATACCATCTATCATCAGGCAAACGGCAAACCCTTTGCTTTCCAGGCATATACGATTCCCTATTGGGAGCAACAGGGATGGGATTATTTATTCTGGAGTTACGGACAGAAAAAATATGGTTATCTTCCAGTAGCAGAAAAAGCCAGGATACTATTTGTTATCATTCAAAGTGATCCAAGCAATAAAAGATTTCAACAGGACTGGTTAAAAAATACAGTAAGTAAGTGGGGAAGTTTACAAAAAACATTTCGGCATGGTGTACTGACAATTGAAGAGTTAAAGGTGAGAAGATGATTTTATAAATGAAAAAAAATATTATTTTAATCGCAATTGTTTTATTCGCTGCAGTTTTACGTTTTTATCAATTAGGCAGTAACCCGCCGTCACTCACGTGGGATGAAGTGGCGTGGGGTTACAATGCCTATGCGATTGGTATTGATGGGAAAGACGAGTTTGGAAGATTTTTACCAGTTTCATATTTAGAATCCTTTGGTGATTATAAGCCACCAGTGTATGCATATCTCGATGTGATACCAATTAAAATTTTTGGACTTAACGAGTTTGCAACACGTTTTCCATCGGCCTTTTTTGGGACGATGAGCGTGTTCATGACCTATTTTCTGGTGAAGCGGCTGTTTCGTACTGGAGAGAAAAAGACATTTCATCATCAACATTTCATTCCTGCGAAGGCAGGAATCCAACATACTAGATCCCCGATCAGAGCTTGCACTCGACCTGATCGAGTGTCGGGAATGGCATTATCATATAATAGAAACGAAGTAGTGGCACTCCTTTCAGCATTCATTCTAGCAATTTCTCCCTGGCATAGTATGCTCTCAAGAGCGGCGTTTGAGGCAAATGTCGCTGATTTCTTCCTGATATTTGGCGTTTATGCATTTCTTCGCGGCATACAGGACAAATCGTATTTTCTCGTTCTTTCAGCGATTTCTTTTGTTATTACAATCTATACATTTAATACAGAACGGGTGGTCTCACCGCTTTTGGTTATCATTCTAAGTTTATTTTCTCTGAAAAAACTTTGGCAGATGAAAGCTATCGCGATTACTGCTGCAATTACTGGTTTGTTGCTCTTGTTGCCGGTCATTCCGTTTCTCCTCTCCCCGCAAGCAAAAATTCGTTTTCAGGAAGTCAATATTTTCTCTAATGTCAGTCTAGTAAAAGTATCCAACCAAGAAATTTCCAATGCTCATGAGGCGTGGTGGGCAAAAATCCTTGACAATCGCCGGGTCATTTATGGAAGAGAATTTCTCAAACATTACTTTGACAATCTTTCACTTAACTTTCTTTTTATTCATGGTGACGGCAATCCGAAATTTTCAACACAAGACGTCGGAGAAATGTATATTTGGGAGTTGCCATTTCTGATTCTTGGCGCATTTTTTCTTTTTCGCTATTGTGAAGGACGGTGGTACATCATACCCCTATGGCTACTTATTGGTATTATCCCGGCAGCGACAGCCCGGGAAACACCACATGCATTGCGGATAGAGACAACACTGCCGACGTTTCAGATCCTGGTCGCATATGGTCTGGTAACCAGTTGGCTATTACTTAAGAGATACAAAACAATCTTTATTGGAACTACCTCGGCAGCAATGGTTATTTGTCTTATTTATTTCTTGCATGGCTACTATGCTCACTATCCTGCAGAATTTTCAGGAGAGTGGCAGTATGGGTATAAAGATTCGATTGCCTATGTACAGTCAGTGCAGGATAATTATGATCATATTGTTATGACTAATGGTTTGGGAAGGCCGTATATTTACTATCTGTTTTATCTTAAGATTCCGCCACAAGAGTTCAGACAAACTGCAGTTATTCATCGGGATACCTTTGGATTCGTTGATGTGGAGGGGTTTTCCAAGTATCTCTTCCCAACAGGCATACAACCAGTACCGGGGAAAACACTTTATATCTTGCAACCAGGCGATAAAGTCCCAACCGGGACGAAATTACTCAAAACATTTTATTTACTCAATGGTAAACCAAGTTTGGAAGCATATGGAACAACATAATATGAAGGCAAAGATTATTTTTTTATTAGCTATAGTGGTGGTTGCTGCAGTGCTTCGGCTGTGGCAATTAGGACAAGTTCCCAATTCTTTGGATTGGGATGAAGTGTCGCTGGGCTATAACGCATATTCGATTATGCGGACAGGGAAAGATGAATACGGAAAAAGTTTTCCGATTGTACTCGAATCCTTTGGTGATTACAAACCAGCACTGTATACATATCTAATTATTCCGTTTCTTCCGATTTTTGGCCTGACACCGGTTGCAGTACGGCTGCCTTCAGCATTGTTTGGTATTCTTGCAGTTTTGTTCACGTATCTCCTGGTGAAGGAATTATTTAAGAATGATATTGGATCCCCGATTAGATCGGGGATGACAACAGAAAGTTTGGGGATGGCAAAAGAAACGAAAATAATTGAAATACTTGCGCTTCTTGCTGCGCTGCTTTTGGCAATTTCACCCTGGAGTATCCAATTTTCTCGGGTAGCATTTGAATCAAATGTCGGCGTGGCATTGAATTTGGCGGGCGTAGTTTTCTTTCTTAAAGGTTTAAAAAAGCCGGTATGGTTTAGTTTGTCTGCAGTTTTTTTCGCGCTAAGTTTGTACGTGTATCAAAGTGAAAAAGTATTTGTTCCGCTGCTGCTTCTCATCCTGGTTGGTATCCACTGGAAAAAGTTTTTTTCATGCTTTCAATGTACTACAAAAACAATAGACAGGGATCAGGGATCAGGGATCAGGAATCAAGGATTTATTATTTTCGCTGTGGCGATTTTTATTCTCATTGCACTACCAATGACATGGTACACATTTGTAAACAAAAATGGATTGGCACGGGCTGAAGGCGTAAGTTTCCTCTCCAATACGTCACAATTATTGCAACAGCAACATATTTTTATCCAGGCTGATAGGCAACGTGGAGATATTGTAGGATTGTTGTTGGATAATCACTATGTCGTTTACGCAAAAAAAATTGTTCAGAACTATCTCTCCCATTATGATCTCAATTGGTGGTTCATCACCGGTGACCTGATCAATCGTCATCATGCACCGGAAATGGGCTTGTTATATCTGGCCGATGTACCCTTTTTATTTGCTGGTTTCTATTTCCTGTTTTTCAGCAATGTGTTTACTAGTGATAAGCGGATAAAACTTTTTCTCCTGTTTTGGTTTTTGGCTGCGCCGGTTCCGGCTTCAATTACCAATGATGTCCCGCATGCAGTACGGACTGAGAATTTTCTCCCCATGTTTCAACTTTTCACGTCGTTAGGAATCGTCGGTACATTTTTGTTTTTACAGAAAAATCCGGGATTAAGAATCAGGGCTCAAGGGATTACATATGGTTTTTATATTCTTTTCTTTTTGTTCTATGTATTTAACTTCCTCTACTATCTCAATCAGTATTTCATTCAGACAAATTATTTTTATGCCAAAGACTGGATTTACGGTTATCAACAACTTATTGATTATCTCAAACCACTTCAGTCACAGTATAATAGGATTATCGTTTCGGATAAAGATTATTTGAGCCAATCATATATTTTCTTTTTGTTCTACACTAAATATAGTCCGCAAAAATATTTGGCAGAAGGAGGAACACAGGTAAATGGTGTGACAAAATTCGCGAAATTTGAATTCAGGACTTTTGATTACAATCAGGAAAAGAATACGCCAGCGCTATTTGTCGGAACGGAGGCGGATTTCCCGAAGAATATCAAAGATTCACATGATATTTATTTCCCTGACGGGACAGTGGCAATGCGAGTAGCAGAGAAAAAGTAGGATTTAATTTCCAATAGTTGAAAATTAGGTCATTGTCATTTGATTGGAGATTGAAAATTTTGAATTGGAAATTATTGTCAACTATGAAACGGACGGGATATTTTCTTTTATTATTTTTTATTATTTGTTTAGGTTCATACTTGCGTTTTGTCGGCGTCTTTACGAATTCGTTCGCGTTTACGTATGACGTCGGGCGCGACATGCTGGCTGTCGCGCAAATTGTCTACCACCATAAAATTCCGCTGATTGGTTTTACCACTGGTATGCCGGGAATTTTTTATGGTCCCTGGTGGTATTATATTCTGACAATTCCTTTTGCGATTTCCAGCGGCAATCCGCAATTTATTGACGGCTTCATGGCAGTAAGCGGCATTGCGACAATTATTGTATTGTATTTCTTCGGACAAAAAATTTCAGGGAAAAGTCTAGGACTGATTCTGGCATTTCTGGTTGCAATTTCTCCATCACTTATTAGTATTTCTGTACAAATCTGGAATCCGAATATTGCGCCATTACTGGTTGGCGTGTTATTTTTGCTGACAACTGGTTTGATCCGTAAACCAACTATCTGGACATATTTTTTTATTGGGATTTTGTTTGGGTTACTTATTGATACGGAAATTGTTTTCGGATTGCTTCTTTTCGTTGGATACGTAATTGGTAGTATAATTTTGCAAAGGAAGAAAGTATTGACGTGGAAATTGTTATTTTCATTGTTTGGGTTACTCATCATGTTTGCGCCGAGAATCGTTTTTGAATTGCGGCATCAATTGCTTATGACTCATACCATTATCAAATTACTTTCGCAAAGTCATAGCAGTGTAACTCCTTTTTCATGGACAGGTGT